>VFSW01004260.1_pt1 | contig 21361 bp, 15 predicted proteins | sample 5358111 | NCBI WGS metagenome assembly VFSW01 (sample SAMN11554181, study PRJNA540505) | mine drainage metagenome | isolation source: sediment from site ElyBrook_90M | place: USA: Ely Copper Mine, Vershire, VT | collected 2017
AAGCTATCATCAACACTCACGAGATACAGTGTCTATGAAATCGGGGCAAGTCCAAAGCTATCGGAACAAGAAGAATCGTAATCTTCATGGAAACTCAGAATTTATTCGAATGAAGGAACACTCCGGGGGTCGAAAGGTTCGTGGTTGCTACCAGTCACGAGCGTGACCCGGCCAGACAATTTGAAATACCGCGTGCTTCACATTTCCCCATCAGCCGTGGCATGGCGGACGTGCGAATTGCGCGGCGTCACCGCATCGGTTTCCGCAAGATGGGGACGATAATATATTTGGGTGGCCTCCAACGGCTGCAACGGTACTTGCCAGACACCGCATCGTCGTTGGCAGGATTTCGCCCCAATCACGAATCAAATCGCGGTAGGCGATTCCTACTTTGCGTGGATTGCTAAATCATCGGATTCGCCGTGACCTGAAGGTCAGGGCTACGAAGAAACGCGCGGCTAACTCGACCGTCTCGATTGCCATCTGCCTACGGCGTAGCAACACAGCCACGCTGACCCTCCGCCGAGAACTGCTCCGCCCAGAATATCGGAAGGGAAGTGGGCGCCGCAATAAATCCGGGACACAGCCACCAGGATGGCAATCGCAAAAATGCCTACCTCACCCCAAAGATCAATTTTCAACGAACGCTTCCCGGTCCAGATAAGAACGGTTGCTAAAGTAAAGGCCGTCTGCGAGTGACCCGATGGAAATGAATTCCAAAAGAGCTTGCCAAACATCACGTTAACGTAGACTCTTCCGGCGGCGATCTCCGGAGCAAAGACCGTCAGGGGACGGGGCGCATGGACCGCTTGCTTAATTACATTGAGTGCAATACCGCCCACGATTCCTGCGAGCGCGAGCGCGGAGAAATTTCGCCAAAAGGCATTTCGATCAAATAGAATAAGTGCGACGATCGCGATTGGGAACCCAATCCAACCGTTTCCAATCCACGTCGCATAGCCGATCCAATAATCATTAAAGCCATTATTCAGCCCATGATTGATTAAGAGGAAGAGAGAGCGATCGAAAGGAGTCATCGAGAATGCAGAGCGGATCGAAATTTGGCGAGGATAAACGAGTACGCTCGCTACACGGCCATCACTTCTTTTTCCTTCGTCGCGACGAGGCTATCGATCTCCTTGATGTTATGATCGGTTTTTTTCTGGACTTCTTCCTCGCCGCGTTTGCGGTCGTCCTCGCTGAAATGTTCGGCTTTTTCCGCTTTTTTCAAATGCTCCATTGCATCGCGCCGAACGTTGCGTATCGAGACTTTTCCTTCCTCGCCAAATTTTTTGACGAGCTTCGTAATTTCCTTACGGCGTTCTTCCGTGAGCGGCGGCATCGGGACGCGAATAAGCTGGCCGTCGTTCATCGGATTGAGACCCAAATTCGCATTGCGAATCGCCTTTTCGACCGCACCCATCATGCTTTTGTCCCAGACTTGCACGGAGATCGTATGCGCGTCGGTCACGCTCAAATTTCCGATTTGATTCAGCGGCGTTTCGGAGCCGTAGGCATCGACTTTTACGCTGTCCAGCAACGCGGTCGATGCGCGGCCCGTGCGGATTTTTGAGAGTTCGTGCCGCACGCTCTCAATGGCTTTCGCCATCCGCGTTTCGCAATCAGTGAGGATCTCTTTAATGTTGGTCATCTTTTGTTCTACAAGGATGTCATTCCTAAATAACATTGAAACGTATGCATCAAACACTCTCCAATAAAATCAAGGTTCACACCGTTACTATACTTCCAATGCCGTCCTCCGTCAGCACGCGCTGAAGGTTCCCTTTACGGTTCATATTGAACACGACGATAGGCAGCTTATTTTCCTGGCAGAGGGTAATGGCAGTGAGGTCCATGACGCGCAGGCCTTTTTGCAGAACATCCATGTAGGTGATGGATGGCAGGCGGAGGGCGTTCGCATTCTTTTCGGGATCGGAATCGTAAATGCCATCGACGCGCGTGCCTTTAAAAACCGCATCGGCATCGATCTCGACGGCGCGCAGGGCGGCAGCCGTGTCGGTGGTAAAAAATGGATTCCCAGTTCCGCAGCCAAAAATCACCACGCGGCCTTTTTCCAAATGCCGAATCGCTTTGCGGCGAATAAAAGGCTCGGCAAACTGCGTCATCGTGATCGCGGACATGAGCCGGCTATAAATTCCGGTTTCTTCGAGTGCGTTCTGCAGGGCCAGCGCGTTGATCATCGTAGCGAGCATTCCCATCTGATCCCCCTGCACACGGCTGATGCCCTCGGTGCTGCCGGAAACACCACGAAAAATATTTCCGCCTCCTACCACGATGCCGATCTGCACCCCCATCGCGGAGGATTCGACGACATCGGCGGCGAATCGTTCGAGCACGTTCGGATCGATTCCATACTCGCGCTCGCCCATGAGCGCTTCGCCCGAAAGCTTTAGAAGAATTCGCTTATAGCGCGGTTTGGAACTCATCTGTCGTAGCCGTGACTTAATGCCCACGGTAAAAAGATTCGAAAAACGCCGTGGCCGGGAGGCCGCGGCTTGTACACGATTACTCGGCTTGCTTCCGCATCTCGCCCAACTGCATCCGCACGAAGCCAGTAACTTTTAACCCACCCGCCTCTTTCAGCAGATCAGTGACGGTCTTAGCGGCATCCTTGATAAAGCTTTGTTCGATCAGGCAAAAATCCTGATAATACTTTTCCAGCTTGCCTTTCGCAATGCGGTCAATAAACTCTTCTTTCTTTCCTTCATTGCGTGCCTGCGTACGGTAGATCTCGAGTTCTTTCTCGATTTGAGCGGTAGAAATTTGTGTACGGTCTACCGCCATCGGGTTCATCGCGGCAACCTGCATCGCAATGTCGCGGCCCAGCGCACTCGCGCTGGCGCTACCTGCGATTGCGACCAGCACGCCGAGCTTCGAGCCAGGGTGAATATAGCTCGTGACAAAGCCATTCGGCTCCGAAAGCATCTCGAATCGTCGGGCTTCGAGCTTTTCGCCAAGCCGCCCGGTTTGCGCGCCAACTTCTTCGGAAATCGTCGCGCCATTCGCAAGTTTCGCAAGCAGAAATTCCTCATGCGAATTCGGATTTGCCCGAAGCGCAGCATCGGCAACATCCTGCGCGAACTGCATGAAAGATTCGTTGCGCGCGACAAAATCGGTCTCGGAATTCAATTCCGCGAGCACGCCGCGCATTCTATCTTCCGAAACACTTGCCATGATCACGCCCTCTTTCGCCTCGCGATCGGAGCGCTTTGCCGCCGAAGCGGCGCCTTTCTTGCGAAGGAATTCAATTGCTTTTTGCTCATCGCCGTTGGCCTCTTCGAGAGCCTTTTTACAATCGGCCATGCCGGCGCCGGTTTTATCGCGAAGGTGCTTTACTAATTCTGCTGATATTGCCATGTTCCATGTGGGGACGTGCTGCACACGTCCCAGTTCTCAAATTTATTCAAAGTGTTAGGGACGTGCGCAGCACGTCCCTACGGATCATACCGCGGTCGCGGGTTCCGGTTGCTGCGGGGCCGGCATAAAATCGCTCGGTTCGAGTTCAACGCGGCGGCCTCGGCGTTCGAGGTGGAGTTCCTGGTGCGCCTCGCCGGTGCCTTCATCGACCTTTCTCGCACGCGCGGCGGCACGGCCATTATTGATCGCATCCGCAAACGCATGCACGAAAAGCTGCACGGAGCGGAGCGCATCGTCATTCGCCGGAATCGGATAATCTACCAAATCGGGATCGACATTCGTATCGACGAGTGCGAAGATCGGAATGCCGAGCTTGCGGGCCTCTTCGACTGCAATATGCTCCTTCTTAATATCGATGATAAGCATGGCCGAAGGAAGTCCGCGCATTTCGACAATGCCGCCGAGCGTTGCGGTGAGCTTTTCTTTCTCTCGGGTAAAATCGAGGCGCTCGCGTTTCGTGAAATTCTCGATGGAACCTTCCTCTTCCATCTTTTCGATCTGCTGCAATCGCTTGAGCGATTTGCGGATCGTCGCGAAGTTCGTCAGCATCCCGCCCAACCAGCGGTCGATGGCAAAAAATTGCCCGCATCGCTCCGCTTCCTCGCGGACCATCTGCCGGAGCTGCTTTTTCGTTGCCACGAACAGGAATTTCTTTCCTTCCGCAGCAAGCTGCTCCGCCGCATCGAGCGCTTCTTCGGCGAGCACCTGCGTTTTTTTAAGATCGAAAATGTGGATGCCGTTGCGCTCCATGAAGATGTAGGGTTTCATCTTCGGATTCCAACGGCGGGTAAGATGCCCAAAATGGGCGCCGGAAGCTAAGAGGTCTTCTAAACTGAGTTTCATTTTTTTATTTGGTTGATTTCTCTACGGAGCCTTATTACAATCCATCGCTGGACACCAGGTAATGCGGCTGCACCCGTATATGATTTTGCTTCCAAATCCCATGTATCCGAGTTAAAATCCCAGAAATCTTATTCAGGAAGCGGGCTTGTAACGGGATGAGCGTTGGAAGAGTTCTAAACTACTTCGAAATTATTAGCAAAAAAAGGCCGCTCAAAAGAGCGGCCTTTGATCGAAAAGTTATTTCGATTCGCTAATTCACGATGTGAACTGTAATTTCTTCACCCGTCTCCACGACGACGGCGACACGCTTCCCGTTCGAGAGCGTAAGGAACTTAGGAGTGTAAACACGAACCTCTACGTCGGCAAGGCCCAATATGAGTTGGGTTACCGGTAATGTCACGGAACCCGTGTTATTAAAATAGCCACCTTCGTACAAAGTGTGACCGACCGTATCGTTCATTCCGGTTGAATCCCAGGTATTAATGGATACTAGCACAAAGTCACTGCTCGTTCCAGTCCAGTTCACGGTGATGGTAGAATCTCGCGAAAGATTCTGGTTGAAGGTGATATTCGTTATGTTAGGCACCACGTTGTATGTGAGCGAATCGTTAACGTAGAAGCCGCTGGTGCTGTCCCATGGAATGACCAGCACGTGGTTCTGCGTCACGCCGTTCGTGTAAATCGGAAGGCTATCACCAACGTAGGCATAACTACCTACCGGGCCCGAGGCCAATGGGATGTTAGGAAACTGCTGATTGAAAACGACAGCACCGACATCGAAGGAATAGCCATTGGTATCAACGAACTGAGCCTGACCCCAGCGTTGAGTTCCCGACCAGTTTGCCCGGCCAGTCGCGGGAAAGATATGGGTAATCATCTGTTCGGCCTCCTCGCGGGGTTCGATCAGCCCAACGATATTGCTCATATCGTAACGAGATAAAATGCTCGACGGTGCCAGCCCAGCCATAAGCGAAACGCTGGTGCCTTTCGTAGAGGGAGCTATGCTCGCTGTGCATCCCGCTTCAAGAAGAAGCACCAAAGCACAAAGCGCCGCAAAGTACCGGGAATTTGAGTTAGCGATGTTTTTCAATGTGTTACTCCATTAGAAAGAATGTTGAAAAAAAATTGAATTTAGTTACACGTTGGACACGGAGGCGTATTGGGTAAGTGCACGCTTAAGTAGGTATCCTGACATCCGGATACGCCATATTGCTCATCGTAGCTAATAGGGCTTACAGGGATGATCTTTCCGCCAGGAGGAGGACATTGTAGGTAGCCGGTGAACCGACTACCTTCAGGATAGACGTCACTCCCGTCAACTGGATCAGCGCAAGATTCCGTAAACTTTTGAAAACAAACAGTACCTGGCGCTATTGCAGTGGCGCATGAAAGAGAGCCACTGACGAGAGTGAAGCCTTTGGCAGCCATCTCAGCCGTGAGATCAGCTTCAGCCTGTGCACACGTTGTTGCAGGGGGGGTGAATGAAGCCCATTCAGCCGTTACGTTAATATTATAGGGGTTGAAATTTCCGGTGACAGTAGATGGAGAGGACCCACCTGCTGTGCAGCACTGAGTCTCAACAGGGGTCAACATCCCTTGTCCACCAAGAATGATGCCGCAGTCTTGTTTGGTCATGCAAAGTTGCGTTCCTGGAGGGAAAGGACAAGTCGATGAGAAAGTAAAGCATACGTTCCCAGGGGTCGGATTGCAACTGTCGCATGCGGACGTTAACGAAATCCAGGCCATCACGGAGACCGCCAGCAACGCTCCGGCTTTAAGCAGTATCGAGTATCGCGTTCTTCGGATTTTCATGGTGTTTTTGGGAATTAAGCAGAAGAAATTAATTAGAAATAAGCATTTGCAAAATATGGGAACACACACACACACTCACGTGTTCCCGAAATTAAAGATTTTTTAAGGAAATTTTAAGATTAGTATGATAGGCGAGTATTTTTGGCTTTTCGGAATCAAATTCGACACTTTTCACTTTTTTTCCTATCTCGCTTTCCTCGTGGCCGGCGGTTTCTTTTATTGGTATTCGGAGAAGATTGGTTTCGGTTTATGGAGTTTGCTCGTCGCGTTTGCTATTGTGGCGCTTTTGGCTCCCGCCGGTGGGGCCGCGCTTTCAGCGATCGAGTTCCACGAACCGTTAAGCAAGCTCTGGCACCAAAACGTCGGCTCGACGCATCTCGGGGGTTACCTGCTCGCGCTTCCGGCAGTTATGATCGCGGTAAAGCTCCTAAAAGCCAACGTGCTCCGCGTTATGGATGGCGTTACGCTTGCGTGGATCATTGGGTACGCGGTGGGCCGTTTTGCCTGCTTCTTTTCTGGGGACGGTGACTACGGTATTCCCACTTCGTCGATTTTTGGAATGTCTTTCCCACACGGAATAGTCCCGACACTCGTCCCCGTGTGGCCGACTCCGCTATTCGAGTCCGGCTATAGCATTGCAATTTTCGTTGCCTTCTCTTTCCCTCACATTCGGAAACGAATTACAGAAGGGCGCCCGGGAAGGATTTTTTTTGGTGCGTCGGCTTTGATGTTTGTGTGCCGATTTGCCGTTGAATTTATCCGTCGCAATCCACAATACAACGGCTTGTCTCTTTCGCAGTGGATTTGCATTCCGTTGATTCTTATTTACGCCAGCTTATACATGTGGCTGGCACGAAGGAATGTGAAAGCAATAGCTGGTAATCCCGCCGTTGTTGGAGCGACTGCCTAATCCCTACGAAATAAATTTCCAAAGAATGAAAACTTATATATTCACCATCATCGCAATACTTGGAATTTCCTCAACATCCCACGCGCAAAAGCTAATGCTTGGACCTCGCGCTGGAATTGATATTGGCACCGTAGCATGGGATTCCACATCATACGGAACCAATAAAAGTACAATCCTCGGTCTCATCGGCGGTGCTCAGCTCGATGTATGGTTTAGCGACCATATAGCGCTCAGCACCGGTCTTCTGCTCAATCAAAAAGGGTGGCAAGAGTATAATATTAAGTATCCGACTCAGGTGACGAATGATCTCTCGCTTAATTACATTGAAATTCCGCTTTTTTTAAAAGTTGGATTTAGTACCGGAAGTCTTCAACCTTATGTATTTGCCGGCCCATCGATTGGCTATATGTTTTGGGGCTATACTAAACAGAATTGGCCGGAAGGAGAAAATTTTAAGATCGATGACGTGCTAAATAAGTTCGATTTCTCTATCGTTGGCGGCGCCGGACTCGCGTACAATTTGCCGAGCGGTACGCAAATTTTTATTGACGGCGGATATGCGTTTGGCCTATCGAATATTTTGAGTCCAAACGCTTACGATGGACCATATCAGAATTATTTTAACGTCGGATACTGGCCATTGAACCCCGTCGGTGCAATCAAGACCCGCGATATTCGTATCGCGGCCGGAATCCTGTTCCCGATTTAGACCGATTTCCAACTCCCGGCGTCCGCTTGGAACGTATCGAGAAATTCGCCGTGATCTGATTCACGGCTGCAAAATTATCGTTTCGAGAACTGGAATTTCTTCCGCGCGCCCGGCTGGCCGGATTTTTTGCGCTCGACCATTCTCGGATCGCGTGTCAGCAATTCTTCCTTCCGAAGCAGCGGACGGTTTACCTCGTTCATCTCCGAGAGCGCCCGAGCGATCGCCAGGCGGACTGCGCCCGACTGGCCCGTTGTTCCGCCACCATTGACGTTCGCAGCCACATCGAAGCTGCCGAGCGTGTTCGTCACCTTGAACGGACGCATCACGTCATCGCGGTGAAGTGGATTCGGGAAAAAATTCTCGAACGTCCGACCATTAATTGTGATCGCGGCTTCCGAGCCTGCGGTGCTCGGTTTAAGAAAGACGCGCGCAACCGCATTCTTGCGCCGGCCTACATAGATGTCTGCTTGTTTTGCCAAAGTATATGCTGGTGCTAAAGTGTTATAGCTTAAAGGCTAAATGGTTGGGGTTGTTGCGCGGCGTGTTCGTGCTCCGAGCCGGCATAGACCTTCAGCTTGGTGAACGTCTTCCTTCCGAGAGAATTTTTCGGGAGCATTCCCTTCACCGCTTCGGTCACGATTCGCTCTGGGTGCTTCGCCATTACTTCGCTGAATTTCTCGTGACGCGCGCCGCCCGGATAGAGCGTGTTATGGTAGTAATCTTTTTGCTCCATCCGCTTACCGGTCATTTTAATTTTCGAGGCATTTACCACGACGACAAAATCCCCGGTATCGACGTGCGGGGAGAACGTCGGTTTATGTTTGCCACGGAGCAAGGTTGCTACCCGCGTCGCCAGCCGACCGACGGTCTGCCCGTCCGCATCGACCAAATGCCACTTTCGGACAACCTCTTCCTGCTTGGTCGCCCTGGTAATATGAACGCTTTCTTCCTTTTTCGCCACGATATTTCCTGTTTAGCCGATATAAAATCTTAAAATGCCGTTTTTCGGCGGCTCCATAAGCGGAAGAAGCCTCCGATAGTTCCAATTCCCAATAATTCCAGCAGATGCCGGGAGTCGTGTAGTCAGGCGAAAGTTAATCCTCTCGCCGGACTATCCGAATATTTACAATTGCCTCTCCTTTTCCTTAAGAAGAAAAGGGGAGTGGGAGGTTACGCCGCGACGCGTTCCCTGCGAGGGATGCGCGCGGGCGGTGTCGGAATTTCCTCCGCCCCCATCCAGCCACCGGTTTCGAAGGTCGTCTTGAACTCCTCCTTCGGCACAACGATAAGCTCGCGGAATTTCGGCAAGCCAGTGCCCGCCGGAATAAGATGGCCGACGATAACATTTTCCTTGAGGCCGAGGAGCGTATCCACCTTCCCGTGGATCGAGGCATCGGTGAGCACTTTCGTAGTCTCCTGGAAGGATGCGGCGGAAATAAAGCTCTCCGTTTGGAGTGCCGCCTGCGTGATTCCAAGCAGCACCGGCTCGCCATAAACAGGTTCCGCTGGCCGCGCCTCGGGATACGCCTTTTCCTTCTTCTTCAGTTCGCCCGCGACTTCCTTGAATCTCTTCTTATCGACCATCTGGCCGATCTTGAATTTGGAATCGCCACGCTTCGTGATAAAGACGGAGTTCTTCATGATGTCATTCTCCTCCGCGACTTTCGCCTTATCAATCTCATCGTTGACGAGCAAAAGCGAATCGCCGGAGGCCGTGATGCGAACCTTGCCCAGCATCTGCCGAACGATAACCTCAATGTGCTTATCGGAAATCTTCACGCCCTGCATGCGATAAACTTCCTGAATCTCGTTGACGAGATATTGCTGCACTTCGGCGACGCCCTTGATAGCAAGAATATCGTGCGGGTCGATCGCGCCGTCGCTCAGGCGCTCGCCGGAGCGAACCGTGTCGCCTTCCTGCACGAGAATGTGCTTGCCGAATGCGATCGTGTACTCACGCCGGTCCGTGCCATCGTGCGATGTTACGACGACGACGCGCGAGCCGCGTCGCGGCTTCTCGAAATGCACAGTGCCATCGATTTCAGAAACTGTCGCGGGATCGCTGGGGGATCGCGCTTCGAATAGCTCGGTAACGCGCGGAAGTCCGCCTGTGATATCCCGTTGCTTGCCCGATTCACGTGCGATCTTCACTAATACCGTGGCAGCCTCGATCTCCGCATGGTTCTGCACCTGCAGGATCGCGTTGCTTGGAATGATATAGTTGATGATTATATGCCCGTCCGGCGCAAGGATATCAATGGTGGGGGATTTCGTCCGGTCGCGCGAATCGATGGTGCGGGTTTGCAGATTGCCGGTGAGTTCGTCGGCAACCTCGCGGTACGTTACATTTTCAAGGAATTCTTTGAAGCGAACCGTGCCGGCATGTTCCGAAATGATGACCGCATTGTAGGGATCCCATTCGTAGAGCATCTCGCCCTTGCTAACCTTCTGCCCGTTTTGCACGAGAATATGCGAACCATAGGGCACTTCGAATTTTCCGACGACGCGATTGTCCTCGTCAAGCACGTTGACGACGCCGGAGCGGCTCATCACGATAAGCTCGCTGTCCGAATTGGCGATGACCTTCATGTCCTCGTACTGCACGGTGCCATCGAACTTCGATGTGACCTGCGATTGGGAGGCAATGAGCGACGCCGCGCCGCCCGTATGGAATGTGCGAAGCGTAAGCTGCGTACCTGGCTCGCCAATGGACTGCGCGGCGATAATGCCGACCGCCTCGCCCATCTCGACGATCTTGTGCGTCGTGAGGTTGCGGCCATAGCACTGCGCACACACGCCTCGGCGCATTTCGCAGGTGAGCACCGAGCGGATGAGCACGGTCTCGATGGAGGTGGAGGCAATGCGCGCGGCCACTTCTTCGTCAATCATTCCGCCGGCCTCGAGAATCACTTCCTGTGAGATCGGATCGACGATGTGATCGAGGGTAACGCGGCCCAGAATGCGCTCGGAGAGTGGCTCTTTCACGTCCTCGCCTTCTTTGAGCGCGCTAACGGGAATGCCTCGAATAGTCCCGCAATCGAATGAGGAGATGATCGCGTCCTGCGCGGCGTCGATTAGTCGGCGCGTGAGGTAACCGGCATCCGCGGTTTTAAGAGCGGTATCGGCCAGACCTTTGCGCGCGCCGTGCGTCGAGATAAAGTATTCGAGGATCGACAGTCCTTCGTGGAAGTTCGAGATGATCGGATTTTCGATAAGCTCGCCTGTTTGTCCCGAAAGCGATTTTTGCGGCTTGGCCATAAGCCCGCGCATACCGGCAAGCTGGCGAACCTGCTCCTTCGATCCGCGAGCGCCGGAGTCAACCATCATATAGAGCGGGTTGAATCCATCGCGATCGTGCATGAGCGCGTCGAACAGCTTGTCCGCCGTGCGGTTCGTCGCGCGCGTCCAGATGTCGATCACTTTATTGTATTTTTCGCCCGACGTAATGAAGCCGTTCAGGTATTTATCCTGAACGTCATCAACTTGCTTTTGGGCTTTCGCGATAATTTCGTCCTTCTCTTTCGGAACGATAATATCGGAGAGCGCGACCGAGAGGCCGCCACGCATAGCGTACGCAAATCCTAAGTCCTTCAGCTTATCCAAAAATTCAACGGTCTTGAGATTGCCGACGGTGCGGAACGTGGTCGCCAGAATTTGACGGAGCCGCTTTTTCGTTAGCAGTTCATTCAAATAACCCAGCTCTTCCGGCACGATCTGATTGAAGATGACGCGACCCGTTGTCGTCTCAATCATCTTCCCCTTGATCCGAACGTTGATCTTCGCATGAAGATCGAGCCTTCCCAAATTATAGGCGATGACCGTTTCATCGGACGAAGAGAATCGCATGCCCTCGCCTTTAACGCCCACGCGGTGCTTCGTGAGATAGTACGCGCCCAAAACCATGTCCTGGCTGGGCACGGCGATCGGCTCGCCGTTTTGCGGCGAGATGATATTGTGCGATGAAAGCATGAGGATGGAGCACTCTAGCTGCGCTTCGTAGCCAAGCGGCACATGAACGGCCATCTGATCGCCATCGAAATCCGCATTAAATGCCGTGCAAACAAGCGGATGGATCTGGATGGCGCGGCCCTCGACCAATCGCGGCTGGAATGCCTGGATTCCCAAACGATGCAGCGTTGGCGCGCGATTAAGCATGATTGGATGCCCGTCGATAATGGATTCGAGGATATCCCACACCTCGGTCGTCTTTTTCTCGACGTATTTTTTCGCGGACTTCACTGTCTTGGTGATTCCGCGCTCGATCAGTTTGCGAATGATAAAGGGCTTGAAGAGTTCGACCGCCATCTCTTTTGGAAGCCCGCACTCGTGCAGCTTTAGCTCCGGACCGACAACGATCACGGAACGGCCGGAATAATCGACGCGCTTGCCGAGCAAGTTCTGACGGAACCGGCCCTGCTTGCCTTTTAGCGTATCGGAAAGTGATTTGAGCGCGCGGCTCGTATCTGAGCGAACAGCGGAAACGCGGCGCGAATTATCAAGAAGCGAATCGACCGCCTCCTGCAACATGCGCTTCTCGTTGCGCAAAATAACTTCTGGCGCCTTGATATCCATCAAGCGCTTTAAGCGATTGTTGCGAATGATGACTCGGCGATAAAGATCGTTGAGATCTGACGTCGCAAACCGGCCGCCCTCGAGCGGTACGAGCGGACGAAGTTCCGGCGGAAGCACCGGCACGACATCCATCACCATCCACCATGGCTTATTCTCCGGTTTGCCTTCTTCTTCGCGGAAGGCTTCGATGGAGCGCAGGCGCTTGAGGGCGTCCTGACGCTTTAACTGCGACGTTTCCTCGCGGGCTGCGCGTCGGAGATCTAACGAGAGCGCCTCGATATCGATGCGCTTGAGTAATTCCTTTACAGCGGCACCACCGATGAGGGCAATGAACTTATTCGGGTCATCATTCGGCAGATCCTGATTGCCCGCTGGAAGCGAGTCGAGCACTTTGAAATATTCTTCTTCCGAGAGCAGATGGCGCGCCGGAAGGCCCGTCGGTCCGGGGTTTACGACCGCATAGGATTCGTAATAAACGATCTTCTCCAAATCCTTCGTGGGAAGGCCGAGCAGGTGGCCGATCTTATTCGGCAGGGAACGGAAATACCAGATATGCACGACGGGCACCGCGAGCTGGATGTGCCCGAAGCGCTCGCGGCGCACGGACTTCGTCGTCACCTCGACGCCGCAACGATCGCAGATAATACCTTTGTAGCGAATGCGCTTATATTTTCCGCAATAGCATTCCCAATCGCGGGTAGGTCCGAAGATTTTCTCGCAAAAAAGTCCATCTTTTTCCGGGCGGTACGAGCGATAATTAATTGTCTCCGGTTTGGTGACCTCACCGTGACTGCGATTCAAGGTCGCCTCCGAGCTCGAAAGCCCGACCGAGATTTGCGCGAAATTGTGAAGTGATAGTTCCTGCGGCAGCATGTAAGCCATATTTTTCTCCTAAAACTTATTCTTAAAAAAAACTTTTTTTGTCCCTCGTCGTCCCTTTAGTCCTTCAAGAACTAAAGGGACGTGAACGAGCTAATCAATTCGCACTTCCAAGCCCAGGCCTTGTAGCTCCCTGACGAGCACGCTGAAGCTTTCCGGCACGCTCGGCTCCGGCATGTTCTCGCCTTTGACGATCGCCTCATAGACTTTCGAACGGCCCGGAACATCGTCCGACTTGACGGTCAGGATCTCCTGAAGTACGTGCGCGGCGCCATACGCCTCGAGCGCCCACACTTCCATTTCTCCGAAGCGCTGGCCGCCGAACTGCGCCTTGCCTCCCAACGGCTGCTGCGTGATGAGCGAATACGGTCCAATGGAGCGCGCATGGATCTTATCATCGACCAAGTGGGAGAGCTTCATCATATAGATTTCGCCCACGGTCACGCGCTGATCGAATTTATCGCCGGAACGTCCATCATAAAGCTCGGTACGAGCATCGGTATCGAGGCCGGCGGCCTCCAAATATGCCTGAACGTCTTTAAAGTGCGCGCCGTCAAAAATTGGAGTCTCGAAACGGACGCCAAGTTTTTTCCCTGCAAAGCCGAGCGCCGTCTCGTAAAGCTGACCGATATTCATACGGCTTGGCACGCCAAGCGGATTGAGCACGATATCGACCGGAGTTCCATCGGCTAAGAACGGCATGTCCTGAATGGGTACGATCTTCGCGACCACGCCCTTGTTACCGTGGCGTCCCGCCATTTTATCGCCGACCGAAAGCTTACGTTTTTTCGCGACATATACTTTTGCCATCTGCATGATGCCGGGCTGGAGTTCATCGCCCAAGCCCACTTTCGAACGCTCGCGGCGAACGTCCGCATCGATGTCTTCACGCTTTACCCAATATCCTTCGTAAATGCGCCGAACCTGATTCATCTTACGGCGGTCCTCGATCCAATCGGAGCCGACGGAAAACTTCTCGAGATCGTCCAAACGGGAATGGAAAGTATCGTGCTTGAAGGTGACGCCCGAACGAATGGAGGTCGCGCCATCCAAATCGCGAACGCCAACGGAGACTTCGCCATCGAGTACCTTCACCAATTTTTCGGCAAGCTTGCGATTGGCATCGTCAAGCTGTTCTTTGTAGGTCTTGTCGATTTGGTCGATGCGGCGCTTTTCTTCGCGCTTTTCCTCGCCCTCCTTTTTAATTCCCTTTCGCGAAAAGAGCTTGGTCTCGACGACGATACCCTTGATTCCAGGCGGCGCTTTCATCGAAGCATCTTTCACATCGCCGGCCTTGTCGCCAAAGATAGCGCGTAAAAGTTTCTCTTCCGGCGTCGGATCGGTTTCGCCCTTGGGCGTGATCTTGCCGATCAAAATATCACCCTCTTTTACCTCCGCGCCGGAACGAATGACCCCGGTCTCATCCAGATCTTTCGTCGCCTCTTCGGAGACGTTTGGAATCTCCCGCGTCAGTTCTTCTTCGCCGCGTTTCGTATCGCGGACGTGAAGCTCGAACTCCTCGATGTGAATCGAAGTGTAAATATCCTCAGAGACGACGCGCTCGGAAATCACGATGGCATCCTCGAAATTATATCCGCGCCATGGCATGAATGCGACGAGCACGTTTCGGCCTAAAGCCAATTCGCCAAATTCCGTCGAGGACGAATCGGCCAGCACATCGCCCTTCTTTACGCGTTGCCCTTCGCGAACGACGGGGCGCTGTGTGATCGAGGTATCCTGGTTCGTACGGAAGAATTTGATCAGCTTGTATTCGCGGTGCCGGCGGTCATCGAAGCTCGCCAGGATTTCATCGCGCGACCCTTCATCATCATACATCATCACGATGCGCTCGGCATCGACGAAATTGACGACGCCATCGCGCTCGGCCAATAGAATCGCGCGGCTATCGCGCGCTATTTTGCCTTCAAAACCCGTTGCGACGAGCGGTGTTTCGGGCCGCAGGAGCGGCACGGCCTGGCGCTGCATGTTCGATCCCATGAGCGCGCGGTTCGCATCGTCGTGCTCTAAGAATGGGACGAGCGCAGCGGCTGCAGAGACGATCTGCGAGGGCGCAACATCCATATATTGTACTTTATCGGGGCCGACAACAATGAAATCGCCATACTGCCGCGCACTGATGCGGTCGCCGACAAAATGTCCCTTTTCATCGAGCGGCTGATTCGCCTGCGCGACGACTTTATCCTCTTCGTCGTCGGCGCTTAAATAGGTAATCTCGCTCGTCACTTTGCTATTCTTGACAATGCGATACGGCGTTTCCAAAAAGCCGAATTCGTTCACGCGCGAGTAAACCGCGAGCGAGGAAATAAGCCCGATATTCGGACCTTCCGGCGTTTCGATTGGGCATAAGCGGCCATAGTGGGTGTAATGCACGTCGCGAACTTCGAACCCGGCGCGCTCGCGGGTCAGACCGCCTGGTCCGAGGGCGGACATGCGGCGCTTATGCGTCATTTCGGCCAGTGGATTTGTCTGGTCCATGAACTGCGAAAGCTGGTTCGTGCCGAAGAACGTGTTAACCACGCTCGTCACGGTGCGCGCGTTCACCAGATCGGCGGGGCCGACCTTCTCATCGTGAATGGACATGCGCTCGCGAATGGTGCGCGCCATGCGGGAAAGCCCGATGTTGAACTGCTGCGCGAGCTGCTCGCCTACGGTGCGGACGCGGCGGTTGCCCAAATGATCAATATCATCGACCGCGGCTTTGCCGAGCTGCAGGCGAATGAGATATTTCAGAATCTCGATAATGTCTTCCTTTGTGAGCGTCGTGATCTCGTTCGGAATCGCTCCGCCATCGGGATGGAGCTTTTGGTTGAGGCGAATGCGCCCAACCAATCCTAAATCATATCGCTTCTGATTAAAGAAGAGCTTTTCGAGCAAGCTGCGCGCGGCTTCCATATCCGGAGCTTCCGAGGCACGCATCACGCGGTAAATCGCTTCGAAGGCATCGTCCGTCGAGCGCGAGGTATCTTTCGCGATCGTATTGAGGATAACCGCGCCGCCGGTGCCCTCCAAATCCATGAACTTAATTCTCTTAATGCCGCTCGTGCGAAGGCGCTCAATATGCTCTTCCAAGAAGGTCGAGTCCTTCGAAAGAAAAATCTCGCCTGTGTTCATGTCAATCACATCGGCGGCGACAAGTTTGCCGACTTGCTCCTTGAAATCGGCCGTCTTGACATCGAGGTCCTGAATCAGGCCGAAAAGTTGGAGGATGTCCTCGTCGCTCGACCATCCGAGCGCGCGCAGCAACATCGTGACCGGGAATTTCTTCTTCCGGTCGATATAGGCCCAGAGTACATTATTAATATCGGTCGTGAATTCGACCCAGCTTCCGCGGAAGGGGATGACGCGGCCCGAAAAAATCGTCGTCCCGTTCGGATGCAGACTCTCCGCGAAGAATACCCCAGGCGAACGGTGAAGCTGCGAAACGACGACGCGCTCCGCGCCATTGATGATGAACGTCCCGCGCTCGGTCATCATAGGAAGATTCCCGAGGAAGACTTCCTGCTCGACGGTCTCGACGAAATCTTCCGATTTTTCCTCTTGATTTTTCGAGGAAAGCCGCAGGCGCGTCTTGAGCGGCACGCTGTAGGTCAGGCCGCGCTCCTGACACTCCTGGACATTATAGCGGGGCTTTTCCAAGCGATAATCGAGATATTCGAGCACGAACGTCTCGCGGCTGTCAATGATCGGAAAATTTAGTTGAAAAACGGCCTCCAGGCCGGTCGCCAATCGCTCGGTGATCGGCACGCCTTCCTGGAGGAATTCATGGAACGACTTAACCTGCACGTCCAAAAGGTCGGGCAGTTCGTAATCGCGTGGAATTTTCGAAAAAGAGATACGTCCGCCCTCGATAACGTGCGCGTCACCCAGTAGCGGAGTTCCATTTGCTGTCTTCGTTGCTCGTGCCATAAATAATGCTGCTAAAAGGAATCCGTAAAAAATTCTAAAACCAAAGATTGTTGACCGGCCGGGGATTCCGGAATGCCCGCGGGAGAGGGTGCGACGCCACTGCCGAAAAACGAGGCACCGTAAAGGTTACGGCTGCGTGTAAAAGTTTATTGGAGGGTGTTCTCGTGGAGGATTGCCGCGACTAAGCGGCCCACGTGGGAGAGGTCTAACCGAAAAGAGCAAAAAGGTCGCTATGGGACGAGCGCGGCTCGCCCCAAGGGGTGTGTATTGGATCAATGTTGTCAGTTGTTAAGTCCGCCGCTAAATTCCTGCGTTATTTCCTCTCCATGTTAGGAGTGGAGCCTGAATTCAGACAAACGAACGGTGTTATTGAATGCGGCGCTTGGAGGCGGATACTTTATTAATTTGATCCCCTCTTTTTCGCGCGTGACGGAAACCACGAATGAATTCGAAACATTCCAACCGTAGTCATGATTTTGTGAGATTTCTAATATTTCCTGAATTATGACTTTTTATTAACAAAAACCTCCGTGACGGTTCTTCCTCTCGAACCTCCGCACCCCCACTATTGCTTTTTTAACATGCGATACTTGACCCAGTCGTTAATCCCAAGGCAGGAGAGGGTTGCGTAACCGATTATGAGCGCCGTTTGCGAAATGGGGATTGGCGAGAGTCCCGAGAGGCCCGTGAGCCCAATGGCAAGCCCGATGGCGATGTTTGCGCCAAGCGCCAGCGCGAGCGCCGTGCCAAGACGTGAGGACCAGAAGTGATGCCGCTCGCGCACGGAAATTATAGAAGCAATCGAAAAGAAGAGGAGCGTCTGAAAGGAAAAGGACGCAAGTCTTCCAGCGTTGCTCCCAAAGCCGAGGCTGTGCCAGCTCAGTAGCAACAGAGCAAGGGATTCCACCAGCATCAGGATTCCAAGAACGACCGCGATTCGAATGAGCGGCGCGATATTCCAGCTTTCCGGTTTTGGGGACGGCCGGGTCCGGTCGGTCGAGAGCGCAATTTTAGCGAAGTCGGTCATAAACACGAGTAATATCATTCCCAACGCGGAGATGACGAATTGTCCGGTGACTAAAAATGCGATGACGACGAACCCGGCCTTGAGTATCGTCTCACCGATCTTATTAATGATCCACGTAAGAACACGCTGGTAGATCGCGCGCCCGATCCGCACGAGCGAGACGATACTGCCCAGTCCCTCCGTCGTCAGCACGACGCTCGCTGCACCCTTGGCAACGTCGGTCGCGGCGCTGACGGCAATACCAACCTCCGCTTGCTTCAGCGCCGGCGCGTCGTTCACTCCATCGCCAGTCATTCCCACCACGTGCCCGGCGGCCTGCAAACTTTTTACGACAATAAATTTATCTTCGGGAAACACTTCGGCAAATCCATCCGAACCTTGCACGAGCGCAACGGTATCGCCCCCGCCCGCATCGTGGGCGATGCTATCGCCAGCTTTGCGGATATCGGGCGCCCGGATAATGTGATCCAGTCCGAGTTCGTGACCGGTCTCGATCGCAACGGGCAACGCATCCCCGGTGAGCATCTTGACCGACAAGCCCAACTCCTTCAGTTCGCCAATGAGTTGGCGTGAATCGGGGCGCAGCGGATCTTCGAGCAACGCAATCCCGACGAACTGCAGCGGCTTGTCACCCTCGCCACGTGCCACGGCGAGCATCCTGTAGCCCTTCGCGGCAGACGGCGCTGCCTGCTTTTCGATCTCCGCAGCCTTCGCGGCATCGAGATTCGTGAGCGCCATCACCGTCCGAAGCGCACCTTTAATAACATGGATGTTATTTTGACCGATTTTCAAGATCGCTTCGGTTCGGCGAGTCTGAGCGGAAAATGGCGTGAAGGAGAGCACCTCCGGTTTTTCCGAAAGCAGCTTTCGTTCGGTTGCTGCTTGGATAAAGGCCAGATCGATCGGATCCTGGTCCGACTCGTTCGAAGCCAGCACCCCATTGCGGATCACGTCTTCGTCCGTAAAACCGGGTTGCGGCATCGTCGTTACCAGCGAAAGCCGGTTCATGGTAAGCGTTCCCGTTTTGTCGGCGCAGATCACGTCCATGTTGGCGGCATCCTCCGCCGCGCTGAGCCGCGTGACGAGCGCGCCGGAGCGCGCCAGATCGATCGAGCCGACGGCCATGCTTACGGTAAACATCACCGGCAAAGCCACCGGAACAGCGCTCATCAGCAGAATGAGCATGAGCGGCAAAATGTCGAGGATGCGGAGTCCTTCGAAAATGGAGGCGGCAAGAGCAATTGCCACCAAAAGTCCGACGATGAGGAGTAGCCAACGGACAACGCGCGAAATAACCTCATTGACGTGCAACTTCGGATGCGCGCTTTCGACCAGTTGCGTGGCGCGGCCATAATAGGTTTTCGTACCTGTTGCGGTAACGCGGGCCGTGGCCTCGCCCTCGCGCACGACCGAGCCGGAGTACAGCGTCCCGTCCTTCGCGCGTTGAATCTCGCGGGATTCGCCCGTAAGGGCCGATTGATCGACCGATAGGCTGCCATCGAGAACGACCGCATCCGCGGGAACGAAATCGCCGCTGCGCAACCGCAGGACATCTCCCACGACAAGCTGTGTCGCCGGGAGGGGCTGCCACACGCCATCCCGCAACACACGCGCGGTAACTTGCAACCGCGACCGCAAAGCCGCGACCGCAGCCGAAGCCCGCTCCTCCTGAAAAAAGCTCAGGAGGGCATTTACGATAAGCAATCCGAACGCGATCCAAAAATCTGCCGTCTTGCCGAGGAATAAGGACAGCCCGGCAATCAGTTCGATCATCCACGCGGAAAGCCCCCAAAACTTGCGGGCAAAATCAAGCAGCTTATGGGACTTCGGCTCCGGAATATCATTTGCTCCATCGTGCGCAAGCCGCTGCGCTGCATCCGCGGACGAGAGGCCCGTTTCGGTTTCCGCGATCAGTGGTTTAGCGGCAGTTCCGCCGCTCGGTGCAATGATATCCATTGCTTAGGCAACAATGCCTCCGTCAATCGAATTGCTCATTTGGATGTAATATTACCCGGAGCGTTCGTATTTTTGTATTTTAGATTCGTAATCTATTCGATATGTCATTCGAGCTGCTGACGACCATCGCGCAAAATTCGGGTTCTGACCACCAGCGCTGGATGAAGCTGGCGATTGCGGAAGCCGTGAAGGCCTTCGATCTCGACGAAGTCCCGATTGGCTGCGTGATCGTCTTCGATGGACGGATTATCGCTAAAGGCCACAACCTTACCGAGCAGTTAAAGGACGCCACGGCCCACGCCGAAATGATGGCCATCACCTCCGCCAGCGCCGCGCTCGAATCGCGCTACCTGACGAACACCACGCTCTATGCCACGATCGAACCGTGCCCGATGTGCGCCGGAGCGATTGTGCTCGCGCGAATACCGCGCTTAGTATTCGGTGCCTACGACATCAAAGCCGGTGCCTGCGGGACGCTTTATAATATCCCGCAGGATAAGCGTTTGAATCACCAGGTGGAAATCATTCCCGGCGTGCTCGACGCGGAATGTGCCGCATTGATGCGGGAGTACTTTCGAAAACGGAGACCGCCCTGAAGGGTCCAGAAGAATTCTGGCTCAGAATGCAGTACATTCCGGCAAGAAAACCTAAGTTCCTCCGCAATGCTGTTATGTCTGGATTGTCTTGGTGTTGTAATATGACCTTTCGGTTCTCCGCCGTTTTAAAACTTTAATCGTTTACGATCATGTGTAAAGCTCGCGGAGGGTGGTTTTTTTTTCTATTCTCGTTTTCATTCATCGGCATGGTCCAGGCCGGTACTCACTCCGGTGATGCGCAAATGGTCCTTCGAAGCTATCCGCTGGCTTCCTCGATCGAGGTTCCGGTGGGAACCGAGATCGGAATCACCGTGAACGTGCCGTTCGGCCCTTCGGAAGCTACCTTTCTGGTTACGGGGTCTCATTCCGGCATTCATGCAGGCACGGTGCGATATTCCGTGGATCGGGCCACCGTGATCTTTCGGCCTTCCATTCCTTTCGACATCCACGAGTCCGTCCGCGTTGTTCTCTCTGCGGCGCTAAAGGACGGCCGTCCCGTGCTCGATTCTTTTACCTTCCAAACGGTTCGAATGGCGCTTGGTACGCAATATAGTACCGGAGATATATTCCAAACGGCCTCCGGAGCAGACCAATCGCCCTCGCTTGGAAAATTTTCGAAGGATCGGCCTCTTAACACCCTCGGGGCAATGATCGATAGCGTTTTCTCATCGAATCCCACTCCGGGGAAAGTT
>VFSW01004261.1_pt1 | contig 21360 bp, 8 predicted proteins | sample 5358111 | NCBI WGS metagenome assembly VFSW01 (sample SAMN11554181, study PRJNA540505) | mine drainage metagenome | isolation source: sediment from site ElyBrook_90M | place: USA: Ely Copper Mine, Vershire, VT | collected 2017
TTGTTCAGTGTATTGGTGCGGTGGTAGATATTGAATTTCCGCGCGACCATATGCCAAAAGTATACGATGCGCTGACGCTGCAAGCTGCAGCAGGCTCAATCGCAGAGGCGGGTTTGACATTCGAAGTTCAGCAGCAATTGGGTGACGGCGTGGTTCGCACTATTGCGATGGGATCATCTGATGGTCTGCAGCGCGGCATGAATGTAGTGAATACCAACAGCCCGATTTCTGTCCCGGTCGGGGCAGGTACACTGGGCCGCATCATGGATGTACTGGGTCGCCCTATCGATGATGCAGGTGAAATCCCATGCGAAGAGCGCCGTCCGATTCATGCAAAAGCACCGAGATTTGACGAACTGTCGCCTTCCATCGATTTGCTGGAAACAGGCATCAAAGTGATTGACCTCGTTTGTCCTTTTGCCAAGGGTGGTAAGGTCGGACTGTTCGGTGGTGCGGGTGTAGGCAAGACCGTGAATATGATGGAGCTGATCAACAATATCGCCAAGCAACACAGCGGCTTGTCGGTGTTTGCAGGTGTGGGTGAGCGTACTCGTGAGGGTAACGACTTCTACCACGAAATGAAAGACTCCAACGTGCTGGATAAAGTGTCCATGGTGTTCGGTCAGATGAATGAACCGCCCGGCAACCGTTTGCGCGTAGCACTGACCGGTTTGACCATGGCCGAGAAGTTCCGTGATGAGGGCCGCGACATTCTGTTCTTCGTGGACAATATTTATCGCTACACCCTGGCCGGAACAGAAGTTTCGGCGCTGCTCGGCCGTATGCCTTCTGCAGTGGGTTACCAGCCCACGCTGGCTGAAGAAATGGGCCGCCTGCAAGAGCGTATTACTTCAACCAAGGTGGGCTCGATCACCTCGGTACAAGCTGTGTACGTGCCTGCGGACGACTTGACCGATCCTGCGCCTGCTACAACGTTCCTGCATCTGGATTCGACCGTTGTGTTGTCACGTGATATCGCGTCTTTGGGTATTTACCCGGCTGTTGATCCGCTGGACTCCTCTTCGCGTCAGCTTGATCCTTTGGTGGTCGGCGAAGAGCATTACAGTGTGGCTCGCCGTGTGCAGCAGAATTTGCAGCGTTACAAGGAATTGCGCGACATCATCGCCATTCTGGGTATGGACGAACTGGCGCCGGAAGACAAGCTGGCTGTGGCACGCGCACGTAAGATTCAGCGCTTCTTGTCACAACCATTCCATGTGGCCGAAGTATTTACCGGTAGTCCAGGTAAGTATGTAACGCTGAAGGAAACGATCAAGGGCTTCAAGGGTATCGTTGACGGTGAATACGATCACCTGCCGGAACAGGCATTCTATATGGTAGGCGGTATAGAAGAAGCAGTTGAAAAAGCCAAGACACTCTAATAAAGGTGACACCATGGCAATGACAGTACGTGTCGACGTTGTAAGCGCAGAAGAGCTGATATTTTCAGGCCTTGCTGAATCAGTTGTGATTCCGGGAATCATGGGTGAACTTGGCATTTATCCCAGGCACGCCCCGCTGTTGACTCGTATCAAGCCGGGATCCGTGCGTATCAAGCTCCCGGATCAGACCGGGGATGAGCTGATTTACGTTTCAGGCGGCATGCTGGAAGTACAGCCCAGTATGGTGACGATACTTTCAGATACGGCTATTCGTGGCAAGGATCTTGATGAGGCTCGCGCACTTGCGGCCAAGCAGGAAGCGGAAGAGGCCATGAAGAATCGCACGTCCAATCTGGATTATGCACAGGCAGAAGCGGAGCTGGCAGAAGCAATTGCACAGTTGCGCGCAATACAACAGATTCGCAAGCAAGTGGGACACTAGTCTGGTACATCATAAAAAAAGCAGCTTAGGCTGCTTTTTTTATGCCTGAAATTTACGTCATCCGTGCCAGTTGTTTAGGCAGATAACTTGAATACGTTATAATCATGCGACTATTTGAAAGTAAATGATGAGCAGGCTCAGTGTAATTATTCTCGCAGCAGGTCGCGGCACACGCATGAATTCAGACAGGCCGAAGGTGCTGCATGAGTTGGCTGGTGTATCGCTGGTTCGGCGTGTTCTGGATACTGCGCATAAACTCAACCCGAGCATGGTGTGTGTTGTCTATGGACATGGCGGTGAAGCCGTGCCCGAAGCGTTGCGCAGCAGCGATGTATTCTGCGCACTTCAGGAGCCACAGCTCGGAACGGGCCATGCAGTGCAGCAAGCTATGCCACATATAGCAGACGATGATCAAATACTGGTGCTTTATGGTGATGTACCATTGATTCAGGCGGCGACTTTACACCAGATGCAGCAATTTACGACGGGCCTTACTTTACTGACGGTTTATATGGACAACGCAGCAGGTTATGGCCGTATTGTCCGAAACGGGCAAGATGAAGTAATCAGTATCGTCGAGGAAAAAGATGCAACGCCGGAACAACGCGAAATCAAAGAAGTAAACACAGGCATACTGCTTGCGCCTGCTCGGCTTTTACGTGCGTGGCTGGCAAAATTAAAAACCAATAATGCCCAGAAAGAGTATTACCTTACGGATGTGGTTGGCATGGCGGTTGAAGAAGGCGTGACGGTTCAAACTGTAAAGCCTAATCATGAATGGGAGATACACGGCATTAACAGCAAATCTCAGTTGGCTGTTCTTGAGCGTACATGGCAGCAAGTCGAGGCAGCTCGATTGCTGCAGCAGGGTGTAACACTGATGGATCCCGGTAGGCTCGATGTGCGAGGTGATCTTAGCTGCGGCCGGGATGTGGAAATTGATGTGGGATGTATCTTTGAAGGCAGTGTCGTTTTAGGAAACAATGTAAAAATCGGCGCGTATTGCATCATCAAAAATGCCACCATAAGTGACGCAACACAAATAGCGCCGTTCAGTCATATCGACAGCAGTACCGTTGGCGCGAACTGCCGGATTGGCCCCTATGCACGTTTGCGACCGGGTACAAAATTGCACGATGAAGTGCATGTTGGTAATTTTGTCGAAGTAAAGAACAGTGAAATAGAACAAGCCAGCAAGGCGAATCACTTAAGCTATATCGGTGATACGAGTATCGGGCGCCGGGTTAATATTGGCGCGGGAACGATAACCTGCAACTATGATGGTGCTAACAAGCACCGAACCGTGATCGAGGACGATGTATTCATAGGCTCGGATACCCAGCTCGTGGCGCCCGTTAAAATCACCAAAGGTTCAACCATCGGCGCCGGATCGACGATAACCCGGAATACGCCGGAGGGTGAGCTTACCCTGTCGCGCAGCAAACAGACAACGATCAGCGGGTGGCAGCGACCAGTGAAAAAAACAACTGGTAAGTAGCGAGTGGGAAGTGGTGAATAGAGCCTAATTTACTTACCACTTACCACTTGCCACTTGCCACTTACTATTTATCACTTACCACTTACTATTTAGGTTATTAATTATGTGTGGAATCGTAGGTGCTGTAGCGCAACGCAATGTCGTACCCATACTGCTTGAGGGATTGCGGCGTCTTGAATATCGTGGCTACGATTCAGCGGGCCTTGTTGTTGTGCGTGATGCAAAACTGGAACGCGTGCGCAGCACGGGCCGTGTTGCTGAGCTCACCCGTATCAGCAATGACACGCAAGGCACAATTGGCATAGCACATACGCGTTGGGCAACACACGGCGTACCCAGCGAGCGCAATGCACATCCCCATACCAGCCGCAATTTGATTGCCGTTGTACACAACGGCATCATAGAAAATTACGAATCGTTGCGCACCCGGCTGACACAATCCGGATATGAATTTGCTTCAGACACAGATACCGAAGTCATTTCACATCTGATACACAGCCATTATGCGAATGGCATGACGTTGCTTAGTGCGACCCAGGCTGCATTAGTTGAGTTAGTTGGCGCGTATGCCATCTGTGTCATTGCAGCGGATAATCCGGATCAGCTAGTTTGTGCGCGGCGCGGCAGTCCCTTGCTGATGGGGATCGGCATCGGGGAAAATTTTATCGCCTCCGATGTGTCGGCATTGCTGCCGGTTACCAATAAGGTGATTTATCTTGAAGAAGGCGATGTGGTCGAGATAAGCCGGCAGAGCTACCAAATCTACAATGCCGGCGCCCCAATTACGCGTCCCGTCATGGTAAGTGAAATCAGCAACGAAAGCGTGCAGCTGGGTCAGTACCGTCACTACATGCAAAAGGAAATACACGAACAGCCGCAAGCGATTGCCGACACGCTCGAATTTGTCCGCAATAGTCAGTCCATCGTTCCGGGAATTTTCGGCGCCGAGGCAGCAGTGTCCTTTGCAGAGATTGACAGCATACTGATACTGGCCTGTGGCACCAGTTATCACGCGGGACTGGTGGGACGCTACTGGCTGGAAGAGATTGCCGGCATTCAATGCACGGTGGAAATTGCCAGCGAATATCGTTACCGCACCAGTGTGCCGAATCCGCGTGCATTGGTGATTGTGCTTTCCCAGTCGGGTGAAACTGCTGACACGCAGGCGGCTCTGAGTCACGCCAAGGCATTGGGCCACATTCATACGCTGGCCATATGCAATGTGCCTGAAAGCGCATTGGTCAGACAATCCAAGCTGAGATTTTTGACACGTGCCGGGCCGGAAATCGGCGTTGCTTCAACCAAGGCTTTTACCACGCAACTGGTCGCGTTATTTTTGTTGACGCTGGTGTTGGCTAAACAGCGTAATCGTCTGACGGCAGAATCCGAGCAGCAGCATTTGCATGCTTTGCGCCACCTGCCCGCTGCCACGCAAAAGGTGCTGGACTTGGAGCCGCAAATCGCAAAATTGGCTGAACAGTTTGCCAATAAACACCATGCTTTATTTTTGGGCCGTGGCCTGCATTATCCGATTGCTTTAGAAGGCGCGCTCAAGCTTAAGGAAATTTCCTACATACATGCGGAAGCGTATCCTGCAGGAGAGCTCAAGCACGGGCCGCTGGCGCTGGTGGACAAGGATATGCCGGTCATATCGGTTGCGCCCAACGATGTGCTGCTGGAAAAACTCAAATCCAATCTGCATGAGGTGCGTGCACGCGGCGGTGAGCTGTATGTGTTTGCCGATGCTGATACGCATATACGCGAGGAAGAAGGCGTGCACATCATGAATATGCCGGAGCACGCAGGCTCTTTGAGTCCTATCCTGCACACGATACCCTTGCAGTTGCTCGCCTATTACGTTGCCTTGCAGAAGGGCACCGATGTGGACAAGCCGCGTAACCTTGCGAAGTCAGTGACCGTCGAATAATTTTGTAGCGATAACTTGTTTGCTGTTAACACATAATAAAGTTCTTTCCTAAATAATAAAGTCATTTCCTGTTTATTAAAGTTCTTTCCTAAATCAGAGGATTTCACATGTTTGATTGAGAGCTAAAAATAGTAAGGCGGGATTGTTAGCACTCCCGTTCATGAAGTTCATAGGCCATTCGACCGATGACCTCATCCCAATCCCCAGCGGTTTTCTGGGTAAATATGCGCATGGTGGAATACCACGGGCTGTCATCCCGTTCACACTTCCAGCGCCATTCGCTGGCATGGGAGTTTAGAAGCCAAGTTGGACGTCCCAGACCGCCGGCAAGATGGGCGACTGCGGTGTCTACTGAGATGATGATATCGAGGTTCATCGCCAGCGCTGCCGTCTCATCGAAATCATGAAATTCATCAGACCAGTCGATCAGCTTGCCGGATTCAAGCAAAGTTTTTTTGTCAGGGTCGGACTCTTTTTGCAGGCTGAACCAGGCGCAATCCGGCAGATTGAATAAAGGTGCCAGCTGTTCTATGGAAACGCTACGCAATTGGGCGTTTTTCATAAAACTGCCGGATTTCCATACCAGGCCGATTTTCCTTGTCGATGCTGGCAGATTGAGTGCGCCGATCTTGTCTTTCCAGTGTGCTATTTTTGCCGGATCGGTAATCAAATAAGGCACGTTGTTTGGAATGGTTTCAAGTGTGGTTGCAAACGCCAACGGTAGCGAAAGCAAAGGACATTGCCACTGCCATGCAGTCTGATCGACGGGAATACTGTCCAGTATCTCAACGCCGGGGAACGAACGACGAAACAGCGATTGTAAGGATGGGCTGACTACAAAGCTGACCCCATTCGGGAAACGCTCGGCCGCCAATGACAAATATCGGCAGAACTGCAATTTATCTCCCAGCCCCTGTTCTTCAAACACCAGCAACCGGTCGCTCTGCTTTGGTGTTTGCCCGGTCCATTGCGGTAAAATTGTTGCGGGGCGCGGCGGTTTTGGTTTTGCGGCATCCCATCGATACTCGTATTCCGGCCATCCTTCAATGAATCTGCCGGAAGCCAACAGTGCAAAGCCCAGATTCTGATGTGCCTCAGCGTAGTCGGGCTTCAACTTGATTGCGTGCCTGTAACTGGCCTCGGCTTTTTTCAGCTTGCGCATCTCATGAAGAATTACACCCAGATTGCTGTGCGCTTCAGCATAATCCGGCTTGATTTGTATGGCCTGTTTGTAACTGGCTTCAGCTTCCTTTAAACGGCCCAGATCTCTAAGTGTATTGCCCAGGTTGTAATGGGCCTCTGCATAGTCTGGTTTGATTTTGAGTGCAGCCAGACAACATGCTTCGGCTTCAATCAGGCGCCCCTGATCCTTAAACGAGGTGCCCAGATTGTTGTGCGCCTGGGCAAACTCCGGATTAATCTGCAGCGCGCGTCTGAAACTGGCTTCCGCCTTGTCAGTCTGGCCTAACTCAATAAAAATACCGCCCAGCACGTTATAGGCCTCGGCATCATTGGGCGAGAGAGTGACCGCCTTTTGTATGGAAGAGAGCGCCTGAGCAAACTGCCCCAGTTGTTTTAACGCGGCACCTAACACTTTCCAGCCAAACCCATGCTGAGGGAAACGCTGTGTCATGGATTGAGCCAGCGTTGCGGCTTCTGCAAGTTTTCCCTCGCTGAACAGGGCGGCCAGATGATTCATATCCTGTTGACCGGGTTGGTTGACTAGCAAAGCTTCAGGTCTGCCGGTAGATGTCTCAGCCGCCTTGTCGTTCAAGCCGCGTTGCTGACGCACCGCCAACTCCAGCAATTGCAACTGCGCCGGCAGACAGATGGTTTTTAAATCATAGTTATCGATGATGGTTTGCCGGGCATTGCGCCTCAGTTCATCATAGGCATGCGGATTGGCCAGCACTCCGATCACCTTTTTTGCGATCTCGTCCGGCTTAAAAATATCCACCAGCAGTCCGTTCTCGCCATCCTTAATCACCTCCTCAACAGGCTGTGTGCGGGAACCCACGATCAGGCATTCCGCCGACATCGCCTCCAGCATCGACCAGGACAAAACGAAGGGATAGGTCAGGTAAACGTGCACGGTGGAGATTTGCAATATCTTCAGAAATGACGAATACGGCACCTTACCCAAGAAATGCACGCGCTTTAAATCGATGCCTGAACCAAGCTCTTCCAGAAGCTGTGCGCGGAAGGCCTTGCCGCTTGAAGGTTTGGGGCCGTAACTCGTCTCATCACCGCCCACCACCAGCACTTGCACATGGGGGCGTGCCGCCAATATCGCCGGCAGGCTGCGCATAAAACTCGGGAAGCCGCGATAGGGTTCCAGATTGCGCGAGACATAGGTCAGCACCTCATCATCCGCCGTCAGTTCAATGTCAGTGTTTGGTACTGCATAACGCGCGGCCCTGTCGGGCACCACCAGTTCGGTATTGATGCCTTCGTGCGTGACGTGCAGCTTGGGCTGATAGATGTCCGGATAGCGCGACTTCTGCCACTGGGTCGGGCACTGTCCGTAATCTGCCACGTCCAGCCCCAGAAGGTTGCCCAGATTCTTGGTGCGGATACGCGGGCCGACATCGAAGATCAGCGGCGGGCCGGGTTCAAAGCCGACGTCCGCCCCGTGTGTTCTGTAAAAGAATTCAAAATAGCCGATCAGCGGCGTATCGGGAAACACTTCCTTCAGATACCAGATCTCGCCCCATCCATTGTGGCCCAGCATCACATCTGGCACGAAGCCGGAGTTTTTAAGGTCCAGTGCGACGCGCGCAACATTCTGCGCATTCAACACCCCGGCCTCGGTCTCGCGCAAATAATGGTGTACGTCACGCGTCACCTCGCGCTGCGGTTTGTAGACCAGTCTTTTGACACCCGGCAGATCCGCATCCGTGCGCTGGGTAATAAACATCACCTGATTGCCGGGGATTGCGCCCAGATGGCGCGCAAGGTGCAGGTACTGGCCGGGGAAGTTTTGGTGAACGAACAGAATTTTCATGGGGGGCGACTTTACACGATTCAATGCAACTTTCACACACTCACGATTCACACCCACGATTCAACGCATATACAAAAGTGATATATGGAGCGCTTAATTAGTTGATAAAGTGCATATGCTGATTAGTCCGATCAGACTAATGACGCAGCCATCAAAATACACTACACTACCCCGGTTAAGAAAATCATCAACAATCGATCAATCAAGCGGTGCCACAATGATCCGGGGGGATTTTTATGTGTTGCAATGTCCATGTTGTATCGAACCGCCGAATTACTCTGCGCTCCCCAGATAAGCCACCCAGCGTCACCTACGCATTTTATTATAGCAATCAACTAACGCGACAGTAATGCCGCGCCGTCTGCTTAAAGCGGTGATGCCGAGCGGGAGCCCTCGTGCAGCCAGCTACACGTTTTCCGTGGAAGACATGGTATGGGCGATGGGCAGCTTCTGCGCACTAAACCGCAAGCCGTTCGATGGCGAACTGCTGGTCAGGCAATTCCCGCCGCCCTATAACGCCGATTCGTTCATCCACGCCGCACGCGCACTGGGTTTCAGGATCAAGCGCAAGGACTGCGCAAGTCAAACTGTTGCCACCCTGAAATTGCCGTGCCTCGCGGTGATGCAGGTGGCAGCACCTGATGTGCCGCAAGACGAACTGTCCGTGCGCCCGGCGATCGTGGTGCAGGTCAGTGATGAGCAGATCATTCTGTTCGAAGCCGGCAGCAATACCCCCAAGGCCATGAGTCATGCCGAGTTCGATGCAGCTTTTGCCGGCACCGCCTTTCAGTTAGCCCTCGAAGCTCTGTCCATCAACGATCCGGATGGCGCGCTGTCCAGCCAATCCCAATTCGGTTTCAGATGGTTTATCCCGGAACTTCTAAAACACAAGCGCGTGTGGCGCGATGTGCTGATCGCATCCCTGATCATCCAGCTGCTGGCGCTCGGCACGCCGCTCTTTACCCAGGTGATCATCGACAAGGTGGTGGTGCACCGTACGCAAAGCACGCTGATCGTGATCGGCATCGGCTTGGCGGTGTTCATGCTGTTTTCTGCCATGCTGACCTGGGTGCGCCAGTACCTGGTGCTGCATACCGGCAACCGCGTCGATGCAGTGCTGGGCGCTGCGGTATTCAGCCACCTGTTCAAACTGCCGCCGCGCTATTTTGAACACCGGCCCACCGGCGTGATTGCCGCGCGCCTGCATGGCGTGGAAACCATACGCGAATTCGTCGCCAGTACCGCCGTCACGTTGATTCTGGATCTGCCGTTCCTGCTGATCTTCTTATCCATCATGCTCTACTACAGCGTGATGCTGACCGTGGTGGCGGTGTCGATGATCTCGGTGATCGTGATCATCAGTCTGATCGTCGCACCCATTTTCAGAAGCCGCCTCAACGAGCAGTTTTTGCTCGGTGCGCGCAACCAGGCCTTCACCACTGAATATGTCGCGGGACTGGAAACCGTCAAGAGCCTGCAGATGGAACCGCAGCTCAACGCCCGCTACAGCGACTATCTGGCCGAATACCTGAAATCAGGTTTCTCGGTGCGGCAGATCGGCAATACCTATAACGTGTTCTCCAACGGCATGGAACAGATGATGACGCTGCTGATCCTGACCGTCGGCGCGTATATCGTGATGAACAATGCGGACTTCACCATCGGCATGCTGATCGCCTTCCAGATGTTCGCAAGCCGCTTGTCGCAACCGATGCTGCGTCTGGTGGGTTTATGGCAGCAGTTCCAGCAGGCGAACCTGTCGGTGCAGCGCCTGGGCGACATCATGAATGCGCCAGCCGAACCTTATTCGATCCTGCCCAGCCGCCTGCGCGAAGGGCGCGGACAGATCGAGATCGCGGATCTGGCTTTCCGCTATGCCGACAACCTGCCCTTCCTGTATGAGAACTTCAACCTCAAGGTCACCCCCGGCAAGATCATCGCCATCATGGGGCCTTCCGGTTCCGGCAAGAGCACACTCACCAAACTGTTGCAGGGGTTTTATGTGCCTACCGGCGGCACCATCAAGATCGACGGCAACGATATTCGCTATCTGTCCGCCAATGAGTTAAGACACAATTTTGGCGTGGTGCCGCAGGAGACCATCCTGTTTTCCGGGACGCTCTACGATAATTTGTTGATGGCCAATCCGCACGCCACCTTCGATCAGGTGGTGCACTTTTGCAAGATGGCGGAAATCCACGACACTATCGAAGCGTTGCCACAGGGTTACCAGACCGAGATCGGCGAGCGCGGCGTGGGACTGTCCGGTGGACAGAAGCAGCGTCTGGCGATCGCACGCGCTTTGCTCAAGCAACCGCGGATTTTAATATTCGATGAAGCGACCAGCAGTCTGGATGCGCAGACCGCCGAACACTTCGCCGCCACCATCAACCAGCTCAAGGGCCAGGTCACGATGTTGTTCATCACCCATGCGTTGCCGAAAAATCTCTTGGTCGATGAAGTGGTGCGGATCGGGGTTGGGTCGCTCGCGGCGGTGGCGCAGGATGAAACGGGACAGAGGAATGGATGAGATGAAAACAAACAGGGGGCTAAGAAAATGAACAAAAAGACAGCGGCGAACGATGAGAGGTATGCAACTCAATCTGAATGGAGAGTGGCGGCATGAACAACAAATTAAGAACGATCAAAAATTACCAGAGCGAATTTTACATGCTTTTGATTTTCTGCCTGATTTACCCAATACAGGGTATGACAGGAGAATTTGATACCTACCGCTACAAACTTGAAGAAAATAATAACGACAAGGTTTGTTCACATATGGAAAGTGTGTTCAGCAAATATTTCAAGAAGCCATTTAGCACGATAAACGACGAAGACGAGTATGTGAAAGGCGGAGGAGTCCTGCCGCCTTTGCTTCCCGGTGCCAAGGATGATCTGCGTAGCTTTGTCAAAATGTCTTTTTCTTTCCAACCGACCAGTCCCGAGTTCGATGCCATCAAATGGAAGGTGGGAAAGCTAATAACGCCCACCCACGGTGAGCCAGGTGGAGTCCCGAATGATCCGTTTATCGCAGCCGATATAGACCTCAACAACGATGGGCAAACCAAGATCGTTATTAAAAATGAATTTATGACTTGCTATAACTTCTATTCCGCTGATTGCAGTCCTGCGGATAGCTGGTCCGTTTTTCGCAAAGGCGATATCGATGTTATGAAGGGTCCCATCGAATGGGATGTACCTATTCAAGGTCAAGATGGACATCCACCGCTTGCCTATATATACGGGCGATCTTCTGAATGTAGAATTGTGCGCCCGTTTATTTACGACGGAGTGACCTATCTGAGTTGTTATTCTCAAGATTGGGGGATAAACGGACCGGACATTAATCGCCGCACGCCAGATAAGGAATATACAAACATATTGAAATATCAAGGGGTAGAGAAACTGCCTTTGCCTGACGGTAGAACACTACTCAAAGCGGAAACCGTCTGCAGGTTCCGCATGAACGTTGCCAAATAACGAGGGAAATAAAATGACGATCACTTTGCATTACGCCTATACCCTTGACAGTACCAACCCAACCTACCTTGGCGAACGGGATTTCCTGCTCAAGGTAGCAGAGAACGATCCTTTGCGCTTGTATGGCCTGGGCCAAGGCACGGGCAGCAGCGGCCTATCCGTTACGCTTGATTCGGTTGGGCGCCCGGTTATTGGCTATGGATATGATCTGGAGGCGCATGCAAAGAACGCCTATGCCGATTTATTGGCTGCCGGCGCAACTATAGCGACTGGTACCACTGCGGCAACTTTACAAAGCGCAATCAATGGTTACGCTGCAGGAACAACCACTTTGGCGCAATTGAATGCGTTGATCCACTTACCGAGTGAGGCTGCTGCAACGACATTGCTTAACAATATCGCGCTTACTGCAGAAACAGGATTGGACAGCTTTCTTAGTGGACTTGGTATCAATTGGATTTCATCTGTTCCAGGTTCACAAGAATATGCGGTACTGCTCTCCATGTGGTACCAGTCACCGGGCGGCAGTGGAAAGAATGGCTACTTCATGAACAGCGCGGGACAACCATCCCAAATGACGCAGGCTTTGATCGCCGGCAACCGCGCTGAAGTCTGGTATCAAATGCGTTATCAATCTTCTCAAGGTGACAACGGAATTGCGAAACGTCGCTATGCTGAATCTGCCGTATTTGGCTTATATAACGAGTCGAATGCTCTTACCAGTCCGAGTTCTGTGCCGCCCCTCGAAGCCGAGCAGGTTTACCAGATGCTCACAAAATACCGCTCTACTATTATCCTCAAGTATGAAAAAAACTTTGGCACCGATCCGAATAGTGCAAACCCAAATATGCCTGCAAATCAGATATTAGCGGCGAATACTGCGTATGGTTTGACAGGCAGTAATGCAGTTCAGACGCTTACACAAGAATTTAATCCAGCCGCAACTGTTCTTGATGGAATCTATGGTTTTACTTTCAGTGCCCTGAACATCTTTGACACCAGTGCTCCGAGCGCGGCATATAACGTTAGAACCATCAGCCGCACTTCCGACACCAGCGCAGACCTGTTGATCGGCGGTGCGGGCAACGATACCCTGACCGGCGGTACAGGCAGCGTGAATGGCGGAAACGTCTATGTATATATGGCGCCTGCATCGGGTACTACGACAGAAACCATCAACGACAGCCAGGACAAGAGCAACGGCTCGATCTATGTGGGCAGCACGCAGCTGACCACGGCAGGCACGGTGATTGGTTTTACCGGCATGGATTCAACGTCTACGGTTGCGCTTCCTGTTTATGACTGGAAAGGGACTGACGGTACGCTCTACCAATACAAGCCAAACGATGCATTTGGTGGTGTGTCCGGTACCGGCACCCTCACCATCAGCGGAGGTGCGCTAAGTACGCCAGGCGACAAGATCGTCATCAATAATTTCAACATGAGTAAAGCGCAAAGCGCGACAGGCTATCTCGGCATCCACCTCGCCGACACCCTCGGCATCATGCCGGGTAGTTCTTACGCCAATTCTTTCGTTGTTGGAAGCCCAACGATTCCCAATCAAACGGCTTCTGTACAGAATGTCCAGAGTTTCACCATTTCTGATTTGCAGGCAAGAAGCACCGCGCAGACCGTGACGCTTGCACTGACTGGCGGCACGGGAAACGATATTGTCGTTATAGACTTTTCACTTGACGATGCAGCGAATGATATTGAATGGAGGGTGGCGGCATGAAGAAATTCATGCTGGTTATTTTTGGATGGCTTGCAGTGGGAATGACAGTGCAGGCCGCAAGCTTTGATTGTTCGGATGTGTCAACGGCAGTCGAGAAAATGATTTGCGATAACCCTGACATCTCGAAGCTGGATGATGAACTGGATGCAGAGTACAAGCGTGCACTTCGAGATCATACCAGAGCTGGAGCAACAAGACTGTCACAGAAAATGTGGCTGTTTGAGAGAAAACTATGTCTAGATGCAAATTGTCTGAAAGGCGTTTATGTTGCTCGTATCAAACATTTTCAAGCAGCAAATGTTGCTGTGGTGCAGTCGCACAAATCGACTAACACCGAACAGCCTCCAATTATCCGTGGCAATACACATGAAAAGTTAGATTCCAGCACTTTTAAGGGTGCATTTGTACTTAGGGAGGCTTTTCCTGGATCAAATTTTTCGGTTTGCGAACGCTTTACCGGTAATCTCAATCAATTCCGCAATCTGGATTTTGACCAATGCAACACTCGGCTTTCGGAAAAATTTACTGAATTCAGCCGCCCATACACATGGAAGGAAATACCCTTTGATATGAAACTCGCGGAAAAGGCCATACGTAGTACCGTGAATATCACTGAGCTTCATGATCCTGAAATGATTGCTACCGCTCATAAAATGCAAGAAGAAAGATGGTTGGCATGGAAAAATGGTAGCGAGTCTTTACGTGTTTCCGGCAAGGCTCGCATGTGGATCACCAAGATTGATATTGATGGGGACGGCAAACCGGAGACCATTTTGCGGATGGTTCCGGGAGGTAGATATGCAATTGATCCCAAGCGCCCGTCGCTTTGGTCTTGCGATTACAACATTGGTGAGCTCTATGTTGTTGATTCTGCCTCTCCGCGAATGGCAGCCTCGTTCAATGAGGTTGCAGGCTCGTCCTCTGACATCATCCATTATGCAGAAGACAACCACTTTTATCTATTGAGCTGGGAATCAGTTGCCAGTTCGAGACTGAATGGCTGGTTCAATCATTTACCTGCTGATATTGGAGGTACTAGAGGTGTGACGATTCGGCAGATATTTAATGACCGAAACGAAGATATTAACTATTTCGGCCCAACAAATATTTGCTTGATAGATTGGGTTCCGACAGGACATGAAATTTCAGCAACACATCATGCTCATAAATAAGAGACATCATCCATTTGTAAATCGCGAATTCAAACTCTAAGGAAATTATATGACTATTAACTTCAGTGTGGCTGACCCGAATTTTGCAAATGATCTATTTGCGGTGCTAACCTTCTTCGAGGGAAATTACAACAATGTCTATATAGATAGCAACGGATATGCCACGATAGGTGTCGGTTTTCTGGTTAGTGCCAATACGGGAACAATATTATCGAATATGGGGCTGGGTTTAAATCAAGCTCAGATTCAGACTGCTGCAACTGCAATAAGTGCAGCTACAGATGGCATAAAATTTTCTTCGGATGCTGCTGCGCTTACAGCGATTAACAATGCCTTGAATAACAGTACTGGGAAGACGGGACTTGTCTTCCAATACAGCGATAACCTGCAAACTGCTGACCAGCAGATCCGTGCTACATTTGATCAAATCATTGCTATATATGAGACAACGGTAAGTCAGTGGCTTCCAACGGGAATTGTTATCCCCAATGACTATGAAATGATTGCATTGGTTTCTTTGGCGTATAACAATATCATTAAGGTTCATTATGATATTCATCACAATCCCATTGGTTATGCTAGCCCAGCATTGCGAAATGCTATAGCTAGTGGAAATCGTGCTCAGGCTTGGTACGAAATTCGGTATAACACTACTACTCCTAATCCATTGGCCCGTGATTATGCTCAGGCTGCGTTATTTGGTTTGTACGATCCCGGCGCTGTCACACGGCAAGAAGCTCTCCAGATATACCAAACACTTTCCCCACATTTTTCAACGATGGCTGCTATTGATGTAGCAAATGCTATCGCCATTCAATATGCCAATGCTGATGTTAATCCACTGGTCCAAGTAACTAGCATCGCTAATTCGCTCCAACCTGCCGCAACTGTTCTTGATGGAATCTATGGTTTTACTTTCAGTGCCCTGAACATCTTTGACACCAGTGCTCCGAGCGCGGCATATAACGTTAGAACCATCAGCCGCACTTCCGACACCAGCGCAGACCTGTTGATCGGCGGTGCGGGCAACGATACCCTGACCGGCGGTACAGGCAGCGTGAATGGCGGAAACGTCTATGTATATATGGCGCCTGCATCGGGTACTACGACAGAAACCATCAACGACAGCCAGGACAAGAGCAACGGCTCGATCTATGTGGGCAGCACGCAGCTGACCACGGCAGGCACGGTGATTGGTTTTACCGGCATGGATTCAACGTCTACGGTTGCGCTTCCTGTTTATGACTGGAAAGGGACTGACGGTACGCTCTACCAATACAAGCCAAACGATGCATTTGGTGGTGTGTCCGGTACCGGCACCCTCACCATCAGCGGAGGTGCGCTAAGTACGCCAGGCGACAAGATCGTCATCAATAATTTCAACATGAGTAAAGCGCAAAGCGCGACAGGCTATCTCGGCATCCACCTCGCCGACACCCTCGGCATCATGCCGGGTAATTCTTATGCTAATCCATTCGTTGTCGGCAGTCCGACCCCAGCCAACCAAACGGCATCGAACACTGTTGGCAATGAACAGACATTTTCCGTTTACGGCGCGCCCGGCAGCACGGGGCAACTCACCTGCTCAGGCGCATACGGCTGCGTCAATGGCGCAACGATGCAATTGTTTTCCAATGGCCCGGTGAACTTCACTATTCCTCAAGGCCAAGATTACGTCACCCTCACCCTGGTTGATCTTAACAACGCCGGTACAGCGGATGCTGCCACGCTTACTGCCAGCATGACCGATGGCAGCGGCACGGTGACGAGCAATAGCCTGACGGTGAATTTCGCGAATCCTTCTGCGGGTCCTAGCAATAACAGTCCCACTGCTACCCTTACAGCACCGAACTACTATGCAGTTCAGGGAGGTACTAACCTCCTTTATTTTTCATGTTTCTTAGGGGATGGCGGCAACGATCTCATTACCACCGGAGATGCCGGCAGCTTTGTACAAGCTTACGGCGGTAACAACACCATCATTGGTGGAACGGGAAATGACAATATTGATGCTGCCGGGACTTGGGTTGCGGTTGGGAGTGCATCTCCAGGACCAAGCAACAATCTTATCATCGGTGGAGGTGGGCAGGACACCATCGGCGCTTGGTATGGAAATAACCAGATCTATGCCAATACACAGGTTGATTTGGCGACTGCGCTTGCGGGAAGATCAGGGCAGGCTTCCGGTGTACAAGGCAGTGTGATAACCACCTGGGATGGCAACAACACGATCGTTGGCGGTACCGGGAATGATGCGATCCTGACAGGACTTGGAAACAACACCATTATTTGTGGTGCGGGAGCCAATATTGTCATGGGTGGAGTGATAACCGGCACTGTTGGTGGCGGCACCTTTAACAATGGCACATCATTGGGTAGCTTCTGGCCAAATGGAGGTTCAAATTTTTACTCTGTCTCGATAGCGGTTCTAAAAAATGACCCGGGTGCATATTCTCAATGGACTTCACAATTAACAGCCGCACAGGCGACTGCCTTGCCCGGAGAAACACCTGCTTTCGTACCCACTCCCTGGTCGATTACTTATGGTGTAAATAATAATTGGACTTACGCTGGTATGGTACCCTTGTATGGGGACCCCAATATATCCACTGTGTCACCCTATAACGGCCCCACAATTCTAGGTTTGCCGGTAGGAATTACTAACGACACCATTTATGGAGGAACAGGGAATAGCGTATATGAGCTATCTAATGGCAACAACTGGCTAGATGCGGGTGGCGGCAACGATCATATTTTTGCCGGGATAGGCAACAACACCATCTACGGTGGAAAAGGAAACGACACCATATTTGGCGGCGGAGGAAGCAACTACATCGCGCTTGAATCAGGCAACGATGCTGTCGTATTGAATGGCGGCAACCAGACGGTCATTGGCGGAGCAGGCACCGACACCATTTTTTCGGGAGATCATGCTCCCAATTGGGCGACTTCAGAAACATCGGCTAATAACTATATCGATGGCGGTTCAGGTAACTCGATCATTTACGGTTCGGGCGGCAACGACACGCTGATCGGCGGCACGGGAAACGCCACGATATATGGCGGCAATGGCAACGAAAATATCGTCGGTGGCACTGGCAATGTGGCAATCGTTGGCGGAAGTGGCAATGACACGATAGACGCGGGTGGTGCCGGAAACGATACACTCCAGGCAGGAAGCGGCAGCACCACGATATATGGCGGCAACGGTACGGATTCCATCAATGGTGGATCAGGAACCGATGTTATCTATGCAGGAGATGGCGGCACAATGAGTGCCCCAACAGTAGTATTCGCAGGTTCGGGAAAAAGCACTATTTATGGTGGCGCGGGCATCGATAAATTACTAGGCGGGAGTGGCTCTGACACCTTGATTGCAGGCAGTGGCACAAGCGTGCTATTTGGCGGGTCCGGCACCGACCTGCTGCAAGGCGGCAGCGGCACCAATCTGTTTGTCACAGGTTCAGGCAACGAGACCATTCAGGCGGGTAGCGGCAGCAATGCTTACCAATTTAGTGCAGGGTCCGGCAATGTTACTATTGTCAACAGCGGTAGTACCGATACGCTGACGTTTGGTGCAGGAATTCTGGAAAGCAATCTAACCGCGACCAGTGTGGTTGTCAACGGTGTGACTGAGACAACTATTGCCAATAGCCAGGGCGGTTCGGTGACGATTCAGGGCGGCGGCTTGAATAATCTGAGTTTTGCGAATGGAGACATGCCAACACTGGCCCAGTTACTGGCGCCTTCTTACAGCATAGGCTCGACCACATATTCGAAGGTTAGTGCAACGGTAGGATGGGTTTACTACCTTAACACACTCATCATGACCGGCAACGCTAATGTGGTCGCGACCGGTACTGGCAACTATGCGGATGTGCTCCAAGCCAACAGTGGCAACGACACCTTGATCGCAGCAGGAAGCGGGCCAGACACCATGATTGGAGGTGTTGGCGCGAACACCTATGAAGTTGGCCTTTACAGCGGTCCGGTCACGATCGAGCAAAGCGGGTCATTGGGTATTCTCAGTTTCGGTGCTGGCATCAATATCGCTGAGCTGAGTGCGACTGCCGCTGTTGCCGTGAATGGTACAACCACCGTGACGATTCAGGATAGCCAGGCAAATACGGTTACGATTGATGCTAGCACCAATGGCATGCTCGACCAACTCAGTTTTGTGGGCGGCAGCACGGCGTCCTTGAGTGTACTATTGGCGCAAGCCACAACTGGTATTACAGCGGCCAGCTCTGCGACAAATGTCACACTGGCGGCGGGCATTCAAAATATGACGTTAACTGGCAACGCTAATTTGACTGCGACCGGTAATAGTCTGGATGATGTAATTACCTCCAATAGCGGTAATGACCATCTGATTGCAGGAACGGCCAATGACACACTGGTCGCCGGGATAGGTAACGATACGTTGACAGGTGGTGTCGGCGCCACTACTTATACTTTCAATGCACAGCCCAGTGATCCAGCTTCACGTACGATCACAATTACCGGTAGTGGCAGCAACGATGTGCTCCAATTCGGCACCGGTATTGTGCCCGCCGATGTTACCGCCAGTTCCTTAACCACGAACGGCATTACCGTGGTGACGCTCACCGTCGGTCAAACGGGTACAGTCATCATAGACGGTGGCAGTCTTAACCAGTTCAGTTTTGAAAACGGTGCGCTGCTGACATTGAGCAATTTACCACCACAACCAGGCATCGTCGGCAATACACTATATTCAGCGACCAGCGTGACCTTATCGCCTACCCTGACCAACTTGACGATGGTTGGAGCGGCCAATGTGACCGGCACGGGCAACAGTCTGAATGATGTATTAACGAGCAACAGCGGCAACGACACGCTGATTGCCGGATCAGGCAATGACACGCTCTACGCCGGAAGCGGCAACAATACGCTGGAAACAGGGCAAGGCAATGTCACGATGGTTGGGGGAAATCACACTGGCAGTGGCGCAACAATTTATGTGGTCGGTGCTACAAACACGGGTAATGTCAGTATAGACGCGAGACCAAACGACACGTTGAAGTTTAACTCGAACGCCAATTTCGGCAACCTGATAGATGGTTTGTTTGTTTCGGGGTCCAATGGGAACTGGATTATTTATACGTATAATGCAAATGGGATAGAGGAAAGGGTTTACGTTAATGGGCAACTTGGTAATCTCCAGTTTCTGGATGGCAGCGTCAGTTTTGCAGCGATTACAAGTGGCTATTATGTGGAAGGTAATACCCAGTATTCTGTGATCAGCACGACGCTACAATCCGGGGTGACCAATTTGGTGTTAAACGGTTCTGGCATTACGGGAACGGCGAATAACCTCAATGACTTGATGACCTGCGCTCCACAGCCCTGGTTCGGAAATTATCCTTACCTGAGCAACAACGACACGCTCATTGCGGGAAGCGGCAACGATACCTTGATCGCGTACGGTTTGAATGATTCGCTGGTTGGCGGAAGCGGCAGCGACACTCTGACTGCGTATGGCAACAGCGACACGCTCATTGCGGGAAGCGGCAATGATTTTCTGTCCAGTTCTTCAAACGTGTACTCCCCATACCCTGGTGGGTCGAATAACTTGCTGGTTGGTGGGATCGGTAATGACACCCTAACTGCATATGGCAGCAATGACACACTGATCGCCGGGAGCGGTATCAACATACTCACTGCATACGGTTTGAATGATTCGCTGGTTGGCGGGAGCGGTAATGACACCCTGCAATCGTACTATTTTGCTGCCACGCTGGTGGGTGGGACCGGCAACGACACCTTCATTATTACCAATACAGGCGACGTGATAAACGAAGCGGTTAATACCGGCCATAACACCGAGCAAACATCATTCTCAACGACGTTAGCTGCGAACGTGCAAAATCTGACTGGTCTTGGCAGCGCTGCGTTGACGTTGACCGGTAATACGCTGGCCAATGTTATTACCGCCAATAGCGGTAACGATATACTGGTGGCGGGAGTCGGCCTTGCCACCCTGGTGGGTGGAACAGGGAATGACACCTTTGTGATCAACAACAGCAGCGACGTTATCTTGGTAGCTACCAGCAAGACTGGAAATGTGGTGCAGAGCTCGGTCAACTATGTGCTGCCTGCCAATCTGCTCAACCTCACAGGCACTGGCGGCACTGCCATTACGTTGACTGGCAATGCGCTCAACGATGTGATTACTGCCAACAGCGGTGCCGACAAACTGATCGCTGGTTCTGGCAACGATACGCTGATATCCGGCACCGGTATCGATACACTGACCGGAGGAATGGGCAACGACACTTTTGTGATCAACAATAGCAGCGACGTTATATCGGTAGCTACCAGCAAGACTGGAAATGTGGTGCAGAGCTCGGTCAATTATGTGTTGCCTGCCAATCTGCTCAATCTCACAGGCGCTGGTTCTGCTGCATTGACACTGACCGGTAATACGCTCAACGATGTGATTACCGCCAACAGCGGTACCGACAAGCTGATAGCTGGTTCTGGCAACGATACGCTGATATCCGGCGCCGGTATCGATACACTGACAGGAGGAACGGGCAACGACACTTTTGTAATCAACAATAGCAGCGACGTTATCTCGGTAGCCAGCAGCAAGACTGGAAATGTGGTGCAGAGCTCGGTCAACTATGTGCTGCCTGCCAATCTGCTCAACCTCACAGGCACTGGCGGCACTGCCATTACGTTGACTGGCAATGCGCT
>VFSW01004262.1_pt1 | contig 21360 bp, 22 predicted proteins | sample 5358111 | NCBI WGS metagenome assembly VFSW01 (sample SAMN11554181, study PRJNA540505) | mine drainage metagenome | isolation source: sediment from site ElyBrook_90M | place: USA: Ely Copper Mine, Vershire, VT | collected 2017
CCCCCCCCCCCCCCCCCCCCCCCCCGCCCCGCCCCCCCCCCCCCCCCGCCCCCCCGGCCCCCCCCCCCCCCCCCCCCCACGCCGCCGACGCGAGGCAGAGGGCGGGCGAACCACTGGGCGCCCTGCACGGCGTACCGTTCACGATCAAGGCCAACCTGGACCAGGCGGGCTACGCGACCACCCAGGGATGCGTGGCGTTGAAGGACTTCATGGCGACGCAGGACTCGCCCCCGGTCGAGCGGATGCGCCAGGCCGGCGCCGTGGCGCTCGCGCGCACCAATCTGCCCGACCTCGGGCTGCGCATCAATACCGAATCCTCGCTCTACGGCGCGACGCACAACCCCTGGAAGCGCGGTTTCACGGCGGGCGGATCATCGGGTGGTGAGGCCGCCGCGATTGCCTCGGGCATGAGCCCGATCGGCCTCGGGAACGACATCGGCGGTTCGCTACGAAATCCGGCGTACGCCTGTGGAATCGCGTCGATCAAGCCCTCGAGGGGACGGGTCCCACAGGCCAATCCCTCCTCGCCGCTCGACATGTCGATCAACGAGCAGATCCTCCTCGTGAACGGGGTATTGGCGAGGACCGTCGCGGACGTACGCCTCGGACTCGAGGTCGTGATGGGCGCGCATCGCCTCGACCCCCAGTCCGTTGACGTGCCACTCAACGGCCCGCCGGCGTCGCGCAGAGTGGCCCTCGTCGCCGAACCACCCGGGGGCGAAACCAACCCCGACGTCGCCGAGGGTGTGCGCGCCGCGGGGCGCGCCCTCGAGAAGGCCGGCTACGAGGTGGAGGAGATCGAGCCGCCGATGATCTTCGAGAGTTACCTCGCGTGGAGCGAACTCATGATGACGAGCCTCGAGGTCGCGCGACCGATGTTGAATATGTTCCTCGGCGAAGGCGGTCAACGCTTCCTCGAGTACACGACCATCGAGTTTCCGCCCGCGACGCCCGCGTCGATGGCTCTGATGCACGAGAGCCGTTACAAGGTCGAGAAGGCGTGGCGAGGGTTCATGACGACGTATCCCCTCATCGTCGGTCCGGTGTGGACCCAACCCCCCTTTGCCCACGGCTTCGACATCATCGACCGCGAGAGCGCGATGAAGGTCGTGGAACTCTTCCGATTCATCATGCCGGCGAACTTGATGGGGCTACCGGCCGCGTGTGTCGCGACCGGTGTCGCCAATGGCTTCCCGACCGGTGTGCAGATCATGGGCACGATGTATCGTGACGACCTCTGTCTTGACGCGGCCCAGGCTGTCGAGGACGAGATTGGCGTGCTGACGCCCATCGACCCCCGGAGCTAGTCCGTGGCGGTACGGATTCGACCGATCGACGAGGGCGACCTGGCAGCGGCCGTGTCGGTCATCACCGGCGGCTCACTGGCGCCGCAGTTCGAATCGACGCAGAAGTTGGACGACTACTGGGGCGCCGTGCAAGAGACGCGCCGACGACGCGGCGACGTGCTCGTCGCCGATGAGGACGGCGAGGTGGTGGGTGTGTGCCAGGTGATCATCTTCCAACACTTCCAACACTCCGGCGGGTGGTGTTGCGAGCTCGAAAGTGTCCACGTGCGCGTCGACAGGCGTAGTCACGGCGTTGGCACCATGTTGCTCGAGGCGGCAGAGGTGCTCGCGCGCGAGCAGGGCTGCTACCGCATCCAGTTGACGAGCCGAAACGTCCGCGTCGACGCCCATCGCTTCTACGTCGCGAACGGCTACGAGGCGACCAGTCAAGGGTTCAAGAAGTTCTTCAGCTGACGACCTCGCGAATATCCCCATCGTCGACATTGAAAACGAAGCCCCGGATCTCGGAGCCGTCCACGAAGGGGCTCTCGCGCAGCGTCTCGACGGTCGCACGAACGTCCTCGTCGACGTCGCGGTAGGCACCGAGTCGAAACGGTGGGCGAGCGCCGAGCGCCGATTCGATGTCGTTCATCAGTTCGTCCTCGTCGAAGGTTTCGAGGCCGCAACGCGTGTGGTGGATCACCATGACCGAGCGTGTGCCCAACAGTCGTTGACTGAGCAGCAGAGAGCGTACGGCGTCATCACTCGCGATCCCACCGGCGTTACGGATGAGGTGGACCTCACCCAGGTCGAGCCCGAGTGCGCCGAAGAGGTCCAGTCGCGAGTCCATACAGGTCAACACCGCGAGGCGCCGTGCCGGTTCGGTCGCGAGCTCTCGATGTCCGTGTCGATTCACGTAGTCGCGGTTGTTGCGTAACAGTTCGTCAATTGTGCTCATCGGACAAGTGTAGGAATCGGGTCGAGCACCGTGAACGGCTCCAGACTGTTGCACGGATGTCACGTCGATGTCGAAGTTACGACCGTTAAGTTTGTGCGGTGGCTCGACGCGCAGAGAACGACGAAGGCGTGTCGGCGCTGGCGCGGGGACGACGCCTTGAGTTAATGACGCTTTTCTGGAATGTAGTGGGCGTCGTCATCCTTTTCGTCGCCGCGCTCGGGGCCCGCGCGGTCGCCCTCGCGGGATTTGGACTCGACAGCGTGATTGAGATTGGCGCGTCGATCGTCGTGCTTTGGGAACTGGCAGACGTCGAGCAATCGCGGCAACGCCGCGCGATGCGGATCATCGCGTGGGCGTTCGCTTTGCTGGCACTCTACTTGGGCACTCAAAGCACGCTCGTGCTCGCGATGGGCATTCGCCCACATCACAGCGCGGTTGGAATTGTGTGGACTGCGATGACCGCCCTGACCATGTTCCTTCTCGCGGCGGGCAAGGCAAGGACGGGTGCCATCCTGAATAATCCGGTGTTGATTGCCGAAGGTCGCGTCACCATGGTTGATGGCATCCTTGCCACCGCGGTGCTCGTCGGTCTTGCGTTGAACACGTTCGCCGGTTGGTGGTGGGCCGATCCCTTGACCGGCTACGTGATCCTCTACTACGCCGTGCGCGAGGCCCGCGCGTCCTTCGCGCACTGAACGTTCTGCTCGTGGTGCAGCCGTCACGCGTGTGGGTGAGGAAGAAAGTCGGTACGCTCTCCCGCGGAGGTGACTATGGACTCGATGCACGAGATTCGCGAAGAACTACGTCAGCCGGCGATCGATCTTCGGGGTCTGATACCTGAGGTCATGAAGGGCTTCGCACAGATGTCCCAGGCGTCGATGGCCGAGGGAGAGTTGACCACGCTCACGAAGGAACTCATTGCGTTGGCGGTCGCGATCACGCGCGAGTGCGACGGCTGCATCGTGGCGCACGCCCGTGGGGCTCTGCGCGCCGGAGCGACCCGTCAACAGGTTGCCGAATCAATCGGCGTCACCATCGCCCTCAACGGCGGCCCGGGGACCGTCTGGGGTCCGAGAGCGCTGCGCGTCTACGACGAAGCGGCCGCGGAGTACGGTCGTCAGACGTCGTAGGACAGGTGCTTGATCCCGTTGATGAAACTCGACTCCAGTTGCGAAGGCACGCCCGTCGAGCGGATCGCGGGGGTGCGCGTGAACAGTTCGCGGAAGATCACGGTGATCTCTCGGCGCGCCAGGTGTGCGCCGAGGCAGAAGTGCGGTCCGGGCGCGCCGAAGCCGTAATGGTCGTTGGGCGAGCGCGACACATCGAAGAGGTTCGGGTTCTCGAAGGCCTCTTCGTCACGGTTGGCTGAGCTATAGAACAAGAGCACCTTGTCGCCCTCGCTGAGCTCGTAGCCCGAGAGGACCGTGTCGGCCGCCAACGTGCGTCGCATCCAGATCACCGGGGAGGCCCAGCGCACGATCTCGTCGGTCGCCGTCTTCGCGAGACCGTCGAAATCGCCGACCCAACGCGCGCGCTGATCGGGGAACTGCGTGAGTGTGTGCAGACCGTGCGCGATGGCGGTGCGGGTCGTCTCGTTTCCGGCGGTGACGAGGAGGACGAAGAACGACGCCAACTCCTGGCTGGTCAACTTCTCGGATTCGATCTCCGCGTTCACGAGGGCACTCGTGATGTCGTCGATCGGATTGTCGACTCGGTACTTCCCGAGTTCCTCCATGATGGCCGTCAGCGCCGCACCCGATTCGAGGAGGACGAGGACGGGGTCCTGGCCCTCGGGGATGAACTCGGGGTCACCGTTGGACAAGATGATGTTCGAGTGATGCAGGACCGTCGCGTACTCACTGGGCGGCACGCCCATCATGTCGCAGATGATCTCGAGGGGGAAAGGCGCCGCGACGTCACGGATGAAGTCGCCGGTGCCGGTCGCCAGCGCGCGATCGATGATCGCGGCGGCCTCTCGCTCGCTGGACTCCTCGACGGCGCGGACGGTCCTCGGAAGGAAGGCGTTGGAGACGATTCGTCGCAGTCGGGCGTGTTTGGGGTCGTCGGTCGAGATCATCCCCGAGAAGTACTCGACCATCTCGGTGGGCAAGTCCATGGTCGAGACGGCGCCCGGACCCGAGAGAAATGTCTCGGGGTGCCGCGACGCGGTCGCCACGTCGCGGTGGCGCGTGATCGCGTAAAAGCCATTGCCCTGAGGGAATTCGATGGCGGTGTTCTCGATGACTGGCTCGTCGTAGTGCGAGATCGGCCGCTGCGCACGCAGGACCGCGAACGCGGCCTCTCGTTCGGCCCACGGTCGGCGCCAGAACGCCATGTCCGACAGGTTGATGTCGTCTACATCCCAGCGCGTGTCAGGTTCCATGGAGTGCATCGTATCGAGAAGCTGTGGCGACACGGGCGCGCGATTTCCCGGCAGACTGGTGGGGTGCAAGAACTAACTGACGAGGAACGTGCGACCAGATTGAAGGCGCTCAATGCGCTCCTGGACCTCATGCGTCCTTCGGTGCAAGCCGATGGTGGCGACCTCGTGCTGCTTCGAGCCGACGTCGAGACCGGCGTCGTCGAAGTGCAGCTCCAGGGAGCTTGCTCGAGTTGCGCCATCTCCTCGGACACGCTCGCGGGCGGTGTCACGAGGATCCTCACCGACCGCTTGGCATGGGTCACCGAGGTCGTCGGCGGTGTGGACGACTCCATTGACCCCGAGGACTCAATGTCCCTCGGCGTCGGCGGTTACGTGCCGCGCTATCGACAGCTTTAGCGTCCTCGGGTCGAGCGAACGACCCTTGTGTAGATTCGTGCGAAGTGACGTCGTCGATCGGCGTCCGACGAAGGGGGTCGCGTGGCTCGCATCGGTGGGTTCGGTGGACTCGGTCGAAGAGGTAAGAGGCCGCTCAGTGTCGAACAGCAGTATAACCGCGATGCCCTCCAACAGGAGAAGGTCGACGAGGTGCTGGCGAAGCAAGACGCACGCTACGACTCGATGACCCCAGAGGAGCGCGAGTCCTACTACCTCAAGCCGTCGCTCCTCACCCGATTGAAGAAGGCTCTACGCGGTCAGTGACATCGCTGCGTCATTGTCCGGACGAAGCAGTGCCGACAACGACGACGATTTACACCTTCTGGGGTTTCGGTTCCTTTGGGAGACCGAGGGCACGCTCGCCGATGATGTTGCGCTGGATCTCGGCGGTCCCGCCCCAGATCGTCTCGGACCGCGAGAAGAAGAACGAACCCTGGAGCTCGGACACCGGATAGTCGGCCCGGCCGCGGCGGCTCCCGACGACGGAACCTTCGACGCCTCCTCCTTTTCCGGTGAGGATCTGTCCCTCCATGCCCAGCACGTTGATGCCGAGGTTCATCATCGCTCGGTGCGTCTCGGACCAGAACATCTTGTTGCACGCGCCGAGCAACGCGGCGTTGTGGGTGCCATTGAGCGAATCGGTCAGCGAGCGGTAGCCATTGATCTGCATGATCTTGACCTTCTGCCAGGCCCGCACGAGGTCGTCGCGGACGAGGTCGTCGCCACTCTTGCCGTGGCGCTTCGCTTCCTTGACGACCTCTTCCCACTCCTTCAAGAATCGGCGGTAGCCCGTCGTCGAGGACGAACCGCGCTCGAAGCCGAGCGTGGTCATGGCCACCTTCCAACCGTTGTTCACCCCGCCAACGGCGTTGTTCTTCGAACAGCGGGCGTTCGTGAAGAAGACCTCGTTGAAATCGGCCGAGCCGTCGACCTGGATGATCGGTCGAACCTCGACTCCCTCCTGGTGCATCGGCACGAGCAGGTAGCTGATGCCGGCGTGTTGGGGTGCGTCGGGGTCGGTACGCACCATCAAGAACACGTAGTCGGCGTGCTGGGCCTGACTGGTCCACACCTTTTGCCCGTTGATGACCCATTCGTCACCGTCGAGGACGGCCGACGTCTTGAGACTGGCTAAGTCCGAGCCGGCGTCGGGCTCGGAGAAGCCCTGGCACCACGCGATCTTGCCCTGGAGGATTCCGGGGATGAACTCGCGCTTCTGCTCGTCCGTACCCCACTGCAGGATTGTCGGACCGACCAAGGTGTCACCGAAGAAATCGGCGCGCATCGGCGCGTTCGCTTTGGCGAACTCCTCGTTCAGTACTACCTGTTGGAGCAGCGTCAGTCCCTTGCCGCCGTACTCGACGGGCCACCCCGCGCAGATCCAACCACCCGCGAACAACTTCTCGGTCCACGATTCGTTGAAGGCGCGCCGTTCGTCGCCCGTCATGGTGAAGTCAGGTTCGAACCACCCCTCGGGCAGGTTCTCTTCGAGCCAGGCGCGCACCTCCTTGCGGAATGGTTCGGTCTCGCTGGGGTAGTTCAGGTCCATTCGAACAATGTACACATGGCGTGCGCGAGCCGTCATTTGTGCCCATTCTCGAATTCGGCGAGAATGGAGGACCCGCGAATTCGAAAGTTGACCCTTGTCACGTACTCTGCGCCACACGATTGACGGGACCAAGGCCTCCTGGGCTCGTTCGAAGACCATCACGACGCCGCTCCACGTCCCGGCGCGTCGCGCAGAGCCAGGGAAGTACCGCATTGCGTTTCTCATCTACCGCGGCAACCCGCGCTGCGGCGGTCAAGGTGTCTACACCCGCCACCTGACGAGGGAGTTGGTCAACCTCGGCCACAGCGTGGAGGTCTTCGCCGGACCGCCCTGGCCCGAACTCGACGAGGGCGTCGGCTTCACGGCGGTGCGTGGACTCGACCTCTATCGAGACCCTGACCCTTTCCGCATCCCCGCGCCCTCGGAGTTCACCTCGTTCGCGGACGTCCAGGAGTTCGCGGTGATGCTCAGTGGGGGTTTCGGAGAACCGCTCGCCTACTCGACGCGCATCGAGAAGATCCTGCGATCTCGTCGCGGTGACTTCGACATCATCCACGACAACCAGTGCATGGGTCCGGGCATCTTGAAGTTGCACAAGGAGGGGTGGCCCCTGCTCGAGACGTTGCACCACCCGATCACCGTGGACCGCTCAATCGCGCTCGACCACGCCGACACGTTCTGGAAGCGCTACGGCACTCGACGCTGGTTCGGCTTCTTGCGCATGCAGGTGCGCACAGTGAAGCAACTGCCCGCCGTCTTGACGGTGTCGCACAACTCGAAGGTCGACATCAACGCGCAGATGCAGGTGCCACTCGAGCGCCTCACCGTCGTGCCCGTCGGGGTCGACCACACCGTATTTCGACCCTACGACGACGTCGTGAAGAAGAAGGGCCGGCTCATGGTTACGACGTCGAGCGACGTCCCCATGAAGGGGCTCGTGCCGTTGCTCGAAGCGATCGCGAAACTTCGCGTCGAACGCGACGTCGACCTGATCGTCATCGGCAAGCCCCAACCCAAGGGTCGCGTCGCGAAGGCGCTCGACCGACTCGGACTGACCGACATCGTCACCACGATCACCGGCGTCAGTGACGAAGAATTGGCCCGTCTCTACGGCGAGGCGGAGCTGGCCATCGTGCCGAGCCTCTACGAGGGCTTCTCGCTCCCCGCGATCGAGGCGATGAGCTGCGGCGTCGCGGTCGTCGCCACGACCGGCGGCGCGCTACCTGAGGTCGTCGGCGTGAGTGGCGAGACCGGACTGCTCGTCGAGCCGAACAACCCCGACGCGCTCGTGAGCGCCATCACCATGTTGCTCGACGATCCCGAACTGCGCGCGCGACTCGGCGCCGCTGGTCGCGAGCGCGTGATGCAGCGCTTCACCTGGCAGGTCACGGCGCGAGGCACCGCGGCCTGTTACGACGCGATCCTTCGCGGACTCCCACTTCCCGAATCGATGACGTTCGACTAGTGCTGACCGCGAAATACGACCAACTGGGCCTCGAGAGCGGGGACAAGATCCTCGACCTCGGTTGCGGCTTCGGTCGGCACGCCTTCGAAGCGGCGCGACGCGGGGCCGAGGTCGTCGCACTCGACGCCGGACGTGACGAGGTCGAAGGCGTCAAGAACATGTTCGCCGCGATGGTCGCGGCCGGCGAGCTCGACGCGTCCGCGCTGCACGCCGTCGCGGTGCAGGGCGACGCCCTGCACCTGCCCTTTCCCGACGCCACCTTCGACCGCGTCATCTGCTCGGAGGTCTTGGAACACATACCCGACGACGTCGCTGCGATGCGAGAGCTGACGCGCGTGCTTCGCCCGGGCGGCACCATGGCGATCACGGTGCCACGCTTCGGGCCGGAACTGATCAACTGGGCGCTCTCGGACGAGTACCACAACGTGCCCGGGGGACACATCCGCATCTACCGTCGACGCGTCCTCACCGAGCGGCTGCGTTCGGTCGGTCTGAAGGACACGGGCCATCACTACGCCCACGGACTGCACAGTCCTTACTGGTGGCTGAAGTGTCTGGTGGGCACGACCAACGACGATCACAAACTCGTCAAGCTCTATCACCGTCTCCTCGTGTGGGACATCATGAAGGCGCCCTGGCCGACGCGCTTCGCCGAGCGTGTGCTCGGGCCGATGATCGGCAAGTCCATCGTCGTGTACCTCGTGAAGCCGTCCCCGTGACCACGACCATCGGCGCGGTGTCGGGTGTCCCCGGGCTCTTGAGCGCCGAGCAAGTGGCGCGCACCGCGAGTCACCTCGCGTCGCTCCAGGTGCGCGACGGTCAGATCCCGTGGTTCCCTGGCGGACACTGCGATCCCTGGAACCACGTCGAAGCGGCGATGGCCCTCACGGTCACCGGTTACGTCGACGAAGCGCGGGCGGCCTACCGGTGGCTCGGCGAACACCAACTCGGCGACGGTAGCTGGTTCAACTACTACGTCGGCAACGTCGTGAAGGACACCCGACTCGACACCAACGTCTGCGCGTACTTCGCGGCGGGGCTCTACCACTACGTCGTGGCGACGGGCGACGTCGACTTCGCGGCGCAGTGGTGGCCGAGCGTCGAGCGCTCGATCGACTTCGTGCTGCGATGGCAGCACGACGATGGCACGATCGCGTGGTCGCTCGACGCGCTCGGGCGCCCGGAGGGCTACGCCCTGTTGACCGGCTCGTCGTCGATCTTTCACTCGCTGCGTTGCGCGGTGGCGTTGGCCGAGTGCCTCGGCTTTGCCAAGGCGGAGTGGGAGCTCTGCGCCGGCCGGCTCGGTCACGCGGTCGCGCACCACCCGGGCGCCTTCGCGCCGAAGAACGAGTTCGCGATGGACTGGTACTACCCGATCTTCTCGGGTGCCCTCCGCGGTGAACGCGGTGTTCGTCGCATCAACGACGGGTGGGAGCGCCACGTCATGGACGGCTACGGCGTGCGCTGCGTCTCGACGAGTGACTGGGTGACCGCGGCCGAGACGGCCGAGTGCGTGCTCGCGCTCGACGCGCTCGGGCTCACGAGCCAGGCCCTGGAGCTCTTCAGCTGCACGCGGCGCCATCGCCACGAGGACGGTGCTTACTGGACGGGCATTGCCTACCCGAGCGAGGTTACGTTTCCTGACCGCGAGACGACGTCCTACACGTCGGCCGCGATCATCCTCGCCGCGGACGCGCTGTCGTCGTCGTCACCGGCAGCGGGACTCTTCCGCCACGACGCGTTGCCCATGCCACTCGACCTCGCGGAACCGGGCTGTCCGCTCACGTGTTAGCGCACGCGGGTCAGGGCGCGAAGCGATCCCTGTTGCGCCCGTTCGATGAAGTCGCCACTCTCCAGTGCTGCACGGAATATCTCGTAGGGCGGTCGCCCGCCGTCCCTGGGGTCGGCGAAGACGTCGTGGATGAGCAACAGTCCGCCCACCACGACCTTGGGCACCCACGCTTCGTAGTCGGCCCACGCGACGTCGTGCCCGTGACCGCCGTCGATGAACAAGACGTCGAGCGGTTGCGCGAAGTGCGCCGCGACCAACGTCGACGGGCCCACGAGGGCGAAGACGGACAGTTCGAGGCCCGCTTCTGCGATCGTGCGTTGCCACGTGGGCAAGGTGTTGAGTCGACCGTCGAAGGGATCGACGAGCGTGGGGTCGAAGTGCTCCCACCCCTCCTGGTTCTCCTCACTCCCGTGGTGGTGATCGAGCGAATACAGCACCGACGACGTCGATTCGGCCGCGGCGCCCAGGTAGACCGCGGACTTCCCGCACCACGCACCTACTTCAAGCCACGTGCCGCGATGCGCCCGCTCGCCGTGCGCGTGGGCCAGTTCGAAGAGCGCACGTCCCTCGTCGCGCGGCATGAAACCCTTGACGGTCTCGGCGTAGGCGAGGAGTTCGTCGCGACGGCTCATGCGACGCTGACCGCCAAGGAGATGAGGGTCCACAGTGCGAGGGCCGCGAAGATGAGTCCGCCGCCCAGGCGAATCCGGTTGAGAGGGATGATTCGTTGGAGCGCCTTCCCACCGTAGGCGCCGAGAGCCGACACGCCGATGAGCGCCAACGAGGACGCCAGGAAGACCTCGAGTGGTTGGTGGAGCTTGGCCTCGAAGTTCGCGGCCTGGATCTGCGTGAGATCGCCGAATTCGCCGATGAAGATGACGACGAAGGCGGTCGTGAGCGCCTTCCAGGTTCCCCCCGCGCGCTCGAGCGCCGCTTCACGCTCGCCCTTCTCCTCCTCCTTCGACTCGGGGACGAAGAGCAAGTACGCCGCACCGCCCAGGAAGAGGAGCCCGACCACGAGGTCCTTCCAGTGCACGGGGAAAAGGGTGAGGAGCGACCCGGCACCCACCGCGATGCCCATCTGCACGACGAGGGCAGTCGATCCGCCCAGGACGATGAGCAACGGCCGCACCTTCGTCGCCATGATGACCGTAGCCACGAAGGTCTTGTCGGGAAGTTCGAGGACGAACATGAGGGCGAAGATGCCCAAGAACGCCCCGACGTTCACGTCGAACTTCTAGAACTGCGCGCGCATCGCCGCGGCGAACGTGAGCCCCACTCGCATCCGCTCGATGTTCTGCTGCACCGCCTTCTGTTCGCCACCAAGCGAGTGTTCCTGGTGGAACCTCTCGACCTCATCGGCGAACGCCGGATCGTTGATATAGGTACGGATGCCGTAAGTCATGTACGAGAGCGTGTTCATCGGGAACTTGGCGATCGCCTCATCCCAACGGGCCGTCACGTACTTCCATACGGCCGGCCCCGACACGGCGTTCGTCGACAACAGACCGATGATGATCGACGCATCTTGGTTGCGGAAGAAGTTGAAACACTTGTCCGCCGCGTCGAGCGCGACGCGTTCCTCGTTGAAATCCCTCAGCGCTCGTTGGTAACGCTGTTCGTCCTGGGGACTCGCGGCATTGGTGTAGCGCTCGATGAAGGTCTCGTAGTCGCCGGGACGGTCCTGGTTGGCGACGATGTGCAAGATCGTGTTCGCGAGGTTGCCGGGCATGTCGTTCGCCTCGAACCGTCGTGCGGCCCCGGCTTTGATGGCGACGTTGTCGCCGGTCGTGCCGAGGGTGCTGAGTACGATGGCGCGCATCTGGGGCGTCAGTTCGCTCTCGCCGGGCGCCGGATTCCAGCCGAGACGCTCGAACTGCGGTTCGAAGATCTCGCGCACGAGCTGCGCCAGCGCGGGCAACTTTTCGCTGGGCAGTGCCCGGTCGATGAAGTTGATGGCCGTCGCGAGCGTGCCCCACGGCGTCGGTTCGTCCTGGTTGCCGAGGCCGCGCGCCACCGTGAAGAACTGATCGGCGCTGATCTGACTTGAGAGGAGGAGCGCCCAGCTGTCCGAGACGACCGTGGCGCGCTCGAGTGGGTCGAGTTCGTCCATGTGGTCCGCCAGCGCCGCGGTCTCGGCCACGCCGTAACGCGAGCGGAAGTAACCGGCGCCGCGGGCGTTGAGCACGACCGGCGGGTCGTCGGTCACCGACATCGGGCTGTCCTCGAGCAAATGGACCGAAGGGCCGCTGCCCTTGAGCGAGCGCGTCATGACCGGGATCTTCCAGGAGGTCCCGATCGAACTCTCACCAGTCGTGGGACCGTACGCGAAGGGGAGTTGGGTGATCACGCCATCCTCCAACGTGACGAGCGGATAGCCGCCCTGAAGGATCCAGGTGTTCATCACGTCGCGCACCGGCTCCTTGGAGACCTCTTCGAGCGCGTCCCAGAGATCGGTCGTGATCGTGTTGGCGTAGCTGTGCTTGCGCAGGTAGTGGCGGATGCCGTCGCGATAGACCTCGGCGCCGAGGTACTGCTCCATCATGCGAAGTACCGCGGCACCCTTCTCGTAGGTGAGACGGTCGAACATGCCACGCGTGTCCTCGGGCGAGATGACGGTGTACTCAATAGGACGCGTCGCGTGCAGTCCGTCGATCTCGAGTGCGAGGTCGCGCGCGGCGCTGAACTCGACCCAGACCTCCCATTGCGGGCGGAAGGCGTCCTGGCAGAGGACCTCCATGAACGAAGCGAACGCCTCGTTGAGCCAGATGCCCTGCCACCACTCCATGGTGACGAGGTCACCGAACCACATGTGCGCCACCTCGTGCATCACTACGGTGGCCACGCGCTTCATCTCACCTATCGACGCCGTTGCGGGGTCGATAAGGAGGTCGGGCATTCGATAGGTGATGCAGCCCAGGTTCTCCATGGCGCCTTGGGCGAAGTCGGGGATGGCGACCATGTCGAGCTTGTCACCGGGGTAGGGGATGTCGAAGTAGTCCGAGAAGAATCGAAGTGCGAACTCGCCGCACTCCATCGCGAAGTCGGTGAGGTGTCCGTTGCCGACCGGGTACACGACGCGAAGCGGCACACCGTCGACGTCGAGCGCCGCGGTCTCCTCGAAAGGTCCGACGACGAAGGCCACGAGGTAGGTGGACATCTTCATCGTGGTCGCGAAGCTGACACTGCGCTGGCCGTTACCGAGGTCGGTGTCGGCGACGACCGCGGCGTTGGAGTACGCGGCGAGGTGGCTCGGAATCGTGAGATTCACCTGATACGTCGCCTTGAAGGCCGGTTCGTCCCAGCAGGGGAAGCATCGTCGAGCGTCGGTGTTCTCGAACTGGGTCGTCGCGATGGTCTGGGTCGCACCTGACGGGTCGGTGAACGTCGATCGGTAGAAACCGTGCAGTTGGTCGTTCAAGATCCCGTTGAAGGCGATTTCGACGACCGCGCTCCCGGTCGGCAGGGCCGTGTCGAACCGGAACGTCGCCGTCTCGTAGACCTCGTCGAGGACGGTGTCAACGGAGCGGTGTGCCGTGCCCCCCACGGTCACGGTCGCGGCGCCGAGTTCGAGTTCGATGGCGTTCAGTGTGAGTTCACGAAGTGATTCGACGATGTCCACGTCGATCTCGACGCGTCCGTCGAACGTGGCGGCGTCGATATTGGGGGTGAGGAACAAGCGGTAGGCGGAAGGGACGACGCGACGGTCGAGGCGATAGGGGTTGTTTTCGGTGGTCATATCTCTTAACCCTACGGGAATATTCACTACGCTCGCTAAGTGACAGATACGCCCACGCCCGTCTCACTGCGCGTGAAACCAGGTCCTCATCGACTCGCGGTGACTGGCATCGGTAACGCGATGTTGGACATCATCTCGCAAGATGCGCACGATGCGTACGCCAAACTCGGCCTCGTGAAGGCGGCCATGTCCCTCATCCAGGCGGACCAATTGGACACCTTCTTTGACGCCATGGGCGAGACGATCCAGATGTCGGGTGGTTCGGTCGCGAACTCGATCGCGGGCGTGGCTGCGCTCGGCGGCACGTGCGGTTACATCGGCAAGGTGGCCGACGACGAATTCGGCCGGATCTTCACCCACGACCTCAAGTCCATGGGTGTCGAGCTCGACCTCGCGATCGCCGAGCCCCACGAAGGTGCGACCGGTCGCTGTCACGTCTTCATCACCCCCGACGCCCAACGAACCATGGCGACGTACCTCGGGGCGTCAAACCAACTGCACGTCGCCGACATCAACGAAACGTTGATCGCGCGCTCCGAGATCACCTACGTCGAGGGTTACCTCTTCGACCTGCCGCCCGCGAAGGAGGCGATCCGCAAGGTCGTGAACTTCGCCCACGACTACGACTCCATGGTCGCACTGTCGCTCTCGGACATGTTCTGTGTCGACCGGCACCGCCGCGACTTTCTCGAACTCGTGACCAACGACGTCGACGTGCTCCTCGCCAACGAGACCGAGATCTGCTCGCTGTTCCAGGTGCGATCACTCGACGCCGCCTTCGCGAATCTGGAGGAGCTCGGCATCCTCGCCGTCGTGACTCGCGGCCCAATAGGGGCCGACGTCTTGACCGTGACCGGCGTCGTTACTGTGCCGGCCCACGAGGTCGAGCACGTGGTCGACCAGAACGGCGCCGGGGACATGTTCGCGTCCGGGTTCCTCTACGGACTCGCACTCGGGGCCGACCCGGTCGAGTCGGCGCAGCTCGGTTCGTTGTGCGCGGGCGAGATCATCTCGCACCTCGGGGCTCGACCAGAGGGCGACCTCGAAGAGCTCGCGATCGAGGCCGGTCTGCTCTAGTCAGATGCCCTGGGCGTCGAGCATCGCGTCGAGTTCACGCGTGTGCACCGTCTCCCATTTCACCCAGGCGACCGCGACGGGGATGCACGCCAAGAGCATCAACGCGTCCCCACCGATCCACATGATGGCGCCGCCGAGGTGGACGTTGCTCAAGATCGTGGCCGACGTCGATCCGACCGGCGCCATCGCGCGATACGCAGGAAACGGCGTGTGCGTGGACATCACGAGCGCCAACCCGGTGAAGGTGTCGACCGGCACCGCGGCCATCACGAAGACCAGACGTAGTCCGCGGTGGATTTTCGTGCCTCGCTCGAGTCCGAAGACGACGCGAAAGAAGAGGTAACCCACCACGAGAAATCCGATCTGCTCGAGATGGTGCACCCACTCGTGTTCCATCATCAGATTGAACAGACCGGTGAGGTGCGTGACGGGGATGAAGATGAAGTACGCCGCGAAGCCGACGAGTGGTTGCGTCAAGGTGGTCATCAACCGGCCGTCGAGGACCTCGCGAACTCGCGGCGACCCGGCCTCGTAGGCGAGGTCGAGCGGCGCGCTCAGTGCGAAGAGTGGCGCCGCGACCATGATCAACATGAGGTGCTGGATCATGTGGTCGCTGAAGTACTCCATGTCGAAGGTCCCGACGACCGACTGTGTCGCCAAGAACGTCACGATCAGACCGGCGATGAAGGCGACCGTTCGACGCGGCGACCAAGCCACCGCTCGTCGTGCGGCGAACGTGTAGAGCAAGAGGGCGCCGAAGAGCAACAAGAGTGGCACGACGCCGAGGTGCCACTGGTTCCAGTCGTGCCACGAGAACTGCGGGCGAGATTCGGACGTCATGGTGGGCACGTCGAAATTCTACGACCGCCAATTGGCGACGCAATCGCGCTCGTTAGGATGTCCCCGTGAAGTCGAAGTATCTCTCTCGTCGGGCGTTGACGCTCCATCTGGCGCTCGTCGTGTGGTTCGCTCTCTGTCTGGCCGCGGCGTGGTGGCAGGTCGATCAGGCGATCCTCGGCAACTCGCTCAGCTACCTCTACGCGATCGAGTGGCCGTCCTTCGCGGTACTCGGGATCTTCGGTTGGTACTCGTTGCTCAACATGGAGAAGATCACCGAGCACCAGGAGAAGGCCCGCAAGGAGTACGAGGAGAAGATGCGCGCCGAGGCGCAACTCGCGCGACACGTCGACAACGACGTGGAGGACCCGGCGTTGGCCGCCTACAACGATCATCTCGCCGAGATCGCGACCCGTCCCAAAAAGCGTCTCTGGGGTCACTAGTGGACGCGGCATTCCGGCGGTACCGAGTCATGTCATTCGTGACGGGCACGACGCTGTTGACGCTCTTCGTCACGCTCTTGCTCCATAGCGTCGACTTCACGTTCTGGAAGCACATCAAGATCTTCGTGGACGTCGTGGGCATCGGACACGGGATTGTCCTGTACCCGCTGTACATGATCATGTGCTTCAACATGGTCTTGAAGTTCCACCTCAACCTGGCGCTCCTCGTGCTCATGCTCTTCGCCGGTTTCGTCCCCGGACTCGCGTTCTATCTGGAGTACCGCATGCGCCTTCGTCTCTACCCCCAAGGACTCCCCAGCCGGTGAGCAATCCCTGGCTGGAACGACGCGTCATCGCCTTCGCGCACCAGGGCGGCTCCTTCGAAGGACCATCCTCGACCCTCGCCGCGATCGAACGAGCGCTCGGGACCGGCGCGACCGCCATCGAACTCGACGTCCACGCGACCTCGGATCGACAGATCGTGGTCTGTCACGACGAGACCGTCGATCGAACGACCAACCATCGAGGTGCCATCGCGGAGCTCACGCTGGGTGAACTGCGTGCGATGGACAACGCCTACTGGTGGATCGAGGGCGACACGGTCACGCTCGGTCAACCCGACGAGGCGTACCGTGAACGGGGGCGGGCCCCCGAGGATCGAGCGTTCGGGATCGTGACGCTCGAAGAGGTCGCCGTGGCGTTCCCAGGCGTGTTGCTAAATCTCGACATCAAGCGGACTGACCCGGACGTCGAAGCGTACGAGGAGTTGCTGGCCAATGAACTTCGTCGTCTCGATCGTCTGCACTCGGTGATCGTCGGTTCCTTCCACGATCAGGCCATACAGAGATTTCGCACGCTGGCGCCCAGTGTGGCGACGAGTGCGGCCACCGGTGAAGCGGCGACGTTCTACTTCTCGATGCTCGAAGGCGTCCCGAGCGTCCCGTCGATCCAAGCGTTCCAGGTGCCCGCGCGCTACGGCGACGTGACCGTGGTCGACGAGCGATTCGTCCAGACGGCGCACGAGGCGCACATCGCGGTGCACGTGTGGACGATCAATGACGTCGACGAGATGCATCGCCTACTGGACGTCGGCGTCGACGGGTTGATCAGCGACCGACCGACGCCGTTGGCCCAGGTTCTAAGGGAACGGGGCTGTGCGTGGGACGGTGCGCTGTGACGAGACGGGGTTAGCCGCGCCCGCAGTTCGGCTTTTTGCCGTGGTTGGCCTTCTTCTTGGCGCGTAACTTGCGCTTCACGGTCCGCTTTGACATAGGTGACAATGTTAGTTGATAACGGGCTCGGCGAGCCAAACGAGGGGATGACCGTGGCGCAAGGTGAGACCAGGAAGGGTCAACTCGTGATCGTCGCCACGCCGCTCGGCAACCTCGGCGATATCTCTCGTCGGGCGCTTGAACTACTCGCCAGCGCCGACGTCGTCTACTGCGAGGACACGCGTAGGTCCAGCACGTTATTCAGCGCCCACGACATCGCGGTGCACGGGCGACTGCGGGCGCTGCACGAGCACAACGAGGCGTCGCTCTGCGACCAGATCGTCGCGCAGATCCTCGAGGGCAAGGTCGTCGTGCTCGTAAGTGACGCCGGGACGCCGGGTATCAGCGACCCCGGGAGCCGCGTGGTGGCGGCGGTCGCCGAGGCGGGACTGTCCGTGACCACGGCGCCCGGTCCCTCCGCCGTCGTCGCCGCGCTGTCGATAAGTGGTCTCTCGACCGAGCGCTTCGTGATGGAGGGCTTCGTCCCTCGCAAAGCGGGGGAGCGCCGCGAGCTGTTCGAACTGTGGCGTCACGAACCTCGGACCATCGTCTTTTACGAGTCGCCCCAGCGACTTGCGGCGACCCTGGAGGAGATGACGGAGTGGTTCGCCACGCGCCGGTGCTGCGTGGCGCGCGAGCTGACCAAGCTGCATGAGGAGGTCGTGCGCGCGAGCGTCGCGGAGCTCGCCGCACAGTTCGCGTCGCGTGACGTGCTCGGTGAGATCGTGGTGATGCTCGAAGGAAGCCGCGACGTGACGACCGCCAGCGACAGTGAAGTTCGCGCAGCCCTGCGAGCGCAAGTGGACGCGGGCGCGTCGACGCGCGACGCAGTGACCTACGTCGAGGAGGCTTTGGGCGTCGCGCACCGCGTCGTCTACCGGTTGGCACTGGAGCTTCGAGCCGGCGACAACCGCTGACTCATTATCCTTGAACGATGGGTCGCTTCTACATCACCACGCCGATTTACTACGCGAACGACGCTCCCCACGTCGGGAGCGCGTACACGACGGTGAACGCCGACGCGATGGCCCGCTGGCACCGACTGTTGGGCGATGAGACGAAGTTCTTGACCGGGACGGACGAGCACGGCCAGAAAGTCGCTGACGCCGCCGCCAACAACCACATGTCGCCCCAGGACTGGACCGACCTCAAGTCCGAGCAGTTCAAAGAGGCCTGGAAGACGCTGAACATCAGTTTCGACGACTTCATCCGCACCAGTGAGCCGCGCCACTACCTCACGGTCCAGAAGTTCCTCACCGCCATCTACGACAACGGCTACATCTTCAAGGACGTCTACAAGGGTCTGTACTGCGTCAGTTGCGAGGACTACTACACGATCGAGACGAGCGTCGAGGGGAAATGTCCCATCCACGGTCGAGAACTCATCGAGATGGAAGAGGAGAACTGGTTCTTTCGCCTGAGTGCGTTCGAGGAACGTCTCGAGCAGTACTACGCGCAACACCCCAGGTTCGTGACGCCCGAGACGAAGCGCAACGAAGCGCTCTCCTTCATCAAGGGCGGACTGCGCGACATCTCCATCACCCGGACTTCAATCAGCTGGGGCGTGCCGGTGCCGTGGGACGAGGCCCACGTCTTCTACGTCTGGTACGACGCCCTGATCAACTACCTCACCGCCATTGGTTACGGCACCGACCACGACGAGGTCGAGAAGTGGTGGCCCTCGTCGCACCACTTGGTCGGCAAGGAGATCATCCGCTTTCACTGCGTGTGGTGGCCCGCGATGTGCATGGCCGCCGGCATCGAACCGGTCAGTCACGTCCAGGTGCACGGGTGGTTGCTGCTGGGCGGACAGAAGCTCGGCAAGACCATGGTCGCCGACGGCGGCGTGAAACTGACCGACATCGCGCCCGTGGAACTGACCAACGAATTCGGCGTCGATCCGCTGCGTTACTACCTCCTGCGCGAGACGTCGCTCGGGAACGACGGTGAGTTCTCGCACGAGGGGATCACGCAGCGCTACAACACCGACTTGGCGAACAACCTCGGCAACCTCGTGGCGCGCGTCACCACGGTGGTCGCGTCGAAGTGCGACGGCGTCGGTCCGCGTCCGAGTGAAGTGTCGACGCTGCGTGTACACGCCGAGAGTGCGGTGCGCGTGACGCGGGCCGAGTGGAATGATTTCTCACCCCAGGGTGCGCTCGAGGCGACCTGGGGTCTCATCGGAGCGACGAACGCCTACCTCGAGGAGCACGCGCCGTGGAAGATGGAGCCCGGCGGGGCGCTCGACACGGTCATGGGCGACGTCCTCGAAGCGATTCGGGTGGTGGCGATATTGGCGACGCCGGCCATGCCCTCGACGTGCGAGGAGATCTGGCGGCGCATCGGGCTCGCGGGCACGCCCAGTGACGACGTCTTTGATGCGAGCACCACGTGGGGACGCTACGAAGCGACAGCTTCGATCGTGAAGGGTGACCCCCTCTTTCCGCGGATGAAGAGCGAGACGTGAGTCACTGGACCGACGCCCACTGTCATCTCCAAGAGCAGTTCCTTCGTGGCGACGACGCGTCACTCGCGGTCGTCACCGAAACGCTGTCGCGCGCCTACGAAGGGGGTGTCGACAGAGTGGTCGTCATCGGCACGGACGCCACGACGTCGCGCCAGGCTCTCGAGATCACTGAATTGCAAGGGCCGGTCGAGATCTTCGCCACCGTGGGGCTCCACCCTCACGACGCACGCCAGGACCTCGATCCGATCGTCGAACTGGCCCGCGAGAAGCACGCAAAATTGGTGGGAATCGGCGAATGCGGCCTGGACTACTACTACGAGCACGCCCCCCGCGAGGATCAACGACGGACCTTCGCCACCCAGATCGCCCTCGCCCACGAGCTCGACCTCGCCCTGGTGATCCACGCGCGCGACGCCTTCGACGACCTCACGGACATCTTGAGGAGCGAGGGCGTGCCCGAGCGAACGGTGATCCACTGTTTCACCGGAACGCCCGAGGACGCCACGAACTGTCTGGACCTCGGCTGTGACATCTCGGTCTCGGGCGTCGTCACCTTCAAGAACGCCGAGCTGCTGCGCGAGGCCGTGCGCACTGTGCCCTTGGCACGTCTACACGTCGAGACCGACAGCCCGTTCCTCGCGCCGGTGCCCTTTCGAGGAGGTGCGAACGAGCCGGCGTACGTCACGGTCGTAGGGGAGTTCGTCGCCGAACTGCGCGGTGAGAGCTTCGTCGAGGTGCGTGAGGCCACTCGGGCCAACACCGCACGCCTGTTCCGAATTCCCACGCCCTAAGTCGGCGTTTTCTTTCATTTCTTGGGCTTTTCGCGGGTGAGTTGCTAGCACCGTCGCCCTCTCGTAGCGTTGCCTCGGGGGATTGCACGGACCTCGACGTTGAGGCGGAGGGTGGAGATCTGAGGGCATCAATCCTGCGGGCGCCGTGGCGTCCGTTGTCGGCGCTGTTGCTCGTCGCCACGTTGGCGATGTCGACGGTGATCGTCGCGCCCCAGAACGTCAGTGCGGCCACCGGTCACGCGCGACGCCACATGCCATCACTCATCGGGCTCAGCCGTGCCCGAGTCTTCGCGGTCATGCGCGCCGACGCGCTGTACTTCATCACCAAGGGACCGGGAAGTGCGAACGGCACGTGGCGTGAGGTCGTGGCGCAGTCGCCCCGGCCGGGAACCATCGTTAAGTGGCACTCGGAAGCGATCTTGACGGTGTCCACGGCGAACCCCCGTGGCCCGCGCAGGGTGCCGCGCCTCGTCGGGCTCTCTCGGGCTCGCACCTACGCCGTCATGAAGCGGGTTCAACTCTTCTTTACTACCTCGGGACCAGGGAGTACGGACGCAAAGTGGGTCGTCGTCTTGCACCAGACGCCCGCGCCGGGCACGAGGGTCGCCTGGCACGCGACGGTGTCGCTGCGAGTGAGCACCGTGCGACCTCATAAAAAGGTGGCGCGAAAGCCGGTGCACAGACCGGTTACAACGACGACAAGGCCCAAGCCCAAACCCAAGCCCAAACCCAAAAAGCTCTGCACCCCGACAACGACGACCACGCATCCGACCACCACCACGACGACCACGACCACGACGACGACGCCGAGCACGACCTCCACGTCAGTTGCGGGCTCCACGACGACCGTCGTCACCACCACCACGA
>VFSW01004263.1_pt1 | contig 21356 bp, 23 predicted proteins | sample 5358111 | NCBI WGS metagenome assembly VFSW01 (sample SAMN11554181, study PRJNA540505) | mine drainage metagenome | isolation source: sediment from site ElyBrook_90M | place: USA: Ely Copper Mine, Vershire, VT | collected 2017
CTATTTATGATCTATCCGTGGGCGTTTGGGTAACCTTTATTTTGATCTATAGCGTCCACTTGAATTCCAGGACGATACAGGTTATAGTGCCCGTTCATGGCCAAACAAGTCACCAAAATCATCAAATTGCAGATCGAAGCAGGCAAGGCTACGCCCGCTCCGCCGGTGGGAACCGCCTTGGGTCCCGCGGGCGTCAACATCGGCGAATTCGTCAACCAGTTCAACAACCTCACGCGTCCGATGATGGGCTCGATCGTCCCGGTCCTTATGAAGGTCTACTCTGACCGCACCTTCGATTTCATCGTCAAGAAGCCGCCGGCATCCCGCCTGATACTCAAGGCCGTCGGCAAGGAGAAGGGCTCCGACAAGGCGCAGAATAAGGTCGCCAAGATGACCAAGGCACAGGTACAGGCCGTCGCCGAGGAGAAGATGGAGGATCTCAACGCCAATGACCTCGCTCATGCTATGTCTATCATCGCTGGTACGGCTCGCTCGATGGGTATCGACGCTGAGATTTAATTCTCAACATACCAACAAAAACGACCCCTTCTGGGGTCGTTTTTAGTTTGAGCTAGATAAGGCGGGGAAAGAACAAAGGTCGGTCTTTTGTCCCGTACAAAGGACCGACCTTTGTTCTTTCGCGCGCTACCGCTTTTCCGGCCTATGCGCAACTCTCTCTACAAAAAGTAAGAGAGGTAAAAAGTAAGTCATCCGAAGATGATTTACCTTACCTCTCAAGCGGCATCTCACTAAGATGGTGTGAGATAAACCAAGGATCAGGTGACCGAAGCCACGTTTCCTTTACCCACCATACACCCGCCTCAGGGCACGTCAATAAGAGGGAAAAGGGGATAACTTTTGCTACAATGCCACCTATGCAAATCCGAGAGACTATCGAGCAGAAAATGGCCCAGGTGCTCGCTGGCATCGGGGTGGAGAGCCCGCCAGTATCGTTGGAATTCCCCGGCGAGCTCGCTCACGGCGACTATGCGACCGGCATCGCGCTCAAATATGGGAAACAGCTCGGCAAGAATCCTCGCGAGCTCGCCGAGGCGATCGTCGCAGGCTTGGGCACCATTGACGGTGTCGCCGAGGTAGATATCGCCGGTCCTGGATTCATCAACTTCACGCTCACACCGGAAGCGATATCAGCGAGCGTCGAGCAAGCGCGCTGCGACCAAGGCTGGGGCACGAATGACATGCTTGCCGGCAAGACCATCATGGTCGAGTACACCGATCCGAATCCGTTCAAGGAATTCCATATCGGCCACCTGATGAACAACGCGATCGGCGAGAGCATCTCGCGCCTCGTCGCGGCCTCGGGCGCTACCGTCATCCGCGCCAACTATCAGGGCGATGTCGGACCGCACGTGGCCAAAGCGATCTACATGCTCATGGACCGGAGCATCACCGAGCCCACGATCGCTGATATCTCAAGCGCTTACGTCGAAGGCTCGACGCGCTACGACACCGACGGCCAGACCAAGGCCGCGATAGATGCGCTCAACAAGAAGATCTACGAACGCACCGATCCGGTGGTCAACGATATCTACGGCAAAGGACGTGCGGTCACGCTCGCGCACTTCGAAGATATCTACAAGATTCTTGGCACGAAGTTCGACTTCTATTTCTTCGAGAGCGACACCGCGCCCTTGGGGCTCGCCATCGTGCTCGCACATATCACGGATGGCATATTCGAAGAAAGCCAGAAGGCCGTCATCTTCCCGGGCGAGAAATACGGCCTGCATACGCGCGTCTTCGTGACCGGCGCGGGCAATCCGACCTACGAGGCCAAGGACCTCGGTCTCGCACAACTCAAGGCCGATACGACCGAATTCGACACATCCATCAGCGTCACGGCGAGCGAGCAGAGCGAATACTTCAAGGTCATGCACAAGGCGATGGAGCTGGTCCTCCCCGACATCGCGCCCAAGATCGCGCACGTCTCCCATGGCATGATGCGCTTCGCCGAGGGCAAGATGTCATCGCGCAAAGGCAACGTCGTCACCGGCGAATCGCTCCTTACCGAGCTCGCCGAGGCTGCCCGCGAGCGCGCCGCCGAAAGCCGTGCTATCGATCATGAGAAGCTTGCGCAAGAGATCGCGGTGGCTGCGATAAAGTACCAGGTACTCAAGCAAGCCGCAGGCAAAGACATCATCTTCGACCGCGAGCGAGCGCTCTCGCTCGAAGGGGACTCCGGCCCGTACCTGCAATACGCCTACGCGCGCACGCACGCGATCGGGAGCCGCGCGCAGACGGCAGCGATCAAAGCCCATCTCGATCCGACCACAGCCCCGATCGACCTCACGCGCCTCCTGACCCGCTTCCCGACAATAGTCGCCCGAGCGGCAGCTCACTACGAGCCGCACTACCTGGCGACGTACCTCATCGAGATCGCAAGCGCCTTCAACTCCTGGTATGGCCAAGTGCAGATACTCGACCAGGGCAAAGACGAGCCGCACAAGGTGGCGGTCGTCCAAGCGGTCTCCCAAACCCTAAAATCCGGCCTCTCTTTGCTCGGTATTCCTGCGCCTGAGCGGATGTGAATCAGTAGATTCACCTACTGGGTAAATATAAAACAGCCCTCCTCGCGGAGGGCTGCCCTTGGATGTAATACCGGATCTTAATGCCGACGAAATCGAAGAGCTTGAGCGGCAGGCGTACGCGCTTTGTGAAGAGGCAGATTTAGCAGGACCCTTCACTGCAAAGGCGACATGGAAGCGCAAACAAGCGCGGTCGCTTTTCGAGCGGGTACTTGCTGTCAACGCCCGGAAGGAAATAGCAGCGATGGTCGCAAGTGGAGTAGATGAAGAGGAGGCTCGAAAGCGGGTCGGTACGACCATGCTGGAGCTTTCCCCAAGACAGAATCTTTTCGCGTTGAAAGAAGCCTTTCAGAGCGTCGGATCGATGTACGCTAAGGATTATCACGCCTGGAAGGCGAGAGATACTCGACAGCTCGTGGAGTTGGAGAACCTGATCAGTGCTTATAATTCCAAATCGATGCAGCCAGAGCAAGCTGAGATGCTCGGTGAATTCGTGAAAGCTGCGAAGAGTAATTACATGGGCGGCATGGGAACTGGAAAGGATCCGGAGGTTATTCAACGGTATAGACGTATGCTGCCGGTGATCTTTGCGGCATATAGCAAGTATGGACCTTACAAGCGGCAAGCCGATGGCGTGGTCGGCCCTTCGGAAGTTTACGGCGCATATCAATCTGAACGCAACTCAGGTTACCGTCGCGACAGCAAGGCGCGCCCGCATCGAGATACAAGCGGCGGCAACGGCGAGAAATATTAAAAAATACAAAGGTCGGTCCTTGGTAAAAACAGGGGATAAGTCGAGATGGTAAGATGGGCCTATGAATGACAAAGGTGACCATTACGCGGAGAACATGCTCAAGGGCCGCATGGCCGAGACCTTGGTGGATGAACTCTTGAAGAAGTCGGGGAATCTCGTGTATCGCTTCGGCTACGAGGCGGTCTTGCAGAACCTCACCCAGATCGAAGGAGGATTCGATCGGCACAGCGAGGTAGGAGAGCGGCTGCGCGCGATACCAGATTTCGTCGTGATAGACAAGGCGGGGAGTCCGAGCCTCGTCGAGGTGAAATTCAGGCGCGATCCGACTGATTCGCCGCACGACGAGACCATCGAGCGCTTGGAGCGCGTCGAGAAGTATTGGAATGCGCTCATCATCTTCATCAATGCCGTCGAGAAGCCGTACTTCCGCATCTGCAAGCCGCCGTACTTCAAGAACTTCAGCCAGCCCAAGCGCGGGCTGGTCTTCGAGCCGCTGACGTCGGTGGCTGAGTGGGACATCACCGGCGAGCTCTATGAGGAGTACGAGGCGCTCGTGGAGAAATACTTTCCAGCTACTTAGCGTCTACCAAGGCGATCTGCTTGCCTAAGGCGCTCGCTACCTTGCCGAGGGTCGTGATAGAGGCGCTGTGCTCGCCGCTCTCGAGACGCGCGATGACCGACTGCGGCATCGCAGCCTTATCGGCAACGTTCTTTTGAGTCATACGCTTGGCGCGACGCACTTCACGGATCTGCTTGGCAAGCGCGAGTCGTACGCCTTCTTCCGCATAACCGCGTTTGAATTCCTCGGTCTTCGAGACCTCACCGAAGACTTCCTCCTCTGTGTACCATTTCATATCCTCCTTCTTGAAGGGGATGCTTTTCCAAGTTTTCTTTTGTTTCTTTTTCATATGGCTTCACTCATTTCCCTATAAACCTTTTCGGCATATTCGATTTCCGCAGGCGGCGTTTTCTTGCTTCTTTTCCTGAAACCCCTGACAAAATGTATCCTGCTTCCTATTACAAAATACGTGATTCGATGATTCCCGACAATTAATTCTCGTATCGGACCTTTAAGCTGTTTGGTGTGGACGCCGGCTGTCTCGCCGGAGCGCAGTGCACCGATCTGCCTGTTGATAATCGATTGTTCTTTGATTGTGAGAGCGCGTAGATATCCTAAAGCGTGCGAAAAGTAATGTACCTGCATATTGACCCCGATATGCGATTGGTGCTTATAATCCGACCTGAGATAAGTATAGCAATATTGCTATATCGGTCAAGCTCGATTCATGGAGTAGGGGACAAGGTCGAGAACAAAGGTCGGACCTTGGGTACTCCCAAGACCCGACCTTTGTTCCTAAGTATTTGCTAGACTATATCCCTATGCCCCCGCAGCCGCCGCAAGAGGCAGAAATACAGGAGCTCAAGAAGATCACCGAAGAGCTCAAGAGGGTGGAGGCCAACACCGGCTCGTCGTGGTGGGCCTTCTATCGCGGAATCCTCTCGGGCGGGGGTGCCATCATCGGCGGCATCATCGCGGTGATCTTGATCGGCGCCCTCTTGAGCATCCTCGGGGTCATCCCGGGCTTCCAGGCCATAGCCGCCTACATCAATGCGGCCATCGCGAATATCAAGCAGTATTGATCTACCTATGAAAGCCCATCCCGAGATCCAGATAGGCCACGTGCACCTCACGGTCGCCGACCTCGAGCGCTCGCTCATCTTCTACCGCGATATCCTCGGCTTCGAGGTGACAGCGCGCTACGGGGATTCGGCAGTCTTCCTCTCGGCCGGCGGCTACCATCATCACATCGGGCTCAACACGTGGGTGGGCAAGGGGGCAACGCCGCCGGCACAAGGGCACTCGGGCTTGTATCATTTCGCGATACTCTTTCCCACGCGCAAAGAGCTCGCGCATGTCTTGAAGCGCCTCATCGATGCGCAGTATCCGCTCACCGGTACGGCGGATCACGGCGTCTCAGAAGCGCTCTATCTCAACGACCCCGATATGATCGGCGTCGAACTCTACGCCGATCGGCCGCGCAGCACCTGGAAGGTCGGCAACGACGGCATCGTCGAGATGACGACCGAGCCCTTGGATCTCGAGAGCCTCCTCGCGGAGCTCTCATAGCGGGGAAACAAAGAATACAAAGGTCGGTCCTTTGCACGGGGCAAAAGACCGACCTTTGTTCATTCCTGCCAAGGACCGACCTATGTAAAACCAGGTGATAGCAGGCCAGCCGCAAAAGGCCAGATGGTACACTGATGCCTCATGACTCAAAGCGAAGCACTCGAAATATTAAAGACCGGCGTCAATGTATTCCTGACTGGCGAGCCCGGCTCGGGGAAGACGCATACGATAAATGCATACATCCGCTGGCTCAATGCGCGTGGCGTGGAGGTCGCGGTGACTGCTTCGACCGGGATCGCTGCGACCCACGTGAACGGCATGACCATCCACTCCTGGAGCGGCATCGGCGTGAAGCGCGACGTCTCTGATTGGGATATCGAGCTCATCATGAGCAAGGAGAAGACCGCGCGGCGGATACTCGATGCCAAGGTGCTCGTCATCGACGAGATATCGATGCTCGATGCGAGGACCCTTGAGAGCGTCGACAGGGTACTGCGCACGCTGCGCCGCGTGCCGATGACGGAAGGCGAGCCTTTCGGGGGGCTGCAGGTGATATTCGTCGGCGACTTTTTCCAATTGCCGCCGATATCGCGCGAGGGCGACGTCTCGTTCGCCTTCGAAGCGCCGGCGTGGAAGGCGGCCAATCCCGTCGCTTGCTATCTCAACGAACAGCATCGGCAGGATGATGGCGAATTCCTAGACCTGCTCTCGGCGATGCGGCAGGGGACGTTCGCGGGCAAGCATCGCGACATCCTCAAGGGCCGCATCGGCATCTCACCGAAGGACTCCGTCGCTACCCGCCTCTATACGCACAACGCCGACGTCGATAGGATCAACACCGACGCGCTTGAGAAGATTGCCGAGAACACGCACGTGTATCAGATGACCTCGCGCGGCGCTTCGAACCTCGTCGAAGCCCTGAAGAAAAGCTGCCTCTCGCCGGAGACCTTGGTGCTCAAGCAGGGAGCGGCGGTGATGTTCACGCGTAATAATTTCGATGAAGGCTATGTCAACGGCACGCTCGGCGACATCGTCGGATTCTCGCCCTTGGGCTCGCCGATAGTGAAGACGCGACGCGGCATGACGCTTACCGTCGAGCCTGCCGAGTGGGCGGTGCAAGACGGCAACAAGATTCTCGCCAAGATCAATCAGGTGCCGCTGCGCCTCGCCTGGGCGATCACGGTACACAAGAGCCAAGGCATGAGCCTCGACGCCGCGGTCATCGACCTCGGGGCTGCCTTCGAATACGGGCAGGGATACGTCGCGATATCGCGCGTGCGCACGCTCGCGGGCCTGTACCTCGAAGGCTTCAACGAGCGGGCGCTCCAGATGCATCCGGCGATTGTGGCACAGGACCGATACTTCCGCGCATACTCCGATGCCGCGCGCAAGAAGTTCGCCTCGCTCCCGGAGAGCGACAAGGATCATATGCAGAAGAATTTCCTCAAGGCCATAGGCGCGCACGAGCCGACCATGGCCGCAGCGCCGCAGATGGCCGAGACTAAGGCCAAATCCGCGACTGATGCGCAAATAGATGCCAAGCGCGCCGAGCTGCGCGAGAAGTATCCCAATATGGGCAAGCCATGGAACAAGGAGGACGACGCGCTTCTCGTCGATATGTTTAAAGAAGATAAACCGCGGGGCGTCATGGCAAAGCACTTCGGTCGCAAGTCGAGCGCCATCAACGCGCGCCTCGGGCATCTCGGCCTTATCGAAGATACGTGGAAGAGATACGACGACAAGAAGAAGACGGAATAAAATCTCGCCGTAAGGGCGCTTATTTGCTACGATAGCGCAATGGCGGACGATTCTAATGCCAAAAAAAGCGACGTAGCGAAACGAGAGGAGACGATCCTCGCCTTCTGGAATGAGCGCGATATTTTCAATAAATCCCTCGAGAAGGGCTCGACCCAGGGTGAGTACGTCTTCTATGATGGGCCGCCATTCGCCACCGGCCTTCCGCACTACGGGCACATCGTCGCCTCGGTCATCAAGGACGTGATTCCGCGCTACAAGACGATGCGCGGCTATCATGTGCCGCGCGTCTGGGGCTGGGATTGCCACGGCTTGCCTATAGAGAACATCGTCGAGAAGGAACTCGGCTTCCTGCACAAAAAGCAGATCAAGGAATACGGGATCGCGAAATTCAACGAGCGCTGCCGCGAGGAAGTGCTGCGATTCGCCGCTGATTGGGAAAAGATAATCCCGCGCATCGGACGCTTTGTCGATATGGGGCATGCGTATCGCACCATGGATAAGCCGTACATGGAGAGCGTCTGGTGGGTCTTCAAAGAGCTCTTCGACAAAGGGCTCGTCTACGAGGACTACCGCTCGATGCATATCTGCCCGCGCTGCGAGACGACACTCTCGCAGACGGAAGTCTCGGAGGGGTATAAGGAGGTGAAGGACATCGCTGTTACTGTGAAGTTTAAAGTAATTCTCGAAGGACAGACCTTAGGACTTAATCTGACACCCAACACATATATACTTGCTTGGACAACTACACCGTGGACACTTCCAGGTAATGTTGCCTTGGCAGTTAATCCTGATGTTGAGTACGGAGCATATGAACAAGGTGACGAAACTTTCATTGTTGCTGTAGAAAGGGCTCCTGCTTATGGTTTTGCGAACCCGAGGGTTACATGGCCAGGCAGTCAATTACGCGGAGTCAAATACGAGCCACTTTTCGATTACTATGCAAACGATGAGACTCTCAAAAACAGGGAAAGAGGTTGGAAAGTTTATGGCGCAGGCTTTGTAACAGCTGAAAGCGGTACGGGTATAGCGCATGAGGCACCTGCGTTCGGTGCAGAAGATTGGATGTTGTTGCAGGCAAATGATCTTCCATTTGTTCAGCATGTGAACTTCGACGGTACGATGAAGCCCGAGGTAACGGCTTTCGCAGGCATGGAAGTGAAGCCGAAGTCAGATGATGACAAGGTGCGACTCGGGACCGACATCGCGGTACTCAAATACCTGCAGGATCACGGGACCTTTTTCTCCAAGGAAAACATCACGCACTCATATCCGCACTGCTGGCGCTGCGATACGCCGCTTCTCAATTACGCGACGTCGTCGTGGTTCGTCTCTATCACCAAGATCAAGGAGAATCTCCTCGAGAACGCCAAAGCGATCAACTGGTCGCCGGAGCACATCAAGGAAGGTCGCTTCGGCAAATGGCTCGAAGGCGCGCGCGACTGGTCCGTCAGCCGGCAGCGCTTCTGGGCGAGCGTCATCCCGATATGGGTGTGCGAGGCGTGCAAGAAGCAGCGTGTATTCGGCAGCGCATCAGAGCTTGAAGAGGCGAGCGGCAAGTCGGTAGATGACCTGCACAAGCACATCGTCGATGAGATCACCGTGGCATGCAGCTGCGGCAGCACGATGAAGCGCATTCCCGATGTGCTCGATACGTGGTTCGATTCGGGCTCGATGCCTTACGGCGAGCGTCACTATCCCTTTGAGAATAAGGAGCATCTCGATGCGGTCTTCCCGGCGCAATTCATCGCCGAAGGACTCGACCAGACGCGCGCGTGGTTCTATTACTTGCACGTGCTCTCGGGCGCGATATTCCAAAAGAATGCATTTCAAAACGTGATAGTCAACGGCATCGTCTTGGCTGAAGACGGCAAGAAGATGTCTAAGAAGCTCAAGAACTACCCCGACCCGATGGAGGTCGTCGACAAGTACGGCGCCGACGCGCTGCGCTTGTACCTCCTGACCTCGCCGGTGATGCAGGCGGAGAACCTCGGCTTCTCCGAGCGTGGCGTCGACGAGGTCGTGAAGAAGAATATCGGCCGCTTGCACAACGTACTGGCCTTTTATGAATTGTATAAGAATGATACGCCGCGCGATTGGAAGAGTATCCACGTTCTCGATCGCTGGATACTCTCGCGCATCGACCAGCTCGTCGACGAATCCACCAAGGGATTCGAGAGCTACCAGCTCGACGTCGCCACACGCCCGATAGCAGGATTCATCGACGACCTTTCGGTCTGGTACTTGCGCCGCTCACGCGATCGCTTCAAGACGGACGATGAGGATAAGAAAGCCGCCCTTTCTACGCTTCGCTACGTATTGCACGCGCTCTCGCGCGTGATGGCCCCGACCATGCCTTTCTATGCTGAATATCTCTTCCAGGCGGTGCGCGAAGAAGAAGACGAGGAGAGCGTGCATCTCGCCTCCTGGCCGACCGCCGGTGCCGAGACGCGCCTCGAGATGGCGCTGGTCAACGCGATGGCCGAAGCGCGCCGGTTCGTTACGGTTGCGCTTGAAGCACGCGATAAGGCAGGCATCAAGGTTCGCCAACCGCTCGCCAAACTTTTCATACCGGAGAGCTCCAGTCTCCCAGAAGAATTTTTCCCTGTTATTGCAGAGGAAGTGAATGTAAAAGTACTCGAGAAAAAAGGCGATGAAGTGGTGCTCGATACGAATATCACTGATGAATTACGGGCAGAGGGCATGTTGCGGGACATAGTTCGTCTCATACAGGGGTTGCGTAAAAGGGAACAGCTGGTTACTGCTGACCAGCCGGTCTTGCTTGTACGAACAACAAAAGAAGGAGAAAGCTTCATCCAATCGGTATCTGATAAAATCAAGAAAATTACGAATCTAAGTAATATCGAGATTGTCGTTGGTGAACAGGAGGCAGGCCCAGGTTCTTATGCAGCAGACGAGCCATTCAAGCTCGAATTATATTTGAAGTAAAAATGTACCAAAAATATCATACTGAAGCGATAGTGCTCGCCGCGCGCGAGAGCGGAGAAGCGGACAAGACATTCTCCTTGTACACGCGCGACTTCGGGCTCGTGCGCGCACGAGCGACCTCGGTGCGCTCGGAGAAATCCAAGATGCGCTACGCGCTGCAGTCCTATGCGCGGGTCAATGTCTCATTGGTACGCGGTAAGAGCGGCTGGCGCGCTGCGGGGGCATCGGCTTCGATGAGTGCGACGGGCAAGGACATTGCCGGTATCGCTGCCTTCGCGCGCATAAGCGAACTCATCGTGCGGCTCGTCGCGGGCGAGGAGCAGAACGATTATCTCTACGAGACGCTCGCCCAGGCGCACGAGGCCTTGATGCGCGAAAGCGTCGAGGCGCACGCGACGATAGAGATAGTCGCCGCCGCGCGCGTCTTGTATTCCCTCGGATACATCTCGGCAGAAGCATTGGAGACCGCGCTTTTCACGCACACGGCGTACGCCGACGGGCATCTGCGCGAAGCGGAGGCGCTGCAGGAAGAACTGCTCTCGTCCATCAACAGAGCGCTTTCGCAGACGCACCTATAACAGTAGATTGCGCGAATCATCTGAGCGGCTATCCTTCCCATATGGCAGACGTAACGATAACCAAAGACGGCGCGCCCTTGAAGCTTCCGATACCGATATTCTCAACCATACGGCTCGGATCGATGCGCGGGAAGGATGGCAAGGAATTCTGGATCGTCGTCGGGCTCGATACAGGGCTCGTCGCAGAGCTCAAGGAGAAATCCCTCGATGATACCGACGAGGAGATACAGAAGAATACTTCAGACCGCGCGCGTTTCGGCGAAGGCTCGTACGAAGAGTGGTATGGCAAGGACCGCGTGCCCTTCGCGCTCATCGATACCGAGAACGACGCGCTCGCGGCACTCGCATGGTTCGGGCCGAAGCCCCTGGGCCGTAAATCCCTCAAGCACCTGAGCGAGGAAGAGCGCAAACAGGATGAGCGCCTGATGGACGCGGGGGATTGGCACACGATCGTGTATCGCGCATACAAGCCGTATCGCGGCACCGGACTCATGAAGGCTTTCGTCGGTTTCGCGATGGACACGTATCGCACTGCTTACCCGCGCTCCAAGATATGGGCCGGCATCTTTGCCGATAATCCGGCGAGCCGCGGGCTCATGACAGGCTTGGGCTTCAAGGTAGACGAGACTGCGTCAGATTCCGCATCGCATGAGACCGTGATGGTGTGGGAAGAGGGAAGTTGACTTGAGTATTAATTTGATGCATTATAAATAGAGGAGGAAATCACTATGGAAAATGGATTTGAAGTCACTTGTCAGGTCAGCGGCAGGCACTACCATCCGTCAGCGGCGACCGTTCCTCCGGGTCTAACGAAGAGGAACGACATGTCACAAGGCGGGCATTGGGCGGCCGATCAATTCGTCGAAGCCCATGGCATGAGGTTCCGCGTCATCATGCCGCCGCGCGCCGAAGAGCTCTATGAGATGTCGGCAACGGATTGGGCCTTGCATATGGAAGGACCACCGCAGTTCTCTGGAAAGTTCCAGGTGAAGTTGCGACACTTCCACTGCTCTCAGGCGACCGCAGACAAGTATGCCTTGACCAACAACCAGAAAGTCTCGATCAAGATCGGCGGACTACGTGCGGCGATATTAAACAATGTCCTCGTGCGCATCGACGAATGGTCCGTAGACGAGGTCCATCTCGACTGGGATGAGGCTAATTCGACTTTTCTCAAAAATGGCGATAAGGCATTCCTTATCATCACGCCCGCCCCTAGCGCATAGGGGCTTTTCTTTTTGAGGAATTGTGCGCACCGTGCGTGATATTATTGATGCATGCCTCCTCCTAAGCGCGAGCCTTCGCATGAAGACGAGAAGATAGACCGTCTGCGCCGCGCGATGTACTCGCGCTCGCTCTCGCCGCGCCTCAAGGAGCACGACAGGCGCTCGCTCGCCGATACCGACGCCGAAGTGGGCGAGGATTGGGTGCGCGACGAGCCGAAGCTCGAGCCGAGCATGGTAGCCCCGCGCGGGATCAATATCGTCCGCACCGCGCTGTGGTGGCTCTTGGCGCTGGCGGCCGTCTTCTTCATCGGCGCGGTCGCGTTTTTCATATACTTCTTCACCTTCGGCGGCGGGAGCTCGGGCGCCTCGGCGTCCAATATCGACATCGTCGTCTCCGGGCCGCCCTCCATTGCCGGCGGCGAAGTGACCGAGCTGCAGATCGCGATCACCAACAAGAACAGCGTGCCTTTGTCGCTCGCCAATCTCACCGTGACCTATCCCGCGGGCACGCGCTCGCCGGCGGATTTCACCACGCCGCAGCTCACCTATCCGATAGACCTCGGCACTATCGCCCCGGGCGAGACGAAGGAGGGGACCGTGAAGGCGGTATTCTCCGGCACCGAAGGCGAGCAGTCCGACGTGAAGGTCGAGCTCGACTACCATCTCAATGGCTCCAGCGCGATATTCACGGCCAATTCCGATTACGCCTTCACCTTCAGCTCGTCGCCGGTGACGATCTCCGTCGCGGGGGATTCGCAGGCCATCTCGGGCCAGCCCTTGACGATGAACGTCACGGTCGCGTCGAATTCGACCGAACCCATCAACGATGTCCTCCTCTCGGCGGTGTACCCGTTCGGCTTCCAATTCACCTCGTCGGTGCCGGATGCCGCAGCGCCCGGCTTCTGGGAATTGGGCACGCTCGACCCGGGGCAGAAGAAGACGATGGCACTGACCGGAGTACTCACCGGCAACACCGGCGACAACCTCGTCTTCAATTTCACGACCGGCACGCGCTCCAGCGCCACCTCGAGCGCGATCGACGTGCCGCTCGCCTCGAGCCAATATCCGACGACCATCTCGCAGCCGTTCCTCGGCCTTTCGATACTCGTGAATAATTCCTCGACATCGCCCGCCGTCGTGACTCCGGGGCAGAAGGTCACCGTCGCGATCACGTACCAGAACAACCTCACGACGGCCATAACCAACGCGGTCGTCGTCGCGAAGCTCTCCGGATTCCAGATAGACGGCTCGCAGGTATCCTCGCCCGACGGCTTCTACCGCTCCGACGACGACACGGTCCTCTGGAACGACACGACGACCAACGGAGAACTCGCGCTTCTCACCCCAGGCGCCTCGGGGCAGCTCCTCTTCACCTTCGAAGTGCCATCGTCCTCGGCGCTTGCCGGGGTTCAGAATCCCTCCATCGGCATCTCCATCAATGCCGCCGGCAACCGCGTGTCAGAGGCTGGCGTGCCGCAGAATCTCGAATCCGCCGCGACCGAGAAGATCGCTATAGCGAGCAACCTCCAGCTCACCGGCAACGGCCTCTATTATTCGAGCCCGTACGGCTCGACCGGCCCCTTGCCGCCGCAAGCCGGCACCGAGACGACCTACGCCATGGTCCTCACCTTGACCAACACTACCAACCAGATCGACAACGCGGTGGTGACCGCGACCTTGCCCCCCTACGTGCGCACGACCGGCAAGGAAAGCCCGAGCTATGAGAATCTCAAATTCAACAACGACACGGGCCAGGTGACGTGGAATGTCGGCACGATAGCGCCCAAGGTCGGCACCAACGGGGTCCAGCCGCGCCAGGTCGCCTTCGAAATCAGCTTCACTCCCTCGACGAGCCAGATCGGACAGACTCCAGTGCTCTTGCAGAACATACAGCTCAGCGGCACCGACGACTCGACGCAGGAGCCGGTCACCTTGACCGCGCCGAATATCACGACGGATCTCACGGGTGACACCGGATTCAATACGGTCAACGCGACGGTAGTGGCGCCGACGACCAACTAGTGAAATTGGCGCGGATTCTGGTACACTGCTCAAGCTCGATACAACGACTCTATGCCTGAAAACGACCTGATGGAGAAGATAGTCTCGCTCTGTAAGCGCCGCGGCTTCATCTATCCCGGTTCCGACATCTACGGCGGCCTCGCCGGCACCTTCGATTACGGCCCGCTCGGGGTCGAATTGAAAAACAACATTTCCCAGCTGTGGTGGCGCATGTTCGTCCAAGAACGTGACGACATGTGCGGTCTCGATTCGGCGATACTCATGAACCCACGCGTCTGGGAAGCCTCGGGCCACGTCGGCGGATTCAACGATCCCTTGGTCGAAGACAAGAAGACCAAGAAGCGTTATCGCGCCGACCACGTGCTTGAAGAGCAAGGCATTGACCCGGCAGGGATGACGCTCGCACAGATGGGGGAGAAGATCGCCGAGCTGAAGATCAAGAGTCCGGACGGTAACGAACTCTCGGCGCCGCAGCAATTCAATATGATGTTCAAGACCTCTGTCGGCTCGGTCGACGGGGCTGATACGACGGTCTATCTGCGTCCGGAAACGGCGCAGGGCATGTTCGTCAACTTCAAGAACATCATCGATTCGTATCATCCGCGCTTGCCCTTCGGCATGGCGCAGATCGGCAGGGCATTCCGCAATGAGATCGCGCCGCGCGATTTCATCTTTCGCGTGCGCGAGCTCGAGATCATGGAATTCGAATATTTCGTCCGAGAGAGCGAATGGGAGCAGCAGTTCGAGTACTGGCTCTCGCAGTCGCATGCGTGGTTCGATGCCCTCGGCTTCGATGCGGAAGACATCCGCGATATCGAAGTGGGCGATGGCGACCGCGCCCATTACAGCAAGCGCACCGTCGACTTCTATTTCAAATATCCGATGGGCTTCAAGGAGATCGGCGGCCTCGCGTATCGCACCGACTTCGACCTCAAGAACCACATCGAGCATTCCAAGGTAGACTTGCAGTATCTCGATCCGACCTCCAACGAGAAGTTCGTGCCGCACGTGCTCGAGCCGACCTTCGGTCTCGGCCGCCACGTGCTCGCAGTCATCGCCAAGGCGTATACCGAAGACGAGCTCGGCGGCGAGCCGCGCACCTATCTCAAATTTCCGAAACACCTCGCGCCTATCAAGGCCGCAGTCTTTCCGCTCTTGAAGAACAAACCTGAACTCGTCGCCAAAGCGCGCGAGGTCTATATGATGCTCAAGAAATCAGTGCCGCAGATCATGTGGGACGACAACGGCAACATCGGCAAACGCTACCGCCGCCAGGACGAGATCGGCACGCCGGTGTGCATCACCATCGATTTCGACACCCTCGGCGAGAATCCGGATTTCCTCGACACCGTCACCATCCGCGACCGCGATACCGGAGGCCAGGAGCGCGTCGCGATATCCGACCTAATCTCGAGGATCTAGAGCCTCCGGACACATTCCGGACTCTATAGTCCGCTTCGCGAATCGTGATACGATGGCGCCATGGAAGACCGCCATATCAACGTCTCGATAACCGGCGGCACGGTGGTCAAATCTATCCTCCTGGTGCTCCTCGTCGCGTTCATCTACGTGATGCGCAGCATCGTGCTCGACGTCCTCACTGCCATCGTCATCGCCTCGGCCTTGGAGCCGGGCATCAAGGCGCTTCGCCGGCATAAGATCCCGCGCACGATCGCTGTGATATTGCTCTACTTGGGGCTTTTCATCGTATTCTTCGTCATCTTCTATTTCTTCCTGCCGTCGCTTTTCGGCAACATCGCTAATTTCATCGGCGCGCTGCCCGGCTACCTCGAAGCCTTCAACCGCACGGGAGCGCTCGACCAGTACGCGAGCCTGCTCGGGCTCCCATCACCCTCGACCATCCCTGCTACTACCATCATCGCCAACATCCACAACGCCTTGAACCTCGGCGTCTTCGACAACGGCTTCGATACGGCGAGCCGCATCTTCGGCGGCGTGTTCTCCTTCGTCATCATCATCGTCTTCTCTTTTTACTTCGCGGTCCTCGAGACCGGCGTCGAGGACTTCCTGCGCATCATCGTGCCCAAGAGCCATCAAGAGTATATTTTGGGACTCTGGAAGCGCTCCCAACACAAGATCGGCCTCTGGATGCAGGGCCAGCTCCTGCTCGCTGTCATCATGGGCGTCTTGGTCTATCTCGGGCTCACGGTCCTCGGCGTGCCGGACGCATTGGTGCTCGCGACGATCGCCGGATGCTTCGAGATAATACCGGTCTTCGGCCCGACGCTCTCGGCGGTGCCCGCGGTCGCGGTCGCCTTCGGCGCGGGCGGCCTTCCCCTGGGCCTCTTCACCATCGCGTTGTTCGTCATTGCCCAGCAATTCGAGAACTACCTCATCTACCCCTTGGTGGTCACCCGTGTCGTCGGCGTGCCGCCGCTCCTCGTCATAATCGCGCTCATCATCGGCGGGGAGTTCGCCGGCTTCCTCGGGATCATCCTCTCGGTGCCGATCGCCGCGACCGTCCGGGAATTCGCGCGCGACATCGAGCAAGGCCGCTTGCCTTCGCGATACAAAGCCGATAGCGTGTGAGTATGGAAGCAAAAAAGCCGTTCTATCTGACAACGACGCTGCCGTATGTGAACGCGCGTCCGCATATCGGCTTCGCGTTGGAAATGGTGCAGGCGGATATCACGGTTCGCTACCGCGCGCTCAAAGGCGAGGACGTGTTCTTCAGCACCGGGACCGACGAGCACGGACTCAAGATCTTTCGTAAGGCCGCCGAGGAAGGAAAGGACCCGCAGGCATACGTCGACGAATACGCCGCGCAGTTCCAAGAGCTGAAGAAAACATTGAATCTGTATCCCGATCTGCATTTCGTCCGCACGACCGATGCGCATCACAAGCTTGCAGCACAAGAGATGTGGCGCCGATGTGCGGCATCGGGCGATATCTATAAGAAGAAGTACAAAGGATTGTATTGCGTGGGAGACGAGGCCTTCATCAAGGAGACGGATCTGGTGAACGGCAAGTGCCCTGATCATCCGACGATGGACCTCCTTGAGATCGAGGAGGAGAATTATTTCTTCCGCCTGAGCGCGTATCAGAAGAAGATAGAAGAATATCTCTCCCGCGAAGGCGTCATCGTGCCTGAATGGCGCAGGGAAGAAGCCATTAATTTCGTGAAGGGCGGCCTTGAGGATTTCAGCGTCTCGCGCGAGAAGAGCCGTCTCCCGTGGGGCATTCCCGTGCCGGATGACGATACGCAGGTCATGTATGTCTGGTTCGATGCGCTCACCAATTACATCTCGACCCTCGGCTGGCCGGAAGATGCCGAGGGAAACTTCAAGAAATTCTGGCAAGAAGGCGAGACGCTCCAGATGGCAGGCAAGGACCAGGTGCGCTTCCAATCGGTGATGTGGCAGGCGATGCTAATGTCGGCCGGCATCAAGAATACAGATACAGTCTTCTATCACGGCTTCATCACCTCCGGCGGCCAGAAGATGTCGAAATCAATCGGCAATGTCATTGATCCGTACGACCTCATCGAAGAATATGGAGCCGACGCAGTGCGCTATTTCCTCGCGCGGCATATTTCTTCCTTTGAAGATTCGGATTTCACAATGGAGAAATTCAAAGAGGCATACAATGCGGATTTAGTGAATGGTATAGGTAATTTTGTAGCCCGCATTATGAAGCTGGCCGAGACTAACCTTGAAAAACCTGTAGAAATTCCACAGCAGGGTTTTTCTGAGCAATATGTATCCTCACTGGATAAATTTGAAATACAAAAAGCTTGTGAATCAATATCGCAACATATGTCTATCGTTGATAAGCATATCAGCGATATCGTTCAGCCTTTCAAGTTAGTTAAGTCCGATAAAATAGAAGAAAGAGAATTGGGATTGAATGAAATAAAAAATGAAGTTCTATATTTAGCTACTTTAGCAAAACAAATAGAACCAATTATGCCTGAGACTGCAAAGCGAATAATCGAAGCAATAAAGGAAAATAAAAAACCCGAGAACCTATTCCCTCGAAAGATATAGCCATGAAGTACTTCGACGCGCACACGCATACCAATTTCGTCGCATACGACGAGGATCGCGAAGAGGTCATGAAGCGCTCGCTCGATGCCGGGGTAGGTATGAATGTGGTGGGCACGCAGATCGATACTTCAAGGACCGCCCTCGAACTCGCTCGACGATACGACGATGTCTGGGCCACTATCGGCCTGCATCCGACGCACACCTCCAAGTCATATCATGATACCAAGGAGCTCGGCGAGGGCGGCAGGGAGTTCACCTCGCGTGGCGAAGTTTTCGATATGAATGCCTATAGGGAGATGGGCAAGGACCCGAAGGTGATCGCCATAGGCGAATGCGGCCTCGATTACTATCGGCTTACCGAAGATACTAAGAAGACCCAACAGGATGCGTTCGTGCAGCAGATCGAATTGGCCAATTCGCTCGGCAAGCCCCTGATGCTTCACGTCCGAGAGGCGTATGAAGACTCTCTCGAGATATTGAAGACGCATGCGAAGGTCCGAGGCGACGTGCACTTCTTCGCAGGGGATTGGAATATCGCGCGGCAATTCCTCGATCTCGGCTTCACGCTCTCATTCACCGGCGTGGTCACCTTTACCCATGACTACGACGAAGTAGTGCGCAATGCTCCGCTCGACATGCTCCTCTCGGAGACCGACGCGCCGTACATCACGCCGGTGCCGTATCGCGGCAAGCGCAACGAACCGGCATATGTGACCGAAGTCGTCAAAGCGATAGCCGGCATCCGTGGCGAAGATAGCGATATGGTCGGGCTTCAGTTGATGGCAAATGCAGCTCGAGTTTTCTCGATTTCCTGATACAAAGGTCGGTCCTTAGCGGCTAAGGACCGACCTTTGTAAAAGTAAGCCGTATTTTGGGCGATTAGTGCCGTATCTATTTTGGCCTGCAATAAAGCCCTTGCAGGCGGTATTTCCCTGTGCTACAGTGCGCGCTACATATGACAGACGAAACGGAAACAGGCGCCATAAAAGGCGGTTCGAAGAACGACTCATCGGAGTCGGGTTCTCGCGTGTATGAGGTGGGCTACCACATCATCCCGACCGTCAAAGAAGAGTCCATCGAAGGCGTCGTCGCCTCGATCCGTGCCATCATCGAGAAGGCCGGCGGCTCTTTCATTGCCGAGGGGGCTCCCGTACTCATGAAGCTCTCCTACGCCATGACGGCTCGCGAAGGCGATAAGAACGTGCAATACGACCGCGGCTTCTTCGGGTGGATCAAGTTCGAGGCTCCCGTCGAGGTCACCGAAGCGCTCGACGAAGCCCTGACGGCCGACCGCAATATCCTGCGCTTCATCGTCTTCCGCACTGTGCGCGAAGAGACCCGCGCCCGCATGAAGATCCCGACCTTGCGCGACGTCCGCCGCACCGACGCCATCAAGGCTCCGGCCCGCCACATCGAAGACACGTCAGTCGCGGTATCCGAAGTCGATCTCGACAAGGCGATCGAAACCCTGACGACGGACTAATCGACGATTCGGATTATGTACATCAACAAGGCGATCCTCTTCGGCAATCTTACGCGCGATCCCGAGCTGCGCGCGCTGCCTTCGGGCATGAACGTCGTCAATTTCTCCATCGCGACTAATAGGGTTTTCAAGGACCGCGACGGCAAGAACCAGGAGCAGACGGATTTCCACAACATCGTCGTCTTCGGCCGTCAGGCTGATACCGTCAACCAGTACCTCAAGAAGGGCAGCTCGGTCTTCGTCGAAGGCCGCATGCAGACCCGCAGCTGGGACGACAAGAAGACCGGCGAGAAGAAGTACCGCACCGAAGTCGTCGCCGATCGAGTCCAGTTCGGCCCGCGCTCATCGGGCTCCGGGTCAGGTGGTGGATCCTCTCACGCATCGGGCAACGACGTGCCTCCGATGGATGACGAGCACTCCGGCGGCGGATCGGCAGGACCGGGCATCGATTACCCGAAGGACGACATCAACCCGGATGACATTCCGTTTTAGCATTTAAATTAATTATTATGGCAAACATACTCACGCAGAATGACATCCAGCATGTCGACTACAAGGATGTCGACCTCTTGAAGCAGTTCATCAACCCGCACGGCCGCATGGTCAGCCGCAAGCGCGGAGGCCTTACCGCCAAGCAGCAGCGCGCTGTCGAAGCCGCCGTGAAGCGCGCGCGCTTCATGGGGTTGCTTCCGTACGTCCAGAAATAGTTACGCACTCCATACGTCTTGACTCACAGAGATGATAGGCGTATTACTCAGATAGCGAGCAGAAACCCATAGGGAGTACGCGACATGCAGACAGTGGCAATCGTCGTCGGTCTGGTTGCAGTTTGCAACCCGGCTTCCGTTGTCGTTATCTTTTCGAGGATCCAGTCTTTCTGGAGCTGATTCAACAATATCGAAGCCCGGCGCGAATCGCGCGGGGCTTGGAGTTTACATATTTTTTTAAACACGCTCGACGTACTCTCCGGTCTCCGTATTGATGCGGATAGTCTCGCCTGCTTCGATGAACATCGGCACGGTGAAGTTCGCTCCGGTCTCTACCGTGACGACCTTGTCGCCGCCTTGGGCCGTGTTGCCGCGCGTGTTCGGCGGCGCCTCGGTCACTTTGAGTTCTACCTTTATAGGGATCTTCACCTGTATCGGCTCGCCGTCGAACCAGCGCATGTCGACATCGGTATTGCCGATAAGGTATTTGCCCGCATCGCCCATGATGTCGTCGGGCAAGGAGAAGCGCTTGGAAGGGTTGTTGGCTTCGTGAAAGAACCACTCGCCGTTGCGGTGATAGATGAACTTCGCCGGCTTTGTCTCGACCTCGGCCTCCTCGACCTTGTCGGAGACGTGGAGCGTGTGCTCCATCATCGACCCGCTCTTGAGATTGCGCAGCTTCACTTGGTTCACCGGCTTCCTCTGTTGCTTGCGGAAGACCCATGCCGAAAGAACCTCGTAAGGCTCTCCCTCCATGAGGACTATGCGCTTCGGAAGCACTTCGTTGTATGCAAGCATCGCCATAAGTGACCATTATAGCCATATTCTGAGGTTTGTCCAATTTGTGCGTACTATGATATAAATGTATCAGCTGAAACTGCATTTGAGGAGCAAATCGAGATGATGGTTATCCTACACACGTTTCCTAGGCGACATAAGCCCGTTGTCCAGGTCTTGCGCGCGACTCCCGATTCCGAGACAAATCTGAGAAAAATCGTGAGAACTCCAACGGGGCAGGTCGTCGAAGGTGCATTGCCGGAACTTATCAACGCATCTGGGAGCATCTCGGAGGATCTGAATTGTCTGGTCCAGACGGCTTTCGAACTTGGCCGAACATATGAGCGACGGCTGACAAACGATCCCAATAAGGTGAGGAAGTACCTTTGAAGTAGGACGCGCTTTAAGTTAAAAAGAGCGCATGAAT
>VFSW01004264.1_pt1 | contig 21355 bp, 24 predicted proteins | sample 5358111 | NCBI WGS metagenome assembly VFSW01 (sample SAMN11554181, study PRJNA540505) | mine drainage metagenome | isolation source: sediment from site ElyBrook_90M | place: USA: Ely Copper Mine, Vershire, VT | collected 2017
TTCAAGAAAGCAGCCTAAAATGCGGGTCCAGTCGAATTCCTGCGGAGAGCCGAAATTGGCAAGGGGCTTATTTTCTGTTTATTGCGGCTTCACATGTCGGCTTGGGAGAACGCTAGCACTTCATTTCTCAAGCACTTACGAGCAGGACGGTGTGCATCGGGTACACTCCTGTGCACCAGGTTTCCGCGCGATTTTGCCGCGAATGGAGTCACAACGGAGTCATGCCCATCCGGCTTTCCCGTCGGGCAATTCACGTTTTTGGCCCTCCGATGGTCTTGAGGGTTCTCATACCGGCCAGGTCCATCTACCCGGACCCAACGCTCGCCATGCGACGCCGCGGCCGAATGCGGAACTCCCGCTCGCCTTCAGTTCTCGTGGCCACGACCCAACAACTCTGCCAGCCGTGATCGGGGAACCAGTCAGCAGCGCAGGACCGTTCATCATGGACGATGAATCGCAGTCGAAGATGCATTCGCCCGCTACCGCGCTGGCGGGATGAGTCGAGTAGAGTTGGATCACGACACCTAAACAACGGCGCTCGCAGTTGGGAGTCATGCACTCATGGCGCGAGCGAATGCAAAGAGAAGGCTCAACGCATACGCCGGACAGCGTGGGACCGCGTACTCGTAAATGACGACACGGTACTAGACGCTCGTCCGATACCCAGCCGCCGGCGCCACGACGCGAAACGGTTGCAGCCGCCGCTGGAAGCAACGCTGGACTCAGAGCTCTGCCGTCCAGCCGAGCACGCTGGACGCGCCAGCAACAAGTCCCATGGTTTCAATGGCTGAGTACGCTCATTACTGCGATTATTGCGTTACGAAGGGCAATCCGAAACTCTGATTTGAAAAGATGGAGCGGGAGACGGGACTCGAACCCGCGACGTCCAGCTTGGGAAATTAAACGCCGTTTGTAAACAAAAGACTTATGCGTCCAAGGCGTTGATTCTTGGCCACGTAACTCACTGATTCCTCGTGCCCGTTTTTCGCCGCCGTCCTTAATGGAGTAAATGGAGTAACGGCGGTTCCCCATTTTGGCCTTCCCATCCTGACGGCATAATCGCGCCGCTTCCCCAGCGGCAGCCGTGAGGAAACCCCAACGTGAAACAGAAGAGGATTCGTGCGCCCAAACGCGGGACGCCGAGCGCCACCACGCAGAAGATCATCGACCACCTGCTGCGCCTGGCCGATCCGGACCGCCGGGATGACCCGGAGGTCGAGACGACCATGCTGGTGATGATGCGCGTCCAGCGGCGGACCATCCGCCAGGTGGTGAAACCGTGAGTATGGCGGCCCATTCCCATGGCGAATTGACGCCGTCGGAGATCGCGACTTACTACGCCGCCAGGATACCGCGCTTGAACCAGCGGGGCCGCGAGTGGCGCGGACCGTGTCCGATCCACGACGGCAAGGACGACAACTTCTCCGTCAACGCCGAGAACGGCACGTGGTACTGCCACAGCGCGTGCGGGCGGGGTGGCTCCGCCTACGACCTGGAGATGGCGTTGACCAACGCCGATTTCCGGGCGGCCGCGCAGGAGGTCCGGCGGATTGTTGGCCGGCCTGATCTGCATCCGGTCGAATCGGAACCGCCGCTGAAGTGGGGATTGCTAGGCTGGCAACACCAGTATCTGCGCGAGCGGATCGAGCAGGTCGAGTCCGCCAAGGGCTGGAAACAGAACGCCATCTATCCTTACTTCGAGGCCGACGGCAAGTTCTCGTATGTGAAGGTCCGGTTCCTCGACAAGCAGAACGACAAAACGTTCCGCCAGTGTCCGGCGTCAACTACTTTTTCCGATCGGCGACAATTATAATTCCCTATCGACGACAATTACTTCCTTGGGCCGCAGGAGGCGGGAAGCGTCACGGCTGCGGCCGGAACGAGTACGTAGTTGGAGCCTCAGGTCCGGCTCTTTGAGTTTTTCGCGCTGACGGAAGGAGCCCGTAGGGCGACTGGAGTTAGCGCGAAAAACTCAACCCCTTCGGGAACTCCCGGCACCCTCGTCTGCCCCATGCATTTCCGCCTGCTGTTTCTTCTTGGCCTCCTCCACCCGATAGCTCGGAATGTTCAGCTCGATAATCACGCTATGATGCACCAGCCGGTCGATCGCCGCCGCCGTCATCATCGCGTCTTTAAATATCCCCTCCCACTTCGAGAACGGCAAGTTGCTGGTCATCAGCACGCTGCCCCGCTCGTACCGCTCCGCCAATAGTGTAAACACCACATCCATATCGTCCCGGCTCTGCTGGATGTACCCCAGATCGTCGATGATCAATCCTTCATAGCGGCTCAGCCGTTTGATCTCCCGGCTCAGCCGCAGATCGCGTTTGGCCGCCAATAAATCCTGCATCAGCAGCGAGCATTTGGTGAAGTGCATCTTGCGCTCCCGCACTACAATCAGTTCCTGCGCCAGCGCGGTCAAAAGATGGCTCTTCCCCGATCCTGGATTCCCGAATACCAAAACGTTCTCTTTCCGGTTCAGAAAGTCGCCTTCCAGTAGTGTCCGCAACTGCCGCGCCGCCTTCGCCGGCAACCGCTTCACATCGAAGTTCGGAAGCGATTTCTCCAACGGCAGCTCCGACTCATGCAGCAGCCGCTCGACGCGACCCTTGCGCCGCTGCTCGCATTCCCGCGAGATCACTTCCAGCAGGTACTGCTCATAGCTCAGCGTTTCCCCCTCCGCCCGCCGCGCCGTCTCTTCATAGCACTGCCGCACCGTGGGCAGACGCAGCTCTTTCAGATGCCCCATCAGCGCCGGCCGCACCTCCGTCATGGCGCTCATTGCCGCACCGCCATTCCCGCGCACAACTCGTCGAAACTCGCCAGGTCCACCGGCGCCACTTCCACCACGGTCACCGGCGTAATCGTCTCCAGCCGACGCAGCACTTCACCAATCGACTCCGCTGTGATCGCTGCTTCCGCCTGCCCGTTGAGCAACTCGCGCAACGCCGCGTCCACCGCCGTTTCGCCCTCCTCAGCCGACAGTTTGAGAATCTTCAAGTACTCCTTCACCGCTTGGCCCGGTGCCGTTTCCTGCAGCGCATCGTAGGCCATCCGGAACCGGCTGGTCGGAAACAAATCCTCCTTGTAGCGATAGTTCTCGAAGGCGCCCGGCTTCCGCACCAGCCATTCAATGATGTGCCGGTAATCTACCCGGTGCTTGGACCGCCCGCGTAGCCGCGGCAGATCTTCCACCTTCCTCTGCCCGTACCAAACCTCGACGTGGTCCAGGTACAACCGTGCTTCCACTTTCTCCCCGATCAGACGGCTGTTCACCGAATAGGCGTTCCGGTCCACATGGATCAGACTGCCCGTGTCCACCTTCACCCGTTCCCGCTTAGCCGATTCCATGCGCCGCGCCGGCAACTCCCGCATCACCGCCAGTTCTTCCGCCAGCCGTTGCCGGCGCCCCGCATTCCGCTGCGTCATCAGGTTTTTGAGAAACTGCGCGTATTCGGCCTCATCGGCAAAATCCCGGCTGCCCCGCAGCAGCAGCGCTTGTTCCACCGCTTTCTTGAACCGGTGATGGCTTTGCTCGACATCGCCGTTCTCGTTCGGACTGACCGGGTTGGTGTGCTGCGGCTTCACCCCGTAATACCTCATCACCGCTTCGTAGCGCTGATTAAACTCCTCCAGGTTGCTCATGTTGTTCACCGCGCTCGACAGGCTGTCGGTGCGGTGCTCGGCCGGCACCGCCCCCAACTCCCAGATGGCATCCTGCCATCCTGCACTCAAACTCTCCAGGCTCTCGGAATAGCAGATCGTGCCGGCTTCCCAATTCGAGTACGTCAGCACGAAGTGGTACACCAGATGCGCGAAACTCTGCCCCTGGATCGCAATCCCCAGCTCGGTCATGTGCGTGAAGTCCGACGCGCAGAGTTTCCCAGGCTTATGCTGCTGGCCAAAATACACTTCCTGGGCCGGGCCTTCGGTCGCCCGCCACACTTTGATCCGCCGCTGTAGCGTCCGGATCTGCCCATCGCTGTAGCGGCCCGGATGTTCGCGCTGCAGCCACTCGAACAGCGTCTTGGCTTCCAGCCCGGGATTTTCCTCGATCTGCAGCCGTACCTGGCCCCATATTTCGCTGAAGGGGTCCTCTCTGGTGCGCCAGGGCCGCTCTTTTCCCGACTCGCTCGGCAGCCGGTTTAGCCCCAGGTACTTCCGGGCCGTCTTCGGGTCCATCCCGGCCTTTGCTGCCGCAATCTCTTGATTCTTCTCGGTGTTCGCCAACTGTTTCAGCCTCCTTACCTGCTTGTCTGTGACCATCTCTTGGCGCCCTGGAGCGCGATCTTCGATGGTCACATTAGTTGTCGCCGAGCGGGAATTCTAATTGTCGTCAGCCGGTAAGTCTAATTGTCGCCGAACACGCCAGTACGCGCTCTCGTCCAACGGCGGCTGGATCTCGCGCAAGCAGGCCGGCAAGATTCCGATCCTTTACCGTCTGAACAAGCTGGCCGCGGCGGACGAGGTATTCATCGTGAACGGCGAGAAGGCGGCCGACCGGGGCGCCGCCAATCTCGGCATCGTGGCCACCTGCGCGCCGGACGGCGAGGGAAAGTGGTGCGGCGAGTACACCAAGCCCCTCGTCGGCAAGGTGGTCCGGATCATCGTTGACCACGATGACAAGGGCGAGAAGCACGGGCAGATTGTCGCCAAGGCGACTGGCGCGCACGCGCGCGAAGTGAAGATCATCCATCTGCCCGGCCTGCCGCCAAAGGGCGATCTGTGGGACTGGATCGAGGCCGGCGGCAAGCGCGAGCAGCTTCAGACCATCGTGGAGAAGACGGCCGCGTTCCAGATGCCGCCGGCGGCGGTGGCTCCCGGACCGGAGCCCGGTACGGCCAAGGCGACCGCCCCCAAAAACCCCAACAGCCTGCTGAAGCAGTTGCGGAACGATACCGGCAATGCCGAGCGCCTGATCTTGAAGTTCGGTGACCGTCTCCGCTTTTGCCCGGCGTTCCGCAAGTGGCTCGTCTGGGATGACCACCGCTGGGCCGTGGACGACAGGGGCGCCGCGCGCCGCCTGGCGAAGCAGAGCATGCTGGCGTATCTGGCGGAAGCCACGGACGCCGACGACAAGGACAACATGTCGTTCGCGTATTCGTCCCTGGAAGCCCGCCGTGTCGCCAACATGCTCACCATGGCGGAATGCGAGTTGGTGGTGACGCCCGACCAACTCGACACTCACCCGTTCCTGCTGAACTTCCTGAACGGTACGCTCGACCTCCGCACCGGCGAACTGGCGCCGCACAACCCGGACCAGTTCATCACCAAGCTGGTGCACTACAACTACAACGCGGAGGCCGGGTGCCCGCTGTTCCTGAGCGTGATCGCCCGGATGATGGGCAACCACCCCGACGGCTCTGAACCGGAACTGGACCGCGCCGAGCGCATGGTCGGCTATCTCCAGCGGGCCCTCGGGTATTCGCTCACGGGCACCACGGAGGAAAAGGCCGTCTTCGTCCCGTTCGGGACGGGCAACAACGGCAAGACTACCTTGCTCTCGACGTTCCTGCTCCTGCTGGAGGAGTACTCCGTGCTGCTCCAGTCAGACACACTGATGGCACGTCAGGAGAGCAATAACACCCAGGCCGATCTGGCCGATCTGCGGGGTGCGCGGTTCGTGATGACATCCGAAACGGAAGAGGGCCAGCGCCTGTCGCAGGGCAAGCTGAAGCGCATCACGCAGGGCATGGGCAAGATCAAGGCCACGCGCAAATACGAGAACCCGATCGAGTTTCCCGAGACGCACAAGTTGTGGATGGACACCAACTCGAAGCCGATGATCCGGGCGGCGGACGATCAGGCCACGTTCAACCGCCTGCATCCGATCCCGTTCACGGTGACCATCCCGCCCGAGGAAATCGACAAGGGCCTCCCGCGGAAACTGCTCGCGGAAGCCGAGGGCATCCTCGCCTGGGCCGCGCAAGGCGCAAGACTCTGGCGGCAGCAGGGCCTTGGAAAGCCGCCTGAAGTTGTCGCCGCCAACGACGACTGGAGGTCTGAGAACGACCAGCTCGGTCGTTTCATCGAGGAGTGCTGCGTGGTATCGGAATCTCTGGCCGGGAAGGCGCGTCCGCTCTATGAACGCTACCGCCAGTGGGCCGAGGGCGGCGGCGAGAACGCGATCACCGAGACGCTGTTCGGCAGGAGATTGAAAGACAAGGGTTTTGCGAAGGAGCATCGGCGCTATGGCACGGTGTACACCGGGATCGCCCTCCGCGCCGACGACAGCATCTCGGCAGGAAGAGGGGCGTGACGGGTTTGCCGTGTGATGGGTTGTGACGGCTTTTTTTCAAAACAATCTTCACCCCGCGCGTATAAGGACCCTTTTTGAGAAAAACCTGTCACAACCCATCACGCCTCCAAACCCGTCACAGCCCGGGACCGGCGGCGTCGGGACCCCCTTCGCGAGCCGCGCCGCGGGTAAAACGATTGCACGCTTGGCGCAGCCGTAGCGCCGAAAAACAGGTTGAAAGGTTGACATGGGAGTGAATGCAGACCGTCCGTTGATGACCCAGACGCAATATGCGCGCCACAGGAACAAGAGCCCGCAGTACATCGGTAAGCTGGCGAAGGCGGGGGTGCTGGTGATGCGCGGGCGGCTGGTGGACGCGGTCGCATCCGACGCCGTGCTGGACGACAAGCCAGCCGAAAAGACGGTGCCGGACGGCCCGCAGCCGCCGACTAGTTACGCGCAGGCCAAACTCGCGGATATGGTGTTCCGGGCGAAACTGCGGCGGCTGGAATTTGAGACGCGCCAGGGAAAGCTGATTGAGGCCGCCATTGTGAAAGAGCGCTGGGCGGCGATCCTGGTCGTGCTGAAGGAGCGCATCCTGGCCGTGCCCGACAAACTGGCGCCGGAAGTCACCGCGTTCACCGACGAGCGCCAGGTATGCGATGCCCTCAAGCGCGAGATGGACGCCCTCCTGAAAGCGGTCCACTCCGACATCCAATATGCGCGTTGAAGAAATCCAAATGCTCGTGGCGGATGTCGTTCTGCCGCCGCCGGACATCCCCGTGTCGCAGTGGGCCGACGAAAACCGCCGCCTGAGTTCCGAGTCCGCGGCGGAGCGCGGGGAGTGGCGCACCGACCGGGCGCCGTACCAGCGGGCGATCATGGACGCCTTGAGTCCGAACCACCCGTGCGAGCAGGTGGTGCTGATGAGCGGGGCGCAGTTGGGCAAGACCAGCATCCTGGAGAACTTCATCGGCTACATCATCGACCTCGATCCCGGCCCAGTCCTGCTGGTCCAACCGCGCGAGGCCGATTGCGAGGCGTTCTCGAAGGACCGCCTCGCGCCCATGCTGCGGGACTGCACCAGCCTGCACGGCAAGATCGCCGACGCCCGCAGCCGCGATTCCAACAACACCATCCTGCACAAGAAGTTCACCGGCGGGAGCATCACCATGTCCGCAGCGAGTTCGCCCGCCGGACTGGCCATGCGCAGTATCCGGTATTGTCTGCTGGACGAAGTGGACCGTTACCCGGCGAGCGCCGGCACCGAGGGTGATCCGGTGAACCTCGCAATCACCCGCACGGCCAATTTCTGGAACCGGAAGATCGTCCTGTGCTCGACGCCCACAGTCAAGGGAGCCTCGAGGATCGAGGCGTCTTGGCTGGGGTCGAGCCAGCAGATGTACTGGGTGCCTTGCCCGCACTGCGGCACGCACCAGGTGCTGCGCTGGGCCAACGTGGAGTGGCCCGACGGCGATCCGGACAAAGCGCAGTACCGCTGCGAGCACTGCGGCCAGATGATCGGCGAGCACCAGAAGTCCTAGATGCTGAAGCACGGGCAATGGCGTGCCGCGCGGCCGGCCAGCCAGATTGCCGGGTTCTGGATCAACAGCCTGTACTCGCCCTGGCGGAAGTGGCGTGATCTCGCGGGGAAATTCCTGGCGGATCAGAAATCGCCCGAAACGCTTCGCGAGTTCGTCAACACCGTGCTGGCGGAACCGTGGGACGACGAGGCGCAGACCACCGTGGACATCTCGGAACTCCTGGTCCGCCGCGAGCATTACCGCGCGCCCGTGCCGGCCGGCGCCGCCGTCCTGACCTGTGGCGTGGACGTCCAGGCTGACCGGATCGAGCTGGAGTTGGTTGGCTGGGGCCGCGGTGAGGAATCCTGGAGCATTGAGTACCGGATCATTCCCGGCGATCCGACTGGCGCGGCGGTCTGGGCGGAACTGGATGCGTATCTCCAGCAGCAGTGGAATCACGAAAACCGTACCGTGCTGACGGTGGCGGCGTGCTGCATCGACAGCGGCTACGAATCGCAGGCAGTGTACGACTTCTGCCGGACCCGATATCATCGGCGCGTTTTCGCCGTGAAGGGCCAAGGTGGTCCGCACCCGGTCTGGCCCAAGAAGCCGACCGTCAAGAACATCCGCGGCGAACGGCCCTGGATGGTGGGCACGGACTCGGCCAAGGCCGCGATCATGGGACGCCTCAGAAACGCCCAGCCCGGCACGCCCGGATATTCGCACTTCCCGGTCGACCGCCAGCAGCCGTACTTCGAGCAACTGCTTGGTGAGGCATTGGTTACCACGTACAGCAAGGGCCAACCCCTCCGCGAGTGGCGCCCCAAGAAAGGCGTCCGCCATGAGGCCCTGGACGCCCGCGTTTACGCATTCGGGGCGCTACGGGCGCTCGTTTCCATGGGGCTGGTCCTGGACGCCGAGGCGGACCGGATCGGCCCCCAAAACGCCCCGTTTCGCGGCCCTGCACCTCGCCCCCGCATGGTCCCGAGTCGGTGGATCAGCGGGACCTAAGCCCAAGTAACAAAGAGAGCTTTTAGTCACGATTGGCTGGCGCGGGCCTGATGCGAACGTGGATAAACTCGGAGTCGATAACCCCTCGTTCAGTGCTCCAGAAATCCGCTTGGTTTCTATACTTCAGCGGGACCGGACTACGATACTGGAGGCGCACCTTGAACGCGCCGGGTTTGCCGAATAGGTCCGAAGCGCGGTCCGCGCGGAGAACGCCGAGGAGGTGATTTGGATTCAGCCTGACGAAGTTGGCGGGATCTCGAAGCATCGACGGGATCAAGATATCGTCGTCGTAAGCGGAAGGGTGAACTTCCGAGCCGCCCTCCTCGTAGATGCGCAGAACAAAACCTCCGGCGTAACCCCACATCAGCTTGCCCCAGAGCGTAATCGGTTCGGAACTCTCGTTAACCAGTTTGGCCTCGAACGTCACCCTGTCGGTGATCGCGTACTCGGTGCGGTCGGAGGAGAGGAGCACCTTCAGCGTCTGTGGCAGTGCCGGACGCACGATGATCATTGCCAGGATCACGCAAGCCCTGCGAAGGCATCGTTGAGGCATTACGCCATCTTAGCGCCTGGATGAGGAAGGGCCGATATGCGACCTGGCTTTGACCGCCTCGCGGTTGCGGACCTAGCCTCGATTTCCACGCCAGGAAATCAGATAACGTTCCGCGGCACTACGGTACTGGCAAGTAGAAACGGAACATGAGACTAGCGAAATGGCTCGCGGGGCTCGGTTTCATGGGCACAAGGCACACACATGGCTGGCTTCTTACCCAAACTTGGAGGGATGCACCGATTAGCGCATTTCGAGTACGGAAGGCGTTTTTCGCTGAGGCCCATAAACCATTTCCATCGTGAAATGTTTCGGATTCTGAACGGCCGTCTGGCGCTTGCCGCAGCCTCTTCCAGCTCTTTGAGTACTGGATACGCTAACGATCATCGGCGTCAAATGCCCACTGGCTGAGGCGTGGCGCGTTACCGATGGCTACGGGCGTTATTGAGATATTGTCCGTGGAAATCGAGGCTAGGCAATTTGGATGAATGCCCGTTTACGTCAGAACACGCGTCAAGCCAAAATGACGCCCGGGTAATTTGCACGCACCTCGTCGGAGGAAAATGACTCTAAACGAGGCGGCCCGCCGCCGTGCATTTCACCCTGCGGATACGTCAGTTCCCAGAACTGGCCATCAGCCGCGCGATACAACCGCGCCCATCCACCGTCGCGTGAAGCGACGAAAGTGGACGCGGTGATCATCGAATCGATCTGTTTGCACGACTCATCCGCCACTACCTGCTTCCCGCCGAAGAACCACTTGCCCTCAATCACGGTCTTCACACCGTCATAGTAGTACGTTCCGAAATACCTGAGCATCAACCGCGATTGCTGGGCGGAATGTTGCCTGCCACCCGCGTCGAGGCGCGGAGCCGAATCATGATTGCGACCAGTGACAGCGCCGTGGCGACGAGAACCAGCGCCAACGTGCCCCACGAGATGCAGTGCTGAACCAGATCTATTGCCCTCTCATTGAGCGTTGGTTCGCGATCAAACGGCCTTATCGCATTCAGTGCGGACCATCCAATTGGCAAGAAGGCCAAAACTCGCACGACGGTTCTGTTGATACTGCTGACTCGACCCGGCACACCGCTTGCAAGTACGTCACGCCGCTCCGTAAGATCTCCGGCTGGGCGCTGGATGACGTGGTGAATGAACATCAAACTTACAATCCCGGCCCACAGCAACAGGATGGTAAGGCTGCGGTCGCTGACGCACCCGGCGGACACGCGCCACCAGTCGGATTGGATCCACAGAAACAGGGCAAGTATTCCGGCCACGCCGAGCCATCTTGGCCCGGATTTGTTTCGGAGTCCCTGAAACGTGAACACGACGTACGATCCAAACCACACTAATGCGATCAACTTGTACATCGGGTCGAGTTGAACCCAGAGAGTACATGGGTCCCAACCGACAGCCCCGCCGCTAGGCGGAACGGGCCGAGGCCGCAACGGGGCTGGTGGTAGAAACATTTCCAGTATTGGCAACGACAGCGAAGCCAGAGCCGCGCCGCTCGTGATCCTGTACGAAATCGCCATGTCGGGACCGATCTCCTAGTTTAGACCGCGGCAGGGTGAAGATTTGTTCCCGCGCCACTTATCGTTCGATGGCGCTGTTGCGCGCAGGCATTCTCCCCCGCTGCCCTTCGAGCCGGATCCCAGTAATATCAAAACGGTATATCCTCGGCGTCGCTGGCCATCGGAACTTGGTCCTGCTGCTGCCGCCGAATTCGAGCCTCCATGCTGCTGAGGAACCGGATCGAGTTTGCGACATGGTTGAAAATGAGCAATGCCTCGTCGTACTGGAGGATGGTGTTGTCGTGGGCGAGGCTGCGGTTGTTCCGGACGTCATTGAAAGCCTCCAGCACCGAAATACTGGACTTCAGGATGCGCGCCGCCATCTCGGATTCGATGTGGCCGCCGTCCCGCAGGCTCTTCACGTATTCTCCGAACAAGCTGTGCAAGGGCTTCTCTCGCGTGATGGTCAGCCCATGCTGGGTGCAGAGCGTGCGCACGTATTTGATGACGAACGTGTGTAGCCGATCGAGACCTGATTCGGGTTCGTTCTTCTCGATCGCTTCTCGAACGGCTTTTGCTAGCGTCTCGAAGTCGCGCTCATCCGAGATGGCTGAGAGCGCGTCCAACTCTGGCACCGGGCTCGCCTGAACCAGGCGCGTGACAATCCGGCGGCACCCTTCCAGAAGGGTATCTTTGCCGCCGAATTGGCCGCTCTCGACGCCGTGATCCAGCATGTCGCCCATGACCTTTCCGACGGTGCCGTCTGCCTCTTGTTGCCAGAAGCTGCGGAGCCGGTTAGCCTTCGAGCCGCTTCCGTACTCATAGCGCCTATCGAAAATATCGCGGTGGACGCTGTCGAGAATGAACTCCTGAAACGTCCGGTTCGAGAAATCGAGCACGTAGCCGCTGCCCATACCCAGGAGTTGCTCGAACTTGCGTTTCTCCATGTTTGTGAGACTGGACATCTAACTCCGATCCTCACTATCGGACGGTGCGGTTGTGCCGGTAGGCGACCATCCAGAACACGACAGCCGAGGCAAAAGCGCAGAGAAATAGCGTGACTGCATCAAGGGCGGGGCGAATTGTCTCCTGGCCGTGCGCCCACCTGTAGTACTGCTCCGTTGCGCTGTATGTCTGCGACTTGACGCGGCTCGCGAGGGCGGCACCCGCCACTGCGCCTGTGATTGCGAAGTGCCACCATTTCGTAAGCCGCAGCCGCCGATGAGCGAGCCAGATTGGGAAGCCACAAACTGACAATATGATGAACGCCATGACCGCCGTCATGATCAGGCCGGCTATTCCCCCGTTCATCATCCGGATCAGCCCCAGCCCACTGAAATATGCGTCGATCGGCAGCCGCAGCAGGGAAATCGTCGTACATGCGGCCGCTGCTGCCGCGAAGCCTCGTATCGCATCTGCGACTGAATTGCCTGGGGAACTCTCGACCGTCGGCATGATCATCGCAATTCCGAGATATCCCATTGCCAGATCCGGTCAGAACCAGCGTAGATGTTTCGGGAGTCCGGGCTGAAGAACACGGCGCGGACCGGCGCCCACCTGGTCGGAACCATGTCGCCGTAGCGCAGGGACTGCCAGATGCCATTGCGGAAAACGTCCCCCTTCAATGTTTCCAGTCGCCGTCCGTCCAGGAGTGAATAGATCAAAATACCCAACAGCGTTGCTGTAAATATCGCCCGTCCGGATACCATAGGCAATCGCGACCTTTGTATTGTCCGGCGATGCGGCGACCCTCTTTGCGAACACGGACGCCAAGAGGGCATTGGCCAGGTACTTGTTCTTCGGAGCGAGCAGCGGGGCGCGCATCTCGGGTTTGTTGGGAAACTGCAGTTCGAGCTTCCGCAGGGTTTCGCCGGTTCCAGCCCGAATCACATTGAGGAAAAGGTGGTCCTTTGCTCCAATGACGCCTCCATCGACGTTGCCGGTACCAGTTATCGCAATAACCAGACTCCCATCCGGAGAAACTGCGTGACCGTACAGTTGTTCGTCTGACTGAGTCCAACAAGCCCGATATGGGACGTTCGCGCTGGCAGAAATCCAATAGAGCCGCACCTTGTTATCGGATTCGGCCCCTTCCAGAAGGAAATTCCGCTCCGACCGCCAACCCCGGCAGTCAAAGTTCATGTCCGTCTGTAGGAGGACGTCGGGTTGCGATATCGTGGCGCGCCCAGACTCGTCAGCAAGCAGATTGAGCTGAGGACGGCCCTTTTCCGACGATAGTTGCAGAACACTCCCATCATCCATCAGGCAAATTGCGCTGTCTGTTTTGTTCGTGACCAGGAGCGAGGTCCGTTTTTCTCCGGTGAACGGATTCCATTCGATTTTGGTTCTGTCGGGTCCGGGACCGTTCTGGATGGCAAGAACTGTCCTGCCCGAGGCAAATCTCGCCGCACTGAAGTAATTCCAGCCCTCGGCTTGGGTCACCAGTTCGCCTATGCGCTGGCCGGTGTTGGTGTCATAGACATCGAGTTTGGCGACGCGGCAAGGAAGGTTCCCATTCGAGCAGCGATTGGTCTGCTCTTGTTGGGCGAGCAGCAGGCTGCCGTCACCTGAGAGATCCAACAATTCACTTGAACCGCCCGCACCATAGACACGCACCACCCGAGCAGAACCCGATTTCTGCGGTGGAGTGGCGGCGATTCCGACGACTGCCCACACGGTTAGAAGTTGCGTCAGAAGAGCCGCGCGAATGCTCATAGGGTTCTTACATCGTAGCGCTTGGCGCAATTTGCTGATGGCTTCAAAGCCGTTGCCATTCTGCGATTGCTTCGCACGTCTTCGGGGCCGATTTTCGAAGCCGGGTGATGAGGCAGTCGAAGTCAATTCCGCGGGCGGCCGCCTGGGATGCCATTCTCTCGATGAGCAACTCTGGATTGAGGTGAAACTGATGGATCAGGAAATCATCCGGTGTAAGGACTTCGACATCGTACGGCGTCACCGAGGCCGGCGGGAAGTGCCGAACGTTGTGCGTGATAATGGCGTGCGCCCCGCCGCGAATGGCGGCAGCCAGGACGTGGCGGTCCTTCGGGTCATTCGTCATCGAGGCGACCAGACACTCGTATCCGGTCACCTTCGCTTCCTCGAAGGCGGTCTCCATCGCGGTGATCCTGCGGGTCGCCTGCGCTTCGGTGTAGCCCATTCGCAACAGGGTTGAGCGCAGTTCCCGGAGAATGTCGTCGGTCCATAGCGGTATGTAGAAGGCCGGATCCTCGGCCATCCGCAGTAGCGTGTCGCACAGCGGCATGGGCGCCAGCACGCACGTGTCGAGGACCGCGATGTACTGATTACTCAGCGCGATCATCCGGCGGTTCCAGGTCGTAGAGGCCGTCGTCGGCTTCCGCGCGCGTCAACTCGTCCAAAACCTGACGCCGTTTGGAATCCCGCTTGGCCTTATACGCCAGCAGGTCGCGGACGTAGATCCGCCGGTGCGTGCCGACCATATGGTACGGGATCTCGTCGCGTTCGAGCAGGTTCACCAGGAACTGCCTGGAGACGCCGAGCATCCTGGCAGCCTCGACCGTGGTCAACTGCGCGTCGTTCTGAACGATGGCCACGGACTGCCCCTCGCACAGGTCAGCGATGAGCTTCACGAGGAACTCATAGAGCGACACGGGCAGGCTTTGGGTTTTGCCGTCCGGCCCCACCAACTTGGCGCGGCTACGCTGAATTTTTTGATAGAGTTCCAGCACCTGCTTCTGGTCGGACTCGGAGATCGCCAGCGGTACTTGGACCTCTTCGTTGCGAGGCATGCTCATTCCTCCCAAAACCATTATATGCGACATCTGCCATAAACGCTATATCTGCAAGGATGAGTGCCTGCCAGATTTCAAGATTGACAAGCCTAATCATACTAGATTAGACTTGTTGAGTATGAACTACCTCCAGCCTGACGGCTTCCCAATCACCTTCAGCCTCAGCGACGCTGCTGGGGTCACTGGCATCAGTGTTTCGCGCCTGCGGAACTACATTGCCCGCGATATTCTCAAGCACGTTGGACAGATCCCCCTGGCGGGCCAGGAACGACGCTTCGCCATCTGGGGCTTGTACGAGATCGGCCTCATTTCCGCTCTCAACGAAGCGGACTACACCTTGGACGAAGCGGCCAAAATCGTCCACAACGCCTTCATGCGGAGCCTGACCGCTGGGTACCTCCGCTACTGCAACGAGCATCCCAGTCAGCCGACGCCTGCCTATGACGCCGCGCAGGTCGAGGCAACGCCGAAATACTGGCTCAATGGATTCTGGACGCATCGCGATCTGACTGAGCCCGCGATTTGGGTGTTCGGCCATCTGCACTCCATGTTCTTCGGCCCGAACCCGGCGAAAGGCTGGCGCGACGTCCCCGCGGTCGCCGTCGAACTCCAGAAGGAGGCGTACAGCACCGTCACGCCGGCGGTTCCTGATGAAACCAGCGGTGGGCGCAGCTATCGACCCGCCATGATCAACGATAACCACCCCTCGGCACAGTCGGGCCTCAAGGTCCTCGGACTCCTGAACGTCACCGCCGTCCTGGCCGAGATCGACGCCGCCGTCGAAAAGCATTTCGCGAACTCCCCCTGGAAGCAGTAGCCACCCGCCCGTCAGCCCGAGGGGCCAAACTCGGGAGCGCGCCAAGCGCTCGTAGGTGAGGTCCGTCCGCATGAAATTCGAAGCTCAGAAGCTGCAGTCTGTTTTGCGGCGGCAGGTGGAGTCTGTCCGTTTGATCGACGATGATGGACAGGAAAGACGCGGGATCAGTGCTCGCTACGCCGCCAACTACATTTCGGAAAAGACTTACATCGGGTTCGGCAGGAACGGCATTATCGAGTTTCTGAAGCCCGCTTGCATGGGCGCCGCCCGGCCGTTCGCAAGCAAATGGGACATCCGGCAACTCATGACGGAGTACCCGAAGGAACCGCTGGTTCACGGTAACTACCGCGAGCGCGGCTCCAAGACCTGGATTCAGCAGCCGGTGCGTGCGAAGACGGGGCGCTCCGGTTCGACCACCAGCATCTTCATCGAGAAATAGATCCTCATGCTCAACTGGCTCTTCAAGAACCGCTCGGCCGAGCGGAAGGATGTGGTGCGCTCGGCCGGCGACCTCGTGCGGGACCGCCGCAACATCGGTCTGTGGAACGATCCCGTGCCTGACTACAGCAGGACCATGCCGAGCCCGATGATTCGTAACCGGGCGCGGTACCTGGCCGCAAACAGTCCGGTGGCCGCGCGGGCCGTGCAGGCGTTCGTGGACAACGTCGTGGGGCCCGGTGTCACGCTGTTGCCGAAGATCAACGACGTGAGGTTGAAGTCCGAGTTGCTCGATGCGTGGAATGCCTGGACCGATGTGGCGGACGTTGATGGACTGCTGAATTTCTATGGTCTCCAGGCGCTCGCCGCCAGGATGATGTTCATCGACGGCGAGGTGTTCGTGCGCTTCACGACGGACGGCGACGGCTCCCTCCGCCTCCAGTTGTTGCCGGCCGAATTCATCGACGCCAGCGTGAACATGGAGAACGTGATTGCGGGCGTCGAGTTTGATGCGGCTGGCCGCCGCACAGCCTTCTACATTTACGAGTGGCATCCCGGTAACCTGCTGCGGCTGCCCAGGAGCAATCGTGTTCCCGCGGCGGAAGTGGTGCAGATCTTCCGGCCGCTCGTGCCCGGACAGGTTCACGGTGTTTCGGCCCTGTTGCCGATCATGCAGAAGCTGAACGATCTCGACCAGTTCGACCGGGCCACGCTGGTGAAACAGAAAACCGGCGCACTCCTCACGGGATTCATCACCACACCGAATGAGAATCCCCTCGGTGCGGCGCAGGCTGATGACGGCGCCTGGACTGCCAGCCTCGAGCCGGGCACCATCCAACGGCTCTCGCCGGGCGAGTCCCTGGAGTTTTCCGACCCGCCCGAAACCGGCGGCTACTCCGAGTACGCGAAGACTCAGTTGCGGCTGATCGCCAGCGGGCTCGGGTTGCCGTACAACGTGTTGAGCGGAGACCTGTCCGACACCAGCTATAGTTCGGCGCGGGTGGGCTTGATCGAGTTCAGGAAGTACATCGACGCCTTGCAGTGGCAGTTCGTGCACATGTTCTGCCGTCCTGTCTTCAAACGCTGGATCGAGCTGGATGTGCTCCGGGGCGGCCTGCCGCTGCCCGAGAACGGCGTGCAGCACTATATGCGCCACGTCTCGTGGGCCCCGCCGACCATGCAGATGACGGACCCGCAGCGGGAGGTGGACGCCATGGTGCGGGCGATCCGCGCCGGCCTCATATCCAGGGAGATGGCCGTAGCGTCGCTCGGGTACGACCTGGCCGAGGTGGACGCGCAGATCGCCGCAGGTAACGCCGCAGCCGACAGCGCCGGCATCGTGCTGGATTCCGATCCGCGGCGCGTAACGCAGCAGGGCAATCCGGCAATCATCTTAGGAAATTCCTAAGATGCCGACTGCGGGATTTCTGCAGTGGTGCTCTTAACCCCGACTGTGGAAATTCCACAGTCGATAATCCGCCCCGCCTTCACCGGCGGGGCTTCGCATTTTAAGGAGGTACATGAACGAGTTGAACATTCGCAGTGCAGCATTGGAGCCGTCCACCTTCGACGCGGAGAACCGCACGGTGTCGGTGGTGTTCGCCTCGAACGCGCCCGTCCGCAGGATGGATCTCGACGGCGCGTACGAGGAGCGGCTCGATATGACGCAGACCGCGGTGGACCTCACGGAACTGATCGGCGGCCCCGTGCTCAATTCCCACAACCGTTCCGATGTGAACGCGGTGTTGGGCGTAGTGGAGGCCGCTGTGGTTGATGGCGAGCGCGGCACCGCCACCATCCGCTTCAGCGAACGCGCCACGGCGGTGATGAACGACGTGCGCCAGGGCATCCTGCGCAGCGTGTCGGTGGGCTACGTGATCAACCAGCGTCGGGCCGAAAAAGATTCCACCACGGGCATGCGCACCGTGACTGCGACCCGCTGGACCCCGAAAGAAATCTCTTTCCTCGCCATCCCCGCGGATTCGGCGGCGAAGGTCAGAGGAGAAATGATGGAACAGACCAACGAAAACGAAATCCGGGTGATCGCCCAGATCGCCGGCCTTCAGGCCGACGACATGATCGCTCGCAACCTGAGCCTGGACCAGGCGCGCGCCGAAGCCTTCGAAGCCATGAAGCGCCGCTCCGGTCCTCCGATCCGTACGGCGCAGCCGATCTCGCTCGCCGCCGGCTACGACGATCCCATGTTCTTGCGTTCCGCCATGGCGGACGCTGTCTACACGAGGATCAACCCGACGCACAAGCCGGGCGATGCGGCGCGGCCGTTCATCGGGCGCAGCATGGTGCGGCTGGCGGAAGAGGTGCTGCGGCTGCGCGGCATCGAGATCATCGGCCTTGCCGACGGCGCCATCGTGGACCGCGCTCTTCACGGCACCAGCGACTTCCCCTTGTTGCTCGGCGACGTGGCTAACAAAGTGTTGCAGGAGCAGATGGCCGCTGCGCCCGCTGCCATCAAACAGGTCTGCCGCCAGACGACCATCCCCGACTTTCGTAATCGCTACTCCATCCAGTTGGGGCAGGCGCCCACGCTGATGAAGGTGAACGAGAACGGCGAATTCAAATCCGGCACCATCGCCGAGGGCCGCGAGTCGTACAAGCTGGACACCTACGGCCGCATCTTCGGCGTCAACCGGCAGGCCATCGTGAACGACAACTTGTCGGCGTTCTCCGACATCGGCCGGCTGTTCGCGTCTGCGGCGGCCCAGTTCGAGGCGCAGTTCCTGGTGGACCTGATGACCGCCAACAACGGCGTCGGGCCGGTCATGTCCGATAACAAGAAGCTGTTCGACGCCGCGCACAGCAATCTCGCCGCGAGCGGTGGTGTCATCTCCGACACGACGCTGGCTGCCGCGCGGTTGGCACTCCGGTCGCAGAAGGGCCTCGACGGCAAGACCCCGATCGACATCGCGGCCAAGTTCCTGGTGGTGCCCGCCGCCCTGGAGAGCACCGCCGAGAAGTACCTCGCGAGCATCTACCCGGCGCAGGCCGCGAACGTTAATCCGTTCGCCGGCAAGCTGACCCTTATCGTGGATCCGCGGCTCGATGCGAAGTCGGCCACCCGGTGGTACGTCGCCGCCGATCCCGTTCTGTTCCCCAGCATCGAGTACGCCTACCTCGCCGGTAACGAAGGCGTGCAGGTCGAAACGCGCGCCGGTTTCGAAGTTGACGGCGTGCAGATCCGTGCCCGTCTCGACTTCGGCGCGGGCGCGTTGGACTTCCGCGGCGTGTACGCCAACCCCGGAGCGTAGTCATGGCGCTCACGCTGGCGGAGTTGCAGAGCATGCGGGATGCGCTCGTGACCGCGATCGGCAGCGGCACGTTGCACATCCAGTTCGAGGGCCGCGCCATCACGTACCGCAGTGTGGTGGAGATGCAGGCGGCCCTCACCACCATCAACAAGGAAATCGAGGTGGCGGGCGGCGGCAGCACGTCGCCCCGCCAGATTGTGATTACACCGAAAGGAATCTGAACAGATGAAGAACTTCGTGCAGAAAGGAAACACCATCACGGTGGCGGCGCCCGCCGACGTCACCAGCGGGCAGTTGGTCGTGGTCGGCTCCATCGTGGGCGTGGCGGCGTTCGATGCCGCGACCGGAGCCGACGTGGAGGTCACGGTGGAGGGCGTCTTCGAACTGCCCAAAGTCACCACCGACGTGATCGCGCAGGGCGACAAAATGTACTGGGACTCCGGCCAGGCTAAGCTCACGAAGACGGCGGGCACCGGCAGCAAGCCCATGGTGGGCGTGGCCACGGCCGCCGCCGGCAACGGCGTCACCACCGTGAACTGCCTCCTGATGCCCACCACGCAGACCGGCCCGGCGTAGACGTCTATCATCAGAGTTTTTCATGATGCGGCCACTTCCAAACTTTGGAAGTGGCCATTTCCATTAAGGCCAGAACACTTCGAGGGAACATGATCGACACGAAAGACCAGACGCCGGTGATGACGCTGAAGCAGGCTGCCGCCTACTTGCAGATCTCGAAGGCGCACCTGTCCAACGTGATCAACGGCAAGGTTCCGGAGGTGCAGCCGCTCCGCTGTTTCCGGGTCGGGCGCCGCATCCTCATCAAGCGGGAGTGGGTGGACGAGTGGATGGAATCGGCGGACCTGGAGGCCATCCGGTAATGGTATTATCCGGGTCGTGCCAAGAGTCAACGCCTTCGACGCAGGAAAGAGGCAAGAAGATGCGTCGAAAGCGTTTCCAGAAAGGCAGCCTGCAAAAACGCAAACACGGGAAGAAGTCCGTGTGGGTGGCCTTCTGGTGGGAGGACGGCAGCCGGCGCTCCAGCGTGCTGGGGACCTGCTCGAAGATGACGCAGAGCGAAGCGGAATCGGCTCTGGCGGACATCCTTCGTCCGATCAACTCTGGCGTGTCCACGGGGCCGAGGCCGGTCTACACCTTCGAGAAGTTCGTGACGGAGCAGTACCTGCCGTTCTACCGCAAGGGGTGGAAGGAATCGACCGCGGGCACGTCGGAGCAGATCGTGACCAAACACCTGGTCCCCGAACTCGGGGATCGGTTGCTCCAGGTCATCAGCCGGGAAGAGTTGCAGAAGGTCCTCGACGGGAAGGCCAAGAAGTTGTCGTACAGCGTGGTGGCCCACATCCGTTGGTTCCTGAACGCGATCTTCAAGCTGGCGCTCTCGGATGGTTGCATCGGGAGCAACCCGGCGGCCGAACTTCATCATTCCCAAGAAGTGTCAAGCCGGACGCGACATGCGTCCGCTCACCATAGAGGAGGTGAACAAGTATCTGGAGGTCTTCGGCCTCCGGGAGAAGTTGATCGCGAGGCTCGCGATCTTCGAGGGAATGCGCCCCGGCGAAATTCTGGCGCTCCGATGGAAGTCGGTCGCCGGGGAAATGCTCGTGGTGCAGGAGCGCGTCTACAAGCGGGTGCTCAACACGCCGAAGAACGGCAAGACCCGCGAGGGCGCGATCTCGGACGGCACGCTCGAGTTGTTGAAGGAGTGGGCCGGACTGGCGCAGGACCCGTCGCCGGATGGGTTCGTGTTTCCCTCGGAGAAAGTCACCACGCCGCTGTCGCTGGACAACCTGTGGCGGCGGTACATGTTCCCGACGCTGGAAAAGATCGGTCTGGGATGGGCTTCGTTTCAGGTGTTGCGCAAGACCAACGCCAGCCTGTCCAAGAAGGCGGGCGTCGATCCGAAGGTCGCCTCGGACCAGAGGGGCCATGGGCTCGGCGTCAGCATGGAGGTCTACACAACTTCGGATTTGGAGCAGAAGCGAGCCGCACTCAAGGCTCTCGAAGCCGCCGTGCTTCGGAAGCCAAAACCGCAACCGCAGCAGCCGTCAGAATTGGCGAAGTCGGCTTAATGGAGTAAACGGAATTTCGAGGGATCGGTGGGTTATCCCAAATTGGCTGTAAGTGCTAGAAAACATGGAGCGGGAGACGGGACTCGAACCCGCGACGTCCAGCTTGGGAATATGAGCGTCGATTGTAAATAAATGACT
>VFSW01004265.1_pt1 | contig 21355 bp, 31 predicted proteins | sample 5358111 | NCBI WGS metagenome assembly VFSW01 (sample SAMN11554181, study PRJNA540505) | mine drainage metagenome | isolation source: sediment from site ElyBrook_90M | place: USA: Ely Copper Mine, Vershire, VT | collected 2017
ATATGGACTGGACCGGGTGCCAGGAGTTTGAGGTAATCGAGGAACCGCTGGGCCTGAACGGTCACGGTACCGGCGCCTTTCACCTGCGACGGGCATTCGGTTGTGAGTGAGCGCTGCAAGTCCGTGCTGGTGATGGTGAGCGTGCCGCCTGCCTTCGCCTCAAGCAGCAGGTGCGTGAGTATCGGCATGGTGACCTTGCTCTCGCTGATTCGCGCGGCAGCGGCAACTTCGGCGAGCAGATTGTTGCGGTCGACACTCAGCTCCATCAGCTTGGCGTCGGCGGCCTTGGGTGCGGTGTTGGGAGAAGCCATGTGGGTGCTTTCCTTTCGAAGAAGATGAGAGAGGAGACAACTGGGAGTGGCGGCGAGCGCTCCGCTGAACACGCCAAATGGGGGAAGAGTGGTGCTTGGCCGTCACGCGGGTCGAAGAACAGTCGAGCGGAGAGCCTCGACCGAAGGCCTCTGGGGTTAACTTCGGTTCTCTCGTGTCCCAGGACTGGTCAAGGCGACGCTGGCTGGCATTCCCGGAAGGAAGTCGTAGGACGGCAGTGCTCCACTGGGTATCTTCACGGCCTTGACCACGGGCCTGCGAAGGGGCGCAATTCAAAATGAACGATAATAACGAGGAGGACGTTGTCCGCGTGGCGATGCGAGTTTACTGGGAAGTCGGGGCGACAGTACTTGTGGGCGGACTGGCTCTTTACGGCTGGTGGCGCTTGCGCCGGCGTTCGCGGTCGGCCTCCCCCAGGGATGAGGCCATGCGACGCCACATCAATCAACACTACTCGTGATCCTCATGTCGGCGTTTACGAAAACGCAGTGGCCGAAATCGCCGATTCGATTCCTTCCGATATAACTTGCGTACCCGGCAGCCATGGCGGCGTTCTGGGCTCAGCTTCCAGGGAGTTTTACCGAGGGAGGTACTGAGGGCTTGCGTGCGCACTTCAATAAGGCGCCGAATGCGGTCACTTTCACAGAAGAGAAGAAACGCGACCAGTCCCGCGACCTTTGCGTAGGCATGCTCCTCAACACGGACGTACACCCAGTATCCGATCCATACGTTGACCAGGAGCGGACCTCCGAATTCCATCACTGAATTGAAGTTGTCCCACATATGAGTCCTTTCCATTTCGGCTGATTTCGCTGTTTTGGGGTCACTGCTGTTACTTTCATGCGGCTCGTGGAAGTGAAGCCGGGTCTGGCTCTTGTTCCCGAGCAGGCTCGGTCTCCTGGTTGCCCTCTGAGGCATGAATGATTGCGTCCGGGAACGGGAACGATAGCCACGGCGCGTAAAAAGCGCCATTGCAGAGGCAGATGTCTAGCGCGAGTTTGTCGATGTCCTGACCGTAGAGGCGATAGGAATAGTTGCTTGCTGCCAGCAGCATTCTGCCTGTCCCTACCGCCGGCTCTTGAACGAGGCGGAGACGCGGATCGCGCCCGTCGTCTTCACCTTTCCCCTCAAAGACCATGGACGCGATCATCTCGCATACGGGAATCGGAGTGGGAAAGTAAGCGTTTGGGTTCCAGCCCTTACTGCGGTTGTCAGCGAGGTAGTGTCCCAGGTAATCGTGCGGGTGAAGGATGAGTGATTCGAAGTTGAAGCTGCGGTAGAGTGCCTCCGAGGTGGCTTCTTCGATCTCCGGCGTGACCTTTGAGACTGCCAGCCCCCACGCCAGCCAGGCGACGAACTTCTCAAACGCCGTCCAGGGAGAGTCCCGATAGGAGAGCAATTGCACGCACTTTTCAACCATCTTTAGTCCGTCCGGCGATGGCATGGAGGCGAAATTGATCCGGGGAATCGGCTCGTCGAGGAGCCGCCCTGCATCGAACGTGCGCATGTAGTGAGCCCAACGCCCGGGAGCACCGGGGTGCGCGTCGGCGAGCTGAACCTGAAACAGAAGCCAGCCGCGATAGTGCCAGGGCGGAATCGGGTCGCTCAGGAAAGGCATCCGTCCGTGTTCGAGAACAAATTTATTGACGTCGAGGTCCCTTGGCACCTCGGCGGTGCGTGTGGCGAGGCGCATGAGTACCTCCCGTGTCGGATCGAAGGGTGCCGTGTGGCTACGAATGGGCGCAGGCGGCGGTGCCTGCGCCCTCCGGTGTCTTAGGCGGCCGGATCCAGTTCGTCGTCCGTCTGCTCGTCCTCAGCGATTTCTCCCATGATCTCCTCCTCATCATTGGCGTCGTCATCGCTGCTTTCTTCCGGATCGGTCGCTGCTGCCGGAGCCGTGACGGGAGCCGCGATCGGCGGCGGTGCCGGTGCAGCGCCAAAGTCGAATAGGTTCGCAGTCGTCGGTTGCGGCAGTTTCTTCGGCTCGGCAGGCTTGGTGCTCGCCTTCGCCGGTTTTGCCTGCGTCGTGTTCGCGGTGCTCGCTTCTGTGGACTCGGTCTTCGGCGTTGTTTTGGCCTTCGAGCCTTGTCGGGCAGTCTTGGCGGCCTGCGCCATCTCTTCCTTCGCGATCTCAAGCGTGTGCTTGAGATCAAGATGCGCGCCCACGAATTGCGTCAGTGTGGATGGCAGTTGATCATCGAGCTCTTGGGGTGTGCCGGTGATGCTGACCGGAGTGGAGAGGGCGCCGTTTTCGCCCTCGGTAAGCTTCTTCGGCATGACGATGACGCGAAGCGTGTCGCCTTCGAGCGGGTTCACCATGATGACGACGGACCGCTGCTGAAGCAAGGGAGCGAGTTCTTTGAACATGGTTCTACCTTCCTGTCGGAGTGAAGTGTGAGGATTTCGACGAGAGTTCGAGGGAGGCGCGGTGCAAGAGCCCACGCTATGCTGCCTGTTGGCCCTGGGACTTTAGAAGCCTGAGCGAGCGCCTGCGCGTCTTTCCCCAGAGCTCCGGATCGATTGGTATCGCGCTCATGCGTCCGGTCGCCGCGTTATAGAAGGCCCCGTGATGCGCGATGGTTCCATAGCGAAACAGCCGCGCCAGCATCGCGAGAGCGCTTGTCGCCAGCACGTGGTTGATGTAAGGCTCCTGCCGCTCGAGCGCTTCGACTGCACTGCAACTGGGCCGCGGGTCCTCGCCCATCTCGGCAGCCATGATTTCCGGGTAGAGCTCCGCGACCGTGCGAAGCCGCGAGCCAGTGCGTCTGTTCCGCTGGTTCAGAGGCTGGCCGAGGATGAATTGTCCGCTGGCAGCATTGTTCCCGAGGTCAAGCCAGTAGGCGGTGTGACTCCTGGCTCTGCTCACCGTCTGCGCGACCGCCTGCCGTGCTGCCCGCGTGTCGACGCAACTGATGATCAGATGGGGGTAACTGGTGTCGTCCTTGAGCGAATCTTTGCGGAAATGGTGCGGATACGCCTGCCAGTAGAGGCCCCAGAACAGGTTCACACGGTTCACCAGGACGGTAGCCTTGTTCAGGCCAATATCGGCAGCAGCGAACGGCTGGCGGACACAATTGGTCTCCGACACCGGATCGCCATCGGCCAGTGTCACCTGCAGCCCGCCGCGCCCCCATGCGAGCAAAGCCTGATGAAGATAGGGAAGATTTAGAAAGACTGCGCTGCCATTTCCACCGGCGCCAATGACGAGAATGCTCAGCGGCTGCGATGGCCTCACCAGCGATTTGTCGAGAACATGTTCAGCGGCCATGGCTGCGCCCCTTTCCCCCGAGAAACTCCTCGACCGTCTGTGGTAGCTCGATCAGGGAGTCGACCGGAAATTCGTCCCGGCCCGCCAATTCCTTCCACAACCCTTCGAAGCCGCCCGGATGCCGGGTGACGCGGCCCACATTGCCGTGTGTGAATTTGCTCTCGTAGAAGCTTTGCTCCCACTGGGGGATCGAGGCTACTTCCGAGATTTTTGGAGCGCGCATCGATCCCAGGCAAACGTCGCCGGATTCATAGAGATTCCAGTAAGGAGCGACTGCGAGTGTCGTCTCCGCTCTGGGGCGGTTGCTCTCCTTGAGAGCGCGGACGAAGAGCGCCCCATCGAGCGTCAGCCACACCAGGGCCGGCTGCGGGAACATGCGGCCACTGATTCCCTGAAGGTCTCCCTGTGTATTCCCGAAAAACATCGGACGCTTCTGCGCCGGCGTCCACCAGGCAAGCGTGCGATCGGTGCGCGCGAGTATAGTGTCGGGAAGGAACTCTACGGGTATTTGCCCTCCGAGAGAGTGCATGAGCGAGTGGATGAAGTCGACCGTAAGCGGACTCGCGGGACCAAGTTCTGGTTTCTTCGCGCCGTTGGTTGTCACGGGATGATGCGTGACAAATGCACTGCCAGACTCCCACTGGCGACGGTCGCTTGAGTGATAGATCAGAAGGGCCTCACGCAGCTCGAAGTGCCGGTTCTTCCCGATGCTCACGTCCACGTGCATGTTTGGCCTCCCAGTCGTTGAGCAGGTTTACGAGCTCCGCGAGTTCCATATTCATTTTGAGGAACATATACATCGTGCGCAGCGCACGATCGAATTCCTCCGGATCATCCGGGCGAAAGACGACTGCACAAGCCGGTTCGTTGCTCGCTTCGTTGTAGTGTTCCGCCTCGTGGTCCCAACAGGCCTGGATGGCGTCGTTTTCGCGGAAGACGATCAGCACACTGGGCACGGGCTCACGGTCGTACTCACTCTCAAGGTTCGCAGTGTCGCACTTGAGTCGGGACAGCCGCTCGATCGTGAAAAGCTTCTCGATCCATGCCGCATACGGCCCATTCCGGTGCTTCCGCAGGAGCTTTCGGGTCGCCCGCCAGTTCCACTCGTCAACGATCTTCACCGAAGGGGGAGTGGCCTCTTCGACAAGCGGAAACTCATAACTCTCCTGGTTGTCCGGATCGTCGTCCGCCATCATGTCGTGGAGCTGTTCGTTGTACCATTCGGCGGCGAAGTGGTCGTAGACGGGCATTCGCCGCCGGAGAGCCCGGCCAAGAAGAAGGTAGAACGCTGCGCCGAGCAGTGGCTCCTCCTCGTCGAGTGCCTTCATCGCTTCGCCAATGATGACGAAGCCTGCCGTCTGCAGGTCGAACAGCGCTGCCAGTCGGCCCACGCCTACGCTTTCGCCGCGTTGATAGCCCGTACCAACATCGTCGCGGATCTCGCACGCATACTCAAGATTGTCATTGAAGGCGCCTCCGCACATTTGGTCGATCATCTTCTCGACGCCATTCCGTGCGAAGACGATGGGAATCTTTCCCGATCCAAGCCACAGGTGTTCGTCTACCAGCTTTCGTTCCACCAGGGCGACACAGAGTCGATAAAGAAGCTCGGCGTTCGTCTCAATGTGATATGTGGAAGGGACCGAATCGAGCGAGGGAAACTCTTCGCCGGTGCCAACCCCGAGAAGCATTACGCCAGTGGGGGCAGCAGTTCCCCTGGCGTCTCCAGAGTTGCGGCCGAGCTCTGAAATGACTTTCGTGCCGCCTCGGCGACGGCGTTCGAGAGTTGGAGGGATTTTTCGCATCGGAGGTGCCTCGCAAGCAGGCGGTTCGCTATTTTGGGAGGTGTGTGTTCGAGGGCGCGAAGCTCTTCAAGGACGGTGATCGCCCTCTCCTGTTTCTTCTTCCGCATAACTCCTCCTGGAATTGGCTGGATGCCAAACGAAAGGTCAGGAGTGTGTGATGAATTCCAGGCTTAGCCTTTGGTTCCAATTGCGCGAGTGAAGGTGTAACGCGCCGCGTCGCCCTTCACCTCGGGTCCGTTAAGTGCGGCAGTGGCGATCTCCGGGAACGCCGGGACGAGGGTGTCCCGCACCTGCTCCGGGGAGAGCGAGGGGTTGGGATCGGGGATGACGGTGCCGTTATATGCGAATTCGCGGCGAAGAACGGAGGCGGTCACAGTTGCCATGGGTAGAAGTCCTTTCAGGATATTGGGATAATGTTGAGCCTGCTGGAGGGCTAGAGGGAAGGACGGCTGCTCTATGTCTGTTGTGCTGACGGATGATTGCGCATGTCCTGCCAGAGTTCGTCGGCGAGTTGTGCGCCCATGCTCTGCGTCAGAAGATCGCGCGATTCACGTTCAGTGAGCACAGCGACGGAAAACGGGGTTTTGTCGATGACGGCGGCAAGCGTGCGATGGTTGCCATCGATCATTGGCGTGCCAATCCCGTACGGCAACGTAATGACAATGCCAAAGCCCTTGTCCGTCGGGACGTGGTCGAGGTGTTGTTTTTCGATGCGCGCCCAGCCGCGCCACTGTTCGAAGTTCTCGGGACTCACGGGAATGAGAGGATGCCCGGCGGCCATCTTCCGGGCGATGGCGATGCTGAAGCGCAAGCCCCAGATCTCAAAATATTCTTCACCTGGGATGTCTTCAGCACCAATGATCGGGCAGCGTGGACAGTTATTGTGGTGTGCGAATAGGAGTTTGTGCATGGGGAGGTTTCCAGGGGCTGTGGTCGAACTCCGGCCCGTCATCGCCCTATTTAAGAGCTGATCGCTAAACTGGACTTGATGACCTACCACGATCTCCGCCTCCTTATCGACTATCACTACTGGGCGCGCGACCGGATGCTCGACGCCCTGGCTACCATCACCCCGGAGCAGTTCATACGCCCCATGGGCAACAGCTTCAGCTCGGTCCGCGACACCGTCGCGCATATCTGCGCTGCCGAGCGCATTTGGATCACACGATTGAAGGGCGAAAAGCCGCTTGGACTTCAGAACTCGGATCGCTTTCCGGATGTCGAGACAGCCCGCAAGGAGTGGGCCGAGCTGGAAGGCGAGATGCGCGACCAACTCGCAAGATTGGGGCCGGAAGCTGTGGATCGCACGATCGAGTACCAAGACCTGCGCGGTAACGACCAATCGGACGTGCTCTGGCAGATGCTGCAGCACGTAGTCAATCACGGCACGTATCATCGCGGACAGATCACCACGATGCTGCGACAGCTGGACGCGGCGCCGCCGAAGTCCATGGACTTGATCGCCTATTATCGCGAGCGGAGCCGCCAAGGTCGATAACAAGCTCTAGGGTATGGTCTCAAGCGATTACCTAGAAGATCTCCTCGCGCTCGAAGATGTGCAACACAGTGCACCCGTCCTCGATCTGAATACTACTGAGGAACTTCAACTCACTGACGTCGGCGATTTCATGGCCAGTTCCTGCTACGCGGAAGATGTGACGCCGGGTCCTCATCTCAACCGGATCAACCATGGCCCAAAGAAGCAATCGATCATTCTGCTGGCCCACAGAAAGAATCCGAGCCCCTATGGGAAGCCGAACCAGTGGTTCGTCCGCCAAAGGGATTTCGTACTTAAACACACGCATCTGCTCTCGCTTTCCGTTGCTCTTGTACTGCCAAGGTCTGCTGGTGGATTGACGTGCCACGGGCTCTCATCGCATTGGTTGTTGGGCCCCGTATCGCACTCGGCGCATCTTTCTACTTCGCCAGCGGCAAGTCGCGAGCAGTTGGCGGCGCGTCAAGCCGACAGCCGCAACGTACTCAACTGCTTTCCGAACCGTTGACCATGCAGTGCCATAGGTGGGGTTTCTCAAGGAGCCAGCAGCTCCGGCGAGTACGACCTCTCCGTCCGGATCGATGAGCAAATAGGGCCATAGGGCGGTCGGGTGACCGCAATGCTCGATGCGCCATCCGTCCTTGTGAAGATAGTCACGTCCTGCTTTGTCGGGGCGGGGCAGCGCTGTCCATCCAGCGGCCTCTAGTTGCTTGGGAGATATTCTGCGTGCTCTGGTCATGATTGCGCGTTTTCTAGCCTCTCGTCTGGCGGCGATGGAAGGCTGCATTGGGCGTCAGGCGGATTGCCAGTGGGTGGTGCGGAGAGGACTTGGCACTTACGAAGGGAGTCTTGGCTGGTGCTGGCGCGCAGAACGCTCTTCCGGGAGTGGAAGTACCGGGGTGTCGAAGAACTTCGAGGCTTCCCGGTCACCCATCATTTTGAGATATTGAAGCTCCATCTTTCCCGAATCGATCAGCTTGCCCGCAGCTTCGCTGATGGCGTGTGCGCGATCCACCGGCATGGGTTTGCTGGTGTCCTTCAGGCATTCGATGGTTTCAAACAGGTGGTTGCGTAGGTCCGACAGTTTGTTCTTCATCGAGTTTCCTCAGTCTGCGCTTGAGTGCGCCGTTGAGCCGGATGACATCGACCAGGTCAGGCGGAAAGTTGTGAATGGTGTTGCGCCGCATCAATTCACTGCGGGAGATGAGTTCGAAGTTGTCGAGCGCGCGGTGAGCTTTGTCGCCATCCTTAAAGCAGACGGCAAAGCCCCGCGGCACCGGCCCATGCGCTCTTTCCCACATGAGGACGTGTTCCCCAACCCAGTCTCGTGGCGGGTAGCCTGTGTCTGAGACCTTCCGTTGCAGGTAGCCCTCTTTCGAATAGCGGGTCGAGCCGATCGGCTTCCAGGTATGCGGCCTGTGACCGGGCTTGAATTGCGTCTCGGCCATGCGTCCTGGAGACCATCCAGGCCTGCGCAGGCCTTTGTTCTCGGGAACGTGCCCAGGAAGAAAGCGATGTGCCGCTCCCACATGGTCGCCGCGGCGCAGCCTGCAGGCATCGGGGCTGGCAAGATATGCCTCCGACTTCTTCAATTCCAGCAAGGCGGCGCGCTGATATATCGAGGTAACAGTCCTCTTGAGTTGTTTTGCAAGCTCTGCGGTACGGTTGTCCGGATAAGCCGAACGAAGAATATCCAGTTCCCAACCCAGCCAAGGGCGTCGCTCGCGCATGTCGCCTCCTTGAGTATGGATTGGAAGTGAATGAGGATAAGAGGTCACGGTAGCCCGCTACGATCTGTCTCATGTGCTGTGGCCTTCTTCGCGAAGCATAATCGCAGTGACGGGCTCGCCGTCATCATCGAGCCCTCAAACAGCGTGCAGCGTGACGGGTTCCATTTTTCCCGCCTCCACCGTCACAGCAAGACGCCAGTGATCTACATGGGGGGAACAGTGTTCGAAGCCAGATCAGCAGATGGTATGCCGATAGATATAGACCAGTTCCGGCAGCTTGAAAATGCGGATCGGTTGGCGCTCTACTGCATGGGGTGTAACGCGGAGGTTTTTGCTGTCGCGTGGAAACCCAACATGCAGTACAAACGTGCTTCTCATTTCCGTCTGCGTTTAGGCCACAAGCATGAAGCCGGCTGCCTCACGGAAGCCTACGAGAAGTTTGTGGACTCTGGGAAGAAGCGGACGGTTCAGTCAGCCTCCGATATTCCAGGGGGATATCCTTCGCGGCTCGTCTTTCGCAAACAGGAGGCGCTTATCGATACAACCAACAGTCCGGATGTTCCTGCCAAGGATAGATTCATCTACGGCAGCGGCAGGCTACCCGATAACAGCAGCTCCACTCGCAACGGAAACACGACTTCCTCTCTTTTGCAGGTATGTCGCTTTTACATCAATTGCCCGCAGTTTCGGGACCTGCCATTCCAGGCGGATGGGATCGAAGGAGCGAAGTTCAGGGAGGCATTCAAATCCCTTCACTTCTTCGCCACTGAACGAGTACTGCCCAGGAGAATCCATTTTGGCTCTCTGTTGTTCAAGGTGTCGCCGGAGATCTCGCCGGACTTTCTCCTGGTCACGCTGGTACCCAGAATCAAAGGTGGCAACGAGAGATGTTATCGATTGGAGATTTGTTGGAAGGACTGGAGCGCGATACGCAGGAACAACTTCCTGAAGCAGATCGAGGAGAAGCGTGCGTTTCTCAGAGAGCAATGGATTCGAGAGAAACAATCTTCAAGTTCGCAGCGATCATGCTTGTATGTTTTCTTCATCGGGGATCAGGCAGAAGACGACTTGGCGCTCTTTCGCGTTCGTGACCCGCGCAACGTCTGCATCCTGCCGTCGAGCTATGAAACAGCGTAGCGCTTGGTTCTGAGGTGCAAACTGGCCACTGACTAGTCGCGGAAGTCGAGTCTTCTCAGCTCCACGACCCCGGCCCTCAACGACGGCAGGCAACCATCGGAGATCGCTGCGTTTGCCCGGGTCCATGAGTAGAGTGTCTCGATTGCCGGGCGAATGAGCGCCGGCCAGTCGTTTCGTGTCCGCTTATAGTCCCTGTCTTCGTCGACCTCGACGTGGTTCAAGCACAATATCCACGTTTCGATGTTGCGTTTCGGCACAAGCCTCGCGATCTGCTCCGCATCGGGGCGAAGCGGGTCCGCCTGCGTCTCTTGCAACTGCTGCGCAAGTTGTGCCAGGCGCTCTTGAACGGATAGGTTATCCGCATCGATGACAACGATCAGCTTGGTCTCAGCGTGCCGCCCTCGATAGGCTTGAACTTCTAGTGCGAACCGTTCGCGCACCCATTGTTCGCCGCTTCCAGCGCCGGAGGGATACTGGACAAACCGCATCGCGTGCTGTTCAAGACCGATCCGACGAAGGTAGCGGAGGACAAATTGTTGCTGGCGACTGTCCTCGACGAGGACGATCACTTGGGATGGTTTCGCCATCTACTCCCATCCCCTGGCGACTACTTCGGAAGGCTGGAGATTATTCTCATCGGATGAGAACTTCAGTGCGCGTACGTGACCATTTTGTTCCCGAAAGAAACGCAGGCCGTAGTCTCTCGCCCACTGATTCAAGGTCTCCGGATGATGCGAGATAAGGATCAGTTGGCCGTCGTGTTCGTCCACGGCTTCTTCAGCGGCGAGTAGCCATGGTTGGATTTCGCGGAGCGAAATGAAGTTATCAGGCTCGTCGATAAAGACCGTGTCGCCTCTCACAATCAGAAAGTGCAGGATCATGTAGAGGGAGATGAGGTAGCGTTGCCCTTCGGAAAGCTCAGAGATTGAGTAGCTCACCTGCTTCTTGGCAGGGGATTTGAAATCCGCTCTCAGTTTTCGGACGCCGTCCTCCTCCGCAGAAAGCCTGAGCGTCAGAAACCCGTCCATGCACTGCTTCAATGACTCGATGAATTTGATGTTTTCACTCGGGTACATCTGGACGAGTGAGCGATACCAGCCAGCGAGATTATTGAATTCGAAGTCTGGTTCGTATTCTTCGTTGTCAGCTGCATCATCCATCTGGCCAGGGTAGGCATCGATATCAAAGCAGTGGACATGGTTGCTCAGCCAATCAACAAACCGCCGGACATCGTCATTGCTCAGCACGGAGAGCTGAAGCGCGGAGCGATTAGTCTGAAGGGGAACGGCAACCGATTGACTCTCGCTCGGAAAGAAGCGAATCTTCCCGTCGGCAAGTTCGAAGACGGTGGCGCCAGCTACCTTCAACCGCTCAAGCGTGACTGACTGCTCCTTGTTCACACCGGGGAACCCGATTTCCACTCGGTATTCGAACGCCTTGCCGTCGAGTTCTGCGTCCAACTCAACTACTTGTGCGGGCTTCTCGAGCCAGCGGGTACGGGTAGATTGCGTGAATCGGTTTGAATCGCCTTTCACAAAGCTCTTCAGGTTTCGAATCACTTCGAGCAGCGAAGTCTTCCCGCTGCCATTGGGGCCGAGCAGCAGTTGCTTCCGCTCCGGGATGTACTCGAAGTTCTGGAAGCTTCGGAAATTGTCGATATAGACCCGAGTGAGCATGTCACCTCGATTATACGGATATGGGGCGATGCCTCGGAGCACCATATCGAGACCTCAAATGTCGGGCCCTGGCGCATCGAATTCACATCATGTTATATGGATTCAATGACTTAGAGAAAGCCGGCCCTAAGGCCCAAATGAACCGGTCGAACAAGCCTCCGAAGAGCACCGAAGCCGCTTCGACCGATCTCGACATTATATTCGGCCATGGGTCACCGGAGGCAATGCCGCTTTGGTTGTCGCCATAGATGCGCAGTAAGCGCTTGTCCAGAGGTACGCTACTCAAACAGGTTTCCTTGTATCGGAACTCTCCCTGGGGGCAGGACCACAGTGTGACTCCCCGCTGCGCGGTTGGTATCACCAGGGTCATGTGCGGCCTCTTCATCTGGGCCAGGGGTGTTGCCCGGCTCATATTTCTGCTTCAGCCGTTCCAACTCTCGGAGCTCGTGTGTACGTCTTACGGCCGCGATGCGCTGCTCGTAGACCGGGACGAGATTGCGGCGCTCTAACTCGCCCTGTACGGCGCGTTCGACGTCGGAGTAGGTGAACTTCGGGTCTCCGTAGCACGGGTAGCGGAGCGTATGCTTTAGAAATTCGAGACGATCAAAATCGCGCTCGAACCACGTGTTATAGAAACCGAAGATGTTGTAATGCGCGATATGCGAGAAGCAGTTGCTGAGCCGCTGATAGAAGGATTTCGTGAAGAGTTTGCGGTCGAAGTTGGACTCGACGAAACGCAAGAAGGTGTTTCCAAACTTTGCCTTTTCTTCTGCAGTGCTCCACGCGGTTGGTACGAGCTGATCAGCGGAGAACGGACCCTTCGCCATGCTTCCCCCGTCCCAAAGATGAAGGCCAGCACGCCGGCTGGCTCTTTCTGTTTGCTCTGATTGTTTGTTGGCAGATTGTGCCGGGAAGCCCCCACCCACCGGAGATATCTCGTGCTTCAGCCAAAGAGCTTCAGCTGCTCGCCGATGACGTAGCCCGTTGGCCAGATGTCGGACTTCTGCTGCTTTTGCGACTTGGAGTGAACCAGAGTAAGGCCGGAAGGATGCGCGGGCGGGGAATCGAACAAGCCGTTGCCGAATCCGGACAGTGCGTCGTCAGACTTGTCGGGCAGCTCCAGTTTAGGAACCGCTGCGAGTTGAGACGCCCGCTCACGCTTCAACTCTTGCCACACCGCGTCCGCCGATTCGCCGACTCCGCTCTCTTCGACCAGCTCTCGGGCCATGGCGGCAACGAGATCTTCCTCGATGCCCATCGAGTGGATGCCTTCGCCGGAGAACTTGCCCTCCATCATCAGGGCCACCAGCATCTTCCGTCCCATCAGGCGCAGGCACGCCATTTGGGTCGTGCCCGTGTAGACGAAGAACTTTACGCGCACATCGAGGAACTGGCCGATTCTCCAAGAGCGTCGCGAAGCCTGGCGGAGGGTGTGCAGTGACCATCCCGTCTGGTAGAAGTAGATCGAAGGAAACCAAAGGAGATCGAGGCCTGTTTCCACCAGCTTCGGGTGGCAAAGGACAACCTCCATTCCCTCCTTGATCTGTTTCTCGTACCAGAGCTCTCGCTGCAGCGAAGGAACGGTCGGTCGAAGTACCGCTACGCGAAATCCGGCATTCTGCAGCACGTGCTGGAGTCGGGCGAGAACATCGTGGTCATGCGTGAACGTGGCATAAACCTGGCAGCGCCGCCCTTGGGCCAACTCAGCGCGGATGTCAGCAATGAGTTGCTGCTCCTTCGGATAAATTGAGTCGCGCGGGAGATCTGGCGCTACCGTCACCAGGAACGGAACCATCTTCTTTTGCTTCGGATCGAACACCTTGCCCCAGACCTCGCCGATACCGAACGGATGGTCGGGATAGAGGATGAGGCGGTGCATCATGAGGCTCGTCAGGCTGCGGTTTTTGCGGTGGGCCTTGAGCGCCGCCCGAATGTCTTTCTCGATCTTTTCGTATGCCTTTGAGAGGGCATCATTCATGTCCACCTGAAGCACGGTCTCTTCATAGGGAGGCAGAAAGTCTGCGATATCTTCGAGAGAGACGAAGACCGTCGACGACATCAGGAATCTGCCGAACAGGAGTGGGGAAGCTCCAGGCCGTCGGACGAGTCGGACCGTGCTTTTTTGAGCGTCGCTGCAGGCGTTGTCGGAATCAGAAATTCGCTCGATCGATTCGAGCACTCCATAAAGCGACTGGAATTCGCTCTCGCCCCCACTGGAAGCTTCGAAGCCCTCTGCGACCATCTTCCGTGGATTCATCCGGAACAGAAGCCAGAAGAGATCTGACGCGTAGCCACCCATCAGGGTTCCAGTCACCCCGATCAACCTCGACGAGCACCGGCGGAGAACATCCAGGTTGTTGCCCTGGGCAGTGTCATTGGCCAACTGGTGGATCTCGTCGGCGATGGCGTAGTCCCAGAAGTTCCGCATGTAGCGGCTGATAAATTCGAGCGGTGCCATCCGCTGGATTTTGCTGTTGTCGGCTTGCCACAGTGCTGCATGGCCCCGTGTGCCTGCGTTTGCGCGCTGGAACTCTTCGGAGAGCTTTGCGTCTGCGAAGTCTGCTTCGCGTAGGTAGCCGCCATCCGCGTTCGGAATTGGCACGCCGGTGTCCGGGTTGGTGACTAATCTTCTCTCCAGCCGCGAGGAGCGTATCGAGTAGGCATGCTTCCAGAAGTAGCTGAGCTTGCCGGTCTCGCGGCTGACGATGAAATAGGTTGGCGTCGTCCAGGTTCTCCGCCATGTCCTTCTGCCCATCCGCCGAAGGTCGGAGAGCGTCGTTCTTTCGCCTTTCGAGACTGCGTGGCCATTGCGGAGCCGCATTTCGGTCACGCCATGCGGCTTCTTCTCGTCGCCGCCGTTGCGGAAGTCGTAGATGACGAAGACGCGCGCATTCGGGATTGTGATGAAGATCTCACGCGCCCACTTGAGGACCAGGTGCGGCGGGCACATGACGATGGCGCTATAGGGATCGCTTTCGGCGTGTGCATGAACGATGCCTACCGACATCAGAGTTTTGCCGGTGCCGCATTCACCGACAATGGAGACGGACTTCGCTGTCTTGAGGTACTTCGCGCACCCGGTGATCGTCATTCCCTGCACAGGCAGCGGCTTGCGCAGGAGAGTCTTTAGTTCCGGGGCGAGGGGGTCTTTTGGGCCCTGGAGCGGCGGGTACATCTCGACAATGCGTGAGCCAAGTTCCGAGGCGTAGGTGCGGAGGTAGTCATAGCATGTCTCCATGCGACCCTCCTTGCGCTGGTTTTAGTGAAAGAAAAAGGCCAGCGGTCGCTGGCCTGGGGTGGGTGATTGATGTCTACAGCCGAAACGTTCTGTGTAGAGTCTAGCCGATAGCTTGGAAGTGAGGCAGACGCGCAGCCTTACGATCAAATGTCAATGTTCGCGAGCAACCCGCCCCTGCGTTCAGAGCCCCAATCAAGGCATCTTCAAACTCTCCGAGGCCACGCTTGAGGGCAAATGTAGCCTCGAACACCTGCTGTTCGTTCTGGACTTCAAAGGAGTCGGCTGCGAGAAGGTGCTCGATGTGGGCGGCAATCTGGGAAGGGCTTTGCTTGAAGAGGCTACGCAATACCCAGACGATCTCAAGGATCGTCGCCACGTTGATGAAGCCTGGGTTCTGTTCGCTCAACTGCCGATCAATAATCTGGTTAACCTGACTTGTCTGTTTCGGGTCATCTTGAAGCAGATAGCGCAGGATGACATTGGTGTCCAGACCGATCATCTGCGGGAGTTCTCCGTTGCCCCAACTTGAATGGCGGAGTTCATTTCTTCAATCGAGATTGGGCGCTTGCGTTTGGGCAGGCTACCTTTGAGACTGGCCGTCCGGATTTTCGGAAGGATGACGACGACACCGTCGGGCTGAAGGAAGAATTTGAACCGATCCCCCGGCTTCAGGTTCAGGTGCTCTCGAACCTGTTTGGGGATAGTAGCCTGATTCTTGCTGCTGAGGGTGGCTTCCATCGCAGATTACCTCTCCTTTACATTCTAGCAAATGTAAAGCGCAGTGTCCCAAGGGCCTGCAGCTAATTGATGCGTGTTTCGGAAGATAGCCTGGGCCTGTTTTCGCCGGACTCCCCCAGCTTACTCTGCTGCCTGTGATTGCGCCTCTCGAGGAGTTCCTCGTAAAGGTTAGCCAGCTCTTCGACTGTATCGGCTCCGCTCGCTTCGTCATGTTCGGATCCAAGCCACGGGAATCGGTCTTCGAGGAGAGTGAGCACCATCTCGACGAATGTTCGTGGATCGCGGTCTGTGCTGGGCATGTCGGGAATCTCCTTTGAGGCGGGATATGTAGAACCTATGCGCAACGGCCGCGAGGCCAGGTTGGCGAGACGATGACATGGGAGAGAGGGATGCTGCGGGATGTACAGGTCGCGCAGTCAATGGAGTTGTTTGATCCGCTGGGCGCGGCCTATCCGACGCGGAGAAGATGATCCAGTTTGTATCGCGGCCAGACGACGGGACCGTTTTTCTCTGGAAAGGGCAGCAAGCGGTCAGCAAGAGCTTTGCCTACGCGTGCCAGCAAGTCCGCACGCGTCGCCTGAATGATCGCCGGCTGGCAACCGATACCTCTGATTCGCTGCACGCGGTCATCCACATCGAGTTGCGCGAGTATGTATCCGGCCCAGCGGGGATCCGCAGGCAGGCCAAGCAGGCTGACGAGCGTGGACCATGCGAGATCGAGGGTATCCTCGCCGTAGTTCATGACGATCGTCCGGCCGGCCGTTCCATTGGCCTGCAGCATCTGCGAGGATGCCAGTAGGTGCCGCACGGGGCGGGGATAGCCAGAAGCCTTCAGCACTCCCTTGTAGCATGTGGCGTGTTTGCCGAAGCGTGTGGTGCTTTTGGAGCCATCCGGGAAGATCAGTTCGAACGCATGATCTTCGTAAATGGCGGCGGTCACGGCTCCAATCTCGGCATCGTTGCCGAACGCGCTCAGCAGGTGAGCCTGCTCCTTCTCGCCCACATACCGATCGACGTGCAGCCAGATTCTGGTCTGCTGCTTACCGCTGGTTCGCCGATACTCAAGCCGCCCGAGGCGCAGATGTGCGTTCTCCATGCTCCTCTCCTTTCCGCTTGTCGGTCAGCACAAGCGTTCTTCCGTCCTCATAGACCAGAGCAACCTCGTTGGAGAACCGCTCTTGGCGGTGGACTTCCGTATACCCTTCCTCCTTCTCGGTGAAGGTCGTCTCGTACTTTCTTGTCTGCCAGCGGGCAATGTGGCGATCGCTCCCGGCGCCGGCGACGCCGTTCAGCATACCGGCGGTACAGAGCAGTCCGACATGGCCGGCGTGCAATGGCGTAATCGGGCGCTCGATCGGTATCTCCTCCTTTGGGAGCAGATAAGGCGCGAGTTTTCTCCATGCGGAGGAGTGAGTAACAAGGTCTTCCAATTCGTCTAGTGGGAGACCACGATAAGTGAGCGAGGTCGGAGGAGTTGCTGGGATGGCGTACTTCGGCTCGTTGCCCGTGAGGATAGGAAGAGGCTCGCGGTAAATCGCTTCCTCAAGCGCCTGCCGGTTTCTCTCCTGGGAGTCCGCTGGAATGCGCTTACGCACAGCCAACAGCACGATCTGGTCGAATCGAACAGACTCAGGGTCAGAAAGGCGCAGCACCTGAAACCAGCCAAAATATGCCGAGAGCAGTGGAACGCATGTCTCGATCTGCTGATGCTGGATGACAAACACAAGCAAGCCGCCTTGCACCAGCCATCGATACGTGTGGTTCAGGAACAGATACTCCATGCGTTTGTTATCGAAGGAGCCAATCTCGGAGTCATAGGGAGGGTTGAGGTAGAGAAGAGAGAAACTCTCCGACGCAGCAGTGGTGCCGAAGATATTTCCATGAATCGTAGAGATGCCTGCGTCATTTGCTTGTTGGGCCCGTGTCGCGTCCAGTTCGACACCATACCGGGATACGGCGGCATTCGCGGTGATCTGCACGAGGGCGGCCCCTGTGCCGACGCACGCGTCAAGAGCGCTCGCTCCTTCCTGCGGGAAGTCAAGCAGATCACGCAAACGCGCTCCCTCAGCCTCAGGGAGAGGGTAGTACCCGAGCTTGAGCCTTCCGCTGCTGCGCATGATTCCTCCAGTGGGCACAACTCGCCGTGGCGGCTGCTGTGATTTGAACCATAAAATGGCAGTGGCTGCCACTTTATGGTTCAGAATATTTTTGCCGGGCAGCTACGAGAATGCCACGTTGACAGAAATGGAACGAGTCTCGCTGAGTCCCTCGGCGATGGTGCGCTCGTCGTCTACTCGACCGTAACCGCGTGGTCTCCTACTGGTTGGATATTTCCGGCAGCGCAGGACGATCTTCTGTTCTTCAACCTTCTAAAGTTCTCTAGAATTGTCAGTATGCCATCGGTGGGAGTCCAAAGCGTTGCAACAGTGATCGCTGTTGCGGCGGCGATCTATGCCGTCGCATCAGCGATTATTGGGGTTACATTTGTTGAGCGCGCGCTTCATCTTCCGAGAGAAAATAACTTGGGTAACTCATCGCTCAGGTCTGCAGCAATGGGCCAAGGTATTGCCTACCTAGAAGACACCAGTATCACTGCGCAGGATGGAGTTCGTTTGTTCGGCTGGTACATCCGATCTGTGCATGACAATGGCGCGGCAGTCATCCTGCTGCATGGCGCAGGGCATGACAGAGTACGCGTTGAAAAGCAGGCTCTTGCACTGCTCAGGCACGGCTATCGGGTGCTCATGCCCGATTCGCGCGGCCAGGGCCGCAGCGAAGGCCACCTGACAACATTTGGAGTCAAGGAAAGCGACGACGTGCAGCGCTGGGTCTCATGGTTGCAGAAATACGACGAACCCAAGTGCATATACGGTTACGGCCAGTCTATGGGAGCGTTGATTCTTCTCAGAAGCTTGGTTGCGGAAAAGCGGTTCTGCGCCGTGGCTGTTGATTCCTGCCCCGTCTCTTTCATCGAAGTGGGATATGACCTCATCGGCCGCGCCGTAAGGCTCGGTTTCTGGTTCGGACGATCATTCGGGCGACTAGCAATGGAGAGTGCGGCGCTCTATTCACGGCTTCGTTATGGAGTTGATTTGGCGGACGCAAGCGCCGAAGCCGGACTACGTCGGACCGATGTTCCCGTATTACTGATTCAGGGCACCATAGATCGAAAGGTGCCGCCGCGTCATGTGGGTCGCCTGGGCTCATGCACCTGCATGGCGGAAGTATGGTACGTGCCCGGAGCAGGCCACAGTGCTGCCATCGACACCGCTAGCTCCGAATACGAACGAAGACTTGTGAATTGGTTTACGCAGCCAGAGCAGCCAGAAGAGAGCGGAGCGACGTTGCGCTCTTCGAACCTCCCCTGTATCCGAAGACAGTGAAAGCTGATTCGCGATGTCAACTGACGATTTCGGGCCGAAGCACTCAGCGAGACTCGGTCCATCTCAACCAGGAAATGTCGACCGAGAAATGGCTACCGTATGTTTCTAGCGGATCAGGTGCGGTGCGGCCAAGTTGATAAAATCTCGTGCCGTAATAATCTTTGTGCTCTTCCAGAAAGGCGGGAAGTGCTTTTGATTGCCGGTAATAAGGTAATCGGCGCGGGCAGCATCGGCGCATTCAATAAAGATGTTGTCATCTGGGTCATTCGTTACGTCTAGTCGGCGCAATGGAACAATCATGTGACTGTGACTCTTGATCAACTGGAGGAGTTGGAGGCGAAGTCCCCTGCGGATCATCAGTTCAGGTCGGGAAAGCACTTCTGCATATTCTTCAAGAATTGGCGCCGACACATTAAAACGGGCAGGCTTCGTGGCTGCCAACAGGAGCGTTGTCCATTGGAAGCCCTCTGGCTTAAGAGCCTCAGATACCAGCCATTTGTATGGAGGACGAAGCGGAGCGAGAGCATCAGCGTTTCTTTCTCTGTGCTCTCGTCGCTTTGATAATCCGGTCAATCTGACGTGAGCTAGGAGAGCTGGTGCTGTTTTGTCTTGCTTCTTCGCCGATCGCTTTCAGAACTTCTGCTTCTGTGGCGGCAAGTTTGACATAGTCGCGAATGCTCAGGAGCACGGCAGCGGCGGTACCGCGCTTCTCGATGAGGAGAGACCGGCGTTCCAAATCAATACGGCGCAACAATTTCCCAAAATTCGATCGCGCGCTCAGGGCCGCAGCCACTATCGTATTGCCTTTCCCTCCCCTTGTAGTCGCCATGAGACCCCCCACTTCAACTTTCTGAAGTGTACCGTCTGGGAGTATTCCCAAGCGAACGGACGCCACGCTTTCCAAGAAGGGCGCTTTCTTTCTCCTTCATCCCAGCCGATAGATCACAAATTGGCGCTTGATGCATTCAAACTCGTTCAGCACGAAGTACGCTCCAACACCGGCGAGTATGCTGTACGCGTGCTGTTCTACAGCGCAATATGCGAGGTAACCTAAATAGGCATTGGTGAGGAAGGGGCTGATCTCCCCCAACCACGAAAGGATAGCGCACAACATAAGGTTCTCCTTGCGGCTTAGTCGCCGTTGGGTGGCGGCTCCATAACGGCCGTTCTGCTGATCCATAATCGGATTGCATTCAGCCTGTGTTTACGGCTACCCACCGGAATCAACGGTGGACACACTTTTCCAGCCATACTTCAGGGGGGCCGAGTGGTAACGACGTGCCGACGCTACCGCCTGGCCGGTGGCTTCTCTTTTCCCATCTTTCTCAGGCATTGTGAGCAGAAGCATCCCTGGTCCACGCTGAACAGTTTCGTTCCACACCTAATACAAGTCCGTACGTCGTCTTTCATCGCCATTACCTCCGTGTTGCCAGAGCTACTGGCCATCAACCATGTCATCGGCGGGAGCGATATCGGGGTCCGGTAGACACAACGGCTTTCCGCGCCGTTCAAGCTCTCTCTTGGCGCAACGAACCAGGTACTCCAACCGCTCAAGACGACCACGAAGATGAAACTCATCTTCGTGGTCGATGCATCCAAACATGCCGCACCTCGGGCACTCTGGGCACTCACAATCGTCCGGAAATTTGCCGCAAATCTCGCACGGTTGCTCGGGTGGATCAGTCATGCTACTGGTAACGCCCGGAGGCAGTGACCATCCAAATATCGACATCCGGTCCTCACTTTCGTTGCTCCCGTCGCGCCAGGGATGACAATCCCTCGTTGGCGGTTAACCAGGCAAGCGTTTGCTCCCACGCTTTATTCCGGATAACCAGCTTATGAATGATGGCGCGATTACCGCATGAGCCGGTCTCGCAGTTGGCGGATCTTGCGGCGCAGCCAGTGCCGCGGCGCAAACTTCTTCCCGGTATTCTTGGGCTGGTTCAAAAGCAGACTGGTGTTCGAGGGATCGTAGTAGCAGTCAGGCTTTCCGCCGATGCCGTACCCCTTTCCGCGAAAGGCGCTGATGGCTCGGCGGTCGTGTTCGAGCGGCGTCAACTGCGGTCGCTTCTTGCGTGCCATGGAGACTGTTCTCCTCTCCGGCTTTGAGTTCCCAGGCACGAATATAGAGATAGCCGTAGCTCGCCTGCGGACTAGCCTCGATGTGGAACGGCCCGTCGTCCATGGAGATAATGCGGGTCTCTTCCGGGAAGAGCCGCTTGGATTCTTTGCGGAGAAACGCGAGACCTTTGTGGTTGACCCAATCCATGAGCGAGTGCATGGCAACCCGACGGAGTTTGCTCTCTGTGTCGGACAGTTCGTCCACGTCATTGCTGAACCCTGCCACATACCAGGACTGGCGGTCGGGCAGGAGGTCAATCGCCTGACGGGTGTAGATAGCCCGTGCCCCCCAGGTAACCAGAATTTTGTCCTGCATGTCGGGTGGAACCGGACGGCCCCATCCCTGCATGCCTGGCAGCGATGTGCTCATGGACTTTCTCCTTCCGGAAATCGGTTTATGTGTGTTTACGGGCTGTGCGGATATCGCCTCGAAG
>VFSW01004266.1_pt1 | contig 21349 bp, 13 predicted proteins | sample 5358111 | NCBI WGS metagenome assembly VFSW01 (sample SAMN11554181, study PRJNA540505) | mine drainage metagenome | isolation source: sediment from site ElyBrook_90M | place: USA: Ely Copper Mine, Vershire, VT | collected 2017
GCCGACGCGGCCGCCGAGACGGCGAAGCTCGTCCACCGCTTTGGCCATCGGCACGGGGACATGCTGTTCAAGAAAATGGACTCAACCTTGCGCGGCCATGTGGGAGCGGAGCTGGCGGCGGCACTGGAGGTGCTACGCGCGTCGGCAGAGAACGGCGAACGATTTGTGGCGGTGCTGGCGCCTGCATTTCCCGCGCATGGGCGCACGACTGTCGATGGGCATCAACTGGTTCACGGAGTGCGGGTGGGGCAAACGGAGATTCATCAGCGGGAGTTGTCGCACATCCCTTCGCTGCTGAAGCAGGCCGGCCTGCGTTCGGCACTCGTGGATCTGGCGGCTGTTCGTTCAGGAAGAAATGCTCTGGAAAGCTGCCTTAATGATCACTGGCGAACTGCTGACGTGCTGGTTTGCGATGCGGAGACGGACGACGATCTGGCGATAATAGCAGCGGCGGGGGAGAACGCTGTGCCCCTGAAGATCTGGGCGGGATCGGCGGGGCTCGCTTATCATCTGCCCGGCGCGGCGGGCTTTGCCCGAGCGCCAATATCGCTGCCGGATAAGGAATTGGCGACGGGGCCGACGCTGTTTGTTATCGGAAGCCTGTCGCAAATGGCGGTTGAACAGATCGCGCGCGTCAGGGTCTCACAGGGGATGGTGACGGTCTTCATCGGGACGAGCGCGTTGTTTGAGGGTCCGGCTTCGAGCGTTTGGGCGCAAAAGCAGGGACAGCTGGGCAGCTCTTTAGACTTGGGGAAGGACGTAATTCTGGTGCCGGAAGCGGACGTAAGGATCGAGATGGAGAAAGCGCCTCAATGGAGCGCAGCTCTGGGGCAGTTTGTCGCGCCATTTGCCGAGCGAGTGGGCGCGCTGGTGGCGTCAGGAGGGGAAACCGCGCGGGCCGTGCTGTGCGCGTGGGGCGTTTCGCAACTATGGCTGGCAGGCGAATTGGAGACAGGCCTGGCCATCTCAGTGACTGCGCTCGGCAATCGGCTGCGGCCGGTTCTAACCAAGGCCGGGGGATTCGGTAACGCCGGGACGCTGGTTCACTGCCGTAGTTTTCTGCGAGCGCTTGATCGAAGGTCGGCCGTCAATCTTCGCCAGACAGGAGAATTCTGAACATGGGTCGACCAATTATCGCAATCACCATGGGAGACGCCGCCGGGGTGGGGCCGGAGATCATCGTTAAAAGCCTCGCCCACACAGAGCTCTACGACGTCTGCCGTCCGCTGGTGATCGGGGATGCGGGGCGGCTGAGGCTGGCAGAGCAGATTCTGAAGACGGGATTGACGGTTCACAGTCTTTCGACAGGCGAGATAAACAAGGCAAGGTACGAAGCCGGCACATTGGATTGTGTTGATCTGAATCTGATTCCGAGCGAGCTTGAGTGGGGTCGCATCTCGGCGATAGCAGGCGAGGGAGCTTACCGATATATTGAGGTGGCTGCACGGCTCGCGGTGGCTGGCGAGGTTGCCGCAATTTGCACCGCGCCGCTCAATAAGGAAGCGCTGCAAATGGCAGGACACAAGTTTCCCGGGCACACGGAGCTGCTGGCACATCTGACGGGGACGGACGAAGTTTCGATGATGCTGACCACACCCCGGATGCGGGTTTTGCATGTGACGACGCATATCGGACTCATTGATGCGATTCGCATGATCGAGCCGGGACTGGTGGAGCGGACGATTGCGCGGGGGCATGTGGCTTTGCAGCAGATCGGGATTGATTCTCCGCGGATCGCGGTGTGCGGTATCAATCCGCATGCCGGGGAAAATGGGCTTTTCGGTCATGGAGAGGAAGAGGAAAAGATTATTCCCGCCGTGCGTCGCTGCCGGGCGCGAGGATGGAATGTGCAGGGTCCGCTGCCGGCGGACACGCTTTTCTTCCGGGCGCAGCGGGGCGACTTTGACCTGGTGATTGCGATGTATCACGACCAGGGGCACGGACCGGTAAAGGCGATGGGGTTGGAGGCGGGCGTCAACATCACTGTGGGGCTGCCGGTCATCCGCACGTCGGTAGACCACGGAACCGCCTTTGACATCGCCGGAACGGGCAAAGCCGATGAGCGCAGCATGCTGGAAGCTCTGCGTCAAGCGATAGAACTGGCGGCGGTCAGGTAGGTTTCGCGGGCGGTAACGAGGCTCCGCTGAACGCCATATTTCGCTTGACAGAGCACAACGGGTGCCCAATACTCGTGCGAGTTGTTTCCCTGCTTCATTTTGAAGGCTGGAATCGTCCCGGCGCATTTGTTGTCGCCAGGGCTGTGTTTTCGCCAGCGCAAAGACCGCTTCATCTTATATGGCGCGCCGGAGCGAATCCGCTCGGCGACGGTAGCCATGTCTAAAGAATGTGCCTTGATGCAAGGCGCTTCGTCATCTTCCCAGGAAATATAGCCAGGAGGACATCGTGCACAGCTTATCAATCGCGAGCTGGGATGGGCAGAAAATGGGCAAACTGGTCGTTCTCGCCATGTGTCTGCTGCCGGCAGGGCTGAAGGCGCAGACGGGCGATGCGACGGCATCTGCGACACAAGCTGTCATCATCACGGTGAGTCCTCAAAGTGCGATCCGCAATTCGGTCGTCACGGTCATGGTCAGGAACGGGCCGTCGAACCCGAAGACAGTGAAGGTTGATCTCGACGGGCAGTTGTTCGACGCCGAGACTGTATCTCCGGGTACTTACCAGGTAGTTATCCCGCAACCTTCTGGAGCGGATAACTCCGCCATTGTGCCGCTCGGGAAACATCGCGTGTCAGTTCTGCTCGACAATAAGTGGTACTCCGGCGAACAGTTGTTGACAGTCGAGACCGACCAGCCGGCACCGGTACTTACCGGCATATCACCGGGAAACATCGTGAGGCACAGCCGCAGACGATCGCTGACTTTGAGCGGTATACACTTTGCCGTGGCGCCCGCTTCGGATAACCAGATTGTTTTCGATGGTATCGCGTTGCCGGTTGTGTGGGACGGATGCGAGGACACTGATAAGTTGAAGCAGAATGAGCGGCAACTCACCCACGGCAGCGTGGACGAGAGCGGATCGAGTATAACCCTGTGCAATGTCAACCTTCCGGACAAGTCGTCGGTAGAAGTTACGGTGCGGCATGGCGTGCATGAGACAGCCGGTCTGCGGATCACGATTTCACCGTGGTCGCGGCTGACGATTATAGGGCTCGCGGGGCTGGTGGTGTTGGGATGTGGAGCGCTTGTGATGTTACTTATCTGGACAGTTCACAAGTATCGTATTGGAAACATCAGTTACGGGATATTGGCAATTCTATTCATGGATCCTGAGACCGACACGTATAGCCTGTCGAAGTTACAGTTCTATCTGTGGACGGCCGCGGCGATTTTCGCTTACACGTACTTCGTTATCTGCAAGATCTTTGTGCAGCGTTCCTTGTTTCCGGACGTGCCGTCATCACTGCCCGGAATCATCGCCATTGGCGCGGGCACGGCAATCGGCTCGCAGGTGGTGACCGGCATTCGCGGACCGAAGGGCGGCGGCCCCGAGAATCCGAGCCTCGCGGACTTTGTCACTACCGGAGGCGTGGCCGCGGCGGATCGCATTCAAATGTTGCTTTGGACGATTGTCGGTGTCGGAGGATTTTGCGTCGCCACTATCAAGACGCCGCCGTGGACGATCAAAGAGCTTCCAGAGATCGGGAGCAATCTGATGCTGCTAATGGGCATTAGTTCCGCGGGCTATCTTGGCGGAAAACTGGCACGCAAGCCGGGCCCGGTCTTGAACGAGATTTCGACATCGCCAAGCGGCCCTGATGACAACCAGGGAAACGCGGCCGGCGCGGTGGATGTGGTGCCGCCGCGAGTCCGCGTGATCGAGCTGAGAGGGCGCAATCTGTCGAAGGATGGCACGTTCGAGATTAACGACGTGGAATTACCTTTCAGGATGTTGACGCCGGTGAACGGAGTGCCTGCTCCTGAAATCATCGCGCACGAAGACGACTCGGGCCTGGTGAACATGGCAAGGGCGCTGCGCCTGACAATCAGGCCCGACACGCTGGGCGAGTCGGACCGGGCGAGCTACGACGCGTGGTTCAGGACAGGCGGAAGGACGCTTAAATTCACCATCACGAATCCCGACGGCCAGATGTCGGACTTGAGCTTCCCGCTGCCGCCGGGAGCGCAGCAGGCGCATGGATGAGAGTATCTCCGCCGGTTGAAGCCGGCGGAGGATATCGAGAAATGGCCGGTGTCAGAAGGTGAAGCGCGAGCCGAACTGGAACTGCCGCGGCGAGTTGACCGTTGAGGTGATCTGCCCAAACGTCGCCGCCTCTGATGGCTGGGTCTGGACCGCGGTTACACTCGGGACTGCCGGCATACCAAGTTGGGCGTGGTTGGCAATGTTGTAGGAAGAGATCTCCAGGCGGAGATCGCGTTCCTTGCCGAAGGTGAAGTGCTTGTAGAGGGAGAGATCGAAATCCTGCGCGCCCATCGTGCGAACGTGATCAAGATATGCAGGCGCATTTCCAGGAACAAACGAACTGGCTGGGATTGCGAAACAGTTGTAGTTAAACCATTTCGTTGAGGAGTGGGGCGCGCCGCGGCTGGGATCGCAGGTGAGGTCGGAACGCTGATTGAAGTAGGAGGTTCCAGCGCCGACTCCGGGAGACGCGATGGGAATGCCGGTGCTCAGATAGGCGATGGCGTTGGCGGTCCATCCGCCGAGCGCCGCGTTTCCTATTCCGCTCATGTTCAATGCGCGTCCCTTACCGATGGGCAGGTCGTACGAGAGGTTACCGGTGAACTGGTACTTCACATCCTGAGGGCTGACGGAGTGTTCCAGCTTGATGTTCTTCCAGTCCTGCGGTCCGCCGGCGTGCGAACCAACGAATCCCAGCGGCGGATTGCCATCATCGGTCATGAGTTTGGCCCAGGTGAAGCTGGCCAGTGCGGTGAAGTGGTGGGTGAGCCGCTTCTGCACCTTGGTCTGCAGAGAGCTGTAATCGGAGTCGCCGCCGGGATAGCCGTGCACGACCACGCCGTTTCCTGAACCGTAGTTGCCGTTTCCGAATTGCGGGAACTGCTGAAGTGAAACCCACAGTGGTACTGTGGTGGCCCCGTAATTGGCGTTGGTGGCGGGTTGGATGGCCGCCCATTGATTGGGCGCGGTTCCGCTGAGCAGGGATGACTGGCATTGCCCGATGGTACCCAGATCGAGCTCGTTCAGATCGACTGCGCCGAGGGGCAGGAAAAGGCCGCGGCTACCCACGTAACCGGCACTGAGAACAACTTGACGGGGAAGCTCGTATTCAACGCCGAAGTTGAAGTTATAAGTGGTGGGGGTGCGCTGGGAGTGAAGCATGGTGTTGAGCGAGTTACCCAGATTGTTGGCGAGGCCTGAAGGCGAAGTAAGTTGCGGGACGACTCCGTTGGGGAACGGATTGCTGAGGGAACTTATCATGACCGTGTTTCCCTGGCCGCCGCACACGCCCTCGTTGGCGCAGTCATATGCGATGGTGTTGGGGTCTTCGTTCCACGCGGTGGCATTCCACGTGGTGTTAGCGGAAAATCCGTCGCTGTCCAAGCCCACGCCGCCCACCATGTGCGGGCTGGGGCCAAAGTAGTAACCGGCGCCGCCGCGAAGCACGATGCGACGATCGGGCTGCCAGGAGAATCCCAGGCGGGGCCCGAAGTCTTTCAGATTGGTCGTGAAAGGCGTGCGATGACTGCTGTTGGCATATATCTCGGCACCGGTGTATGAAACCCCGCTCACACTGGTCGATGCCTTGGGATCGAAATATTCGAGGCGATTGTGCCGTTCGGTCTTGCCCCCGAAGATGTCCCAGCGCAGACCGGCAGTGACGGTGAGGGTTTTGGTCGGGTGGTAGGTGTCTTCGACGAAGGCTGCGTAGTAGGGATTGGATTCGGCCGCGAACAGATCCTTGGTGAAGTTGGGATAGCTGTTGGATTCGCTGCCCGGCGTGGTGCCCATTCCGACAAGGAAGGAAGCGAAGTCGCTGCCACCGGAAGCGGAACTGACAGTCTGGTCGGTGGCCGAAATGTCGAAGGCATAGGAGCCTGAGGGTGCAGGAGGCTGGCCGACATTGAGGAAGCGCTTCATGTACTCGAAGCCTGCGGAGATCTCGTGCTTTCCGAAAAGCCTGGTGATTGACGCACTGGCGTCGCTGTTTTCGCTGGCATAGCGGAAGGTGTTGTAGTCTGCTGTACCGCCGATGCCGCCGCCGACGTCGTTGAAGATCACGAAGGGAAGTAGCTTGTACACCTCCTGAGAAGCGAGGGAGGATGGGAAGCCGAGGGTGGTGATATCGAATCCCACCTGGCGGGGATCACCGCCCTGGTTTTCAAAGTGGCGCGTGAAGGAGTAGCGCAACTGAAGAACGGTGGTGGGATTAAGCGTGAAGTCATCGGCAACCAGGATGTTGCGCCCGTTGGTCACGTTCTGCGCGTAATTCAGGTCCCACATATTGCCGAAGGCGTTGAACGTGGAGGTGAAGAGGCGGTCGAAGGAGAAGCGGCCGAACAGGCGCTGCCGTTCGCTCTTGGCCCAGTCCGCGCGGATATCGAAGCGCTGCGCGGTCGTGGGATCGAGACCCGGCAAGTAAAGATTGTTGACGGCGCCATTGGGACTGGTGTCGCAGGTGCCGGGATTGACATTGCACTTGGGGAATTCGGAGAGAAATTTCAGCGCGATGGGATTGGGGTTGGAAATCTGATTGTTGGTGAAGGGCTGGCGGGTGCCGTCGGGATTGTCAGGGACAAGCGGGTTATAGATGGTAAAACTGTCGGCGGAAAAGTCGCCGGTGCGTTCGGCGCTGGTAGGCACGGTGAAAGTGTTGGACCCATCAAACTGTTGCTGCTGGGTAGCCTCATAATCGCCAAAGATAAAGAGCTTGTTATGAAGGATGGGACCACCGAATGCGCCCCCCTCCTGGTAGCGGTGGAAAGAGGGGGGTGTATTAGGCGTGCCTCCGCCAACCTGGCTCTGCTTGTTGAAGTATTCATTGGCGGCAAGGATATCGGGGCGGAACACACCGAAGGCATCGCCGTGAAATTCGTTGGTTCCGGATTTGGTCACCAGGCTGATGACGCCGGCACCGCCGCTCTGGTAAGAGGCTGGCGTATTTTGGGTCTCGACGCGCGTTTCTTCAACGCCATCTTCGGGGATGTCGAGAGCAGGGATGATGGCGGCGACGTTGTTTTCAGCAATGCCCAGCGGGCTGCCGTCAACCATATAGTAGACCGATCCGACGATGGCGCCGTTGATGGTATAGGAGGAGACGTCGACGCCGGGGCGGCCGCTGGAGATGTTTTCGATGGCGAAGGAACTCGATGAGTTAGGCGCGCCGTTGGCGGGAGTGACGCCGGCACTCAACTGCACCAGGTCGAACACATTGCGCGTGAGCAGGGGTACTCGATCGATCGTCTCAGACGAGATGAGTTGGCCCACGGTTGAATTAGTCGTGTCGACCAGGGACGTGGTCTCGGTGACGGTGACTTCTTCATTGACCGATCCGACTTTGAGCGCGATGTTGGCGGTGGTGGCCTGGTCCACCGTCACAATGACGTTCTTGCGCAGGGTAGATTCAAAGCCCTTTTGACTGGCGGTGACCTCATAAGGTCCGGGAGGGAGCGAGATGAAGGAGTAGATGCCGGCGGCGGTGGTGACCGTGGAAAGCCTGGCACCAGTCGCCATGCTTTTGGCAGTGACAGCGGCGCCCGGCACGATGGCCCCGCTCTCGTCGGTGACCAGCCCGCTGATCGCGCCCCGGCCCGCCTGCGCCATTGAGGAGGTAGCGCCGCTGAACGAGAAAAGAGAAACGCAGAGCAGGATTCGCAAAATGAAGACGGCATGCATTTTTGCAGTTCTCATATGTAACTCCCTGGCGTATATTGATTCAAACGTTTGAATACGACGTTGCCCGAATATAGGTCGAAGCGGGCGGGGTGTCAAGAGAAAAGTCGGGTGCGGATGGTAGAGCAGTTCGTTCTATAAGGCGAGGATACACCGAATATCGTCCGCGTCTACTTCCTTGTTGATGATTTCATCTACATGAACATCCACTCTATCGTGTGTGCGCAAAAAGACAAGACTGGAGCAGCCAAACAGACGAGTGCCATGGCTGTTCATCGCGACGGAAGGGAAACGAATTGAGCCAGCGGAAATCCGGTCACGTGACGTTGCTCGACATCGCACGCGCCAGCGGCTTTTCCGTCTCAACGGTTTCGATTGTGCTCAGCGAGGCGCCCCTGTCTCAAAACGTCTCGGTATCGACACGTGAGCATATCCGCGTCATCGCCAGCCAGCTTGGCTATCATCCGGACGCCTATGCACGCTCGCTGCGCCGCCGCAGTACGCAGACCATCGGGGTGCTGGCGTTTGATTTCTCAGACCCGTTCTGCGTGCCGATCATGCGGGGGATTCATTCGGGGCTGCATGCGGCTGGCTATCTGCCCTTGATGATGGACGCGCAGACGCAACGCAAACTCTTCGATAACTATCTTCACTTGATTCTTGAGCGGCGCGCCGATGGCGTGATCGTGATTGCCAGTTGGGTGTTTGAGGAGAGCAACCTGCTCGGCGACGTGAAGAAGAACAATGTGCCTATCCTTATAGTCGGCCGCGATCTCACCGCTCGTGGAATTCCCTCGATCCTTGTCGATAACGAAGCGGGTGGGGCTCTGGCGACGCGCCACCTCAAGGATCTCGGGCACAAGCACATCGCGGTAATTCGTGGACCGGAACAGATGTGCGACAGTGAACCGCGCTGGGCAGGGATCAGAAAGGTCGCTGCACAGGGTCGGCTGGCGCTCGATCCAAAACTCATTTTTGATCTGCCCAGCATGGCTGATCCCGCGGCGGGGGTTGAGGGAGGGCGGCTCTTCGCGCACAAGATGCTCGCCACCGGGTGCCCGTTCACTGCGGTGCTGGCCTTCGACGATCTAACGGCACTGGGGGTGGTGCGCGGGTTGACGGAAGCGGGGCTGCGCGTGCCGGACGATTGCTCGGTGATGGGCTTTGACGATGTGCTGCCGGCCGAGGTGGCAACCCCTGCCATCAGCACGATAAGGCAGCCATTGAAGGAAATGGGGCTCGAGGCGGCAGAGCGAGTTTTGCACGCGATTAAGCGCGGACCTGAGAAGGCAGAGAAGGCGCGACTGCACAGGCCGGCGCCGGAACTGGTCGTCCGCAGTTCTACCGGGCCTCCTCGCGGCGGCCCCGCCGGCGCGCCAGTTGAACGCAAACGAAGAAAGTGACCCTCAGTGGAGCGCTCCCGGCTCGGCTGATAACGGGACGCTCTTCAGCAGTTTGACTCAAAACAAGCTTTTTCAGAAATTGGGGCGAACAAATCAAATGCAAAGAACAGTAAGGTTCATTGCTCTTCTTTTCTCCACACTGGTCGTGTGCGCCATTGCGAACGCAGAAGTGCGGCATCCACTGCGGGATGGCTGGCGGCTTGAATCCGCCTGCAAGGTGAAGGCAGACGGTAGCGCGATCGCCCTGCCGGGGTTCGCAGTCGAGGATTGGATGAAAACGTCGGTTCCGAGTACAGTGCTGGCGGCGCAAGCCGCTGCGAAGTTGGTTCCCGACCCATATTACGGAAGCAATCTGCGCGAATTGCCGGGAATGGGCTACCCAGTCGGCCACAACTTCGCGAAGCTGCCCATGCCGCAGGACAGTCCCTATCGCTGCGGCTGGTGGTACCGCACAGAGTTCACACCGGTTGCAACCACTCACGGGCAACGGACGTGGCTTCATTTTGGCGGAATCAATTATCGCGGCGAGGTGTGGCTGAATGGCCAGCGTGTAGCCGACAGCAATGCAGTCGCAGGTGCATATCGTACGTATGACTTTGACGTGACTGAACTGCTCAAACCAAAGAGCGCGAACGTGCTCGCGGTGGAGACTTTCGCGCCCACCGAGAAAGACCTCGGCATCAACTGGGTGGATTGGAATCCGTGCCCGCCCGACAAGGATATGGGCCTATGGGGAGAGGTGGACCTCGAAACCACGGGTGCCGTGACCGTGCGCTCGCCGATGGCGGTTACGCACTTCGAAGATGACTCACTCTCAATCGCGAATCTCACTGTGTATGCAGAACTGCACAACGCCACCGCCCATGAAGTGAAGGGCGCCGTCACAGGCTCGGCCGCCGGAGTTCCTATCGAACAGCAGTTGACACTCGCGCCGCACGAGGACAGAACGGTTGTATTCACGCCCGAGCGGTTCCCGGCGCTGCGCATCCACAATCCCAGACCATGGTGGCCTTGGCAGATGGGCGAGCCGCATCTGGAGCGGCTGGCTCTGTCGTTCAGCGAGCAGGGCGAGAAGACAGATGAACGGAGCGTGGACTTCGGATTTCGTGAGGTGACATCGGAGCTCACGGCCAATGGGGCGCGCTTGTACCGCGTGAACGGCAAGCCAATCCTGATTCGCGGCGCCGGCTGGTCGCAGGACATGCTGCTGCGTACGGACGATAACCGGCTGCGCGACCAGTTTCGCATGGTGCGCGACATGAACCTGAATACAATTCGTCTGGAAGGCAAGCTGGAGACGGAAGAGTTTTTTCGCCTTGCGGATGAGCAGGGCATCCTGGTGATGCTTGGATGGTGCTGCTGCGATCACTGGGAAGACTGGAGGACTTGGACAGCGAATGATCTGACAATTGCGACGACATCATTACACGACCAGATGCTGCGACTGCGCCATCATGCGAGTCTGCTGGTGTGGCTCAATGGCAGCGACAATCCACCTCCTGCCAACGTGGAGAGCGCTTATCTGGATGTTGAAGCGCAGACTCACTGGCCGAATCCGACGTTGTCATCGGCTACTTCGACTCCGACGGTGCCTTCAGGCCAGAGTGGTGTAAAAATGTCCGGGCCCTACGACTATGTCGCACCCAGCTACTGGTATGTCGATCAGCACAATGGGGGAGGCTTCGGCTTCAACACGGAGACCAGCCCGGGGCCGGCGATTCCATCGCTCGCGAGCAGACAAAAGTTTCTGCCTGATGCCGACGCGTGGCCGCCCACTCCAACGTGGAGTCTGCATTACGGTGGTGGAGAGTTCGTAAACCTGAAGGTCTTCGACCAAGCGATGGAATCCGTCTATAGCAAGCCGCAATCTGCAGCCGATTACGAGCGAATGGCGCAGACCATGGAGTACGATTCGGAGCGCGCGATGTTCGAGGCGTATTCCAAGAACAAATACATTGCCACGGGAGTGATTCAGTGGATGCTGAACAACGCATGGCCATCGATGATCTGGCATTTATATGACTACTATCTCGATGCGGGCGCCGGATACTTCGCTACCAAGAAGGCATGTGAGCCCGTGCACATCCAGTACTCGTATGACGATCGGTCGATCGTGGTGGTGAACAGCACGTATGCGCCGGTGGCGGGACTGCACGCCAGCATCCGCGTTCATGGCATTGGATGGAACGATCTTTATAGCACCACCGCAGACGTTAATGCGGGCGCTGACACGGCACAGCGCATTGCTTCAATTCCTGAAGGTCTTTATTCAGGCGCGGAGCGTATCTTCTTCATCGACCTTACGCTCACGGATGCGGCCGGTCACCAACTTAGCCACAACTTTTATTGGGTACCTGGAACCCTGACGACCTTTGACTGGGGGCGCACCGATTACACGCATACGCCCGCGGAACGGCATGAGGATCTGACGGCACTGGCGAAGCTTCCTCCGGCACAAGTGGAGAGCGTCGCAACGATTGAAACGGCTGCGGGAGGCCGTGTGATTCACTTGCATCTCAAGAACTCGTCGCAAGCTCTAGCGTTCCAGGTTCGCGCCGCGGCGCGCACAAAGTCGGGCGACCTGATCGCTCCTGTCTTTTGGTCGGATAACTGGATCGAACTCACGCCTGGCGAAGCAACTGAGTTAACTGCGCGGCTGCCGGAAGGCGCTCCTGAGACGCCAACCATTTATATAGATGGCTGGAATGTTGCGCATGCAAGCATCACACCCGCTCCTGTCGCTCAAGCTAACTAAGGAGATTAACGGTGCCTGAACCAATGAGTTCCCAGCCTGTCGGACTCAAGCGTAGCCTGAGCTTTTGGGACCTCGTTCTCTTCGGTATCATTCTCATTCAGCCGACGGCTCCGATGCCGAGTTTTGGCGTGATCTACCAGGAGGCGCGCGGCCATGTTGTCACGGCGATCCTGCTGGCGATGGTGGCGATGCTGTTTACGTCGATAAGCTATGGGCGCATGGCGCGCGCGTATCCGCACGGCGGCTCGGCATTTCTTTATGTAGGCAAGGAAATTCACGCGAGCCTCGGCTACATTACCGGCTGGTGCCTGGTGATGGACTATGTGCTGAATCCTCTGATATGCACGATCTGGTGCAGCCGCGCGGTCATGAACTTTTTGCCGGGCGTGCCCTATGCGGCAATTGCGATCTTTTTCGCAATCATGTTCACGGCACTGAATTTGAACGGAGTGGAAACATCGGCGCGCATCAATGCGGGGATGGCAGCGGCCCTCGGCATTGTCATCGTTCTTGTGCTCGCCGCCGCGGCGAGATGGCTGATGCATCTTTCCCATCCCGGCGCGGGATTCTTTGTTGCGCCATTTTATGACCCGGCCACCTTCAATTCCGCCGGCCTGCTGCGCGGCACGTCGATCGCAGTGCTCACCTATATAGGCTTTGACGGAATATCGACGCTCACCGATGAAGCGAAGGACCCTGCGCGCAGCGTGCCGCGCGCCATCGTGCTCACTTGTTTCGTCACGGGCGTGCTTGCCAGCATTGAGGTTTATGTCGCACAACTGGTGTGGCCACGCGGACTGGCATTTCCGGATCTGGATACGGCTTATGTACACGTGTCAGGACGCATGGGCGGCCCGATCCTGTTTCTGATTGTGAACAGCGCGCTACTGCTGGCGAATGTGGGGTCAGGAATGGCTTCGCAACTGGGAGCGGCACGCCTGCTCTACGCCATGGCGCAGGACGGTGCCCTGCCGAAGAAGCTTTTCGGCACAGTGGACCGGCGGAATCGCATTCCCCGCAATAACGTTCTCCTTATCGGAGCAGTCTGCCTGGTGGGAGCGCTGATTTTCAGCTACCAGTTGGGGACGGAGTTGCTCAACTATGGCGCGCTGCTGGCCTTCATGGGAGTCAACCTTGCCTCCATGATCAGAGGCTGGCGGCATGGACGGATGGCGGAGTGGTTTCCGATGCTGCTGTCGCTGGCGGGACTTATCACTTGTTTTTTCCTGTGGATTAATCTCGGCTCCCTCGCGCGTATAGCCGGAACGACGTGGGCCTGCGCAGGAATCCTGCTTTGGCTTGTCCGCCGGCGCTTCACAACGCTGCCGGCGGAAGCCTGAAGGCGCGGGCGGGAGCTGGACAATGAGCGCCTTTTGAGGAATCATCACTAATTTCTTGACGGCCCACACGTCCTCGGGTAAGTTGGGTGTCTCGGCTCAGTGACCCATACGTTCGCGCGCGATTCTCGAGCAGGACAGCGATGCAGGCGCCCAAGCATTAATTTTTCTGGGATACCGCTCAGGCTTTTGACACGCTTGCTGTTCGGCGATCACTATCTTTAGTTCTGCACTTTACAGGTGAGGTGCGCTCCCATGCCAGCCGCAATCGAGCATCTGGTTGTCCTCTTGCTTGAGAACCGCTCATTCGATCACATGCTTGGTTTCATGAAGCGGGACAATCCCAACATTGACGGGCTTAATGGCGACGAGTGGAACTATGCCGTGGGGGAAGCGGCCAATGTTGTGGTCAGCCCTGACGCGGGCGACGTTGAAGATTTGAACCCTGATCCGAATCACGAGTTCGCACACGTTACGAACCAGATTTCAAGCACCGGCGACCCGGTTGGCAATCCCGACATGAAGGGCTTTGTTCGCGACTACTACAAGGCGCGCAATGACGCCGGTCATGCAGCCAAGATCATGAAGTGTTTCACGCCGCAGACACTGCCGGTGCTTTCGACACTGGCGAAGGAGTACGCGGTCTGCGATTGCTGGTTTTCCTCAGTGCCAGGCTCGACGATTCCGAATCGAATGTTCGTGCACGGCGCCAGTTCAGAGGGCTCTCTGACGCAGGATGTGCTACTTGCGCCCTACACATTGCACACAATCTTTGAGAGCTTCGATGATACGACCCCACATGATTTTGCCATCTATACGTCGGGCTCTTCCATTTTGCTGGCCAATAACTATCTCTCCAAGAATCAGGACAAGTTTCGCGACTATGCGCAGTTCGTATTCGATGCCACACACGGCAGCCTGCCCGCATACACCTTTATCGAGCCGGCATACGACGATGATGGCGAGGGCGCCTTCGCCAACAGCCAGCATCCGGATTTTCCGGTTGATCGAGGCGAGGCACTCATCCGCGAGGTTTATTACGCGCTGACCAAAAGCCCGGGGTGGAAGAAGACCCTGTTCCTTATCATTTACGACGAGCACGGTGGCATCTTTGACCACGTTCCGCCGCCCGTTGTGAAGCGTGACCCGCAATACGCTAATCTGCCGGACGTGAAGCACTCGGGGCCGCCGGATGTGTTCGATTTCACGCGGCTCGGGGTGCGTGTGCCGGCGGTGTTTGTCTCTCCATGCATTCCGCCGAACACAGTCATCAAGGGTGCAAATTATGAGCATGTGTCGGTGGTATCCACGGTGCGCAAACTCTTTTGCCCGGGAAGCCCGCAGCTGAACTGGCGCGAGGCACAGGCGCCCACGTTTGAGGATGTTCTGTCACTCACGGGAGGGGACATTCGCAATGATGTTGTCGATCTGCCGGATGCATTTATCTCCGCCGGAGTGGACATCGCGGCCGGGGCTGAGGTGCGCGAGCCCACCGACTTATCGGTACTGATGGCGGGTGTGATGCATTATTCGCTGCTGCAACGCGGCCTGACTCCGCCCGGGGACTATACAACGCTCAACAACGCCGGTGATGTGGTCAGGTTTCTTCTGAAGGCGCAGGAAATTTCAAAACAAGCGGCAGGTGCCCAATGAACGGGCTCGCGCGCAAACTCAAAGCCCTTGCAACATTCTTTGCCGTCGCTTTGCTTGGCACTGCGTCGCTGTCACATGCGCAGGCATACAGCACGTGCAAGAGCTTTTCGCAAAACCCCCACGACGCGCTGGATTGCATCGAAGCCATGTTTTCGGCCTCACCGGCACATCTGACGTTTTCGAGCATGCCGCCGGGAAACGGTCTGGCTCTAGGGGGCGTACTCGAGCAGAATACACATTATGTATCTGCCTTCGCCACGCCAACAAATCCTGAGTTGCTATCGGGCAGGGCAGGGCCGGTGCTACCGACGGGAAGTACAAGTTCTCTGCCATCGTTCGCCTACCTGTGGAGCGCCGACGCGCGGCTTGCCGCCCTCTATTCGATGAATGGAAGCTGGGTGGCGACAGGCTCACTTACGCTGATGCCAAAGGGATATGTGCCCGGGCATCGCACAGACCATAATGGGGTGGAAGTTAGCTGCAACAAGTTAGGTTCGCTGTGCACGCGCAAAGTGTTTGGGCTGCATCTGGAGGGGACGCATCGCAGCCTGCAAACACTTTCGTTTTATGGCTTGGGGCCACTTTCGCCGCCGGTGAAGTATTTTTTCAAGGAGAACGATACCTTCGGATCGGTGCGCGCAGCTTTGCCGGTGAGAGACTGGCTGACGCTCGAGACAGGCTTTGAATATCGCCAGACTGATCTGCCCGCTGCGACGGCTGCAAACTCTGCGACCGAGTTTTTCAGCGAGTTCGCAGCACCAGGAATCTCGCAGCAACCCGCCGTAGCGCATCCGCATGTGGCGATCAAGACGGCGCCAATTTTGTATGTGTCACCACGGACCGATGACAGTGATCTAAATCATTCCGGGCCGCTGATGAAGCCTTATCTTCTTTTCACTCTGCGCAACAGCTTCGAGTATCACTGGTACAGCGCAACATCAGATCATATTTACTCTTTTGAGCAGGCAGTGTTCGATGCGGATGAGAATATTCAACTGGACGCGATCGTACGTCGCTATGTCCAGGTAGCAGACGTTAAGGGCGGACTTTCGCATCTTCTCAATGCGACGCTGGCGCGGTCGTGCGGCGACAAAGGTGTGGACTGGTCGAAGCCGGAGCGCTACGTGCTCAAGGTTCATCAGCCGTGCCGGTTCGGTAATGTCGATCTGCGCTCTCACGTCGTCGCATCGCGCACAAGTTCAAACTCGGTAGTGCCTTTTTATCTTCAGCCCACTGTTGGGGGATCGGATATCGATTCGCGCCCGAGCCTTCGCGCGTATCCTGATTATCGTTTCCGCGACCGGGATGCAATGTTCGTTCAGGCTGATTATTCCGTTCCGGTCATCGACCCGCTCGGATTTCTACTTTTTTACGATGCCGGCACAGTGAGCCCCACTTTCTCCGGGCTGTCGTTCGGGCATCTTCGCCAAGATGGCGGAGTGGGAGTGACCGTCTCTGTTCAAGGACATGTCGCGGGGCAGGGGTATCTCGCGTTTGGCGCAGGACATGGACCGACCCTCGCGTACAATTTCACCAAGTTCTTCTGATTTTTTGAACTGAGAAGTTGCCTATAACACACTGCAAAATGTCAACGCCAGGAAGAGATTGCCAGATTGACTCGCCCCATTGGCGCTGCAGACGGAGAAATATCTTACGTCGGCATTCGCCTCAACGTGCCATGATCGGTGGAGTTCTAGATTCCTGACTCCCCGCAAGTTTCAACGAGCCGCTGTAGGTAGAAGTGGGCGTTCCCCTTGTATATGCCTTGACACGTATATTCTGTGTGACGTATATCTATAGCGTGGAATCTGTATTCGAAGTCATTGCGGAACCGAATCGCCGCGCAATACTGAGCTTTCTGGTCTCGTCCCAGCGGTCGGTGGGAGAGATTGAGCGTCAACTTCGTATTCCGCAGCCGACCGTTTCAAAGCACCTGCGCGTATTGCGCGAGGCTGGCTTTGTAGAAACCACGGTGGACGCACAACGGCGTCTGTACCGACTTAAGCTTCAACCACTTCAGGAGGTGGACGCGTGGCTGGCTCCATTCCGGAAATTCTGGTCGACGCACGTGGATGCGCTCGAACGCCATCTCGATCGCATGGACCAATCTAGGCTAACGAAGAGCGCAAAGAAGGGAAGCGGCAGCGCCCGCGGAATCAAGAAAAAAGGAGGGAACCGATGAAAATTAAACTCACCAGTATTTATGTCGATGATCAGGAGAAGGCCGTGCGGTTTTATACCGATGTGCTGGGCTTCGTGAAGAAGGCCGACTTCAGTCAGGGGCCGTTTCGCTGGCTTACGGTTGTCTCGGCAGAAGACCCGGGGGGCACGGAGTTGCAACTGGCGTTGAACGACAATCCGGCAGCCAAGACCTATCAGCAAGCCTTGTTTAACCAACACCAACCCGCAGCTATGTTCTACACAGATGATGTGCTGGCTGATTACGAGCGCATGATAGCGCACGGCGCTGAGTTTACGATGCCACCAACGGACGTGACTGCCTCAAAGATCGCCATGTTGAGCGACACTTGCGGCAATCTCATTCAGCTCACGCAGTTGATGCGGTGGTAGTGGGGGCATTGTGCTCGATCACAAGCGGGTGGGCGCCTCCGGAGAGAAGAAGAGGGTGAGTATCGCCATGGCTAAGAAGGAGACGACCAAAGCCGCGAACCCGACAGCGGCGAAGCAATACACGCCGGGCGCTGCGAATGGTGCAGAGGTGCGGAACGACGGGGAAAGGTGGACGCTCATCCTGGTGCGAGAGCTCCGTCATCCGCCCACGATGGTGTGGGAGGCGCTGACCGACCCCGCCCAGCTGTCTGAATGGGCACCGTTCGATGTCGATCGAAGCCTGGCCGCCGTCGGGCCGGTGAGAATCTCGACGGTGACGATGCCAACGCCGCAGATCTTCGAGAGCACGGTGAAGCGGGCAGAAGCGCCGAGACTGCTCGAATACAGGTGGGGTGGCAATGACCTTCGATGGGAGCTTGAACCGATTGGCACGGGCACGCGCCTCACGCTCTGGCACACTATTGACCGCAGATTTATCTCGTGGGGTGCTGCGGGCTGGCATATCTGTTTCGACGTGCTTGATAGGCTACTCGGGGGTGAGCCGATCGGACGTCTCATTGGCGCCGAAGCCATCAAGTTTGGCGGCTGGCAGAAATTGAAAGCAGAATACGAAAGGCAGTTCGGCTTGGAGCGCCTCGAGTAGCACATGAGCGGTGACGCGTGTCAAAGAACCGAACTTCGTCCTTCATCGCGCCGATCAGCGCTGAAAACGTGTCCCGCTCGTATTGAACAACCTCCAGAAGCCTCTTCTTCTCTTCCTCGACACGTTTCAATTCGCTCACATGCCGAACGGCGGCGACCACCCGGCTGTCTCATAACTGGCTCGCCATGACTGAGCGGTGATTCTTCGCATGTTTGACTGAGAAAGCTGCAGTAATCGCAGGTGAGCGCTGCCGTTGCGGACTTTCGTTCTCGGCTACGTTGCTGCGCTGCTGGGAGCCATACTATTTGTGGAGTGCAGCCTTTGACACAACAATCGAATTTCGACAAGCGTCCCGCTCTAGTGATCTCTTCAACAGACACCAACTGCGCCCAGGGTTGGAATGAGATTCTCCGGCGGATACTAGAACACGGTCACGCCCAGCGCATTGTGATCGAGTGTTATCCCGGTGTGCAGCTTGAGCCATTGCGGCGGGAACTCGTGGCGCCACTTGCTCCCGAGTTGGTTCTGGAGAGTTCGGACGCCATGCTTCCGGCGTCAGAAATTGAAACGCGATTTGGAGAGATGCTGGGCGACGATCCGGTATTTGGCCGCATGGTCCCGGTAGAGCTGGAACAATTCTTCGATGCTGCGAAGACGGCCCATGCGCGCGCACGCGCCGCAACGACGCAAGGCCGTGCAATCGCAATCGGCACAGGAGCATCGCTTCTATTGACTGGCTGGGACCTGCTGCTCTATGTCGATGTCGGGCGGTGGGAGATCCAGCAGCGGCAGAGGCGCAAAGAGGTCCCAAACCTGGGTCTCGCCAACGCTGACTCGTTGCCGGGACAACTCTACAAGCGCGCTTTCTTCCTGGATTGGCGGGCCGCCGATCAAAAAAGGCACGAGCTCTATAACTACGTGGATTTTTGGATCGACGGCAACCTGCCAGAAAGACCGTCTATGTTAAGTGGCGACATTCTTCGCTCAGCACTTGCGACAGTCAGTCAGCGGCCTTTCAGCCTGGTGCCTTTTTTCGATCCCGGTCCGTGGGGCGGTCAATGGATGAGGGAGAAGTTCGATCTACCGGCGGAGCCGCCAAATTACGCGTGGTGTTTCAATTGCGTGCCGGAGGTGCACCGCCTGGCTCTCCGGTTGGGTTCCCGTGTATTGGAGCGGCCCGGGGGGACGCTGGTGCATGATCACCCCAAGGTACTATTGGGCGCGGAGGTCGTTCGCCGCTTTGGCGCCGAGTTTCCTATTCGGTTTGACTTCCTCGACACCGTTGAGGGTGGAAATCTCTCCCTGCAGGTTCACCCGCTCACCAGTTATATCCGTAAGGAGTTCGGGCTTTCTTATACCCAGGATGAGAGCTATTACATGCTCGACGCGGCGCCCGATGCAACTGTCTACCTCGGCCTTAAGGAGCGAATAGACGCCGACGCCATGTGTGCTGACCTTCGCGCGGCGCAAGCCGGAGTTTGCTCCTTCGATGCCGAAACATATGTGAACGTCTGGCCGGCCCGGAAGCATGACCACTTTCTAATTCCATCAGGAACAATCCACTGCTCAGGGCGTAACGCGATGGTCCTCGAGATTAGCGCAACTCCATACATCTTCACCTTCAAGCTATGGGATTGGGGGCGACTCGGACTAGACGGACGCCCTCGCCCTATTCACCTCGAACACGGGCTCAAAAACATCCAGTGGGACCGTACCACGAACTGGGTCCACGACCACCTGATCGACCAGAAGACACAGGTCGCATCAGGAAAAGGCTGGGTGGAAGAACGGACGGGTCTGCATCCGCTCGAATTCCTTGAGACGCGGCGACACTGGTTCTCAGCGCCCGTGCATCATGACACTCAAGGAAACTTGAATGTACTTAACCTTGTCGAGGGAGATGCGGCAATAGTGGAAAGTCCGACCGGCGCATTTCCTCCCTTCACCGTGCACTACGCGGAGACATTTGTGGTCCCTGCCTCGGTAGGACCCTACACAATCCGCCCAGCCTCGCCCTCGGAAAAGCCGCTTGCCACAATGAAAGCCTATGTACGAGAAGAGGCGTGATGTCCTTGTCATTTGAATTCGTTCCTGGACTGCGGCTTCGTTTGTCGGAGAGCGATCTTAGATTTGAATATGGTCCCGGCATGTTCGGGCCGAGCCGGAGATGCGCCGACGGGATGCCATTCGTCCGAGCCTGAGCACGTTGCGAAAATTATTACTGGCATACTGGCTGCCACGATCGCCGTGAAAGAGCGAATGTCCTTTTGGTGGACCACTGAGCTCCTTTGGGATGCGCGGCCGCCGATGCCAGAGACGCTCTCTCGCCACTGGAGAAGTTGCAGTCTGCGACGACAGGAAATGGGCTGCCGCTTCTTCGGATGAGACGGTTGATATTTTCCTAAGAGTTAGTTGGGGCAGTCTCGCAGGATGCGGCGCGGCTGAGGAGAAGGTCGCGTTCGCGGGTGTTGCGGGTAAGGGCGGCGGCGAGTTCGTACGCGGTGCGGGCTTCGGCGTAGCGGCCTAGTTTGTGGAGCAGATCAGCACGAACGCTGGGGAGAAGATGGTAGCGCGCAAGAGAGGGTTCAGAAGCCAGGGCGTCTACGAGTGTGAGGCCGGCCTGGGGGCCGTCGGCCATGGAGACGGCTACGGCACGGTTGAGTTCGATGACTGGTGATGGACTGAGTTGGGCGAGCTCGGTGTAGAGAATGACGATGCGGCGCCAGTCAGTTTCGGATGGCGTGCGGGCGCGGGCGTGGCAGGCGGCGATATCGGCTTGGAGCAGATAGGGACCGCGCCTGGTCTTGATTTTATGAGCTCGTTCGATTGCGGTTAGGCCGCGATTGATTAGTAGTTGATCCCATTGGCTGCGATTTTGATCGAAGAGTAGGACTGGTTCGCCCGTGGAATTGACGCGGGCGCGAGTGCGGGAGGCCTGTATCTCCATAAGGGCGACCAGGCCGTGGACTTCCGGTTCAGAGGGAGTGAGTTCGGCGAGGATACGGCCGAGGCGGAGCGCATCTTCGCAAAGGCCGGGGCGCATGAGGTCGTCGCCGGCAGTGGCAGAGTAGCCCTCGTTAAAGATGAGGTAGAGGACCTCGAGAACTGAGGAGAGGCGGGCGGCGCGCTCCGTCCGTCGAGGAACCTCGAAGGG
>VFSW01004267.1_pt1 | contig 21348 bp, 19 predicted proteins | sample 5358111 | NCBI WGS metagenome assembly VFSW01 (sample SAMN11554181, study PRJNA540505) | mine drainage metagenome | isolation source: sediment from site ElyBrook_90M | place: USA: Ely Copper Mine, Vershire, VT | collected 2017
CCACGGAAATCTTGATTTCCGAGGTAGAAATCATCTGGATATTGATGCCTTCGTCTGCCAGTGACTTGAACATGGTACTCGCAATGCCGGCATGGGAGCGCATTCCGACCCCGACGATCGAAATCTTGGCAATTTTATCGTCCCCGGTCACCTCCCGCGCCGCCAGCTGTCCGGCGACCTTTTTGAGGATTTCCAGAGCCAGGCGGTACTCTCCGCGGTGCACAGTAAACGTGAAATCGGTGGTCCCATCGGCACCCACATTCTGCACGATCATATCAACATTGATATTGGCATCGCCGATATCGCCGAGGATGCGGGCAGCTATACCCGGTTTATCCGGAACGCCACGGATCGTGATTTTGGCCTCATCGCGGCTGAAGGCGATGCCTGAAATGAGTGGTGCTTCCATCTCGTTTTCCTCATACGTTATCAGCGTCCCGGGACCCTCTTCGAACGACGAGAGTACCCGCAGCGGGACTCGGTACTTGCCGGCGAATTCTACCGAACGGATCTGCAGTACCTTCGCGCCGAGACTTGCCATCTCGAGCATTTCTTCGGCGGTGATGCGGTCAAGGCGACGCGCGTTCGGCACGATCCGCGGGTCGGTCGTGTAGACACCATCAACATCAGTATAGATCTGGCATTCGTCCGCCTTCAGCGCCGCAGCCATCGCCACCGCCGTCGTATCGGATCCACCCCGTCCCAAGGTGGTGATATTGCCGTCCTCGTCGACACCCTGGAACCCTGCAATCACCACGACCCTGCCCTTTTTGATATCGTCCCGCACGCGGCCGTCGTCGATATCAACGATACGGGCCTTGCCGTGCGCATTGTCGGTACGAATGTGCACCTGGCTGCCGGTGTAGGAGCGCGCCGGACATCCCTGGCGTTCCAGCGCCATGCTGAGAAGGGCAATTGTGACCTGCTCGCCCGTGGAAATAAGCACGTCAAGCTCACGCGCCGACGCTTCGGGATTCACACTCTTGCTGAGCTTGATCAGACGGTCAGTTTCCCCGCTCATCGCAGATACAACAACGACCATGTCGTCGCCGGCAGCGCGCCGGCGCGCAACCTTGTCGGCGATGGCCAGAATCCGCTCGGGGCTCCCCACTGAGGTGCCCCCATATTTTTGTACAATTAGAGCCATGAATTCATTACGGCCGCTTTCAAGGGATGGTGCTGGGTTTCGGTCGCCGGTCGGGACCAAGGCCGGGGAAAAAGCGGCAGATTAAACCGTCTTTCCTGCCAGGAGTAAACACCCCGCAGTAGGTATATTGCCTGGTGCGGCCGGCATTTCGGCATGCCCATGTTCATCGGATCTTCTGCGCCACCCAGTCGTGCACCGCAGCGAGTGCGGCATCCAGGGCCGAAGGATCATTTCCGCCCGCCTGGGCCATATCCGGCCTGCCGCCGCCTTTTCCGCCCACTTTACTCGCGACCTGGTTCACAAGCTCACCCGCATGTACCCGACCCATGAGGTCTTTCGTCACCCCGGAAATCAGCGTGACCTTGCCTTCCTGCACCGAAGCCAGCACGATCGCGGCACTGCCAAGCTTGTCCTTGAGTCGGTCCATCGCCTCGCGCAATGCCTTGCCATCGGCTCCGTCCATGCGCGTGGCGATGACCTTGACGCCGTTGATTTCGCGCGTTGCATCAACCAATGCATCGCCCTGGCTTGCCGCGAGCTTGCCACGGTAGGCTTCGAGTTCCTTTTCGAGCTGGCGCACGCGGCTGTTGAGCTGCTCGACCTTGCGCTCTACATCGTCGCGCCCACCACGCACGAGTTCGGCCACCCGCGCCAGGCGCATCTCGGCATCGCGCACATGCTCGAGCGCAATCTCGCCGGTAACGGCCTCCACGCGGCGCACACCGGCGGCAACACCGCCTTCGGCCGTGATCTTGAACAATCCGATATCTCCGGTGCGGCGCACATGGGTGCCACCGCAAAGCTCTGTGGAAAAGCCGCCCATGCCAACCACACGCACCTCATCGCCGTACTTTTCCCCGAACAGCGCCATTGCCCCCGATTCCATCGCTTTTTCGATCGGCATAACGCGCGTTTCGACCGCATCGTTTTCGCGGATCTCGGCATTAACCAGATGTTCGATCTCTTCGATTTGCGCGCGTGTCAGTGCTTCGTGGTGGCTGAAATCGAAGCGCAGCCGCTCGGGCTCGACGAGCGAACCCTTCTGCGTCACGTGCGGTCCGAGCACTTTCCTGAGCGCCGCATGCAGCAGATGGGTGGCAGAGTGGTTATAGGCGGTTGCCTGTCGCCACGCGTGGTCTACTTCACCGCTGATACGCGCGCCCACCCGCAGCACGCCGCTTTCGAGACGGCCGATATGGGCATGCCCTTTCTGCGTATCCTGCACAACAAATCGCGCATCCGACCCGGTCAGAATGCCACGGTCCCCGATCTGGCCTCCGCTTTCGGCGTAAAACGGCGTACGGTCGAGGAAAATCACGCCATCTTCGCCTGCGCGCAACTCTTGCGCCATCGCTTCGCCGCTGCGGATCGCGGTAATCGTCGACTGGTCTTCGGTTTTCTCGTAGCCGGAAAACTCAGCCGGCGCAACACCCGCGTCCTCAAGCCCGATTGCCGCTGTCTTGAACGTCGACGCTTGGCGCGCCCGTTGCCGCTGCGCCTCCATCTGTTGGTCGAAACCAGCGAGATCGAGCTCAAGTCCGCGCTCGCGCGCAATGTCCCCGGTCAGGTCGACCGGAAAACCATAGGTGTCGTACAGCCTGAAAATGGTTTCTCCCGGGATGGTTTTGCCGCGCAACCTGCCGATGTCTTCCTCCAGAATCCGCAACCCCTGCGCCAGAGTTTCGGCAAATCTTTCCTCTTCAAGGCGCAAGACACGCTCAACCTGGGAGCGGGCACGGCTCAGTTCCGGATAGGCCTGGCCCATCTCGCGCACCAGCGGCTCCACCAGCCTGTAGAAAAAAGCTCCCTCAGCCCCGAGGCGGTGGCCGTGGCGTACCGCGCGGCGGATGATGCGTCGCAACACGTAGCCGCGGCCTTCATTCGAAGGGACCACGCCATCGGTAATGAGAAATGCGCATGAGCGGATGTGGTCGGCGATGACGTTCAGGGACTTGTCATTGAGGTCGCGCGTGCCCACGATCCGGGCGGCATCACGAATAAGTCCCTGGAAAAGGTCTATCTCGTAATTACTGTGTACGCCCTGGATCACCGCGCTGATGCGCTCGAGCCCCATGCCCGTGTCCACTGACGGTTTCGGCAGCGGATGCAGATTCCCGTCGGCATCGCGGTTGTACTGCATGAATACCAGGTTCCATATCTCGATATAGCGGTCGCCATCGGCCTCCGGCGTACCGGGCGGTCCGCCGCTCACACCCGGCCCGTGGTCGTAGAAAATCTCCGTGCATGGCCCGCACGGACCGGTGTCACCCATCGACCAGAAGTTGTCGGTGCCGCTGATGCGCGCAAAACGCGCCGGGTCCACCTTCATTTCCTTGAGCCAGATGTCTGCAGCCTCATCATCGTCCACATACACGGTCACCCACAGTCGCTCCGGCGGAAGGCGCATCTCCTTGACCAGAAAATCCCAGGCGTACCGGATCGCCTCGCGCTTGAAGTAATCCCCGAAGCTGAAATTGCCGAGCATTTCGAAGAACGTGTGATGGCGCGCGGTATAACCGACATTCTCAAGATCGTTATGCTTGCCGCCGGCGCGCACACAACGCTGCGAGCTTGCCGCTCGCACGTAGCTGCGCTTGTCGACGCCAAGGAAGACATCTTTGAACTGCACCATACCGGCATTTGTAAAGAGCAGCGTCGGGTCGTTTCCCGGAATGAGCGAGCTCGAGGGCACAACCGTATGGCCGTGGCGCTCGAAGAATCCGAGGAAACGATCGCGAATTTCAGTGCTTTTCATAGACTAGGGGAAACGGCGGGTCAATCGCTGTCGTCGGCGCTCAGCACCCGCATGATCTGGTCGTGCGTGTAGCCACGAGATTGCAGGAAGCGCGCCTGGCGCACGCGCTCGGTATAGTCTGCTGGCAGCTTCTTTCCATATTTCTTTTCACGCACTCGTCGAACCTGCTCCATCCAGTCGGTGCCCGGAACATCCAGCCACCTGTCTATCAGCTCGGCAGCAACGCCCTTCTCCTCGAGTTCGCGGCGGATGCGTACCGGCCCATAACCGCGCGTACGGCGCGCATTCAGAAGCATCTCCGCAAAACGCGCATCGGAAGCAAGTCCCTCGCGCGCAAGCGTCGCAATGACCTCGGCGCTTACAGCTTCCGGATATCCCTTGCCGCGCAGCTTTGCCTGCAATTCGCGCACGCTGTGCTCACGCCGCGCCAGAATGTCGAGCGCGCTGCGCCGCGCGAGCGCAATTTCAGACGTATCCCCGGGTATGCGCCGGCCCCGAATCAGGCCTCGGCCTCTTCCGGCACGCCCGGCTCATCATCGGCCGCCACGGCGCCGGCACGCGCCTGATTCTGGGTCGCCGCACGGATGCGCGCCTCGATTTCAGCAGCTATCGACGGATTTTCCTTCAGGTACTGGCGCGCATTGTCCTTGCCCTGGCCAATGCGGTCCTTGTTATAGCTGTACCAGGCGCCGGACTTTTCAATCACCTCGCTTGCTACTCCAAGATCAATCAGCTCGCCTTCCTTGGAGATACCCTCGTTATAGAGGATATCGAATTCGCACTGCCGGAACGGGGGAGCAACCTTGTTCTTCACCACTTTTACGCGCGTCTGATTGCCGATGACTTCCTCTCCCTTCTTGATCGAGCCGATGCGGCGGATATCAAGACGCACGGAGGCGTAAAACTTGAGCGCATTGCCGCCCGTGGTGGTCTCGGGATTTCCGAACATGACCCCGATCTTCATGCGTATCTGATTGATGAAGATAACCAGAGTATTGGAACGTTTGATGTTGGCAGTAAGCTTGCGCAGCGCCTGCGACATGAGGCGCGCCTGCAGGCCCATATGTGAATCTCCCATCTCGCCTTCGATTTCGGCCTTCGGAGTAAGCGCCGCTACCGAATCCACTACGACCACATCCACGGCACCGGAGCGCACCAGCATGTCGGTAATTTCGAGCGCCTGTTCGCCGGAATCGGGCTGGGACACAAGCAGGTCGTCGATATTGACACCGAGCTTCTTGGCATAGGCGGGGTCAAGCGCATGCTCGGCATCGATAAACGCCGCCGTGCCGCCAAGCTTCTGGGCCTCGGCAATCACCTGCAGCGTCAGGGTAGTCTTGCCCGAGGACTCCGGACCGTATATCTCAACGACGCGACCACGCGGCAGTCCGCCGATCCCGAGCGCCACGTCGAGGCCGAGCGAACCGGTCGGGACAAACTCGACATTCGCCACGGTCCCGCCATCACCGAGACGCATGACCGAGCCCTTGCCGAACTGCTTTTCAATCTGGCCCAATGCCGCGCTAAGCGCCTTGCCCTTGTTCATGTCCATAGCCTGTCCCCGCGGTTAACAGTACAGAGTTTAGTTGTGGGGCGCGCTTCCGATCGCGCCCGAATGGCCTTGATGCAAATCCAGGGGATTATTTCATAAGTAGGCATGTCAGTCCTAGCCCCAGTTCGCACCCAGAGCCTGGATAAAATGCCAAGGAACTGCCGTGGCCGGCCAGTCACCGGCACCTCCGGTCAGGTTGCGCCTGACCGAAAATAGCTCCCCAGGCCGTCGATGGCGGCCAGCACTGACTGGCGACGAATCTCGTCGCGATCTCCGGAAAAGTGCCGGGTCAGGCTGCAGGTGTCGTACTGCCGCCTGGCCCAGGCGAAACACACCATGCCGACCGGCTTCTCCGGGGTCCCACCCTCGGGCCCGGCGATGCCCGTGACGGCCAGGGAAAGGTCCGCATGACTGTGCGCCAGCGCGCCTTCGGCCATGGCACGGGCGGTTTGCTCGCTCACCGCACCGCAGCGCGCCAGAACGGCCGTCCTGACCCCCAAAAGTTCACGTTTCGAAAGATTGCTGTAGGCGACAAAACCACGCTCGAACCAGCGCGAACTCCCGGGAATCGATGTCAGTACCTGCGCAACCCAGCCGCCGGTGCAGGATTCGGCGGTCGCAAGCGACAGCCCGGCGACCTTGAGGTCGTGAGCAAGCGCCTTGGCCGACGCCGTCAGTGCCGCATCCATAGCCAAAAGACCCCATTCAGCACAAGCGCAGCCGCCACACCGGCAGCAAGGTCATCGAGCATGATTCCAAGCCCCCCTTTTACATGATTATCGAGCCAGCAAATCGGATACGGCTTCCAGATGTCGAACAGCCGAAACAGCGCGAACCCGCTTACAATCGGGATCCAGCCCGCCGGTGCCATGAACATGGTAACTAGAAAACCGACGATTTCATCCCACACGATACCCGGATGATCATGCACTTCAAGTTGGCGCGCGGCAGTACCGCACAGCCAGATGCCAGCGCCGAAGAGCAATATTACGATCAACCCGTACCAGGGGGCGGCGAGCGGGCGCATGAGAAGGTACAGGGGAAGCGCTGCCAGCGTACCGAAGGTGCCCGGGGCAAAGGGCATGGCCCCGGCGCCAAATCCGAACGCAAGCAGATGCACGGGATTGCGCCAGCGAGGATGCGCAAGTTCAGTTGTCGTCACATGATCCTCTCCTATTCCGCCGCCGGGAAATGGTCAAAACCGGTAATTCCCGGCCGATAGGTCTGCCCGGTGGCGTCGACCAGCCGCAGGCCCGATTGCGCCTCGATCACGCCGATGCGCTGAAAACCGCAGGCAAAACGCGCAGCCAGGCTCGTAAGTAGCGGCCGGTTCGCGCGTGCCGCGGTAAAACAGAGCTCGTAGTCATCACCGCGCACCAGCGCCGGGTCCCAGCCTATCCGGTCACGGTTCGCCGCGTACACGCACGACAGGGGCAACGCCCCGAGTTCGACGCGCGCGCCGACCCGGCCGGATTCAAGCAAATGACCGAGATCGGCCGCCAGCCCGTCGGAGATATCGATGCACGCCGAGGCCAGGTTGCGCAAGGCCTCTCCTTCGCGCACCCGTGGGGTCGGGCGGTTCAGGCGTTCGATCATCACCACACGATCCGTCTGCGGCAAGGCCAGCTCATTACGCAGACACATCAAGCCGACAGCCGCATCCCCGAGGTGGCCGGTTACATAGATATCGTCGCCCGCCCGGGCGCCGCGGCGCAGCAAGGCTTCGCCACGCGGCACAAAACCGGCGATCTGAATGCCGATGGTAAGCGGTCCGCGTGTCGTGTCACCACCAATGAGCTGCGTGTCGAATTCCTGTGCCAGTGCGAACAGGCCGGCGCAGAAACCGTCGAGCCAGGCGCTGTCGGGTGCCGGGAGGCTGAGGTTCAGGGTAAACCAGGCAGGACTTGCGCCCATTGCCGCTAGATCGCTCAGGTTGACCGCGAGTGATTTATAACCGACGGCCGACGCTTCGGTCCCTTCCGGAAAGTGCACACCAGCGACCAGCATGTCGGTGGACACGACCAGCTGGCGGTCAGGCCGCAGATTCAGGACCGCGCCATCGTCCCCGATTCCGACAGCGACGTCGGCGCGCGTCACCGGCTGGCGAGCGAAATAACGTCGGATCAGCTCGAATTCGTTCAAGTACTTCAGGACGCCTCGAGACTGACCTCGTGCGCCCGCAGCTTGGCCGCCACCTTGTCGAGCACGGCATTGACGAACTTGTGCCCATGCTCTGCACCGAAGGTCTTGGCCAGCTCTACTGCCTCGTTCAGCACGACCCTGTACGGAATCTCGGGATGAAATTCGAACTCGAAGGCGCCGATGCGCAGGATGGCACGTTCCACCGGATCGACCTCCTCGACTGTGCGATCCAGGTGCGGCGCCAGATGATCGTCGAGCTCGTGCCAGTGCAGCGGCACCTCGCGCACCAGATGATGGAAATACTCGAGGTCGATGCCGCTCAGCTCGTGATCATTGATGAAGTGGCTCTCGATCTCGTCCGGCGGCTGCTCGGTCATCTGCCACTGGTAAAGCGCCTGAACGGCGGCCTGACGCGCCTTGTTCCGCCCGCCCTTTTCGGCATGAATCGTCACGTACGCAGCCGTTTCAGCAGGTTTGTCATCTCGATCGCCGACATCGCGGCGTCTACACCCTTGTTGCCGGCCTTGGTACCGGCGCGCTCCACCGCCTGCTCGATGTTGTCCACCGTTAGCACACCGAACGCGACCGGCAGATCGAACTGCATCATCACCTGCGCCAGTCCCTTGGACGACTCGCCGGCCACATATTCAAAGTGCGGGGTTGCCCCGCGGATCACGGTCCCGAGAGCGATGAGGGCGTCGTACTTCCCGCTTGCCGCCAGCATCTTGGCCGCGAGCGGCATCTCATAGGCGCCAGGGACGCGCACCACGTCGATCTGCGCCTGGTCCGCACCGTGTCGCACCAGGGTGTCGATGGCCCCCTCGAGCAGCCTCTCGCCGATGAAACTGTTGAAGCGCCCCAGAATGATTCCGAAGCGCGCGCCGCGTGCATTCAGCTCGCCATCAATGCTCTTCACTTCTGCCATGGTTAGGTTCTCGTTATGCGCGTGCGCTGACGCTGTCATTCAGTGGCGTCACGTTGTCGTGACCGTGCTCGCCGGGGCTTACATATTCAATGATCTCGAGCCCGAAGCCCGATAATCCCGGGGCCTTGACCGGATTACTGAGAACCCGCATTTTGCCGACACCGAGATCGGACAGAATCTGGCTGCCCAGACCATAGGTCCGCAATGCCTCATGCGGGCGCCTGGGTGGCAATTCTATGCCCTGTTCCTGTCGATGGAAATGCTGTATCTGGCGGATAAGGTCGGCCGACGACTGCTCCTGATCCAGCACGACAACCACCCCTGTTCCTTCCTGAGCCACCCGCGCAAGCGCTGCGCGCAGGCTCCAGGACGGTCCGCGGTGCGCACTCGTGACCAGGTCGAGCAGACTCGATTGCACATGCACGCGGACGAGGGTGGGCACATTGCGCGCGATCTCGCCGCGCACCAGGGCAAGGTGGGCGGCATCGTCAATCTCGTCGTGATAGGCAACGGCGCGGAACCCCCCGAATTCGGTCGTAATATGGCATTCGGCTGCGCGTTGCACCGTCGACTCGTTTTCCATTCGATAGCGGATCAGGTCTGCGATGGTGCCGATCTTGAGGCCGTGCTCGCGGGCAAAAACCTCGAGCTGCGGCAATCGCGCCATGCTGCCATCGTCGTTCAGGATCTCGCAAATGACACTTGCAGTGCTGAGTCCGGCGAGCCGCGGCAGGTCGACCCCGGCCTCGGTATGCCCGGCGCGCGCAAGCACCCCGCCGCGCTGTGCCATGAGCGGAAAGACATGTCCTGGCTGCACGATATCGCGCGGTCCGGCGTCAGACTTGATGGCCGCGCGCACCGTCGTCGCACGATCGGCCGCGGAAATCCCGGTAGTCACGCCTTCCGCCGCCTCGATGGAAACAGTGAAATTGGTGGACATGCGCGAGCCGTTGTCATTGACCATGAGCGGCAGCTGCAGCTGCCGGCATCGCTCCTGGGTAAGCGTCAGGCAGATCAGGCCACGCGCATAGCGCGCCATGAAATTGACATGCTCGGCGCGCACATACTCGGCTGCAATGAGCAGATCGCCTTCGTTTTCGCGATCCTCGTCGTCCATGATGACGACCATGTGCCCGCGTCGCAGCTCGTCGATGATCTCGGTTATTGGACTGATTGGCATACATTCGCCCGCTGAAAAACCGTCATTATCCTCCATTTTCGTCCAGATTGCCGCTTCCAGAGCGGACACCCGCCCGATACCAGGGACGCTGGATCGTCTATATTAGTAGATAACGGGGCGGAACACGCAGACTAACCTGCCACATAACCAGCTGGATGGCGGTTGCCGATACCAGCGGAAAGAGAAACAGGCCTGTGGATTTATCGAACAAGCTGGAAAAACGGTTGGCCGGAACACGCACGAACGAGTACGCCGAAAATCGGCGCACCGAGCCTGCTGTGCCGGTCCATGCATTTGTGACTGCGTCGATCGAACCGGGGACGCGGCTTGGCTGCTATCTCGTCATCAGCAAGCTCGGCGAAGGCGGCATGGGCGTGGTCTACAAAGCCCAGGATACGAGCCTCGATCGCGTAGTCGCGCTCAAGATACTGCCGCCACACCTGTTCCACAATCCGGACTTCCTGCAGCGCTTCCGCACCGAAGCCCAGGCCCAGGCGCGACTGAACAGTCCCAATGTCGTCACACTCTACTCGTTGCTGGAGGTCCCGGCCGGACTGGTACTCGTGATGGAATACGTCGAAGGGGAAACGCTTGAACAGCGCATCCGCCTGCATGGGCCACTCGATGTCGACGAAGCCGTATGGGTCTTCGACCAGGCATTGCGCGGGGTCGAGCGCGCCCATGCCATGGGCATTGTCCATCGCGACCTCAAACCGAACAATATCTTCATGACCCGCAGGGGTGAAATCAAGCTCATGGACTTCGGGGTCGCCCGCATCGTCGACGGCGGCGACCAGGGACTGACCGGCGCCATGATCGGCACGCTCCTCTATATCTCGCCCGAGCAGGTCAACGGACGCGAAGCGGATTTTCGTACAGACGTCTATACCCTCGGAATCAGCCTGTTCGAGGCAGTGACCGGGCGCTTGCCGTTCGAGCGCAAGAGCGATTACAGCCTCATGCACGCCCATGTCCTCGAGCCGCCGCCGAGTCCGCGCAAATATCAGCGCGGGCTGCCGCCTGAAATCGAATCCGTTATCCTGAAAGCGATTGAAAAGAGCCCGGACAGGCGTTTCCAGAGCGCTGCTGCGTTTCGTGAGGCGCTCCGGAACGAAATGGGCGAGCCGGTCGCACCACGTGGCGCCTCTGCGACAGGCACTGCTGCTTCCGGGTCCGCCAATGACGGTGGCGCAGCGGGTCCAGCCATGCGCCCTTCGCATGGGCTTTTCAGTGACTTCAGGTCGAAGCGCCGGATATTCGGCGGATGGTTTCTCGACCTTGCCCTGCTTGCCGCAGTGGTGCTGCTGGCGCTGCGTCTCGGCCTCATACCTATGCGTTATCACCCTGCCGGGCCGGCGCCAAAAGACGTCGCAGCAGCGACTGCGGCCACAGACAGCGCATCACAGCCCGAGACCACCGCCCCGGAGCCCGGGGCTCCTCGCAACCCGGTGTCAGCTGACCTTTCAACCCGACCGGACAGCACCGGAGGTTTCGACACAACCGGCGCAGCGCCGCTCCGGCACCTGCCGCGAAAATACCACGTGCTGCGCCGTGCATGGGGCGGCAGCTGACATCGGTGATCACCCGTTGTACATTGACAGCCGCTTTTCACCCCGCAAATGGAGATCCTAATGGTTACCCTGAAACGTGCCGCGAACCTGCGCCCCTGTCTGGTGCCGCTCATCGCCGTTATTCTGGTTCTGTCAGGTTGCGTTACCACACCGCGAGACGAATGCCAGGTCCAGGCGGCCAACACCCGGAAGCTCGACCTCACCACCCAATACCATCTTGCGGCACCGACCCTCACCTTCGGACCGCTGCCACGCAGCATCCTCGCCGAAGCGACGCTTTACCGCGTGAGCGTAAATGAAAAGCAGGTGCGGCCTTGCCAGAACATCATGATCCAAAAGGATCTTTACCTGCGACGCAATCGCCAGGTGAGCCTGATATTCAAGGAAACGCGCGAATTCTACGCCGAGGACGGAACGCTGATAGCATCCAACACCGAAGATCTCTCGAACCAGCTTCGCGGCAGCGGTCGTTACACTGCCGAGACACCGCTCCCCATTCCAAGCACCGCACCGCCTGGAAATTACCTCATTGTGAGCAATCTCGCGTTCGAACGGCGCGGCGAACGGCGCAGCTTCCTGCTGGGCCGCACCGAGGTTACCTTCCGCATCCTGCCGCGCAGTCAGCCGCCATCAGGAACGGCGCAGCCGCATCGGCCGTGACGCCCGGCACATATCCCAAGCTGTTGATTGCACGGGACATCCGTTTATCCGCCCATCCGGCCCTTCTGTCTTGCATTAACCGTACGCCGGATCAAGGATGGAGTAAGATCATGTCGAGAGAAAAAGAAACCTTCATTTAAGGATAGGGTGGTGTCTGGCATGTCCGATTTACGATTATTTCGCGGTGGAACCGCAGTCCCGCCGACGCAGAAGACCGTGAATCCGTCGAAGACCACTGTCATCAGTGGCAACCCGGCTCATGCCGGGTCGACCGGCACAAAACCGGGCGACCGATTGCTCGAATCCATCGAGCCGGGCAGCACTCTTGGCAACTATCTCATTGTAAGCAAGGTCGGCGAGGGTGGAATGGGCGTCGTATACAAGGCCCATGACACAACCCTTGACCGCGCCGTTGCCCTCAAGGTGCTTTCACCGCACCTGTTCCGGAACCAGGAATTCCTGCAAAGATTCCGCATTGAAGCCCAGGCGCAGGCGCGCCTCAATGGCCCCAATATTGTTACGCTGCACTCCCTGTTCGAGGTGTCCGGCAGCCTCGTGCTCGTCATGGAATATATTGAGGGGCAGACACTGGCGCAGCGTCTGCACAACGAAGGCCGGCTCTCGGTTGCGACGACTGTCTGGGTCTTCGAACAGGCTCTGCTCGGTGTCGAGCGCGCTCACCGGCTCGGCATCGTTCACCGCGATCTCAAGCCCAGCAACATTTTCATAACCAGTGGGCATGAAATCAAGCTCATGGACTTCGGCGTCGCCAAGATACTCGACAACAAGGATCTGACGCAGTCCGGATCCATGATCGGAACTCTCATGTACATATCGCCGGAACAGGTCAAGGGCAAAGATGCCGACTTCCGCTCCGATATCTATACGCTTGGAATCACGCTGTTCGAGGCAGTTACCGGACGCCTGCCGTTCGAGAAGAAAAGCGACTATGAGTACATGGACGCCCACCTGCATGAACAGCCACCGAAGCCGGCATCAATCCAGCCCGACATTCCGAAGGAGCTCGAGGCCGTCATCCTCAAGGCAATCGACAAGGATCCCGACAAGCGCTTCCAGAATGCACATGAATTCCGCAGCGCGCTGATCAAGTTAGGCATGATCCATGTGCGGGCCTACCGCCGTTTGAAGACAATCCGCAAGGACAAGGATCGCGCCGCGCTGTCACATTATATAGAGCCTCATTTCCGCTCGCCGGACAAGCGCCCATCGGGCAAGTCCGGGATCTACAACACACAAATACTCTGGGCGCGCCTGTCCTTGCGGCTGCAACGTCCACTCATGGTCGCGATGGCAAGCCTGCTCCCGATCACGGCAATAGCGATCGTAATCGGTTTTTACTACATCGGCCACCCCGCCTCCGATAACTATCCGTCAGACGCAAGCGTCCAAGCTCCGGCAACAGTGATGCCTGTCGCCCCGGCACCGACCGCACCGGCAACTGCGGTCGCCGAACAGCCGACCGCGGTCACGCCGGTATCGAGTGTCGAAACCGCGCACCCGGTCCTGCCAGTGAGCGCGCAAAGCCGGCCAAAATCCGCCTATGCAGTACGACGCTCATCGCAAAAACGCAGGGAGCGCACAGCCGTCAGATCAGCCAGGCGCGCGCAGCCCGCCTCCGGCACAAATCCCGACAACAGCAAGAGCAAGTACGACGCACTCAGAAAAGCCTGGGGACAGTAACTGCCGGACTGCGGGCGGCCCGGCGCTGCGCCTCAGCGCCGGGACTGATCGAGGAAACCATGATCCTCGAGAAATTTTTCATCGAGTTTCGTGCCGGAATCGACACCACGCTCGATCAACAACCTCTCCAGATAACGCGCAATCAGATCCACTTCCAGATTGACCTTCTGCCCCATATCGAGCGCACCGAGCGTGGTCTGCTCAAGCGTATGCGGCACGATATTGAGATCGAAACCCGCGCCATCGACGGAATTGACCGTCAGGCTCACGCCGTCGATGCAGATCGATCCTTTTGGGGCGATGTAACGCGCAAGAGCGCGTGGCGCCTCGATGCAAAATCGCACCGATCGGCCTTCGTCGCGACGTGCGCGCACCACACCGACTCCGTCCACGTGCCCGCTCACCAGATGACCGCCCAGGCGCGAACTCGGGGTAAGTGCCTTTTCCAGGTTAACCCGGGTGCCGGCGCGCGCGCCAGCGAGCGTGGTGTGTGCCAGCGTCTCACCCGATACATCGGCTGAAAACCCGTCGGCCGAGCAGTCAAGCGCCGTCAGGCAAATGCCATTGACTGAAATACTGTCCCCGATTCTGACGTCGGACATATCGAGCGCGCCGCAGTCGATGCGCATGCGCAGATCCGCGCTTTTCGGTTCCAGTCGCGCAATGCTGCCTTTTGCCTGCACAATTCCGGTAAACATGTCTTTGGAAACACCCGTATGAACTCAAAAACCACACCTGCCGACGCAAGTCGCGCCGGCGCCACTATTTTCCCAGCGCGTCGCACACTCCCGCCACCACGCGCCAGTCCTTGCCGATCGCGCGCACGTCCCGCACGTCAAGCGCGATCCGGTCCTGCATTTTGCTGAGCGCCGGGATCGCGAACATGCCACGCGCAGCACCGCCCATCAGATGCGGCGCAAGATAGATCACAAGTTCATCAACCAGCCCCGCTTCGAGCAGCGCACCGGACAGCGTCGCCCCGGCCTCGACCAGAACTTCGTTCATCTCGCGCGCAGCGAGGTGTTTCATGAGCGCCGCAAGATCCACCCTGCCTCGGGCTCCCGGCAGACACAGGATCTCTGCTCCGGCCTGGCGCAGTTCCTCGGCTCGATTCGCGTTTTCGCTCGCCGTAGCGACCAGGGTTGATCCGGGCGATGCCAGGATACGCGCATCCGGCGCCAGAGCGAGATCTGCGTCCACAACCACACGCAGGGGCTGGCGCCCGGTATCCAATTCGCGCAACGTCAGGGCCGGATCGTCGGCCAGCACCGTGCCGATGCCAGTCAGAACCACGGAACTGCGCGCCCGCAGCCGCTGCACATCGGAACGCGCCGGCGCACCGGTTATCCACTTGCTCTCCCCGTTTGCCATGGCGGTTCGACCATCCAGGCTCGCCGCCAGCTTCACCCGTACATGTGGCCGTCCGCTGCGCATACGCCGAATGAACCCCGGATTGAGAGCCTCCGCCTGGGGCTGCATCAATCCGACTTCCACCGCTATTCCGGCACGCCGCAGCGCCTCCAGGCCCTGACCGGACACGCGCGGGTTCGGGTCCGGCATGGCGGCCACAACGCGCGCAATCCCGGCCGCGACAAGGGCGTCGCTGCACGGCGGCGTGCGTCCGTAATGGCAGCAGGGTTCGAGTGTGATATAGGCAGTCGCACCACGTGCTGCGCCAAGCGCCTGTCGCAGGGCACGGACCTCGGCATGCGGCTCGCCCGCGCGTTCATGCCAGCCCTCGCCAACCTGCGCCCCATCCTTGACGATCACGCATCCAACACGCGGATTGGGATCGGTCGTATAAAGACCGCGTTCAGCCAGCTGCAAAGCGAGCGCCATGGCGCGCGCATCGGCCACTGCATCGGTCATATTTTTCTGTCGCTCGCACCCGGTTTGGGGCCGGGCGCCGGGGCGCCTTCGCCTGCAGAATCACCTTCCGGGATGAGTTTCATCTGCTTGCGCCGGCTTTCAGCCGTAGGCTCGCTCTGCAACCGCTGCACTTCGTCGCGAAAAGCGTCCAGATCCGGAAAGCTGCGATAGACCGACGCAAACCGCACATAGGCGACCGGGTCGAGCTCCTTGAGCTCTTCCATGACCCATTCCCCGATATTGCGCGACTTCACTTCCCGGTCGCCACTTGCCAGCAGCTTGTGGCGTATGCGGCCGACCGCCTTTTCCACGGCTTCTGCGGTAACCGGACGCTTCTCCAGGGCGCGCGTCATGCCGGCGCGCAGCTTGTGCTCGCTGAAAGGTTCACGTCGACTGTCAGACTTGATGACCTGCGGCAGGCGCAGTTCGGCGCGCTCGAAAGTAGTGAAACGTTCAGCACAAACCTCGCATTCGCGCCGCCGCCGCACCGAGTCTCCATCGTCGGCGAGACGCGAATCGATTACCCGGGTTTCGTCGGCGAAGCAGAACGGACAGCGCATATCATCGGCAAGTCGAAAGGTGGCGGGAAGCTGCCGGAGACGAAACGCGGCACACTCGCGTTCCCGGACTCGCTGCCGGAAAACCGTTATTGTTTTCTGTTGATTTCATAGACCGGAAACCGTGCACACAGCATCTCCACGTCGGCCCGCACACGCGCGCGCACTGCGTGGCTGGCAACGTCGGCCAGAATATCGCAGATCCATCCGGCCAGGGTACGCACTTCTCCTTCCTTGAATCCGCGGGTGGTGGCCGCAGGCGTGCCAATGCGGATACCGCTCGTCACAAACGGGGATTGCGGGTCATTCGGCACCGCGTTCTTGTTAACCGTAATATGTGCGTCTCCCAGGGCCGCTTCCGCATCCTTGCCGGTGATCCCCTTGTCGATGAGGTCTACGAGGAACAGATGGTCATCAGTGCCGCCGGAAACGATCCTGAAGCCACGCTGCATAACGACTTCCGCCATGGCGCGCGCATTGTCCAGGACCTGCTTCTGGTAAAGTTTGAATTCAGGAGCCAGCGCTTCCTTGAAGGCAACCGCTTTGGCGGCAATCACGTGCATCAGCGGGCCGCCCTGGGTTCCGGGAAACACAACCGAATTGAGCTTTTTCTCGATATCTGCATTGGCACGCGCCAGGATGACTCCGCCACGCGGGCCGCGCAGCGTCTTGTGGGTGGTCGTAGTGGTCACATCGGCGATCAGTACCGGGTTTGGATAAAGACCTGCGGCAATCAGGCCGGCAGGATGCGCCATGTCGACAAAAAGATAGGCGCCAACGGAGTCTGCGATCGTGCGAAAGCGCTGCCAGTCTACGACACGCGAGTAGGCGCTGAAGCCGGCCACCACCATTTTTGGCTTGTGTTCCCGCGCCAGGCGTTCCACCTGATCGTAATCGATTTCGCCGGTCTTCTCGTTCAGCCCGTACTGTACGGCATTGTAGATCTTTCCGGAGAAATTGACCTTGGCGCCGTGCGTGAGATGACCACCGTGTGCCAGGCTCATGCCGAGTATGGTGTCACCCGGCTGCAGCAGCGCCATGTAGGCTGCGGCATTGGCCTGCGAGCCGGAGTGCGGTTGCACGTTCGCGTAGGCTGCGCCGAAAAGCTTCTTGACGCGGTCGATGGCAAGTCGCTCGGCAATATCCACATACTCGCAGCCGCCGTAATAGCGCTTGCCAGGATAACCCTCTGCATACTTGTTGGTAAGAACAGAACCCTGCGCTTCCAGAACCCGCGGGCTCGCGTAATTCTCCGACGCAATGAGTTCGATATGATCCTCTTGCCGGCGCGTTTCATTGCGCATCGCCTGCCAGAGTTCCTCGTCGAAACCCGCTATGGTCATGTCTTTCGTAAACATTGAATCGCTATTCTCCTGGCGCTGGTTTCCCGGCACAGCTGCAAGCCTCTACAGGCAGATTTCAGGGCCGAAAAAGCAGCTAAGGATAGCCGATTCGACGCTCATTGCCTATTTCCTGCAGACCCCGGGACATCGCGAATTGGCACCGGTCAATGCACCCGTAATGCAGTGGCGACAGATGCCGCCTGCTGACCGCAAATGGTTCAACGCGTGCGGCCGCGGCCGCTCTGAAAGGGTTGGAATAATTTTATTTTCAGTATCTTGCAGCTTACCTAAGGACATTCTTCCCAAGGACAGTCTTTTGAAGACGCGCTGGCGGCACTGCCGCGGGCGCGAGACCGACGCGCAATTCCAGAACGGTAATAACGCAGGCTTGTTACACTGCGATGCGCAGGCTTCCGGCCGGGCCGCTGACCGGCCCTGAGCGCATTGCGCACTTGGCTAATGCACGACAATCGAATCCAGATGCTCAAGGTCATTGATGACCTTCCATTCCGTGGCGCCGGCCCGAAGAACGCGATGCTTCCACCACTTCAGCCGACCCATATAAAGACGCGGATCAATATTGTCCGAGCGCAATTTGATGACATTCACGGCCACAACGCGAATACCATTGAGATTGATCGGAAAATCGCGGATCGTCGACTTGTCCAGATCCTCATCCATGTCAGAGAAGATAAGAATAGTCTTGGATCCGGCGCCGGTCTCGTTCAGATATTGCCCCGCCTGAATCACGCCACCAGTGATATCCGTGTGCGCCGTCGGCACGACATGACTGGCAAACTTGTCGATGGCGGCACTGAAGGCGCGTTTTTGCGCATTGGCAACCGATGGTCGCGTGTCGAATGTGACCTTGGCCACGATGTCCTTCTCGCTGAAACTGCGGCTGACGACACTTGCCACTGCCAGCGAATCACCCGGCTCGAGCGTCCCCAGAAGATAGTTGATAATAATGCGCGCCTTGCTCACTTCCGCAGCATAGGTTCCCGAGATATCGACCAGCATGTAGACCGCCTGGGCGTGGTTGCGGTTGTTCGTACAGGAACTCGTGAGAAGCAGTCCGGCACCCAGCAATACCACGGCAACAAACCGGTTCACAGGATGTGCTCCGCGCGCTTGTCGCGCGCCGCCGCCTCTACACTTCTCGCGCCCGGCATCGTGTCCGTTCGCGGAAGTTGCAGCTTGGCACCATTGTCTCCGGCCACCATACTCCTGCCCGGCCAGCCGAACCCTCCACCCTTGACGAGGCGTTCGATCAGCAACGGAATGAAAATGAGAACGTCATAGGCCATCGTGAGCGTGACTCCGATCTGACGCGCAAGTGTTCCGAAAAAGCGCAACGTGAATGCGAGCGACCGGATAAGGGCGACCAGCACCACGCCGATTACCGTGCGCAGCGAATAAATGAAGGATTCAAGCGGTATCGCGACGAAGGCAAGCACAAACGGCAGAACAAAACCGAGCACCATCTGACCTGCCGTTGGTATCCAGGACACGGCAACCTTTATATGCTGCTGCGAGACTACCAGCGATTCGCGCAGCGCCGCGTTGTCGGAGGCGATCCGGTCACGCATCAGTGCCAGCACCGCCTCCACTCCCGCGAGTACCAGCAAAAAAGTCAGCGCTGCCACAATCATGCGATGCCGCATCCGGTCATTCATGTATCCGATGCGCGGGAACAGGCGTGTTATGCGAAGCGACTCCATGAGAAACAGACCCATGGACGCCTCGACCAGAATGATCACCAGTGCCGCAACGTCAGATGTCCTGAAATTGCCTATGTAACTGGCGCCGCCGACCATCTCCGACATCGGCAGGGCAATCAGATTGAAGTTGATCACCGTCCCGCCCACGGCCACCAACAGCACGAAGGCGGAAATCACGAACTGGATCATGCCGGATGCGGCCAGCGTGTGTTCGGCCTGTTCCGTTTTGTTGCTGATCTCCTCGTATTTTTGCATTTGATTATCGATGATGATTGCCCGCTCCTGAATGCCGACCAGGCTCTTGTCCACGCGCGACAGGGTCTTGTTAAGCGAACGCCAGAAAGGCTTGAAACTCTCGAGGATCTTGTGCCGCGTTTCATAGGCCCTGCGGTATTCGGCAATGGCTTTGTCGTGAATTTTCGTTACCGATTCCTGGATATCTCCAAGAATCATCTCGACCATGCGGTCGCCGCTTGGCTTAAGCTTTGCAATAACTGCGACTGCCTTGGTCCATTCCGGCGGCACCGGGGGGACCTCACCACATTTGCGGTACTCCTCCTCGATGACGGTTATTTCATCCATCAGCTTGCGCTGCAGCGCCGGGTAACCCTGCAAATCGCGCCTGACGACTGCGTCCACGCGCTCGAATTCCCTTTCAATCAGCTGGCCGACTTCCTCGCGCCCGTGCGCAAGAAGCACAACCTGGTTACGCCCGCGCAATTCCTGCGCGCTCAGCATGAGCCAGCGCGCAGCGAGCCGCATGGGGTTGCTGATGATATGCGTGATTGCGCGGATTATGCTGTGCACGGGCCGTCGCGCCCCGTACAGGAATGGTATCGCAATTACCACCAGCACCAGAACCGACAACGGCACGTTATCAGGCCAGATCATCCACGATTTCCAGACGGCCATTGCGCTCTCTCCATTGGGTGGCGGGGTGCAGAGTTATTAATGTAGATGTCAGGTAATTATGGTGAGTTTGCGACCCGCGGCATAGGTACATTGCCGGCCGGGCCGACGAACTACCGAATTCATGGGACTACTGGTCAGGGGATGCAAAAGGAACGTCGTGAACTGCGCCACACCGCCCCGCTTCTGGGGCTAGTGCGCGCAGGGCTGATGGCCCGGCGCCGCCGGACCTCACAGGGCCCTGCGGGCGGGACTCAGTGACCGGACTGGGCTAGGGCCTGCTGTCCAGCTGTGCGCTGTCTTTCTTCGAGGGTGTCATGTCTTCGCGCGAAATGCCAAGCCACATGACGATCGGGCTTGCCACGAGCGCCGATGAATAAATGCCGAACAATATGCCGATTGTCAGGGCGAGCGCGAAATAATGCAGTACTTCTCCGCCGAAAAACAGCATCGAAAGCACTGCAAGCTGGGTGCAACCGTGGGTAATTATCGTACGCGAAAGGGTGCGGGTAATGGCGTTGTCGATAATCTGCGGCACCGAGGCACTGCGCATCTTGCGGAAATTTTCCCGCACGCGATCAAAAACCACGACGGACTCGTTAACCGAGTAGCCGAAGATCGCCAGCACCGCAGCCAGAACAGTGAGCGAGAACTCCCAGCGGAAGAACGCGAAGAAACCGAGAATAATGACGACGTCATGCATGTTTGCAATGATCGTCGCAACGCCAAATTTCCATTCAAACCGGAACCACAGATACACGACAATCCCGATAGCAACGAAAAGCAGCGCAAGCGACCCGTTCGTCAACAGCTCGCTGCCGACCTGCGGTCCGACGAACTCGACGCGCCGCAGCTGCGCGCTGGAATCATCCTGATGCAGCACCGACATCACGGTGTCCGACAGCTTGTCAGTGGCGGTGCCCTTTTTGGGAGGTAGCCGGATAAGCACGTCACTCGCTGTGCCAAAATTCTGCACACTCACGTCGGGATATCCAAGCGTGGCAAGCGCGTCGCGGATTTTCGACAGATCGGCCGCATGCCCGTAATTTACCTCGAGCACGGTGCCGCCGGTGAAATCGACGCCGAGATTCAGCCCCCGCGTGCCCAGAAAATACAGCGCCAGAACGAACGTGATTGCGGAAATCACGTTGAACAGCAGCGCGTGGCGCATGAACGGGATGTCTTTTTTGATCTTGAAAAATTCCATGGCGCGCTCTTACCTTGGCGATTGATCTATTTCCATCGCGTGTTACCGATGGAAATGCGTTCAAGCTTGCGCTTGCTGCCATAAAGCAGATTGACCAGACTGCGCGATA
>VFSW01004268.1_pt1 | contig 21348 bp, 23 predicted proteins | sample 5358111 | NCBI WGS metagenome assembly VFSW01 (sample SAMN11554181, study PRJNA540505) | mine drainage metagenome | isolation source: sediment from site ElyBrook_90M | place: USA: Ely Copper Mine, Vershire, VT | collected 2017
CACCCCATTGAATTTGCTCACGCGGAAGGAGCGGAAATCTGTCTCCTTTTGAACACTATTGAATATATTTTGCCGCCGCATCAACGCGGCTTTTCTGCGCAGGGTTCATGTACAGCTTTGCAGGGAGGAACCTGGCGCGGTCTCCCGATTTCCGCGCCGGAATGCAGGGGAAAACGGGAAACCACGCGGAAGTAAGACTTAGACCAGCTTGGCGTCGAGCAGGATCTCAGTATTATTGGCAAAGAGCTTGGAGATGGGGCAGCCGCCCTTGGCGTTTGCCGCTGCCTTGTCAAAGGCTTCCTTGGTTGCGCCGGGAACGCTAGCGGTGGTGGTGAGCGCAATTTTGGTGATGGCGAAGCCTGCCTCGACCTTGGCCAGGGTAACGGCCGCGTGGGTTTCAATCTTTGTGGGCGTCAAGCCGGCGCCGCCCAACTCCGCGCCCAGGGCCATGGAGAAGCAACTGGCGTGAGCCGCCGCAATGAGTTCCTCGGGGGTGGTGCCGGAGTCCGCGCCTTCAAAGCGCGTGGCGAAGGAGTAATTGGCGTTGCTCAGAACGCCTGTCGCCGTTGAGATAGTGCCTTTGCCTTCTTTGAGCGAACCTGTCCAAACCGCACTTGCCTTGCTAGCCATTGTCCCTCCTTGGGGGGTTGAGGATGATTGAGTTTCAGTGGATGGGCGCGCCACCGCAAGAGGAAGCTGTGGGGGCTCTATTAATTGGATGCGCTGGGCCGCTGCCTGGATGCCGCGGCAGCCTAAACGTGGGTCAGGGCAAAGAAAACCATGCCGAGCGCCGGACGGAGAAAGGCCATGAGTATAGCGCCACCCACAAAGATCATGAGCAGATAGCTGACCCAGATGGGAATGCGGTCGTAGACCTGGACGGCGTTGTAAGGCAGCAGATTGCGCAGGATGCGGCTGCCGTCGAGTGGAGGAATAGGAAGCAGGTTGAAGAAGAAGAGCGAGAGGTTGATCAAGATGGCCAGGGCGCAGATCATAATGAGCGGCTGCGGGACAAACCCACCGGCCGCCGTAGGGCTCAGGGAGGCGATGAAGGAATTCACGACTACTATGCGCCCATTGGGGGTGGTAACGGCGACGACGATCAGCACGGCAAGGGCAAGCAGGACAAGGAGCAGGTTGGAAACAGGTCCGGCCAGGGTGGTGAGGTTGTCGTCGCGGACGATTTTGCGGAAGTTACGGGTGATGACAGGTGTGGGTTTAGCCCAGCCAATCAACAAACCGCTGAAGAAATTGAGGCCGATGAAAGGGCCAAAGATGATGACCGCGGGAAAGAGCAGGGTGCCGATCGGGTCGATATGGTACATGGGGTTGAGGGTGATGCGTCCCTCAAGACGCGCGGTCTGGTCTCCCAGGCGGGAGGCCATCCAGGCGTGGGCGCACTCATGGACGCTGAGCGAGAAGAGAAGCAGGACGAACTCGAAGACGGCAATGAGGAAGTGGCTGGATTGCAAACGAACTCTCCACAGGCTTGAAGATTCAGGTTAGCATGGTGGGTCATGCTTGGCTCAGGTGCGGTCCGCGGGGAAGCTGCCGACGATTTCTCCGGCGGCAACGGATTGGCCGGCGAGGACGATGGCATGGCTGGCTATTCTGGCGCCTGCTCCGATGACCGTCGGCACCAAGGTGACCTGGTCGTAGATTTCCTGAGCATGGGTGTGGGAGTAGACGCGGGCAAAGGAGCCGATAACAGCGTCTTTTCCGATGGAGATGCCTCCGCGGTCGTTGAGCAGAGCGCGCTGGCGGATGGTGACACCGTCTTCGATGGACAGGGTGTAGCCGTCGGGGAGGGCAACGCCATGGTAGATTTTGACGCCCGTTCCCATGCGGGCAAAGATGTGCCGGCCTAACATGCAGCGAAAGCGGATTCCCAGCCAGTGGTTGATGCCGATGGGCGAGCGGTCAAACATTTGCCAGAACCAGAGCAGAGGCTTGCGCTTGGCGAATTGCTCGGCGTCGGCATCGGCAAAGTGTTCGGCCTCAAGGGTCACATTTTCAGGATCGAGAGAGAGCGAGAGGACATTTCCGGGCAGCTCGCTGGTTAGCTCCAGATTAAGCTTGCCGCCGTGGGGGCGGCCCAAATAGAGCTGGTAAAGCTGGTCGCGCACTATCTCCGCGCGGCGTTCCGGCGAGTGATGGCGCGTGAACTCCTCATCGAGAAAATGAAGCCAGCGGCGGTAAACTTCTTCCGCCTCGGGCGCGGGACGCGGGGCGCTACTGTGATTGTTTGCCATACGAATTGGACGATACACCAAAGGGGCAGGATGCAGCGAGATGTGGCGGATATGGATTAAAGAATAGGAAGTAAAACCCCGCCCAAGCAGTGCCTGAGCGGGGCGAAGAACAGGTGGAAGGCTGCTAGCGCTTCCCTTGAATGGTTTTGGGGTTGCCACCAACTTTTTTGGCGGCTCGTTTTGCGGCGATTTCGTGCATCTCCTTACCCATGCTGGACTGGTTGATTGCTACCTGCATGCCCAGGTTGATGACGTTGCCAGTTCCCCAGTAGAGCGCGAGGCCCGAGGGGAAGTGCAACATGGAGAAGCCGAAGACAATCGGCATGAGAAAAGCCATCATGCGGCGCTGGGCGGGGTCCATACCCGGCGATGGCGTGATGTATTGGACCAGGAACATGGTGAGGATGATGAGAACCGGCAGAATGTACCTGGGGTCTGGAGAAGAGAGGTCAGTGAGCCAGTACCATTGGGCCTGGCGCAACTCTACCGCGTTGAGCAGGACGCGATAGTAGGCGAAGAAGAGCGGCATCTGAATGAGCATCGGCAGACAGCCGCCATACATGTTGACGCCCTCGGACTTGTAGAGAGCCATCATCTCAGTGTTCATCTCGGCCCGCTTGGGGTCATTGAGCTTGAGATGTGAGTAGCGCTTCTTGAGGGCCTCGACCTTGGGCTGAATACGCATCATCTTCAACGAGGACTTCATCATCATGAGGCGAGTGGGCAGCAAGAGCAGGTTGAAGATGACGGTGACGATGATAATGGCCCAGCCCCAGGTGCCGATGCCGTCGCCGAGCAGGCCGTGGAGGAAGCGTAGAGCCAGGTAAAGAGGCTTGGCGATGATGGCCCACATGCCGAACTGGATGATGGGTTCGAGCGTTGGGCCGTCTGGCTTGCCGTCCACGCCGGTGGCATGGACGGCCTTGAGGATGTCTGTTTCTTTTGGGCCGGCAAAGAGGCGCAGGCGCGTCAGTCCGCTGGTATCTCCCACGGCCAGGCCGATCACATCGACCTTCCGCTTCTGGCTATTGGGATCGCTGGGATCGCTTGGCATTTCAGCGGAACTGTGCAGCGTGACCACTGTTGTGCTTGCGATGTTTTCTGGCAGGAAGGCAGCGGCAAAGTAGAGATCGCCGATAGCGGCGTAGTCGTATGCTTGGTCGAAGGTAGCGTTGTTGCTGACCTTTTTGGCGTCTATCGAACCATCCTTGGAGTCGATGGACCAGAAGAACTTGCCGGCGGCGTATTGGATGGGGTCCGTCTGGTCGCCGATGCCGGAAGGCCACTCGACCAGCGCGCGCACCGGAAGCCCGTTGCGCTTTACCTGGGTCTCAACTCCGACGACGTAGCTCGAATCGAAGTGGAAGGTCTTTACGACGTCAAGGCCGTTGGCTGCATAACGGAAGGTGATGGAGCAGGGAGCCTTGAGGACGCCGTTGGCCGCGGTTGCGCCGGAGGTCGTGACCTGGTAGAGAGCATCCTGGTTCAACTGCTTGGTCAGCGCCGGTTCATAAGTGAAAAGAGCGAGAGGCCTGTCGAAATCGGTTGTCTTGGGGCCGACCAGATCAAGCTGCTGACCACCCGGCTCGGGATGGTTTCTGTAGTGTTTGTCGAGCAGAATCCAGTGCACCACCTGCGCGCCGCGATTGGTGAAGACGATTTTAAATTTATCGCTTTCGATCGTGGTCTTTGTTTCGGTAGCGGCTACGATGGCCGGCGTGGAAGCTGAAGCCGATGCGGACCCCGCGGGCAACTGCGCCTGCGCTGGCGCGGCGGGCTGCTGGGTCAGGGGCGCCAGGGTCTGAGATTGCGCCGGGGCCGAAGTTGCGGGAGGCGGAGTGGCCTGCTTGGGCTTGAAGAACTGCACGCCGAAGAGTACGACGAGCGCCAGCAGCGTGAGAACCAGCATAGAGCGCATATCACCGCCGCCAGCGCCACCACCGGAACCCGGCGTTTGAAGATTGGGGTTGCGAATTTCGGGCAAAGGATACTTCCTGTCGTTAAGAGAATGCAGACCGTCGGGTCGGCGCTTCTTCTATGGTAACGGTTCATGGGGAGAAATGGGTTGCGAGTCGCCAGCGGGGAGACCTGAAGAGCGCCTGGGAGGAACCGGGTCAAGGCCTCCTCGGGCAAATGGATGGCAGCGGAGGAGCCTCCAGAGCGCTAGCGCCAGACCGCGCAGGGGGCCATGGGTTGCAATGGCCACAGCGGCATACTCCGAGCAGGTGGGCAGATAGCGGCAGCCTCCCGGACTCAGGGAATGTATGGTGGGGGAGATCCAGCGTTGATAAAAGGTAAGGGCGGCCAGGAGCAAACGAGTCATCATAGGGCCTTTGGCTCCTGCCGGGCCTGCTCTGGAGTTGAAGGCGCCTGCATTCTGGCCGCCTCGGCCTGAGCCTGCTGAAGGATACGCACAATCTCCGCCTCGAGTTTAGCGAATTGGATGGTGAGTACGGAACGGCGGGGATGAAGGATCAGATCGCATCCCTGAGGCAGCAGCTCCACATGGCGGCGCAAGGCATCTCTCATGCGGCGCTTGATGCGGTTGCGCTCATGCGCCTTGCCCATCACCTTACCGGCGGTAAGTCCCACGCGGGGACCAGCCGGACGCATTGCGCCATCGTATGCGGGCATTTGCGGGGCCAGGAACCAGCTCATGGAAGAGGACTGGCGCTTGCGGCTAGCGGCATAGGCGCGCTGATAGTCAGCGTGCTTTTGCAAGCGCGCTCCGGTCAACGAATGACGGGAGGACGGTCCCTGTGCAGGCTTGGAAGGGGCGCTCATTGCGATGCTGGGGCTGGATCGAGCTGGAACGGCCGCATGAGGCAGCCCATTCCGGCTCAAAGAGGACGGTGTGCCGAAACTAGTCGCGGAAACCTGCGCTGACAGCCACGCGGCGGCGGCCAATGGCGCGGCGGCGGCTGAGGACGGCAGCGCCCGCCTTGGTTTTCATGCGTGCACGAAAGCCGTGTGTTTTCACACGGTGGCGGCGGTTGGGTTGAAATGTGCGCTTGGGCATAGAAATGCGCTCCTGTTTCCTTGAGAAAATCTGCGCCTTGACGGCAAGTTCTAAGTGTATCGCAGGTTGGACCAGGAATCCAGCGCGAAGTGTTTTGTAGAAAAATATCGGCCACGGCAAAGAGAAGACTCGATGTCCATGCAAACCGGAAACTGCGACTGCGCTGCTAGTAAAAAGAACGGATATAAAAATAAAAAGTAGATTAAATTGGCCTACTCTGACCACTTTTGATAGTGACTCCGGTAACCCTTGCGAGGAGTTTCACCACCATTGGTGCAACTCATGGCCACTGCCCTAAAGTTATGTGAAAGAGTGATTGCAACAACCCTTGAATGTGCTACTATCGGGACCGTTCGAGTAAGTTTCCCAGCGTCTCACGGAACGGATTTTATCCATGGCCCCGAGGTCTATTTTCCGGGGCCGACCAGCGGCGATCAGGTAATCGGTGGTCATTATTTTGGACGGAATGCACGACGCATCCGCCAAGAGAGAGCCTTTGCCAAATTCTCGCGGATGAACCAGACCGGCAGTCAACAGAGGACGCGGGCAAGGATAGACCCCATGGCATTCGCAGTGACGCAGGCAACCGTTCTCAATCCCTGGCTCCAGATTCTCGCGGCTCTGGAAAAAAAAGTGATTCGTCAGTCTTTCGAGACCTGGCTCAAGCCCACACGCTACAGCCATGTAGCTGGGCGTACGCTCTATGTTCGCGTGCCCTCGCCGGAGTTTCAGCACATTGGCGACAAATATGGCGATCTGATTCAAGAGGCCATCGACCTGCAGTCGCTGGAACTCGACGACGTGAGTTTTGTGACCGTCGAGGAGGATCCATCGATTCCGCCGCAGCGGAAGGATGGCGGATTTGGCCCGGTGCCAGCGCATGCGCCCACGGCTCCTGCTCCGCGTACACCGCAGCAAGAGCGTTTTGACTGGTCAACTGCGGCCCAGCTCAATTCCCGTTATACTTTCGACGCCTTTGTTATCGGCAACGGCAACCAGTTTGCCCGCGCCGCGTCGCTGGCCGTGGCCGAGCGGCCATCGCGTGCTTACAACCCTCTGTTTCTATATGGCGGTGTGGGCATGGGCAAGACGCACCTGATGCACGCCATTGGCCACGAAGTGAAACGCCGTCAACCCTCTTCGAGCATCTGCTACGTCTCGGCAGAGAAATTTACTAACGAGATGATCACCTCGCTGCGCAACGACCGGATGACCAGCTTCCGCGACCGCTTCCGCACGGTGGACGTTCTGCTGATCGACGACATCCAGTTCATCGCCCAGAAGGAGCGGACGCAAGAGGAGTTCTTCCACACATTCAACGCGCTGCACGAGAGCATGAAGCAGATTGTGATTGCCTCGGACCGTCCGCCCAAGGAGCTGGCGGAGATCGAGGACCGGCTACGCTCGCGCTTCGAGTGGGGCCTGATTGCCGACATTCAGCCGCCCGACCTGGAAACCAAAGTTGCGATTCTGCAAAAGAAGGCAGAGAGCGAACAGGTGCAGTTGCCCACGGACGTGGCGCTGTTTGTGGCCTCGAATGTGCGCACCAACGTGCGCGAACTTGAAGGCGCCATGACGCGGCTGATCGCCTGGTGCCAGATGAACCGCATGGAGATCACGCTGGCGTCGACCCAGCAGTGCCTGAAGCAGTTTATCGACATGCAGGTGCGCAAGATCTCTATTGAGGCGATTCAGCGCGCCGTGGCCGAGAACTTTGGGATGCGGGTCAGCGACCTGAAGCAGAAGAATAACTCGCGCAATGTGGTGGTTCCGCGGCAGATTGCCATGTACCTGGCCAAGCAGATGACCGAGGCCAGCCTGCCGGAGATCGGCCGCCAGTTCGGCAACAAACACCACACCACGGTGATGCACTCGATCAGCAAGATCGATGAACTGCGGCGCGCTGACAAGGATCTGCACCGGACGCTCAACAAGTTGCAGGATATGCTGAATGGCTAGCAGCGAGTCTATTGGATAATCTCAGGCCTCCGCCGCATCGGGGCCTGAGATTTTTTACAACATAGCAAAGAGACAATACATGAAGTGTCAGGTTTTGTGCTGGGTTCTCTGCCCCATGCGCGCCAGCCACGGCACTGCGATCAGAGTGACTGCAAACAGAAAGATGGAAGCCGCAATAAACTCCAATTGCCCGTGGCGGAGGTCTTCAAACAGCAGCTTGGCCGCAACAAATACCAGCGTCGCGTAGGCAATCCAGCTCAGTTCCATCCGCTGCCAGCGGGAGCCGCAGAAGGCAAGCGCGAGAGCAACCGCACAGGTGGTCAGGGTGCGAAAGAGGGCAACATGAAAGACATCCGGCACGATGTGCGGCGCGGCGATCCATAGCAAGCCCTGCACTAGCATGGCGGCAATGGCGCAGACGGCAAGTGACGCAGGAAGCAGATGCAGCAGGCGTTTTCTGCGCTGCTCGGCTTGGAATGGCCTGCCCGCCGCATAGCACAGAAACGCGCATACAGTAACCATGGAAACACTCCACGAAGGCGATGCGGGCAGCGTCCAGGCTAGAGCGTGGAAAGCATAGGCGGGCAACCCGGATGCGACTGCGGCAGCAGCCAGATAAATGAGTCCATGGATCTCAAGCGTGAGGCGTTTGAAGCGAACGCCCAAAGCAATAGCGGCGATGGCGGCAGCGCCCAAAGCTGACGTGAGCCAGAATGGCGGCAGCCAGAGTAAGCAGCAGGCCATGAAGAGGCCCGCGCCCCATGTGGCAAACACATAGTAATTGCGTTTTTCAGCAGCATTGCGAAAATAGGCAAATGCCGCCGTATAGCCCGCCGCCGACAGAACCAGACAGATTGCTCCCAACGCCGGCGCGCCCGCGCCAGGCGCAAAGAAGAGCAGGCCACAGGCAGCCAGCAGAAACGCAATCATGGTCTGAATGCATTCGAAGGCGGTGATCTGCTTCTGCTTCATCACTGTTCTGTAAGCCGTACTTATGGCAAAGATCAGCAATAAGGCGAGGCCTGGCGCAAGCAGCGCTGTGGCGCCGAGGGCTGGATAATCCGCGTGTGTACTTAGCTGGTTGGAATAGATAAAGATGAGAGCCCATACGCTCAAGTCCGCTGCCGCAGCCATGAGCGGCCTAATGCTCAGTTCATGATTGCGGGCCGCCGCGAACTCGCAAATGAGCACCATGAGCAATAGCGCGGCAATGAAGGGCTCCATTTGGTGCGTGGCGACCGACAAGGCAAGGGCTACCATGGCCGCTGTGAGATTGGCCACCCAGAAGACCGGCGCCAAGTCCAGCTTCCAAGCCAGCGCAGAGGCAGCAACGACGAACGTGCCCAGGATGCCCGCGGCCGCCGCCGGAGACAGCACTTTGAAGCTCAAGGTGAGTTCCCAGAGCAGAGGAGCGAGAATGAGGGCAGATGTGCCGGCGTAAATGGTGCTTGCAAACCACTCCCCGGCTTTAACCCGCGCGGACCATACCAGCCACATGAGCGCGTAGGCAATTGCGACGGCGGCAATGGCCATCCTGGGAAGCGAAGTGGACTCCGCCACCGCGCGCAGTACATAAGCCCCGGCAATGCCAAGCATGGCTTTGCCCAGAACGGAAAAGACACCGCCAGCCTGCGCAAAGGGCTGATATTCAGCCAGCTCGGCGCTCTGCGATGCGCTTGACTCCAACGCGGGCAGCGAACTGAACACCTCAGAGGGGTGTTCGACGGCCTGAACCCGCTTCTCCAACGTATCCAGGCGGGCGGCAATCTTATTTAAGGCGTCGGGAAGATCATCCATCGTCACCACCCGATTCTGCATAAGTGCAGCGGCTCTCAGTCTCCGGCGGCAGCTTCAGGGAGGCTCTTTTCAGGCCACGGAGGCAGCAGCTTGACCAGTATCCACAAGAACAGCAGAGGCAGAAGAGCCAGCCCAATGGCCACCAGCAGTCCTTCACGCGTTACCAGGCTCATCTTGTAAGTGGTGTAGCCGAGAAAACTCTTCGAGAATAACTGTCCGCCGATCACGACATTCCAGCGCATGGCAAGAACTCCGATCAGGGCCAGGCATCCAGAGATGACGTACATGTACTTGCGGGCAATCTCCGGCAGCTTCACCACCTGCGTCAGGAACAGCAGAATCAGCGGCAAGACCGTGCCCAGACCCATCTGAAGCACGATCTGCGAGAAATAGAGCTTGGTGTGGACCATGAAATTCAGGCTGCGGAAGGATTCGTTGGCCTCGTAGATTCGGTGCACCAGATCCAGCATCTCCAGGCTGAAGTCGATTATGTAGATATAGAACATGTACATCGCGGTAGTGTCCACGCAGCGCATGTCGATTTTTTCCTTGCGCAGCTTGGTGATGGCCATATAGAGAAGCATGACCCCGGCGATGCCCGAGACCATGGCCGAGAAGATGAAGACAACTGGAATGAGAGGCGAATTCCACCAGGGATTGGCCTTGATGGAACCGAAGATGAAGCCTACATAGCCATGCAAAAGGAATGCTGAAGGAATGCCGATGAGCGTGACGATCCAGCCTACGCGCTCGTCAATGTGCAGCGAGCGCTCACTGATGTTGCTGGAGCCGAGCGTCATGATTTTATAGACAAGGCGCAACAGGCCCTTGCTGGATTGCGACAGGAGCACAATTTCGCGCCGGTAGTCGAGCCATATCTCCAACACCAGCACGGCCATCAGGTACCAGAGATAGACGTAACCGAACATGGCCATGGCCGAGGTGCTGTGCGGAGTAAAGTACATCTCCGGCGAGCGGAAGGGATGGCCAAGATGCAAGACCAGCGGCAGGGGCGCAACCAGCAGAAAGGCCAGGGCTGTCAGCAGGGCCAGCCGATAAGTGGGTTTCACCGCCTCGACGCGGAAGACACGCTCCAGCGAAGCCAGAATGAATGCGCCCGCCACCAGCCCCGTGATGTAGGGGTACAAAACGATCAGCACGCTCCAGTAGAGTGTGATTTCGTTGGGATACATGTAGCCTTCAACACCGCTCATTCTTTAGCTCCTAGCTACTAGCTCATTCCGCTGGTTCCGTCGTACTCGTTTCACGCCGCCAGCCCTTAGCTGGAAGCTGGCGGCTGGTAGCCGCCGTTATCGCACCGAGCCATCCAGGCCGTTGTAGAAGGCCTTGGCGCCAGTAGCCATTTCCGGCTTTAACACCTGCACGCTATGGGTCTTCAGGAACTCGTGAATTGGGTCTTTGGGATCCTTCAAGTCGACCAATTGGCGCGCGCCGGTTGGACAGGCCTCGCAACAGGCGGTCGTAAGTCCCTTGGTAATCCGGTGGTAGCAGAGCGTGCATTTATCCGCCACCTTCTTTTCCGGATGGATGTAGCGGCATCCATAGGGGCAGGCCTGCACGCAATAGGCGCAGCCCAGACAGTAGGTCTGGTCCACCAGGACCACGCCATCCGGACTGATGAACGTGGCGCCCACGGGGCATACCTGCGTACATGGAGAGTCGGAGCAGTGGTTGCACATCTTAGGAACGAAGAAATATCTTCCTTCGGTATCCGTGGCAACCGGGAAACCTTCCTTGCCTCCGTCGGGCGAGATGACCTCAGGAGAGATCAAGGGATTGGCGGTTAACTCCCCGGATCTGGTCATAGGCCAGTCGGTCCTGTGGTAGCGCTCAACCCAGGTGCGGAAGTGTCCCTCCGGCACATTGTTCTCTGTCTGGCAGGCGCGCACACAGTTGCCGCAGCCAATGCACTTGGGGATATCGATCAACATGCCCCACCAGTGCTCCGACATCTTGTAGTTCGGCGAAGCCTCTGGAGTACTAGCCAGGACGGACTCCCATGCAACCGCCGCGGCCGGCAAAAGGATCAGTAATTGACGCCGGGTAATATTCATTTCGCACCTCCCGCGTCCATGGCCGGACTGTGTGGATTGTGGCAAGTTTGGCAGGGAACACCGTTCGAGTGCTCTGCCGGATCAACCTGCGGAAAGTCCTTGGGCTTGGCTGTGCTGGCTGTGTGGCAGCGCGCGCAAAGCACCGCGGTATCCGGCAAAACGGGCGTCACTGATGCCGGGTCTGCCGCGTGCTTCGCTAGGGCGCCATGGCAAGCTTCGCAGTTGACGTGCGCATGTTTGCCGTTCTTCTTCGCATCAAGAACGTCTGTATGGCAACTCTCGCATGTCTGGTGGCCGGCAAACGTGACCGGAAGGACGGCAATTTCGCCGATCGCTGCTCCACGGTAGTGGCCGTACTGCCCAAAGCTCTTGGGGACCACGAAGTGGCGCACGACCAAAAACACCAGAAAGGCGAGGACAAATAGCCCCGCAAACCGGAAAAGATGTCCTGCATCCTTATAAACGCTCATGAAGCCCTATCTCCGTAACGACCAAGCCGGAAAGAAGTGCGTTTCGACCGCGTGTGATTTGAAACACATTTTGTATGCACGACCATAGCTTGCTGTAAGTTACATCTGTATGTGAGCCAAATCACACGTTGACGTGACGGCATGCGGCTTCGGAGTCGTTCACCGCGTTGAACTCGGAATTCCTCTGCCCGGCGCGGGAAGCGATACGATGAATATCTGGAGCAGAAGATGGCGAAGATATTGGACGGCGCCGCAATTGCGGCGGCCATTAAAGCAGAAGTTGCAGAAGAGGTAAAGGCGCTGGCCGCACAAGGCGTTAGGCCGGGGCTGGCGGCCGTGCTGGTGGGCCATGTCTCCGCTTCAGAGATTTATGTCCGCAGCAAGGTTCAGAGCTGCGCCGATCTGGGCATTTACAGCGACCTGATTACTCCTCCCGACACGGTGACGACGGAGGAGATGCTGGATCTGGTGGCTGCGCTCAACAGCCGCGACGAGATCGACGGAATTTTGATCCAGTTGCCGCTGCCGCCGCAGGTGGACACAAAGGCGCTGCTCGACGCCGTTTCGCCGGCCAAGGACGTGGACGGCTTTAACCCGGTAAACGCGGGACGCTTGCTGGCGGGGCGTCCGGCGCTGGCGCCCTGTACACCCGCCGGGGTGATTGAAATTTTGAAGCGCAGCAGCATCCCCATCGCCGGGCAGCACGCAGTGGTGGTGGGGCGGAGCGACATTGTGGGCAAGCCGGCGGCGATGCTGCTGCTGCACCAGAACGCCACGGTCACTATTTGCCACTCGAAGACCCACGACCTGGGAGCAATTACGCGGCAGGGGGATATTTTGGTGGCTGCTATTGGCCGGGCAGGCTTTATCACGGCGGAGATGGTGAAGCCCGGCGCGACCGTTATCGACGTAGGCATCAACCGCATTACCAAACGCGCCGAGTTCGACCGCTTTTTTGCCGGCAACGCCAAGCGCGAGGCTACCTTTGCCAAGCGAGGCTCGACTCTTGTGGGCGATGTGCATCCCAAGGCGTTTGAAGTGGCGGGAGCCTATACGCCTGTGCCCGGCGGCGTGGGCCCGCTGACCATTGCCATGCTGATGGCCAACACGGTGCAGGCCGCAAAGATGAGACGAGGGCTATAGCCGTATGTTGCGAGTGGGTCTGACGGGCGGGCTGGGCAGCGGCAAAAGCACTGTTGCGGAGTATTTGCGTGGCCTTGGAGCAGAGGTGATAGAGGCCGACGAGCTGGGACGGGCGATGATGGAGCCGGGCCAGCCTGCGTATGCGGAGATTGTGCGGGTCTTCGGCCCTGGGATAGTTGGTCCACATGGCCACCTGAACCGCGCGCGACTGGCGGAGATGGCGTTTCAGGGCGGACGGCTGAACGAGCTGAATGCCATTGTGCATCCGGCGGTAATTGCCGCGCAGCGGCGCTGGATGGAGGCGGTTTTTGCACGCAATCCGGCAGCGGTGGCGGTGGTGGAGTCGGCGCTGATTTTTGAGGTGGAGCGGGACGCCCGCGCCCGCGGCGAGCGGGAGAGCGTGTTGGCAGATTGGCGGCGGCGCATCGACCGCATTGTGGTGGTGACGGCGCCGGATGAGCTGAAGATCGCCCGCTATGCTGCCCGGATCAACCCCGATGGAGCAGGCCGCGAAGCCGCCGAAGCCGATGCGCGGCTCCGGCTGTCGCACCAGATTCCGGATGCTGAAAAAGCTGCCATGGCCGATTACATACTTGATAATAATGGAGATAAGGAAGGCCTCAAGGTACAGGTGGAAGCGCTGTGGAAGCATCTGAAGACAGAGAGCAACAAACCTCTTGAAGACGAGTCATTAAAATAGAAAGAGGCTGCCGCTCCCTTCCCTCCGGAACTGCGACGCGCGCCAGCCTAACTGCTAGAGGAAGGTCTTTCGGGTCTTTATAACCATGAAACTGCGCCGGATTCTTTTGATTGTCCTGCTGGTGGGTGGATTCTGGTACCTAACCGCGCATCTACCCACGGGATGGAATCACTTCTCGTTTTTTGGGGTGCATGGCTCCAGTTCACCGCTCGAACTGACCGAGGCTCAGGCCGCGCCTGCTTACGACGCCGAAGAGCAGAACAATATCGCGATTTACAAAAGAGTGTTGCCCTCGGTGGTGAATATCACCTCTACCACCTTGGTCTTTAACTTTTTTTATGGAACTGTGCCGCAGCAGGGTCAAGGCTCGGGTTTCATCCTCGACAAGTCAGGCCATGTGCTGACCAACTACCACGTTGTAGAGGGCGCCAACCGCGGCATCGAAGTGATGCTGAGCAACAAGCGCCGGTATGCAGCCAAGGTGGTGGGGGTGGACAAAGTACATGACCTGGCACTTTTGCAGATTGATGCGCCTAGCCTGCAGCCTGTTACTCTGTCCGATTCCAGCGATCTCTCGGTTGGCCAGAAGGTCTACGCCATTGGCAATCCCTTCGGCCTGAGCGGCACCATGACCAGGGGCATCATCAGCTCTATCCGCAGCATTCGCGGCTCAGAGGGCGCACCCATTGAGGACGCCATCCAGACCGACGCGGCCATCAACCCTGGCAACTCCGGCGGGCCGCTGCTGAACTCGCGTGGCGAAGTGATCGGCATCAACACCATGATTGCCTCGAACGGCGCCGATCAGAGCTCAGGCATTGGCTTTGCCATCCCCATCAACACGGCCAAGGCTGTGCTTGCAGATCTCACGCGGTACGGACGCGTCAAGCGGCCCTCGCTGGGCATTGTTTCGTATGCGATTGGTCCGGATTTGGCCTCGCAGATGGGGCTTGCTGTGGATTATGGAGTGCTGATCCAGAAGGTGATTCCGGGCGGCGCGGCGGAACGGGCCGGGTTGCGCGGCGGCAACCAGCAGGCATATGTAGGCAATACACCCATCATGCTGGGCGGCGACCTGATTGTAGCCATCGACGGACAGCCGGTAGCCGATCCCGATTCTATCAATGCACTGATGGACAAACACCAGGCAGGCGATACGATCAGCGTTACGATCTATCGTGGACGCAGAGAGATGACACTCAAGTTAATTTTGGGAGAAGCGCGGGGAGCAAATACCTAGGCGGAATGAGTTTTTTGTTTCGATCGATGAGTATTGCGGGCCGCTTCGGGTTAGGATCGGCCCGCGCTGTATTTAGATTTCTAGAAGCCGACCTGAATTTCGTACTGCTCGATGCTCGCTACCTGCATTTGCGCGGAGGCGATTGTCTCGCCATAGTGGGCGGCAACGATTTCGGCTGCCTTGCCCTTATTCAGGTAGGGCCGCACAGCGGCCAGCTTGATGGTAGAGGTTGAAACCATCTGCGCGACCGCGGCCTTGCTTGAGACTGACTGAACCAGCGCAAGCATGGCAGAGACAACGGTTGCCACCGCTTGAATGGCGGCCAAAGCGTGCTGCTGGCTCGTGGAGTTGGTGATTCTGGCTGCCTGCAAGAGCGCGGCGTTCACCTGCTGCTGAAATGCCGTCACCTGGGCCTGCATCTGAGCCAGCACGCTGGCCGATGGGTTGGCGAGGTATTCTTTGGCCTGCGAGACAAGCAGATTCGACGCAGAGTCGAAACTCGTGGTTGCGGCTGCAAAGATTGGCGCGTCCGCCGGAGCAAGCAGGGAGGCGGTCGAGTCTACGGTGGCCACCGCGCTTTGCAGCGCCGGAGTCCAGTTGACAATGTTCTGCGCCACAGCGGTTTCAGTACAACCGCTGACAAAGGGCAGCGGAATGAGCAGGGCGATCAGCGCCCAGGCTCCCAGCTTTGCGGTTGAGCCGGGAGAGGATGAGGCGTTGACAGGATCCCTGGCGAGCAGGCCGAGAAGCGCCGTGGCCAAGCCGCTTACGAGAGTCACTACGGAACCAGCGCCGACCGTGCCCAGCGTGATGCCCTGCTGCGAGAGGACACCGGTAATGGTAATGGCCGCAATCAGCACCCCGGCAGCCGATGTTTTAGGATGATTCCAGATATTGGAAATAGGGTTCATACAATATGCTCCTTTAATGCGAATACTGCTTTAGAACTTAATGCCCAGGCTGACCAGGAAGGCCTTCACTTTGGGCCAGGCGGCCCTGAGGTCGGTTACGGTCTGGATATCGAGGGGAATATTCAGCGGATTGGTGGCCGCGCCGGCGAGATCCGACATTGGCTTCTCCATGGCGCCCGCCAGGATAGCAAGCGCCGCGATTACCTCCGGTGCCGCGTGCAGCACCTTGCTTGCGCCGGTGAGCCACTTCAAGGCGTCTTCGGCTCCGATTTCTATACCTTTCTCGATATTGACAAGGATGTTGGCCATTGCGTTTGATCCTTTTCTTGCCGGCGATGGGTCTGGTTCCGGCCCATTGCCGGCTTGGGGTGTGGCTGCTTTCAATCTCTGGAAGTTGCCGTGGTTCCGGTCTGGCCACCAGCAAAAGCCTTGCCATACAGACAAGAGCGGTCCCACGCCCCGGCGCCATCCGCAGGGGAGGGCGTACACATTCGCCGGGCATGGCATTTCCGTCTCTTGTCTGGCTACTCTTAAGGCTAAGGAATTAGGGGTATATCTTCGGCAAAGCGATCTACATGGGTAAGTATCTAAAGAATAAATACTTATAGAGACTCAAACTGCGCTGAGGTCTTGACACCATGCCGCAGAGCAAGGGTGGCGCCTTCTTTGCTCGTCAAACGCCAACTGAATCGCTGCTGAGAGGCGGCCAGAACTTAAGGATTGCGCCGCACAAACCGCCGTCCGTGCAACTCATATTCCCCACCGGCAACGCGGGCAATGGCCTCCGTGTAAGCCAGGTGCTCCTCGGCTAGAATGCGCTCTGCCAGTGAATGTGCATCGTCGCTGTCCAGCACCGGAATAGCCCGCTGCACGACGATAACCCCATGGTCCAAATGCTCATCCACAAAGTGAACCGTGCATCCGGCTATTTTTACGCCATAGTCGAAGGCCTGCGTTTGCGCATCGAGGCCGGGAAAGGCCGGCAGCAGCGAAGGATGAATGTTAAGGATGCGATTGGGGAATGCTGCGATGAACTCGGGCGAGAGCAGCCGCATATAACCGGCGAGGCACACCAAATTGGCTCGATACGACCGCAGACAGGCGATGACGTCTGCATCATGCTCCTGACGCTTGCGACCCTTGGAAACGAAGAGCGCCGTGGGCAGGCCCAGTTCGCGCGCTGCTTGAAGACCGCCAGCATCAGCTATGTTCGAGATCACGACGGCGATCTCAACGCCCTTGAGTCTTCCGGCACGGACGGACTCGGCAATAGCCAGAAAGTTCGAGCCGCGGCCGGAGAGCAAAATGCCGAGGCGAAGCGGAGGGGCATCCACGCTCATGTGTACTGCACCCGGCGATCGCCCTTAACCACCCGTCCAATCACGAAGAACTTCTCCTCCGACCGGTCGAAGAGATTTTTTGCGCGCGCAAATTTGGCTGCTGGAATTGCCACGATGAGCCCCACACCCATGTTGAAGGTGCGCATCATCTCTTCTTGCGAAACCTGACCCAGTTCGCGCAGATGTTCAAAGATGGGCAGCACCGGCCAGGAGCCAATCTCAATTTGCGCCCCGGTGTTTTTGGGCAGGATACGAGGCAGATTTTCTGTGATGCCTCCGCCGGTGATGTGAGCCATGCCGGTGGTCAAGCCGGCCGCAACCAGCTTTTGAATCATATGCAGGTAGCTGCGATGGGTCTTCATCAGCGCTGCGCCAGCCTTTTCTTTGAGGGCGGTTACATATTGTGTCGGCTTGTAGCCAGCCACCTCAAAAAGCAGCTTGCGGGCCAGCGAGTAGCCGTTGGTATGTAGCCCGGTGGAGGGCAAACCGACCAGCACATCGCCGGGCTTGATGCCCGCGCCGGTCACCATCTTGTCGCGATCCACTGCGCCCACGATAAATCCCGCCAGGTCGTATTCGCCGTCGGTATAAAAACCGGGCATCTGAGCCGTCTCGCCGCCGATGAGGGCGCAGCCATTGGCCTTGCAGGCCTCGGCCAGCCCGGTAACAACGCTCTCTGTCACTTCGGGGTCCAGCTTGCCGCTGGCCAGGTAGTCCAGAAAAAACAAGGGGGTTGCGCCCTGAACAGCAATGTCGTTGACGCAGTGGTTCACCAGGTCAACTCCCACAGTGTGGTGCATGCCCAGCTCGAAGGCCACCTTGAGCTTGGTGCCAACGCCATCTGCAGAGCTGACCAGGATGGGGCTCTTCCAGCGCTGCAAGTCCAGGCGGAAGAGAGCACCGAAGCCGCCAATGCCGCCTAAGACATTGCGATTGAAGGTCTTCTGCGCCAGGTACTTGATACGCTCCTTGGCGCGGTCGCCACTGCTGATGTCAACGCCTGCGTCGGCGTAAGTCACGGATTTGGATTTGGATTCGTTGGGCACTGTGCGGCTTTCTGCGGATGGATTTCCTGGGCGGCGCGGCTGGCCGAAAGGACGATTTTAGCAGGATTTGCGGAGTGCAGGCTTGCATTCACAAACCCGAAAGTCATTGTCAGATCAAGAAATCCCGTTTGAAATGACAAGCGCACTTGACATTACGTATAAGGCGCTCTATGCTCTGATGGAAAGCAGGCTTTACATGATGCCCACCATCACAAATCGCGTTAAAGAACTTCGCACCGCAGCCGGGTGGACGCAGGAGCAACTGGCGCATGCCACTGGCGTATCCCGCCAGAGCATCAACTCCATTGAACGCAACCGCTATGTACCCAGCCTGGAGCTGGCTCTTCTTTTCGCGCGCATCTTTGCCTGCTCGACCGACCAAATCTTCAAACTGGAGAACGAAAAGTGACCCATCCCATCCTCAGCCGGATACCTTTCCTAGGCGCATTTGTCGATGAGCGCTTCCTGGAGCATCGCCGCCGCGCCAGCAGCATTGCGGGGTTTGCCACCCTGCTGGTTTCTGCTGGTATTTTTGAATACCGTTTGCTCTTCAGCCACATTTTGAGCTGGGATCTTTTCACCGTTATCCTCACCTTTGCGGTGGTCAAAGTGTTGTTGTTTTTCTGGTACCGATTCAACGACTAAGCCTGAAAGGGGAGCTGAAAATGTGTGTGCCGATTCATCAACTCGACCCCAAAGCCCGGCGCAAGATCGCACTCGGCAACGCGTGCCTGATTGCCGGCATCGTGCTGTCCAGTTTCGTTCACCCCGCCAGCCACTTCGCGCGTCTATGGACCGATGCACTATGCGGCTTCATGTTTGGCATTTCGATCACCATCAACCTCTTCGTGCTCCGGCGTCGCCGCTGCCGCATGAAGCAGATTGATTCTGCATTCATCGATTGAGCAAGCGGAAATACCTATAGAAAGCTCTGCCGCTCCTCTGCAGTTGGAATGGGACAGCTTTCAAGCCGTCCCCAGATGCGGTAGCGCCAACGAGCAATGAGCCGGTAGCCGAAATCGCGCAAAGGGCGTGGAATGCAGCGCAGGATGGCGGCAATCGTAGCCCAGGGTTGCTGTAGCTCGCCGAGCAATGTTACGACCGCATCCGAACGAAGCTGTACACATTCGGCTGCACTACCGGCGTTGCGCACAACCAGGACCGTAGTTGGGGCCAGCCCCGGCTCTGTAGCTCGCAAGCGGTAACGCTCCAGAAGAACCGCTACTTTTGGCGACCCCGAAGCGGCAAAGCGCAGTTTATTCTGGCGGTCGTGCCGTAGCAGCCAGCGCACTGAGCGGTTGCACAGTGCGCAGTGGCCGTCGAAGACGACCAAGAGAGCCTTGCCGAGTTCATCCTGTGCGCTCATCCCTTACGGGATGCAGGGCAACACAAGCCGATTCATTTTGGCCGGGGGGGTGAGACGCACTCCCTCTATACTTAAGCCTGTATGAGTTCTCATAGACCAGTTCCAGGCCATACCCGTTCCCAAGCCCTGCAACAGCGCGCCGAGCGCTTCTTTCCCGGTGGCGTAAATTCGCCGGTGCGAGGTTTTCGCGCGGTCGGCGGCGCACCACCGTTCATTGAGTCCGCCTCAGGCGCTTACCTCTTCGACGCAGACGGCAACCGGTACATCGACTACTTCGGCTCCTGGGGACCGATGATTCTGGGCCATGCTTTTCCTTCGGTGGTGGAGGCGATCGAGCGGGCGGCGCGCAACTCCGCCAGTTTTGGCGCCTCAACAGCCGCGGAGGCCGACCTGGCCGAGCGCATTGTTGCCTGCTACCCGGCCATTGAGAAGCTGCGGTTTGTCAGCTCGGGCACGGAGGCCACCATGTCGGCCATCCGGCTGGCGCGCGCCGCTACAGGTCGCAAGATCATCGTCAAGTTTGAAGGCTGCTATCACGGACACTCCGATGGGCTGCTGGTGAAAGCCGGCTCAGGGGTTGCTACCTTCGGCATTCCTGGCTCGGCGGGGGTGCCGGAGGAGATTGCCCACCTGACGCTGGCCCTGCCCTATAACGATCTTGCCGAGATTGAAGCAGCCTTTGCCGCCAATCCCGGCGCCATCGCTGCCGTGATTCTGGAGCCGGTAGTGGGCAATGCCGGCTGCATTCCTCCCGCGCCCGGCTACCTGGCCGGATTGCGCGCCCTCACCGCGCACGAAGGGGCTTTGCTGATCGTCGATGAGGTCATGACCGGCTTCCGTGTAGCCTTGGGCGGAGCATTGGAACTCTACGGCGTGGATGCCGACCTGGTTACGCTGGGCAAGATTGTGGGCGGAGGGCTGCCGGTGGGCGTCTTTGGCGGCAAGGGCGCTTTGATGGATATGCTGGCCCCACTCGGTCCGGTGTATCAGGCTGGAACCTTGAGCGGCAATCCGCTGGCCATGGCAGCGGGACTCGCAACGCTTACCTATCTTCAGGAACACGCAGCCGAGGTCTATCCGCTGCTTGAAGCTACGGCAAAGGCCGTTACCGAGGGCGTGGCCGCAGAGGCCGCCAAGGCAGGCGTTCCGCTCACGCTGAACCGCGTAGGCGCCATGTGGACCTGGTTCTTCACGGCAGGGTCGGTGACGAACTATGCCGAGGCTGCGCGCTCAGACACAGCGGCCTTCGGGCGCTTCCACCGCGCCATGCTGAACGCTGGCATCTGGCTGCCACCCTCGCAATTTGAAGCCGCATTTCTGAGTACAGCTCACGGTGAAGAAGAAGTTACCGCTACCATTGCTGCCGCGCGCGAAGCGTTCCGGTAAGAGCGAGACAAATCTTGTCGGGATAGGCACGAATACTGTTTCTCAAATCAACTCAGGTGCATCTTTATCTCTATGAGTCAAGAAAAAGCAACTTTCGGAGCAGGGTGTTTCTGGGGAGTCGAGGCGGCCTTTGCAGCCATTCCCGGTGTAGAGGCCACTGCTGTCGGCTACGAGGGCGGCTCGCTGGAGCGGCCCAGCTACAAAGACGTATGCACAGACCAAACCGGCCACGCAGAGGTGGTCGAGCTCGACTTCGACACCGATCAGGTGAGCTACGAGCAGCTCCTGGACGCGTTTTTTGCACTGCACGATCCCACCACTCTGAATCGCCAGGGGCCGGACTGGGGTACGCAGTACCGCTCCACCATCTTCTTCCATTCTCCTGAACAGGAAGAGCAGGCCCTCGCCAAGATCGAGCAGCTTACCGCCGAGGGCAGCTTCAAGCCGAAGCGCATCGTCACTAAAGTCGAGCCTGCCCAAACCTTTTGGCGCGCGGAAGACTACCACCAGCGCTATCTGGAAAAGCGCGGCCAGGCAAGCTGCCACATTTAGGGGTTGGGGTGCTGGAGAATCAGCCTGCTTCGGACAGCGCTTTAGAGCATTTTAGCAATTACCGTAGACCGGTGATGCAGTGATTGAACCAT
>VFSW01004269.1_pt1 | contig 21345 bp, 22 predicted proteins | sample 5358111 | NCBI WGS metagenome assembly VFSW01 (sample SAMN11554181, study PRJNA540505) | mine drainage metagenome | isolation source: sediment from site ElyBrook_90M | place: USA: Ely Copper Mine, Vershire, VT | collected 2017
CCAGGTCGAGACCTGGGGATTTGACCAGAGCGACGTCATCCCCCGGAAGGCCTTCCTGGTGATGCAAAAGGTGGGAGGCCAGGTCATCGGCGCCTTCGATACGGAACTGCCCGGAGCTGCCGCCAATGGTGATCCCGAATCGATGGTGGGTGTTGCCGTGTCTTTGCCCGGAGTGAAAAAGGCTGAAGTTTTTGGTGAGGCGCCGCTCCCTTACCTGCACTCCCACATGCTGGCCGTGCGCGAGGGCTATCGCAATCGCGGCCTTGGCGCGCAACTCAAGCTGGAACAAAGACGTGAAGCCCTCACCAGGGGAATCCGCCACATGGAATGGACCTTCGATCCCCTTGAGATCAAAAACGCATTTCTGAATATCCACAAGCTGGGAGCCATCGTTCGTAGATATTCGGTGAATTTTTATGGTGTATCCTCATCTCGTCTACAGGGAGGATTGCCAACCGACCGTTTAGTGGCCGAATGGCACCTCGATTCGCCACGCGTGAACGCAAAACTGGCGGGGAAGTCAGTCGGCATCGCAGTTGAGGAGCGAATCCAGGTCCCAGCCTCAATCTACGAGTGGAAGACGTCGGAAGCGGATCGGCAGCTTGCCCTCAACGTTCAGTCGGAAAATCGCCGCAAGTTCCAGAATGCATTTGCTCAAGGCCTCGCCGTACTTGGCTTTGCCCGGGATTCGGAAGGAAACGGAACCTTCGAGTTGGGACACGTGTCACAAGCGGAGTCAGGCATCTAACCATCGAGGAACGCTAAAAATCTATGCGAATCGATAGCATCGTCCTGCGCGAACTGCACATGCCTCTAGTGCGCCCTTTTGATCCCAGTGTTGGCGTCACCCGCGACCGCCGCATCCTCCTCGCGGAGGTTCAATCGGAAGGACTTACGGGCTGGGGTGAGTGTACTGCCGGGGAAAAGCCCTTCTTTTCCGGCGAATCTACCGACACGGCCTGGCAGGTGATCGTCAATGATCTCGGCCCCATGCTGGCGTCGGTTGACGTCATCGAGCACGGCGGCGAATGTCCGCGCATCTTCAAAGCCGTTCGCGGCAATCCCATGGCCAAGGCTGCGCTTGAAAATGCAATTTGGGACCTCGAAGCCCAGCGCGAAGGCGTTTCACTCTCCCGGCTGCTCGGCGGGGTGCGCGATTCGATCCCGTGCGGTGTCTCGCTTGGCATTCAGGCTTCCATCCCTGAGCTGCTGGCAATCATCGAAAAAGAGCTGGCCGCGGGCTATCAGCGCATCAAGCTCAAGTGCAAGCCCGGCTGGGACATCGAGGTTTTCGATGCTGTCAGGAATCGCTGGCCCGGAATCACATTGAGCTGCGATGCCAACTCGGCCTACAAACTTCGCGATGCCGACCACATTGTCACCTTCGACAGCTTCGACCTGCTCATGATCGAACAGCCGCTCTGGTACGACGATTTCTACTACCATTCCATGCTTCAGAAGCGGCTCAACACCCCCATCTGCCTCGATGAATCCATCCGCAACCGCCGCGATGCTCTGGCCGCCATCGAGATGGAGTCCTGCAAGATCATCAACATCAAGCTCGGGCGCGTGAGCGGATTCTCAGAGGCTATCGCCGTACATAACGCGGCGCAGGAGCGGGGAACTCCGGTGTGGTGCGGCGGCATGCTGGAGTCAGGCATTGGCCGCGTGCACAACATCGCGCTGTCCTCGCTGGAGAATTTCTCGTTGCCGGGCGACGTCTCAGCTTCGGCCCGGTACTGGGTCGATGACATCATCGAGCCGGAGGTCACCGTATCCGCACAGGGCGAGATTGTGGTTCCCGATATTCCCGGACGAGGCTACGAAGTACGTACCGACCTGATCGAAAGGCTCACCGTGCGCAAGGAGACGATCCGGACCTTCGCGATGGCGTAGTTGCGATGAGCTTTTGCCCTTGGGGAACTTCAATCTGGCCGTTGACGTACTCTTCCTTCGGGCAGAGCAACTTTGCCGACCGGCCTGCGTCTCAATCCTGAGGGCGGCCCATCGAAGCAAGTTGGCGCTTGCCGGAGGAAGAGATTCGTGACTCCCCAGGAACAACAGCTGTTAGTTTCCTTGACGCAGAAGATCACCCAGACCCAGTTGCAGGAAAAAGACCCGGACGCCGAAAACCTGCTCGGCCGCGAGCTTGGCGCCAATCCTGATGCGCTGTACATTCTGGCGCAGACGGTTCTGGTGCAGAACATAGCGCTCGATCAGGCGAAGGCGCAGGTCAGCCAGCTTCAGCAGCAGTTGCAGCAGAATCAGCAACAGGCTCGCCCGCAACCGGCTCATGCCACGAGCTTTTTAGGACGGCTGCTCGGCGATCGCGATCCCGAACCCGCTCCGCAGCAACCACCGCCCTACCAGCCCGTTCCACAGTACGCGCAACCTCAGTACAGCCAGCAGGCGCCCCCCGCTTACGCTCCTCCGCCCCAATATCAGCAGCCGCAGTATGTGCCGGTCCAGGGCGGCCAGCCGAGCTTTCTGCGCGGCGCCATGCAGACCGCGGCAGGCGTTGCGGCCGGGGCATTGGCGTTTGAAGGGGTCGAGTCCGTTCTCCACGGAATAGGAGGCTATGGCCACCCCGGCATGGGAATGGGCGGCTTCGGCATGGGTGGCGGCATGGGAATGGGCGGCGGATTCGAGCGCCCCGTCGAAGAAACCGTGATCAATAACAACTACTACGACCAGCCCGGAACCCAGGGCTTCGACCACTAATCGGGCAGCGGTCACCATCTGAACGAGCCTGCGGATGGGGGAGCGGACAGCTTCAGGGACGCCAGCGACACCTCGTCCGACAAAGACGATTCCAGCAACGACCAGGTGGGATTCGACCACTCCAACTCCGGAGACGCCTCCGGATTCGACTCCAGCAATGACGACACCTCCGGATTCGATGACGGCGGCCAGGACGATGGCGGCGGGAGCTTCGACGACGGTGGCGGCTTTGGTGGCGACGGCGGCGGCGACCTGGTGTAATCCGCTTAGACCTCAACGATAAATAAGGGCCAAATCCGCATGGGGGCTGGCCCTTACTGTTTTGTTCAATGAATTCTTCAAGGTAGAAGTCCCAACTCTCGACCTTTGCTGGCTTCGACTTCGAACGCACCTTGACGCGCCTGCCGGAAGATCAGCAAGCCCTGCTCCTGCTGACTTATCGCGAGCGCTAGCCATTCGCCACGGTCGCCCGCCTCACCAGTGTCAGTGTCCGCGCGATCATGTGAGTGAACACGAGACGCCATAGATACAACCCATCTAGATTAAGAACCTATAGCTAATCTCTGTGGCGGGTCCTTGTGCGCACTCGCACCCACCCTTGACCTCTAGTGATGCAAATCACTTGCCAAGCCATTATCGATGTGGCACCATCGCTCATCATGCGGAATTCCCCACCGGTCGCCGTTGTGCTGAGCTTGCAGGTTTCGTTCATCCGCGAAGCTCGATCCGACGCCCCGATTACGGAGGCGAACCAGCATGAAGTAACTCGGCTTCTCCTGAACCGCCTCGCGGTGCTAGAGGCTGCCAAGCGCGCTCTCGATGATCTTCGAAGTGCGGCCGCGCTAGCACCTCCGACACCCCATGGGAAGAACGACGGTAACAGGATGCACTGATCGGCAACGACAGCAAGACCGTCTCTGATCGCTTTCGACGGGTGGTTTCGCGTTGGTGAAAACATGATAGTGGGCCAGCTTGTACTTCGACACGCATTTCTCGTAGGAATGAATCATGAAACTGCTTGCCAGGTGATCGCTCGCAAGTTAGTGCCGAGTGCAAGAGTCGAGTTCGGCGAATGCGTCGTTGTGAATGCCCCGTCTCACCTGCCAGATGGTGACTACCTTGTGACTTTCGACAGGCACAGTATGCGTGCTTCGAAAAAGCATGGACTGTGGTTCTCTGATGAACCAGCGAGTCTTGATCAGAGAGTCAACGGGTATGGACGCCTGACGCCTACAGGGCCACAGATACAACCCATCTAGATAAAAAGCCTATAGCTATACTCGCTGGCGCGTCCTCTTATTGCTCGCCACGTCGTCGCCTTGCTCTATCCCGGCGCGCCGCGGAGACCGCAAGCAGCGGCGCCGTAGCACCGCGGGCGCGCCTACCCGAAAATTTCACGGCTGGTGCGGCTGCGGGCCTTCCTTGGGCTTGCCCCAACTGAACCGGCGTCCCACGATCAGCTTCACAATGTAGTGGTCGGTGGCAGCGGTCGGGCCAATCCCCACGCCGAAATTGATCTCCCAGTCAGGCGACACGTTCAGATCGATGGCAGGGAAGATCTGCTGCTGCTGGTTGTGCAGGGACGCAATGTCGCGAATGCTGCCGTAGTCGGCGTAGTATTCGATTCCGCCCGTAACCACCTTGGTGAAGTCCCAGCTCAGCTTGACCGCCGGCGAAAAATCCAGTCCCAGGTTCACGTCGGGGCCATGGAAAGTTCGCTCAAGGGCGGGATTCACTGCCCAATAGAATCGTCCAACCTGCTTGTCGACAATAGGCCGGATCTCCCACGTCCACGTATCCAGCGAGAACTGTGCCCTCTGATAGCCAACCTCCGTCGACAGGCTCAAACCGACGGGCCACCGCCACTGGGGAGGGACCCGCACGCGCGGCCGGATGTGATCGCCCACCCATTGCGCGCCCAGACCACTCTGTTCCGAAGTGAAGACATAGAATCCCACTTCGGACCACTCGTTGATCCCCTGAGTAATCTCTAGAGTTTCATGTTCGGCATGGTTGGTTGGGGCGACGCCATGGATGGTTCGGGGCTGACCCTCGGCAGTGAAGTTGGAGTGCAGTTCAAACATGGTGTTCTTGGGCGCGACTGTATCCGAGCCGTACACCTGAATCTCGTAGTTGCCCTGCGCGCGCGCCTTAAGACAAAGCACGCAAACCAGCAAGAGGAGTAGGACAGAAGACTTCAAGTGTGCTCCTGAAAGAACTCGGATGTTTAGGCTCGAAGAAAATTGACCGGAGTGCTGTTGTCGTTTGGACGTTTTCGACCGCGCTTTGGACGCGGAATTTCTGCTGCTGGCAGGCTCATTCCGATGGATTCCCTACGGTGGTATACTCGCAGGGGCGGCGCGTCCACGTGCCACCATTTCAGATTATCTGAGGTTCTCATGTCCGGCCATTCCAAATGGGCCACAATCAAGCATAAGAAGGGCGCGCTGGACGCCAAGCGCGGCAAGATATTCACCCGCCTGATCAAGGAAATCACCATCGCCGCCAAAGGCGGCGGAGGCGACCCCGACGGCAACCCTCGCTTGCGCACCGCAGTTCTGGCCGCCAAGGCCGAGAATATGCCGGCGGAGAACATCAAGCGGGCCATCCAGCGCGGCACCGGCGAGCTTGAGGGCGTCAACTACGAAGAGATCACCTTTGAGGGCTACGGCCCCGGAGGCGTCGCCGTCATTGTGGAAGTGACCACGGATAACCGCAATCGCACCGTGAGCGAAATCCGTCACTGCTTCTCAAAGAACGGCGGAAATCTCGGGTCGACCGGCTCGGTACTGCACATGTTCTCGAAGAAGGGCATCATCGCCGTGGAGAAATCCGCCGCCAGCGAAGAAAAGCTGATGGACATCGTGCTCGAGCACGGCGGCGAAGACCTGAACGATGAAGGCGATACCTGGGAAATCATTACCGACCCCGCCTCTTATGAATCGGTGCTCACGGCGATCAAGGCGGCCGGAATTCCAACCGTCATGAGCGAAGTGACCATGGTCGCTTCGACTTATACCAAGCTGGAAGGACCAGCCGCGAACCAGATGCTGCGACTGCTCGAAGCTCTCGAAGATTTTGATGACACCCAGAATGTGTATTCAAACTTCGATATGGACGCGGAGCAGATGGAGCAGGTGGCCGGCTGATCGAATAAATCTAAAGCACGGTTCGATCGAAAGTGCTTCGAAAGGCCGCCCCAGCCGAGGCGGCCTTTGTTGTGAAATGTAGAAGTGACCTTATCTGGAATCGAGAAGAACGTTGATTCGAAATCTTAAGCTTCTTTTTTCAATCATTTTGACTGCGGGCGGGATCGCGGTCGCCCAGTCGACCGGGGGAGCGGCGGTCGGAGGACACGAGACCGCCGAATCTCCGGTTGCCGAAGTGCGCAATGCGCGCTCCTGGGAGATGGGACCGTTCGTCAACGGGGGGGTCGGCATCGGCACCCGCTCATCGTTCAGGTTTTTTTCCGCCGGGTTTGAATTGGGCAAGCCGATTACGCCGGTATTGCACGCCGGCCTGTTTAGCGGACAGTTCGAGTTGGCGGGCAACATCATGCCGCTGTGGCAGGCTTACACGCCCTCTCCGCATCAGCAAACGTTTGTTTTTCAGGGGCAGACCTACACGGAACCTATTGGCGGGGGGACTTACACAGGCATCAGCCTGACTCCGGTGATCTTCCGCTGGAACTTCCTGACGAAGTCGAAGCGCATCCAGCCGTGGTTCCAGGGTGCGGGCGGCCTCATTTATACCCCGCACAAGTTCCCGCCCGATGTGCTGGTGCCGCACGGAAGTCCGGGCGGGACCTCAGTCTTTAATTTTTCACCGCAGGGCGGTGTCGGTCTGCACTATTTCACAGCCTCAAAGCGGTCTATCGACCTGGGCGTGAACGCGGTGCATATCTCATCGGCATCGCTGGGAGACCGCAATCCCGGCGTCAATGCCAGCATTCAGTTCCAGGTGGGTTACACCTGGTGGAAGTAAGTATGACTACCCCGCTTGTCGAGTGCGTCCCTAACTTCTCTGAAGGGACGGATACGCGCCGTGTTGAGGCCATTGTGGCCGCGATGTGCGTGGAAGGTGTCCACCTGCTGGACTGGTCGATGGATACCGATCACAACCGCTCTGTGGTGACCGTGGCCGGCGAACCCGGCGCGGTGGTCGAGTCTGCGGTCCGCGGGGCAGGGAAGGCAGCCGAACTGATCGACCTGACGCGCCAGCAGGGCGTTCATCCACGTATAGGCGCTGCCGACGTGATCCCGTTCGTTCCGATCTCCGGCATCAAGCTCGAACAATGCGTCATGCTGGCCAGGCAGGCCGGTCTCGAAATCTGGCGGCGTTTTGGGGTACCTGTTTATTTCTACGAGTCTGCTGCCGCTCGCCCAGATCGCGCCAATCTTGAAGATGTGCGGCGGGGGCAATTCGAGGGTCTGCGTGATTCCGCCCGCAAAGAGGCCGCTCGGCGCCCCGATGTGGGAGGCCCCGGCCTGCACCCGACGGCAGGCGCCTGTGCCGTGGGAGCACGCAAGTTCCTTGTCGCCTATAACATCTATTTCGATTCCACCGACGTGTCCATCGTCCGCGCCATCGCTCGCGAGATTCGCGCTTCCGCCGGCGGCATGAAGGGCGTCAAAGCCATGGGAGTGCTGGCGCATGGACGTGCCCAGTTGTCGATGAATATCACTGACTTCAACGTCACCCCGATTTCGGACGTCTACGACGCCGTGTCCCGACTTGCCTTCAGGCATAAGACCGCCCCGGTCGAAGGCGAAGTCATTGGTCTCATCCCCGAAGCGGCTTGTGAGCGGGAAAGCGAATGGATGCGTCAATTAACCAGATTCGATCCTGCGGCCAAGATTCTGGAGAACCGCCTGGCGGCTCCGCTGGAGTGGCCGACCAGAACGTGACGGGCATGTTGTCCGTCACCTTGGATTGTCAGGTTTAGAAGTAAAATGATTCTTGGTGAGCCGGGGATTGCCAACTCTCATTTCGCCGGACTGGAAAGCGCTGACCGAGTTGCGCATCCAGTTGATCATTTGAGAATGTGGCACTCCTGGAGGAAGCAATTGTTTAAGAAGTTACTGAAATACTCGATCCCAGCCTTGATGCTTGTCGCTGGACCGGTTTCGCGAGCGGCGCAATTGTCATCCGATGCGCGCACGGCGATTCCGCATGAAGTTCAGCAGTTGGTGGTCATCGACTACCGTGCCATGCAAAACTCGAGCACTGCGATGGAGTTGCGCGACCGGGTGATGCCCCCCGACCTGAAGCAATTCGATGACGCGCTGCGTCGCTCCGGCCTCAACGAAAATCACGATGTCGATCAGCTGGCGTTTGCTCTCTTCCGCCCCACTGACGGAAGTGACCAGGTCGTCACTCTGGGCATCGCCCAGGGGCAGTTCGCTGTCGCGGATATTGTCGCGAATTTTCGAAAGAAGGGCGTCAAGCCATCGGTCGTTCGCACCAACCGGGTGTACCCGATGGGAAAGACCGGAATGGTCCTGTGCTTTGTCGATCCTTCGACCATGGTTTTCGGCGGGATGGACGCCGTGAAGGCCTCTCTCGAAGCGCGCGATGGAAATACGCCCAGCTTGCTTACCAACGCAGTCTTCATGGATGGAATGCGCTCTGTCGATACGGAGCCGCTATGGAGCATCCTGGACCAAAAAGGCACGCAGACCATGATGAAACAGGTCATGGGCGAGGCCGGCTCGGTTGCCGACTTCGATTCTGTGCGCAAGCGCCTTCAGGTTTCGTGGTATTCCATGGATTTTCAACACGGCGTGAAATTCGATCTCTCCATCTTGACCGGCGATTCCTTCGCCGCCGCGACCGTCTCTTCATTGCTCAATGCAGCGGTTTTGTATCGCAAGATGAGCGGCTCGGATTCGGAAAAGGCAGCCCTGGCGGGAACCGATATCAGCTCGAGTTCAGGAAAACTCGCCATTCATTTCGCGGCGTCCGACACCGACTTTAACAGCCTGCTCAAATCTCAGCTGTTTCAGAGTATGGTGCGCTAACAGTCGCGATTATGGTGTCAAGGCGGGAAGCATGAATAGCCGAAGACTGCTGAATGACAGCGACATGGGTTTCGCGAACATCAGCAAGATCGAGCGAGCGCAAGACCGGTGTTTCGCGATAGAAAGTTATCGATGAAACTCGACTTTCAGGTCAGGAAGAAGGTCGATCTCCAGCTTCCCCTCTTCGTGCTCGGTGAGCTTCGGACCCACTGACTGTGCCTGTCTTCCATCGTCCGCGGTGTACTGCACCTTCACATTTCCGCTTCCTTGAATCTGGATGTGATAGTGCACGTCCGCACCGGCCTTCATCGTGTCAGCTCCGAAGCTGGCATTGGGGTAATCGACCTCGAGAAGCCGGATCGGCGCGCCGGTTCGATTCTTCACGGTTACATCGACTTGAGTCGAGTGACAGCCTGCAATCAACGAAAAAGCACAAGCAGTAATGGCGGCGCGCAGGCCCCAAACAGATTTCATAGTTCCCCTGTCTTGTGCGTCGCAAGAGGAAGACCGGCAAGCTGTTTCTCCACACGGTCGACTCGCTTGAGAATCTCCGGCAGCCTTTGAAAGACAGTCACGGCCCGTAGCCAGAGGCGATTGTCGAAACCGGGAGATCCGGAGATCATTTTGCCGGGTGATACGTCGTGTGACACGGCCGACTGAGCCGTGAGGATCACGCCATCCCCCAGGGTGCAATGCCCGGCCACTCCCGCCTGGCCGGCGAGGATGGCATTATTCCCGATAACCGATGATCCCGCCAGGCCAACCTGGGCGCACAGCAGCGTGTTCTGGCCCACCTTGGAGCCGTGTCCAACCTGGACGAGGTTATCCACCTTGCTTCCGTCCCCGATCTCGGTTATGCCTACTGTCGCCCGGTCGATGCATGCGTTCGCCTGAACATCAACGCGGCTGCCCAGGCGGACGGGGCCGGACTGGGGGATCTTCTCCCAATGTCCAGCCTCATTTTTGGCAAAACCGAACCCGTCGCTGCCGATAATTGCCCCATTCTCCAGGGTCACGTGATCGCCCAGCACGCAACACTCTCGGACCACCGCGTGAGCATGAGCGAAGAAATGGCTGCCGGCTTGAATTCCTGCGTAGAGGACGACATGCGGAAGAAGCGTGGCGTGGGGTCCAAGCCGGACTCCGGGACCGACCACGACGTACGCGCCTATATGCGCACCGTCGCCGATCTCGGCGGTTGGATCAATCACCGCCGTCGGATGGATACCCGGCAGGTAAGCAGGGGGCTGATAAAAAATCCCAACGGTGCGGGAAAAAGCCAGATAGGGATTCTTGATTCGCAGAGTGGCGGCGGCGATGTCTGTGAATTCAGGTTCGACAAGTACTGCCGCGGCCTGCGTCTTGCGGGCAAGTCCGGAATACCGTGGATTGGCCACGAAGGTAACCTCGGAAGGGCCAGCCTCCTCAATTCCTTTTACTCCGGTAACCTCCAGTTCAGGATCACCGCGCAGTTCCGCCCCGAGCCGTCGTGCCAATTCGCCTAACTTCATCGATGAAATTGTAACGGAAGGATCTTGTTCCCAACGAACTCAGGCAGAATCGGTGGGGAAAAGTTCGGGTTGTTCCAAGGTTGACCCAGGTGCCCCCGCCCGCCGTCGGCTCGGTGCGCCGATAAGGCTCACCACTTCCAGGTCCTGAATGGACTGGCGCGGGATGTAAATGCGTTGCGTGTTTGAACGCATGTCAGGGGGAGTGAGCAAGAGTCCGGCCCCGTCGATCAAAGTGCGATCGTTCGCGGCCAGTCCCTCCACTTCGTCCCCGTCGGTCAAAGTCATTCGCAACCACAAACCGACCGTTCGCGGACGAACCGTAAATTTCTTGTGAAGCAATCGCTCCGGGTTGATCTGATCTCCGGCAGGTCCAGGAAGTTCACGAACGTAACAAACCCACTTCACCGTGTGCCAGGGTATTTGAAGGACTTTGCCGTTCGTGTCCAGAACCTCCAGTTCAGGTGCATCCTGGCCAAAAGCGGCGCGGGCATACCCCGCAAACCAATCGCGTGTAAACTTGCGCACAATCACAGGTTTGCGGCTGGAGGCCATTGCTCAGGATTGTCGCACGGCTCGCGCCAAACGGGGAACCTCTGTCGGGGAATCGGGTCGTTCCTGTCACTGATTCAATATTGACGGAAGAGCATTCGCCGGAAAATCGATCGCTCCAGTCCGACTGCGTGAAATTGGACTATTTGAAAGCCATTCTCACGTGCCCGTGTACACAATTGCTCTCTAGCCAAGGAAAACCAGTTGTGATAAGGTACAGCTTTGCAGCTTCTGGCGGGTGCGGTGTAAGCATAACGGCATCAATTACTTGGCAGAAGCTAGGCTGGCGGAAGCAGGAACTGAATGCCTGATTACATCTACCTCTTGGAAAACCGACTTTCGGCCGATCAGCAGAGTGCCTTGCAGCACCTGAGACATGCGGCTCGTGAAGCCGAAATGATCCTTTTTCTCACCGGCGACGCCGTTCGCGACCTGACCAGTGGACATGCCGTCCGCGACATCGAGATTGCAGTCCACGGAAAAGCTCTCGACCTCAAGCATGCGCTTGCGCACACCCCTGCACAAATCTGGGGAGAAGACGAAACCACGGGCTCGCTTTACCTGTGTTTTCCGGGAACGGTCCGCGTCGATGTAGTCAGTACGCACCGTGTCACTTATCCCAAACCCGGCCAGCCGGTTTACCATCCGGCTTCAATTCACGAGGATCTGCGCCGGCGTGATTTCACCGTCAATGCGATGGCGATCTCTCTCAATGAGGGATCCTACGGTTTGTTGATGGATCCATTGAATGGGGCAGCGGATATCGAAGCGCGCACCCTGAGGCTGGTTTCAAACTACGGCTTCCTCGAAGATCCCGCGCTTCTCATTCGCGCGACCCGCTACCAGGCTCGGCTGGGTTGGGAACTCGATCCCAAAACCAGGACGCGATACGAGAACGCGAAAGGGGAGGGAGTTATCGACTTCCTGTCCGCTCATGCGCGCAGCCAGGAGTTGGAGCAGATTGGCCACGAAGATGACGGATTGAAGGTATTGCATGCCCTCGAGGCTGAGGGGTGGATGAAGGTGCTGTATCCAGCCTGGACTCCTGCCAAAGCCGATGAAGAGAAGCTTAAGGCTCTGCACAGTCTGGCTGTGGACTTTCTAATGCAAGGGGTTCGCGCAGATGTTTCGGCAGCCCAGATGCAACTGCTCACGGCCAAAATGAACCCTAAAGAGCTGGCAGCATTGAAGAAGCAAATGCTTCGTCCCGGGTTTGTCGAGGAGTGGAACAGCCTGGATGCTCTGGCGGCCGGCTTTGCCAAGGTACTTCTTTCGAAGGAGAACCAGATACCGTCAGCAGGTTACAGGCTCTTCACGAGCTACGATCCCGAGGCGGTTCTATGGCTGGGCTTTACGAGCAAGGACGCAGCGATCAAGGAACGCTTCAACCTGTTCCTAAAAGTTTGGCCCGAGACGAAACAGCGCATTCCTTATGCGGTGATGCAGGAAATGCGCATTCGCGCGGAACTGCCCAACTATAACGAAATCGTCCAATCGATCTTCCTCCAGATGATTGATGGCAAACTGTCGACACCGGAAGAGATCAAAGCCTTTCTTGAACCGTATTCTCCGCCGGCGCCTCCGCCCCAAGTCACTATCAAGCGCACACGGGGAAGACGCGGTGCCGAGCCAAAGGTCAAAGACAGCTTTGACGACGATGAGGAGTCAGAAGAGGGAGTCGATGGCGAAGACGATCTCGATGACATGGGGGGCGACGAGGATGAGATCGGCATAGGGATGGGCCTGCCTAAGGTAGAGCTGGACTCGGAATCTGCAGACGACGCTGATGCCGATGACGTGGACGATACCGATAGCGATGACGAGGACACTGCGGAGGAAGAACCTGTTCCGGTAAAGCGCGGCGCATCAAAGGGCGCTGCCCTTACCAAGCCCGGCAAGCACGCCCCGGCTGTCGAAACGCCGTCCCCATCGCGAGCGAAGGCCCCCGCCAAGGGCTTGCCTGAATCACGTGGTACAGGGAATGGTGCCGATGCGGTCTCCAAGCCTGCCCAGGATCACAAAGCCGGATCTAAACACGCTGGTGCCGCCTCTGCGCCGATTAAGGGTGCGGGACAGCCTCCGGCGGAGCATTCGCCCGGGAAACATGAGTCTACTCATGGGAAGACTCATACGTCTGTGCCCGGGGGCAAGAAAATCGAGTCGCATGGGGCAAAAACCACGAGTGTTGTGACACCCGCCCACGACAAGAAAAAGGTCCCAGCCAAATCAGCAGCGAAATCGGCCGCCAAAACGTCACCGAAGACACACGCGAAGGCGACTTCATCGAGTTCCGGCGCTCACAAGTCTCCGAACGGGTCAAAGGCACACAAGATATCGAGACCCGCTCCTAAGAAGCATGCCGGCAAGAAGCATTAGTTCAGGGAATTGACTTAGACGCTCTCCCGAGGGAGATTCCCAATAAGGATTAGTGCCTCTAAATGTTTTTATGACATTCGGAGGAACCTGGATGATACACCGGCTTATTCGAGCCAACGTGTGTGTTTGCCTTTTTGTCTCCATTTGCTTCTTGGTCACTGTTCTGGACGCCCAAGCACAACCGCAAGAGCGAAGCTTGACGGCGTCTCCTGGCTACCGCTTCCAAAGCGGAGGCTGGACCTACGTTCATCTCGAAGGCACACCTGAGCAAATTGGTTACCAGCACGGGCGACTCCTCGCGGCCGAAATCGTAGACATGATCGGCGTCGCGAAGCTCGAAAGCGAACACTCAACCAAGCGGAACTGGAATTTCTATCGCGAGGCCGGAAGGACGCAACTTTGGCCGCACACGGACGCCGAATACCAGCAGGAACTTCAAGGTATTGCCAAGGGCGTGCAGTCTGCCGGAGGCAAGGCAGACGTGTGGGACATTGTGGCTCTGAATGGCAGCATCGAGCTTCCGCAGTATTACGTACCCTGGCTCAATAACAGAGAACACGCCGTCAACGCACCGCACATCCTGCCCGAAGGCCGATGCTCAGCGTTTATTGCGACTGGCAGCTACACCAAAGGCGGCAAGATCGTCATCGCTCACAACAACTGGTCCAGTTACGCCGAGGGCGCGCGGTGGACCGTGATCTTTGATATCAAGCCGGCACACGGTCATCACATGCTGATGGACGGGGAACCGGGAGTCATCACCAGCCAGGACGATTTCGGCGTCAACGACGCCGGCCTTTTGATCACCGAAACGACGATCACACAGTTCCAGGGATGGGATCCCGACGGCAAACCCGAGTTTGTCCGCTCCCGTAAGGCGCTTCAATACGGGGGGTCGATTGATGAATACGTATCAATCATCAAGGAAGGAAATAACGGCGGATATGCCAACGACTGGCTGATCGGCGACCGCAAGACCGGAGAGATTGCCTACCTCGAACTGGCGCTGAAAAATACTCCTCTGCTGCGTTCGACAGACGGCTACTTCGTGAGCTCCAATTTTGCGCGCGACCCGCAAGTGATCAAAGTCGAAACCCCGGGGTTCGATCCCAAAAACCTGTCGGCTTCAGAGAACGCCCGCCGCGTCACCTGGGAGAAGAAGATGGCTGAGTCGAAAGGCCGCATTGATATTGAGCTCGCCGAGCAGTTCCTGGCCGATCACGAGGACAGCTATACAGGTAAGGTCAGTGCCGGCTCCCGTTCTCTGTGTGGCCACATTGACCGAGACCCCCACGGAGTGCCGGAGTGGGAGGAGGGTCCTTATTATCCTGAAGGTGCGGTAACCGGCAAGGTTTCCGATTCAGACCTGGCGGAGAAACTAACCCTCTTCGCCCGCGCGGGGCACCCCTGTGGCGAGAACTTCTACGCAGCGCCTTTTCTGGCTGCCCACCCCGAATACGACTATCTCAAGCCCATTCTCAAAGACATGCCTTCGGGGCCGTGGACCCAATTCACAGCGGGCGAAAAACAATAACCCGACCGGTTATTTGTATTGCAGGTGGATCGTCGTGTCCGTGGCAGGGCATTGCACATTCACTAAAGCTGCACGAAACGAAGGCGCCGACAGAACGATGTGGGGATTGTTGGCGAATCCAAAGCCCTCCTTTGGGATGCCGAACATATTGCGGTCGAGTCGGGCATTGCTATTCTCATCGTGAATCGCCACAACGCCGTAATTACCGGGCGGCAGATCATTCCATGTAACTACTACGGCCTGGCGGTCTTTCATTATCGGGGTCGGTCCTGATCGAAATGCCCGCTTTACATCATCTGGCCATCCTGCAGGCGATTTAAAAAGCACGGAGCCCACCACCCCTTTTGAGTTGCGCAGGCCGTCCACATGGATGCGGAGAGTGCACCCCGGCGCGGCTGGGCTGTTGCTGGCCGGGGGAGCAGCCATGGAATGCAGGGCGAACGGCAATCGAAGAAGGAGGAAAGAGGCGAGCATCAAGCGCTGTCTCAGCATGTTAGTAGGACGCAACGATCGCTGAAACGGGTGGTACGCGTCGCAACATCGGTGCGCTTGGGCTCAGTCGTAGAAGCAGGCACAATCCGGCTTCCGACGTCTTCCCTGATGCCGGACGCACGCTCTCGTTGGCAATGTTTTCATCGCCGGAGTCGACAATAACTCCAAACGCACTAACCTGGCTCCAAGAACCATCAGACACGATGGACACCAGCCATGGTTTTACACTCTGGAGTTGCGCCTGGGGTTTGAGGGGATGAATTCGGGTCCGAGGTTCTGACAACGCATCGGACCCGCCGAGAAATCTTAGTAACGGCTGCGGCCGCGACCGGCGCCCGCATTTCCGCCACTGCCTTTGCGGGCCTGATAGCAGTCCCGGCAGAATACAGGACGATCGCCACGAGGCTCGAACGGCACTGTTGTGGGCTGACCGCAACCGGAGCAGATCACAGGCGTTCCCTGTGCCGGAGCCGAACGGTAGCCGGAATTCCCCCCACCCTGATCGTTCTTCTTAGCCATGCGGCAAGGCTTGCAACGCTTAGGGGTCGAGTAGCCGCGTTCCTGGAAGAACGCCTGATCAGCAGCGGTGAAGGTAAAATCCTGCCCGCAATCGCTGCAAGTTAATTGAATATCTCCGGCCATGGGTCTCCTCGTGCAGATTGTACAGCCAACTGTATCATTTTTCTCATAAGGATTTAGTAGGCATTTTAAAACTTGCCGGAATGGGATAACTTCCACTCAGAAGCGACTTGGTCCCTCTATAGTGAGTTTTAGGCCGTAAAAAGCAAGAATCGGCAGAGGATCGCACGCAGACTTCGCAAATGGCGCACCTGGCATCCAACCCGGACTTCGCGACGGAATCCATTCGCCGCATTCAGTCTGGCGAGAAACACGTTTTCCATGATTTGATCAGGCCTTGCGAACGGGCAATCTATCTCCTGTTGCTTTCCTTACTCGGCAATGAAGCGGATGCCGAAGACGCCGCTCAGGAGACGGTAATCAAGGTATTTCTCAATTTGCACTTATTTAGAGGGGAGTCTCAATTTCGGACCTGGGTACTTTCAATTGCACGTAATGAAGGCTTGGGCCGCCTGCGCAAGGCCATCAGCCGCCGCGAAGATTCGCTGGACGCGGACTGGTATAACGCAATCGGCGACTAAACCCCGGCGATGCTCACAAGTTGGCGCGAGATTCCTGCGGAGACACTGGAACGCAAGGAATTGGGAGATCTGCTGCGCAAGGCGATCGCCGGACTTCCGGAGATTTACCGTAACGTTGTGTTACTCAGGGACATCGAAGAGATGGACATCCGCGAGACCGCAGCGGTTCTTGGAATCACAGAAGGAGCCGTCAAGGTTCGCCTGCATCGGGGCAGAGCATTACTGCAACGAACGCTTGCGCCACAATTGCGAGGGTATGCACCCAGGCGTAAAGGACTGTTCGGGTGGGGCCTATGAGAATCGACTGCAAACACGTATGGCAGCATATCTCGGCCTACATTGACGGCGATGTGGACAGCGAGTTGCGCGCGCATATCGATCGCCACCTTGAGACGTGCGAAATATGCTCGGCCGTGCTGGATTCAACGCGTAACGTCGTTGTTCTGATTGCGGACGATCGGGTGTTCGAACTGCCGGCAGGTTTCAGCGACCGACTTCATGCACGAATCGATAATGAGATCATTGCCCAAGACTAGGAATGACTCAGACATCTCGAATGTATGGACGCCTTTTGAGGCAGCGGTTGGAAGCCTTCTTCGTGCGCTTTCGCCAGAAGTCACGAAACAATCAATTGGCTGAAACTCGAGCGTCGCCGCGCGATGAGACCGCCCGTTTGTTGTCGTACATGCGCAGATCGGCCTCGATGCAAAGAGACTCCTGATCCGAGGCATCCTCGGGAAACATCGCGATTCCAAGGCTGACGGCGATCTTTACCATCCGACCGTCGAGTTGCAAAGGCTGCCGCAACAATTCCTGGAGTGAGCGCCCCACGTGGTTGGCTTCAGCGCGGTTGGCAGGACTCTCGAGAATTACCGAAAATTCGTCTCCGCCCGTTCTCGCCACTGTGTCGGAGCGCCGAACCCGGGCCGCAAAAATGTTTGCCACCTGCTGTAGAAGGAGGTCACCAATATGGTGGCCAAGTGTGTCATTTACCTGCTTGAAACGGTCAAGGTCGAGAACGATGAGGGCGGCGTTCGTCTTGGTGCGGCGAGCCCTTTCCAATGCACTCTCGAGCCGGTCCTGAAAGAGTCGTCGATTGGGTAAACCAGTCAGTGAATCGTGCAGAGCCAGGTGTTTGTTGTGCTCAATCTGCTCTTCAAGAAGAAGCAGGATCATGCCTACGGCCACAACGTATTTTGGAAGATTCCAGACCTCGCTCTCAATCTGCAGGTTCGGGAGATAGGCGAGTTGCAAAGGAGAAACGACAAACACAGCAGCCCACGCCAGAAATCCGCAGATCGTAATGTAGGCTCCCGCGGTAGAACGGCGATACATATACCAGAAATGCAGGCAACAGCCGAAAAAGATCGTAAACAGCACCCCGTTGATGCCGATGCTCGGATCGACCCCGGCATCCCCCTGAACGACCAGAAGAAATGCACCAAGGGCCACAAAGATGCCGACAGTGACCCATCGCAGCAGGTGATTAAATTGCCTGAGGGAAGCTAAGGCCACCGTCAGTGGACCGGTGCCGATCAGTATTGCCGCTGTGTTGAGGAGCCATTTGGGCCCAGAAAACGCGATAGCGCATAAATAAATCAGGTTTGCGACCATTAGCGCAATTAGTATCTGAAGGCTCGATCGCTCCTCACGGTAGGGGACAGAGGCCCACATGAAGAGAATGCCCGCCCACGAAAGGGACACAAGGCCGACGATGAGAGCGATCGTTCCAAGGGCGCCAGGTAACTGAAGGAACATGAAGGCCAGGAAATGCAGAACGATCAGCAACCATCCTGTAAGCCATAACCCATAAACCCGGTTGTGGTTACGACGGGACGCCGATGCAAATGCCCAGGCCAACAGGCCTATCGCCGCAACGTCGGGAACTTTACTCCAGTCCACCCACTCACCCCTAAGATCGTGAAAATGAAGCCCGCTTGTCTAAATAAATCGATCCATTAAAAAATCTTACGGCTCTTTGAGAATTACTGCTTGAACGTTGGGGTACACTCTCGTAACGCCATTCAAAGCAACAAGCATGTTATTCAGCCAATTACCGATGCCTTCTTTTCGATGGATTTCATCTCCAGTCCCTCGCTAAACTAGGTTTTCATGGCAGCCAGCCTATATATCGTGGTCGAAGGGGAAGATCCCGGATTCGACATTTTCGTCAATGGGCACGCTCTGGCACGCAATGAAGATGCACTCGAGATGTTAGCCCAGCGACTGAAAGTATCACCGCTGCTGGAGTTTTTTTCTGCGGACAAGAACTCTATGGCGCTGCTGCTGGAGCAGGGAGCGGGAAGTCCCGAATGGGCGCATCACCTTCCGGAGCCGCAGTGGTTCGATCCCCTGAATGGCCTGGCAACGGTGAAAACACTTATTGACTTTCTATGTATTACGGCAGCCGCTTTGGGATCAGAGACGACTTCTGTCTTGTCAGAATTGCGTGAGTACGAGCGCGTCCTGCGCAAGACATCAGAGCGAGGACTGCGCTGGCACCTGGCAGTTAGTTGGCGGTAAAGCCAGGAAATTCCCGGAAGGAAACGGCGTTTGCCCCATCAGCCGGCTACAATCTCTTCCGTCTGCATGGCGGTAACATTCTTTACGCGCTCGATCTTGGCGCCCACGCCGTGAAGTTTCTCTTCGATACGCTCATATCCACGGTCCATGTGATAGACGCGATCCAGTACGGATTGACCCTCCGCGACCAATGCCGCCAGCACGAGTGAGGCGGATGCGCGCAGGTCGGAGCACATCACAGCCGCCGCCGAGAGCCTGGAAGGACCACGCACGGTGGCAGTGCGACCGTCTACCTTGATGTTCGCTCCCATGCGCGCCAATTCCTGAACGTGCATGAAACGATTTTCAAAGATGTTTTCCTGTACGCAACTTACTCCTTCGGCCTGCGTTGAGAGCGCCATATATTGGGCCTGCATGTCGGTAGGAAAGCCAGGATACTCTTCGGTGGAAATATCGGCCGCTCGCAGAGAACCTATCCTGCGCACTCGTATTGCATGGGGGCCTGCGATGTCGATACGAACGTCTGCTTCTTCCAGCTTTCCAATGACTGCTCCCAGGTGTGCCGGATTGCACCCGGACACGGTCAGATCGCCGCCCGTGATTGCGCCGGCGACAAGGAAGGTGCCCGCTTCGATCCGATCAGGATTGATCGCATAACGAGCGCCATGGAGACGGCCTACTCCCTGGATCCTGATGGTGGCGGTGCCGGCACCTTCAATCCTGGCGCCCATCGAGATGAGCAGTGCGGCGAGATCACTGACCTCAGGCTCGCGCGCGCAGTTTTCCATCAGCGTTTCGCCATCCGCCAGAACCGCCGCCATCAAAAGGTCCTCAGTTCCCGTAACGGTGATCTTGTCAAATACCAGATGAGCCCCGCGAAGCCTCGTGGCCCGAGCCTCGAGGTAGCCGTGCTGCTGCACAATGGTGGCTCCCATTTTTTCGAGACCCTTGATGTGCAAGTCGATAGGGCGTCCGCCGATCGCGCAACCTCCCGGCATTGCAACGCGCGCCATCCCAGTGCGGGCGATCAGGGGGCCCAGCACAAGGGAACTTGCCCGCATGGTCTTGACAATTTCATACCTGGCCACCGGATCTGACAGGATCGCACAGCGGATCTTTGTGCAGCGACAGTCAGCTTCGTCAGCCAGTTCGACTTCAGCCCCCATCGACACAAGGAGCTTGCGTTCGGTATCGATGTCGCGCACCTGAGGGATGTTTTCCAGCACGACTTCATCTTCGGTAAGAATGGCGGCTGCCATGCATGGCAGCGCCGAATTCTTGGCGCCGGAAACTCGGATGGTGCCCTCGAGGGGAACTCCGCCGGTAATGAGGAATTTATCCATGAAACGACTGAAGACTCCTGAACTTCAAGTTTAATGCGGCGCTCGAGATTCTATGCAGCTACGTGTATCCCAACATTCGGTGCGAATCCCGGACGGCAACAATTCAACTCGGATCAACCCGAAGAGATGCATTGTAGCCTTCACTCAGAGTCAGAAAACATGTATCTGGTGCGGGAGGCAGTTCGCTGTGGGAATCGCACCGTTAACACGGAGGCATCTGCTGGATGCACTCATTTGCTGCCACCCGATACACTGCAATGCTGCCACCGGCTGGCATCGGCCCAGAACAATCCTGCGCCAAACATCCCGTCTGGCTGATCTGGATGCAGCAATGTTTACCAAATAGTCATCTTGTGCCCCGGGGCTGACGCTTTCCTATGGGCTATGCACCTGTCCGCCGGCTCTGAGCCTCCACCTTTCGGCTCAAAAGAGCACAATTTAAGGCGAACAAAAGGCATAAGGAAGTATCGCCCACGATTCGCCAACGAACTCGGATCGGACAGGCGTTCCCCATCCCCGCAAAAAGGCGTTGTCATCCCATCTGAACGCAGTGAAGGATCTGCATTTGTCTTCAGGCATTCATCCGATCCAACGCTCTGCGGTAATCAGTCGTACCACTCGCGGCTCAAATCCATCCAGGCGGCGTTCATAGTCTCAATCAGGGCGATCTTCTTTGCGCGTCTCCAGCCCTTCAGCTCCTTCTCCCGCGCAATGGCCCTTTGAACGCTTTGGAAATTCTCGAACCAGACGAGGCGGTCGCAGTTGTAGCGCGCATTGAAGCCGTCACGTTCTTTCCATTTGTGCTGAAACACGCGCTGGTGCAGATTGCCGGTCACGCCGATATAGAGCGTGCGACTCCGGCTCGCCATGATGTAGGTGCAGTACGATCCCTCATGCATGCCACGATCGTATCCATCCGCAACGCGACCGGCTGTGACGCAAAGAACAAATGCAGATCCTTCACTGCGTTCAGGATGACAAACGCGAAAAGGGGGGCAAACGAAGCGGGCGGTTGACCGCTCTACGTGAGGAAGTCGGTAATGTTCCTCGCAACTACACTCGATGATTTGTGTCTCTACTCAGCAAGTGGGACAGAGAGCAAGCACCTGGCCCAGG
>VFSW01004270.1_pt1 | contig 21338 bp, 39 predicted proteins | sample 5358111 | NCBI WGS metagenome assembly VFSW01 (sample SAMN11554181, study PRJNA540505) | mine drainage metagenome | isolation source: sediment from site ElyBrook_90M | place: USA: Ely Copper Mine, Vershire, VT | collected 2017
GGCTGCAGGTGGGGAGTGAGGGGGAAAGGGCTGCAGGTGTGAGGGTTGAGGGCTGACAGAAACACAACGCAGAGCTGTGCTATCCATCCAGTCGATAAAATGTTCACCTCTTGACTCCTCCGCTTCAGGCTGAGGTTGATGCAGCCAAGGCGGAGCTGGATGCCGTGCTGATGGTGAAGAAGCAGCTGGCCATGTTTCGCGAGGAGATGGACAAGGACGCAGAGGCTCAGAGAGAGGCCCTGAACAAGGTGCGTTGTGACTCGGAGGTGGTGGGGATCTCCGTGCACAGGGTTTTCACTTGATTCGGTCCAAGGGAGCCGGCTGTTGTTTGATGGCGATTCGAGCCTACCTCTGTTGATAAGCAACGCCTGTGACAACGGCGCAGGTGCTTGCCGATGCCGACAACCGGATGGAGGCCTTCGTGGACAAGACCATCCAGCTCTCAAACGCCTCGGCCATCAGCGCCTTCCTCAATGGATCCAAGGTGAACAATTTGGAGCACCGGTCTCTCTCTCGAGCGCCGCACACTTTTAGTCGCTGATCTCCTCAGCCTCTCAATCTCATTCTGCCTTCATGCACCCCACCCCCAGGCCGAGCTCAGCTCCATCACCTCCCCCTTTGAGGCCGAGATGCAGGCGGGCCCACTGGGCAGCCTGCAGTCGGCGGTCTCGGAGCACACGCGCTGGCTCGAGGTCAATTGCGGCTCGCAGCTCGATTACTACACGCGCTTCGTGGCGGAGAGGGGCGCGATGCAAGGCAAGAGATCGGGGACAGAGCAGCTGGAATGCGTGCAATCTTGAGGGGCAAGCTTGAGTCGTTATGATCGAGCTGTGCAAAGGTTGAAGCACGCGTTCTTGGCTGCGACCCAGGTGGCTTGGCAGCTGTCTCATCGACATCCGGGGCGGGCGGAGGCGGAGCCAACTCGGGCCTCGCTCCCGTGCCTGCCAGCGGCGCCGCTATGGCCGCGGTCAGGGACCTCAACCCCGCGGCGCTGTCGGCCATGATGAGCGAGGAGATCAGGGAGGCGGTGGTCGGAACCGCCGGCCTGGCCGTGGGTGAGTTGCAGTGGCGCTTGGATCGTTCACCATCTCTGTCGGTGGTGCTGAAGAGAATATTGGCCTTTGCTTGGTTGGCAAAATGAGAGCAGAGGTCATAAGATTCTTTGCGAACTGTCCAACCCTTTGCCTTGACCAACACTCCACCGTCATGACGACAGGCGGCCCGGTCGGCGGTGTGCTCATGTCCGGCCTCACAGGCGGCACGTTTGAGGACCTGCTGATGCTGACGATCGGCGGGCTGGCGGCGTATGTCTCGGTCATCAACCTGCCCCTCAAGTGCGTGCTGAGGGACGAGGGATGAGCAGATGCGCGCGGTGTTCCACAAGAGCACTTTGTGGAAGTGTTCTTAACCCGCATGCCTTTAGGCGCTCGAGCATCAAGAAGAAGGTCGGCGCGGTGGCCCGGAATGTCGTGTCGGCCGTTCAGACCAAGATGAAGGAGGAGGAGGAGCAGCAGGTGAGGGGATGAAAGAGATCCCAAGAATTGTTTTCGCGATCTCTGTCGCCGCGTTCCACTCTGCCGCCTCTCCCATGCCTTACCGCCACAGGTGGCTGCCTTGGTGGGGCGCGTGCGTGATCTCGTCGCCCCTCTCGAAGAGTCTTGCGCAGCCGAGGTTGCCAGAATCGAGGGCCAGTATCAACGGCACAAGGAGCTGTTGGAGGAGCTGCAAGTTCTCATGAAAAAGGCAGCCAACGTCGAGTAGTGAAACGGAACGCTCTTCAGAGAGTGGTTATGCATTTCAGACAGATCTAATGACAGCATTGACATCCGCTGTGATCCAGGTCGATGCAGAGTCCGTGCGGACACGGGCGAACGCCAGATCCGCAGGTGTGCGAGGCCCTGAGGGGAGAAAGACAACCCCTGCGTCTCAGTCGGCGTTCCACCCAAGAGCAAGGTTGAAGGGCACACAAGTGTGAAACGTATCGCAAGACAATCCACCTTGCTTCTGGCGGCATTCCCCTCTCGCGCCCCATTTCGATCATGGCGTTGACCCAGGCAGCCTCGTGCGGCTCGAGGGCAAACATGCTCCTCTCGGGCCCCGCTGCGATGCCATGCACCTCGATCCGCTTGGATGAATCGCCGCACCACACCACCTGGGCCAGACGAGCATTTGAGGTCCCACGGGAATTATCGCACGACCCAGCTCAGCGGGGCCTACCTCGAGTCCCTCCTTCCTGAGCGCGTCTGCAACCTGAACCCCCACAGCCTTGCACGCCGCTTGTTCATCGTCCTCGTCATCTTGATCAGCGTCCCCCTACACAACACGAGCATGTTGCGGCCACACGGCACAACAGAACAGAAGAGCAAGCAATCGTCAGGTCAACCTCGTCAAATGCACCGAACGAGAGGAATAAAAGACCCTCCGTCTCAGCAAGCCTGAGAGGAGGGAAAACGGTTGACCGCTGTCCGTGCGCATGCATGGATCGCATCGGTGCCTCACCTCGCATCTTGGTGGCAGAACATGACGTAGCCCGTCGCGTCGCCGCGGCAATCCGGGCACTCAGACATGATGTCCACCTGCGAACAAGCTGTTCATGGCACCACCATCATCGTCCTGTGTCCGTCCCCACTTGCTTGTGTTCTGCAGCAATTCGGACAGCATGCAAGCTTTGGGAGCGAAAGGATGCCTTTGATTTGCAGCGCGTCGAAAGCTCGTTGCACCGCGCAGACGGACGTGGGAGGCACCATCTATCGGCGTCGATTGCTCGCTCGCGATGAGTGACGAATTTTAGATCTTGGATCTATATAGGCTGGGACCGGGCAAATTCAATTTGCTTCCTGCTGTTGCTCACTTGGCAAATTCAACTTGACATCCATGCTTCTGCTGTTGCTGGCCTTTGCCCTCCCTTCCGCCACCCGATCGATTCGAGATTTAAAGCAGCAGGCTTGGAGACAGCAGCAGCGACCTAATCCTGGAGATCTGTTGCTCCCGATGACGGCTGACGATGATGCCAACGCCACAGCCATCAGCGAGGCTGTGCTCGCTGCCTCGAGCCTTGGGTTGGCTTCTTCAATTTTGGGAGTCGTCGCTTCCAACGTTTTCCTGGCGTCCGCCATGCTCACTCCCTTCACAGCCGGCGTTTCAGAGCTGCTCTCGAGGATCGGAGTCGCAATCGGAATTCGGTCATTCGGACTGGTGAGAGGTAGAGGAGAAATCAGGAAAATGCAGTAGTGGGTGGCGGGTGCTCAGATGGCCAACTGCCCGAAATCACGACAGGCCCTTTACAACGCTGCCGAAAGTGAGCTGATGAGCAAGGATTACTTGGGCGCGGCAGCCACATATCTGGAGATGTGGCAAGAGCTCGCAAAACAGCTTTCATCAGGTTGGCCTCCACCGTCCACGAGCACCGTCAGATTATTGGTCGTTCTGCTCCCTGAACCAAACTCTGCCCTTCGACGTGTTCAGGAGATCTCGAGTCTCAGCTGGTCTCTGCCGTGGAGAGATTGGACAATGTGACGAGCACTCTGCAGCCTTAGAACCGCCCACGCATCGCCGTCCGATTTGGAGCATCCCCTTCATCCTCTCTGGCATGAGCGCTGACAGGGCAATAGGGCATGCATGGCGTCTGATTCACCGGATACAGTTTGGATTCGGTGCATCAGAGCAGCAAGCGTGATCGATTCTGATGTTTAGGCCCTCCCGCGTCGCGCAATGCCGAAGAAGCCTCGTCTCTAATCTCTCATCACAACCTCACTTCACATCACGATCGAGCCACAGATGCACCTCCAGGAACCAAGCAGCGCCTCCTTTGACTCTCTTCCCTCGCAGGGATGACGAATCTAGCATCTCTGTGACCACATGCTTGCTGTCGGCCTTGACGCTGCTGACCGCAGCATGGCCATGCATGGCATCAGACGCGCTCGGGAGCGGCAGCCCTGGCGACGGGAGCCTCGAGGTCAGCGTCTCCGTATCGGTGGCCGGAGGCGCCGACCTGGAGGGTCTCGGGCCGTCACCCACTTTATTCATAACGGCGAGGCCCGCGACCAACAAATTGCCGTTCGCCAGCCACAGGGTGAGTGGCCGTTGAGGGGTGTCCTGGCACATTCTCATCATTCATCAATTAGGAAGTCCTTGATTTATCAAGCCGACCTTCAGAGGAGGCTGGGACCTCGTCGTCTGGTCCCAAGGCACTACAAACGGTCGCGTTGGGGAGGTCAGACGACCTGCTGGTGCCCCCTGATCAGCTTCAGGCGCTCTCCGACATCCTCAAAGGGCAAGATGTGGTCGTGAGCGCTAGGCTAGACAGGTGAGGAGTGTGCTGTGTGCCTCTGCCATGTTCAAATTGGACTTACATTCTCCTTTCGCACTGACTGACTCTCAGGGACGGGGACGCCAACACCCGGGACGCAGAGGACCTCGTTGGGAGAGGCGTGGCCGTGTGGAACGCGGCGACTGGGGCACGAGGGCCTGCCGAGGTCATGCTGGAGGGCCGGGGCATGTTTGGGAAGTTCGTGACAAGGAAGAGCGCAACCGTGCCCGGCGTCCCGTTCCCGTTTTGAGTTTTCAAGCGTTTAGGAGAACCCTTGATAAATGTCACACATCTGCTATGAACCCCGAGCAACAGCGGTGGAAAGGCCTTGGGAAAGATCCGCGAGATTCGGCGGCTGGTGGCTGTTGATCTTGCGCAAGGACGCCACCGAGGCCGACAGCAGCTGCCTCGCCGTTTGGAGCTGCTGAGAGGCGCCGCTCCTGACCGCGGCCACGTTGTATTCCCCTTCGAAATGCTGCGAGTTGCTTGGAGGAATCGGCATTGACGCGTTGAAGGTCACAGGCGATGGCTGCTGGCTTGCAGCAGGAGGGCCGCTGAAGACAATCTCAAGCACCGGAGAGGGCGGCGACCGTCTTGCAGCTGCCTGGGCTCTGTTGTTGGCCCGCACGGCAAGGTCATACCCTGCATTGATGACATGGATGTCGTAGTTTGCTTGACCCGTTCGGTCAATCAATGAGTAAATTACCCACCGATGCTGCTGGCAGCGAGCCCAATGCTTCCGGCCGCGTTGCCAATGACGCTGCCCGTCAATAGCAACAGGATGGAAAAGAATGACAGCTCTGCGATCGGGTAGGCCTGCGGCAGGAGCTTAAAATATCAATCTGACAGCAATACCAGGGTGATCTGGAGACTCTCACCAGGATGAATTGAATGGAGATCGATTCGATCTGACCCAGCAGACCGAGAGCTTTGACCAAGTCATCAGGTCCGAGGTATTTGAGAGCATCGTTGATGGGAACCTTGATAGCCTGAACACGAGCCTGAGCAGCGAAAAGAGGGCCTGGAAGAGGCAAGAGCGCGATGAAAGATTCTCAGGCTGCTCACCCTCAACTCAAGCAGATTCTTTTGGTTGACGTTGAGTTGAGCGACGGACAGGCTCCCGTTCCCATCAGAGCTGGAAGCGGCAGGGGCGTCACCGGAGGGGGTTGCGGAGTCCATTGATGCCCCGACGTTCAAGATGTTTGCAGCTCTGAAGACAGAATTGGGACCAAAGGCACGGACCGCCGGCTTGGCCCTAGGTGAGGCTGAGGTGCTCTGCAGAGCTGCTTGAGTCATCGTAGAAGCATGCTGAAAGGCGGTGACGAGGACACCAGCAACAGCCTCCTCTGTGCCGACCCTGCTCTGCAAAGACAAAGGAGGTGGCGCCGGGACGCCGACGGAAGTTACTGAGCGGTCGTGACGGGAGCCTGATGATGCCCGGGGCGAGGAAGATGGGTGGCGGAGAGAATTGGGTCGCCTCCGGAGCTGCAATGACATCTCTCTCACCCCGCCCTTCGGATGCTCCTGCAACCTCGGTGTCGATTGTGCTGGCTTCAGACAGAGAATCCAGCCGCTCTGAGAGCAGCCGCATCTGTTGGCTCAAGGCGCGAAAGCGGATCTGACCATGCGAAAATTAATGAACTGCTGCTGATCAAGAGAACAGGGATTGTTCTGCCACCTGCAAGTCTACAATCCCAGGCGCATGGTGGACAGGCAGACGGCCAACCGAACCCGCCGCCGCTGCCTGCTTTGCATGCACCCCCTGCAGCACCAGGAGCAAAAGCAGTGCAACCTGACGCATACTGAATGGACGACATCGGATTCGGATCGGATCGGATCGGATTCACACATTTTACATTGGAGCAAATACGACGTGAATGCACGTCTGCACTTCACTGCGGCACCGTGGAGTTCTCTGACGTCATATTCATCACGCCGCCCAGCAACCCGGTGATGTTGTTCACGAGTTCGCCCGTGCCCTCGGCCAGCAGGCCCGGAGGCGTCTGGAACTCCCTGATCCTGAGCACGAGGGGCGCCGCATCTCGCTCAGCCACCAAACGTGACGACGGCCATGCAGCAGCGAGCGCACCTGCCCATCGTGTCGTTGGCCGCGAGCAGGAGGTTGTTGGCGAGGTCGAGGTAGTTCATGCTGCTGAACACCGGAGGGAAGGCCCAACTGTGGAGTGTGCAGACAGTTAAATTGAGTGCACGCAAGCCTCTTGTGATGCTTTGAGCGGGACCTGCCTTCCGACGTCGTTTGCAGAGGTGGTGATGGCCGTCGCCGTTTCCGGCGTCATGGCCAAGGGGGGGAGGAACCCGCCTCCGCCGAACAGCATCGTGTCATTCTTGTAGACGATGCCGGCGGCCTTGGCCTTTTGGACGTTGATCTGGACACCTGCAGCGTCGGGGCTCTTTGCTGCGTCTCTGAGATGTGTATGCCGTACGCCGCCTACTGAGAGTCCTCGACGTCACATCCACGACGCTTTTGGCGATGCGAATTGAGCGGACGACGACGTTCATGATCTTTGACGTCAGTGAGAGCTGGACGTTGTAAAGGGCCACCTCGGCGATTGGGAAAGCCTGTGGATGGCGGATGTGGAGTTCACTTGAGAATGCAGAACCCCCCCTGCGTCATCATCCTCCTACCACGACCATCTGCAAGTCGAGCTTTGTCAGCTTTGTGATGTAGCCTCGCAGTGTCATGGCGTCCGCGTTGGAGAGGAGGCCCAGTGCCGAGGCGTACGCCTGCTGGAGGTCCTGTACGCGTTGCTGCAGAGTGGAAGGCACGAAGGTTGGCGTTGGAGGGAGTTGGGAGAGTGATGAATATACAGGACGCTTACGTTGAACGCCGAGACGCTGCCTCCACTGCCCGTGCTTGTCGTGGACTGAGCCTGCAGTGGGGCATGCACCCTCAGGGTTGAAGGACCGCATTCATTCGATTTCTTACAATCGTCCTCGTTGAGAGGGCGAGGCAAACGAGCCAGCAGCCGAGCGTGCGTGGGCCGCGCATCGGTGAATAAATTTTCCGAGTCGGCACACCCGATGGATGCTCTGATCCGGCATACCAGGCCCTCGGGCACACAGCAGGAGATGTTGCACCGTCTCACCGCCGTCACCACCCTCCTCGTCGCCATGCGCCATGCCGCATCGGACGCGCCTCCTTCCGGAGCTCTGCAGGCTCTGCAATCCGCTGCAGCGGGCGCAGCAAGTGAGGTCTGAACAGTTGCATATGCATCCACAGACTACATCGCTTTTTTAAGGCTCTGGAGAAGGGGGGTCGCTCTTGGGCAGCTTTGGCGCGGACGGGATCTGCGTCGGAGGAGGGGGCCAGGACCCCTTCTGCCAGCAAGCCGTCATCGCCCCCGAGGGTGCGACAGCCTCCGAGGATACCGCACAGGATCCTCTGTCGTCGCTGAAGAGCGGCCCTCCGGTCCCTCTCAACCTCACTCTGGCCGCGGTGGACCAGTCAGTGTTGGCGGTGCTGAACAACATCTTTGGAGTCGCGATCGGCATCCTCGACGTCGCCGCAAAGGACATCGGGCTGGTGAGTCCTCCTCCTTCAGTTCGCCCCGCTCATCACTCAGTGACTGACCTCCCTCGTTCCGGAATATCATTGCAGAGGTCCGCGACGATCTCTTTGATGCTGTCCTCTGTGACGATGCCCGCGGGAATGGCCCAGTGGTACCTGTCCGCCGATGCGTTTGATCAGACGCTGGAAAAGGACTTCGGATCCTCGAGCAGCAGCAGCCTGTCCAAGGCGGATCCGATGGCCCAGTACTTTTCGATGTGGAAGGCCCTGGAAACGCAGATCAAAGCTGGCGAGTGGATGATGCGCTTGTGTCTTTGTTACTCTCATTGATGAGGCCGCTGTCTTGCGCAGGGAGCGCGAACCTCAACGTGACGGCTCTGACCAAGCAGCTGGCCTCCGCGGGGACGCTCCTGAAGGCGGCTACAAAGTTCCTCGTTACGCCTGCCGCCTCGTCTTCTGGCTGATCTTGTCCTCAAAAGTCAAAATTCAAACGTTTGAAATTGCCCTGATCCTGATCCTGGACGCGATCGCGTTGAGATGCGCGATGCGGGCCCGTTGCGAAATCCGAGCGAGATTGTGCCAAGAGCATCTTCGACTGAACCATATTCCCTACTAATAAACGCCAATCCTTGCCCTGCTACTCAGCCTCCTAGCAGCCATCGCAGCAGGTGAGGGTGTCATGTGATTGAGATCTTTTTGCTTGCTGCAAGAGTCTCTCCATGCATCCGCAGGCAGCCCAGCAGCGCATGCTGTATCAGGAATGAGGGCGCTGCTTCAGCAGCAGCAAAACGACTCCGTTACCCCAGTTCCCGCGCTTCTGGACCTGCCGATTGCAGACATATCGTCTGCCGTGCCGCGGGACACGAGCAACAACGGCACGTCGCAGCCCTCTGACAGCGGCGCATGGGCTGCGGGCAGCGATGTTACCGGCTTGAAGAATCTGATGTCTGATCCATCGATTCGCGGCCTGCTGCCTCCTGGAGCTGCGGACATGATCACCTCGATCCCGGCCGACGGCGGCGGAACCAATGTCCCATTCTTCACCCCAGTCGGAGGATTGGGAATTACCGGGACGAACAGCAACGGGAAACCGTTGACTCCGGCCCAAGTTGTCTCTCAAGGCGGGGTCAGTGACAAGAAATCTGCAATCTTTACCGTCTCGAATCTCCCCTGTTCTCCTGCCTCGCGATCAGGTCGACGCTGCTGAGCTCCAGCTCGTTGCGGCTGCGATGAACCTCGCCGCCGGAATCTGCGGTGGCGTCGGTGCGCTGATCAGCATCGAGGCATCGACGTACAGTCTCTTCCTGGCGGGTGCGCACACATAATGTCGCCCTTCATGTGGTTCTCTTTTTCACCCACCACCGCAACCCGATTTATAGAGATATCCAAATTGGAAAAGGAGGCTCAATTCTCCATCAGTTCCTATCAGTTCGGTTCTGTAAGTCCGTTTGGGATGAGGGTGTGAGAGGGGCGGAACGCATCTCTTTTGCTTTCGCAAGTCCCGAGAATGTTGTGTGTTTCTTGTTGTGTGATCAGGTCCTGTCCTCCCTCAAAGCCCAAGGAGGCAGCAAAGCCGCCGCCGCCGCCAACGTGACCCAGCTGTGGGGAGCCCTCGCCAATCGACTCGGTGAGAAATCAAGAAGCGTGTTTCGAGGTGCTGTAACTTGCCTTGCTCACCTCCGTTTCATTCTCAGGCCAGTCAACGACAATCCTCCTCGGCCAATCGGCCAAACTCAACGCCGCAGGCACTCTGCTCAAGGCCGTTCAGAACACTGCTGTTGGGGGTGCTCTCGGTTGAAACTGTGTTGATTCATGATATTTCATTGATTGGAATTCTTTTGAAAGAGGCGCGATACTGAAAAAAGAGTCAACTGATGCCGACGGTGCGAGTGACCAGGTTCTGCAGCAACGACTTGGCCCCGTTGAGGTCCGTTGCCTGTCCCATGATTGCAGCCTTGAGTCCACCTGCAGTTTGATGCACCAGGACGACGGAGCGGTGGACGGGGTCAAAAATCACCAACTCGAGCGAGAGACAGACCCACCGTTTGAAAGGCTCGTTTGGATCTTATTCCACTTGTTGATGTAGCCTTGTGCCAGGGTGCTGTTCCTCTCGGCTTGGGTATTGAGGTCGCCATACAGCGTCTGCGGCAAGGAATGGTTTTTGAGGGGGGGGTGCTGAATTATTCTGCATCCCCCCAGATGTTGCTGCACCTGATCAAAGGCGTAGATGGAGGCTCCGAGCGAAGCAGGTCCGGTCAGCAGCGCAGTGCCTGTGTGCAGCACAGTGGAGCTTGCTCGATGAATAAAAGAGAGAGAGAGGGGCCAAACCTGCGAGGTCTAGGCCGAGCGTCCCTCCGAGGACGCCCAAGGTATTGGAAACGGCGTAGGAGATGCCGCTGACCACGTTCAAGGCGTTGGAGACCACGCCGAGCACGTTTGAGTCGATCTACGGGCTGATGTCTCATGTCAGAGAGCGAGCGAGGATGCATGTGCGGGCAAGTTCAGCACTCGCCGTGGCCTGCAGCGTCGATAGCTCACTGACATTCATCGCGGCCATCCCGCAAGGCGACGCGGGGGCCCCGTTGACCGCTGCCGTCTGCCAATACGAAGCAAGCATGGCGCACATTCGAGGAGGCATCGGAGGCACGACCTGCGTGCATGTGCATGATCAGGCCAGCGTGCGTGCGTCATCCCGGTGCTCATGCTTCACCGACCTGCGTGAAGGGCATGAGATTTTTCAGGGCGACACCTGAAGGCTGTGCCGCTGCAAGGTGGCTCCTCAGCATCGTGAGCGTGAGCGCGATCACCGCCGCACCGGGGGCCTTCATTTTCTCTCTCTCGCATCGCGTCTCGGAAGACCTCGCCATCAGAACAGAGGAGGCTGCCATATCAGAGGGGTGCACATCGCGATGGAGTCGAATTTTCACATCTCAGCCGTTCTCTCAATCCACCCAATCATTGAATGGTGCCACATCCACCTCCATCATCATCATCCACTACCAAAAGGAGGAGAGGACTTAGCCGCCCCTCCGCCGCTGCTGCCCATGGCAGCACGGTTGACGACGCTCTGTACCATGGACGTGGCGTTGCCGAGCTGCTCGAGCAGATTCATGACGGAGCCCTTGAGCGCACCTGCGCATGTCGCATGAGATGCATGGCGGCACAAGCTGCGCATATGGACCACAACGCACCGGTGGCAACGCTGGATTGGAGTGTATTCCACTTGCCGATCGCCTGCTGAATCAGCGTGCTGTTGCCGTCGGCTTGGGTGTTGAGATCGGAGTACAGCGTCTGCGACGATTCCAAGAGAAGAATGTTGATACCGTGCCGTCTCGTGCTTGCAAAACTCACTTGATCGAAAGCGTACATGGATGTGCCGAGAGATGCCGGTCCAACCAGCAGGGAAATGCCTGCAGCACGCCATGTGATGTGTCTTCACTTCTGCCAGAGTGCGCTCAGTCACGCACCCGCGCTGCCAAGACCGACTTGATTTGCGGGCACGGCGAGCGAGCTGGACACGGTGAAGAAGATTCCGCTGGCGAGGTTCAGTGCCGAGGAAAGGACGCCCAGGACGCTGACGTCGACCTGGGTGAGCATGTGCGGCAATAATCTAAGCCTGCGTGAGGACCGCTGCGCATTCCCGCCCACCGTGGCCTTTGCAACATCTGCGATGACTGGGGGCCCGCCGTTTGTACCCTGTGAGCCCTGCGTGGGCTCGCTCGAGTTGCTGTCCAGCAGGCTTCCGTTGACGGCCTCGTCGTACGTCGTGAACAGGTTGCTGGGGAGTGCGGTGGGCGGCATCTGCTGCAGCGTGAGGAGATTGTCGATAGCATTGATGGCTTGAGCGTGGCCGAGGGAGAGCAGCAGGGAGAGGATCAAAAGGGCGCATGCCGTCGCCTGCTGAAGGAAAGAGGACATCGCGGAAAAATCGCGATTAAAAAACTCGGCCCCGCCGATTTATTTCTCGTATTTCCGCCCTTCGCAATGCTCATCCTCCTCCTTCTCCTCTCCCTTCCGCTGCTCCCCTCCTCCGCCGCCGACGTGCTCGAGGGCCTGATTCTCTCGGTCCAGCAGCAGGTTGCACCCGCGAGCAACATGCCTCTCACGCCGTCGTCAGCCTCGACGATGAGCGTCGAGCTTCCCCCGGGCTTTCTCCTCACAGTCGACAACATTACGATGCCCGACGGTGCTGCAGCTTGGTATGCAGCCTACAACGCAGCGGCGTCCTGCGCCTCCGCCGGCGGTGCAATTTGTATGCTGAACGCGACTCAGGCAGCGATCGACGCAGCGGTCCTCGGCGTGGTATCAAACACTTTTAACACAGTCTCAGGAATTCTCTACATCGTGAGTAGTGCCCTGCTACTCGAGGCCACCACGATCGGCGTTGGCGTCTCTGTCGGATCCAAGGCGGCCGGGCAGGCTCAATTCCTTCTGGCTGGCAAGGCTCTTGGAGCAGTAAGATCTTGCCGATTCATAATCCCTTGAAGCTCGGCAGTGGCCACTTGTTTTTCATCCTTTAGACTCTCTACACTGACCTGAACGCACAAGCCGACAGCCCAGACACTCTGGCCCAAAAGTATTTGGGCATCTGGAGCACTATGCAAGCCAAGCTCCATTCGGGTGACTGAGGCGTTTTCGAAAAGGTCCTCTTGATGATCATGAGAATTCTTTTCCCCTTTGGATCCCGCACTCTTTGCAGGCGACTTTGTCCGCGAGGTCGCTGGTCTGCTTCAACAGCTCACCTCGGCGAGCAATTTGGCTCGGGCTGTTGCGACAAGGTCGCAGGGGGGGAATACAGCAACAGTCACCACCGGCTGAGGCCCAGAGAGGAGCGCTGTCAGCAGATCGATGGCACTTCGTGTCCTCTGTTCCTCAACATGTGGTGATGCAGATCAGGTTGTCGCCGTGTATTGAGACCTAATTTTCAAAATGAGATTGCTATTCCTGGGGAGACGAGGAACACTAGTACTATCCATTTTGAAAGTCCGAAATTCAACACCGCTCTGATCCTCGACGCCATGACATTCTCTTTGCCTCAGCAATGCAGGCCGGTAGCTTACTGGGGCCAGGGGTTGACGCCGTAGTCGTGGAGGGAGCTGATGGCAAGGACCATGTAGCCAAACGCATGTCCCAGGGCGCCCCATCCCATCACGTCAATGATGGCTGCGAGGGGGAGAAGAGAGATAACGAGGGAGCTTCTGATTTGGTTCTCTCTGCACCACTCACTGAATCCGGAGGGATCGTTGGAGCTCTTGATGAAGCTCGCGTCCTTCTGCAGGTTGTCAAAGTAGGTGTTTCCGGTGGTCTTGGCTGGGACAGGGGCCTCGACGTTCTTGCGCTGGTACCTGCGAGGGTCCGAGTGGACGCTTCAGAATTGGCAGCCATTGCGTTGGCAGCCATGGCACGCTGAATTTTCATGTGCGTGAACCTTCGCACTCACGGCAGGAACACGAAGCGACCCAGGGCCAGGAACGAGGCTGTCGAGGCAGACATCTGCGGGCAAACGAGCATGCATGAGGTGATCCAATAGTTAACCTGCGAGTTATCCACTCACGATCACTGCGGGGTCCAGGGCAGCGACGGGTTTCACGACCATGGCGCGTGCTGCGTCAAAAACAACATCGATTAGGGCTGTTGACGATTCGCGTCCAAGGCAAGATCCGACTAAGGATGCAAGCTTCGATGCGATCGATGTGAAGTCTCGAGGGGCCCCGACCTACCAGGCCTGCGAGCGAGCGATGGCCGGGACGACGAAGCCGAGCGCGAGGAAGCCTTCATCATCGTGGAGTTCATTTTATACGCTGCGCAGAGTGCCCAATCGTCACATCGCGCGAGAGATCCCCCACACCGAGTCGCACAATCTCTGCCCACAGGCAGGGAAGCCTCTCAGCAACAGGCGAAGGTCAGGTTGAGGGCAGCTCCCCACCGAGGAACAGCCTCCGACGGCGCAGCCCCGCGATGGCCTCCTCCACGACCGCCAGGGACTCCTGCCTCCTGGCGGACATGGCGGCCAGCTGCAGCTGCACCGCGTGCACCGCTGCGTGCAGCTCCTGCACCTCGGCCGACAGCGCGGCCTCGGCGGCCAAGCGCACGGGCTGCGGGAGGAGGTCCAGCGGGCAGGCTGCAGCGCTGGAGCGGCGACGGAACATTGAATCATCTTCCATGTCGTCTGAAGCGCCCTCGCCCTGTGCCGCCGCCCCTTGGTCTGCCGCAGATCCCGCCCAAGTTGTTGCGGATATCCGGTCAGGGCCGAGGCCGCAACGAGACGGAGACGTGAGAAGAAGCGACAGACCTGACTCTGTCGGCGAGGATGACGCCTTAGCTGCGATGATCGCTGAAGAGGCCTCATGTTCGGCGCTTTCGGGAACAAACAGCGGATTTCTGAAAATCCCAAGGATTTGCGATGGAGAAGCGCTCCCTCCCGCAGAAAGAAAGACGCTCCCTGACGCAAGCTGCTGTGGCGAGCCCGACGACGATGGCTGGAAAACATTGCAATTCTGAGGGGATTCAGCTTGACCGTCGTTTCCTGGGTGAGCCATCGCCTTTTTTCCTGACTGGCGTGCACTGCCGCCGAAGCATCGCCAAAGCAGCCATCCTCCGATGGTGCCGCCAGCGGAGGGAACCCTTCGATCATGGTTCGACCGCTCGACGTCCCCTGCCATCCAGGTGACCTTCCTTGACGCCTTCCCAGTTCCTTCCTCTTGACTGCTGCCGACGAAGCCGCAGCTCTCAAGTCCGAGAGGCCCCGTGTTCGGCAACGTTCCTCCAGCATTAGCCTCTCGAACACGGCTTGCTGCAGATTCAGATGCTGGCTGCAATTCTTGGCCTCGTCTCGAAATCGGGTCCGAGGTAACCGCACCACTTCTCTCGCACTCAGTATCGAGAGATGCTGTCGTGGAAGGATGTGTGCTCATCTGCAGCTCGGCCAAGCAGTTGTTCACCCACCAGATGATCTCTGGCCTCGAAACTGTGGCCTGCATCATGGCCCGATGCCACATATCCTGGGAAAAGAATTCAATGTTGGGAAAGGGATTTTGGAAGAATCTTGTTATGGTGGTGATAATGAAGAAGTATATACTGACCCTCAGATCGAGGCTGCCTGTGGCTACGACCAATCGGGTCGAGGAGCCTCTGTTGAGTGATGAACATACTGCCATTCCCCTCCCAAAGCATCCATCAAAGATAGCTGCTGGCATGTTGAATTTCTTTCCCGCGACTTTTTCAGCCATTGCTGGCGCCTCGACCACAATCCCCCACGTTGCCAGCAACGCGGAATCCGCTACGCTTACGTCGGACGCAGAGGCAACTAGGCGTGGTGATCCACACTCGGCAACCTCTTCCTCTGCCGCTGCAAGTTCACTCAGGCCGCTGACAGAATCCACCCGCCGCGCGCCGTCGAGAGCGACGTGCCCCTCGGGCAGCACAGGCGGCAGCGGCAGGCCGGTGGAGGCGCAGGCGCGGAACCAAAAGAGGTTGCTGCCCTTTAGGACGAAGTACTTGCACGTCCACCTGCCGCGCTTGCCTGCGCGCATGGTGATGCATGGGGTCGCGAGGGTGGCGCAAAGTTGCCCCTCACCTTGCATCATCAGAGGCCCGGAGAGATCGGGCGGGGTCCAGAGGGACATCTGTGGAGTTCTGAGGGCGCAAGAGGTGAACTCGGAAGTCGGGCGGACACGCCCTGTCGTGATGTGATACAGGATGATGGGGTGCGTCCTGAATTTCTGAGCAAGTTGTTTCAAGCAGATAAAGGAATTCCGGTACGACAAACCAACCTGTGCATCGCCGCATTGCTCGTTTTGCTCGATCGCTCAGCGATCACGATGGCCGGCAAGCAGAGCCTCCCCTCGCTGCTTTCGCAATCGACCTTGTCATACAAGGAGAGGCTGGCGATGCGCCAAGCCGACAGCAACGCGTACGCAATGTGTGTAGGATTCGACGTGCCAACATGTTGCGCATCGCATTCGGTGATCTTCTCGATCGCACGATCGCAGGATGTATAACTCCACCGCTGGAAAGAGCGTGTGGCAGCGTCTCTCGTCAGACGCCACCGTCCGAGCCAGCAGCAGCAGGGCGCTGAGGCCGACCCCGCCGGAGCAGCTCTTCCAGCAGCAGCCGCGTGCGCACTCTGCGGCGGCGCTTGAGAGGTCCGGCTTCGTCTCCAACACGTCCCCCGCGGTCTACGACATCCACACGCCCATGCGGTCCGGCCATGTCCCTCAGCCCGAGCAGGTGGGAGGTTGCACTCTGATCAGTCTGATGACCCCTGATGGCATTCGTTTGTGCCTCAGGTCCCGGTGGCCGAGCTGCAGCCGCAGCAGCTCAAGAGCTTCATGCGGAAGTACCCGATCTCCTACTACTCGGCGATCCGACCCGACGCAGAGACGACGAACCAAACCATGAGGATGCTGGGCACCTACAGCTCCGATTTTGCCTTTGCAGACCAGGCCAGGATCTTCATACCCAGCGGGTGCCCGGGCGGCCCTGCGACCGGCACCTCCTGGTTCCACCCCGACGTGAGGCTGACCGCTTCTGCACGCAGGCTCCAGAGGGCCTACTGAAATATGTGGAGGCCTGCTGGTGGAGTCGCAGCAAATCGCGGCGAGCGAAATTCATCCTTTTTTTGAATTTGGAGTTTCGGTCTGACATCGTAAATAATCCTACATGGTTTTTTAAAATTAGGTTGATCTAGAGAAAAATCTTATAGCGTACTTTGTATTAGCGTATACATTTGTAATATTGTGATTGTGTCGTACCTATTTCTAACAGTTATGAAAGCAGGTGTAATAATGTAGGATGTTAAAAATGTTTCAACTTCTCCAAACGCCAAATTCTCAGGCTCTCTCAGCTGTGTGAAAGCCGTTTCAGCATGTTTGGACGCGGTGTGAAAAAAGTATGAACGGGAGTTACGTTCGGCCGTTCTTTTTCGTTCGATCCGCTCTGATTGCCTCGATGAAGGATGGATAAAAGAGCTTAAGGCTTGAAGCACATGGGGAGAACAAGTTTCATCACAGCACATGGCAGACACACAGCGACAGCCGACTGCCATGCAGCTGCTGCAAGCGACAGAGAACGACGTTCGGCCCTCGGTTGTCATCACTCAAGACGATGGGACGATGCTGCGGTCCGCCGTCGCCGTGGAGTGGACAGTCGGTGTGGTGTTCTGGACGTTGGGGGTCTTCCTTCTCGCCGGTTTGGCAGGTGTAGAAATTGACCACAGCGTGCCCTGACGAGATGGTGCTAAAATCGTGGTCATCTCACAGAGATCGGAGGTGGGTGGCTCGTTTGGCAAGGGATCCGCGAGGGCAAGCCATGGTATTACGTGTTTTCCGGTGAGTGACGAACGCTCAAAGGAAGTGTATGGAAGGGCGAGACGCAGCTCAAGTCGTTCGGACCTCATACCAGCAGGTTGCATCGTCCTCGCCATGTATGGCTTCGTGCCGACGCTTCAACCCCCGGGAGCGGAGTTTGCTCGGGTCTACGCTGTCTACGGAGGGATATTCATTGTCCTATCTTACTTGTGGGGCTGGGCGTTGGACGGCAGCAGACCGGACCTGGGAGACTTTGTGGGCGCCGGCGTGGCTCTGACCGGCGTGGCGCTGGCTTGGTTCTGGCCGAGGGGGGGTTGATGGGGATGGAGAAGCAGTCCAAGCCCCTGTGTAACCAAGGGTACTGATAGATCCAGATCTGTTTATCTCGACCACATATCGCATCGAACCGAATAGAGGAGGCTGTGAGTTGCATTTCATTTTTGATCAAAGATGCCCCCCGTCGATTTCGATGGCCGATGGTCGCTCGAGGGAGCTGCGCTTCTGCCATCCTCTCTCTCAGGTTGGCGAGTGGTATCTCATCTGATCGACCAAGCGCTTTAATGCCAGTCCATGCACAATCTCTCTTGCATGCATCTCCTGCCTTGTCCAGCGTTTGTTGCCAAGTTTGCGGTGAAGCAGGACCTCGTGCGCATGCATGTTGGCCTGCCGCCCGACGAGTCCTTCCCGCTGACGAGCATCTCAGCCACGGCAAGGGAGCCGGGGGCCAGGGACTCGGAAGGGGGGGTTGCGGTGGAGATATCAGACCCTGCCAAGGTGTGGCGATGCGACGTCCCCCCTAATCGCGTATCCTGGGAGAGGAGAGGGGCAGAGAAGGTTGCTTGTTTTTTGTCACCGCAATCATCCAATCATGCCCTCCAGGTGTCATCCGCTCAGCAGTACAACTTTGGCCACGGAGATGCGGACTTGCTGGCGTGGGTGCGGGGGATCGTCACTCGCTGCCATGCTCCAAAGTTGCCTTTTGATGTGGTTATATCGGCTGGGGCGGTAAGAGAGGGGATTTCAGAGAGACACGCTGTTTGGATTAAGAGAGCTTGAGCCTGAGGATCAGCGGTCTTACCCCGAACCTTGCTCCCTCCCTTTCACTGCAGGTTCACGCCATTTCCTCCATAGTTTCTGTCCTTTCCGACCGAGGCGACACGATCATCGTCGATGAGTTTGCCTATGCCCACGTTGTCGAATGTCTGTTTATGCCGAGGGGGATCAAGATGCTCTCGGTGAGAGAGTGCCCCTGCTGACGCCAGCTCTCCTTCTGTCAAGGCCCGCGATTCTCCCTGGTATTTAGTCTAATCCGGAACTCATCTTTCCAAATCCGACAGATCCCCGCTGACGATGGAGGGATGGACCCCACAGCCCTCGACGACGCCCTCACCCGGGCGACAGCGAACGGTGAGAAGTGAAAGCGCTGATCGTTTCTGAACCTCGCCCTCTATCACCCCCACTCCGCACTCCTAGGCGGCAAGCCCAGGCTGCTGTACACGGTGCCCACGGGCCACAATCCCACCGGGGTGACTCTTTCGGTGGAGCGCAAGAAGCATCTGTACGAGGTGTGAGGCAAAGCACGTTTTCCCTCTGAATTCAGCCCCGTGCTGGAGATCGAGCTTCACTCTGTGCCTTTCTCCCCTCCTCAAGGCTTACCTCACGTCCATCTCCCCGCCGAGTCAGGTGTGCCAGAAACATGACGTGGTCATCATCGAGGACGACGCGTACTACTGGCTGCAATTCTACTCGAACGCCGCTGGCACACGCTCACCTCCTCTGGCGAGCCAGCAGCAGCAGAACGAAGCCCCCGGTCCAGTGCCCGGCCTCAACCTCCCGCCCAGCTTCCTGTCAATGGACACCGACGGGCGCGTCGTGCGAGTGGACACGCTCTCCAAGCTCATGGGTCCGGGCTACCGCATCGGGTTCGTCTCGTGCGCCCCTAAGCTTGCAGCCAAGCTTGCCATGGCGGTGCAAGGTACCTGCGTGGGACCATCGAGCATGTCCATGGTGAGCTTGGATGAGGGAGCTGTGATCCCCTGCTGACCGCTTTCTGAGTAGGGAATCCACTGTTGGACATAGCACTGATTCTGGGATGCTAAGCAACACTGAATCTACATAATATTCAAAGGTGCTTCTTGAGGCTGTGGTCAGCGAATGGGGCGGCGACAGGTTTGAAGATTTCGTCAAGCAGACGCAGGTAAAAGGAGATTTGAGTTGGTCCCTCTCAGATGGATCCATGCGTTTTATGAATTTATTTCATTCGGTGCATGCACCGCTCTGGCTGCTGACCCATGCACCACTGACCCATTGGTGACCTCAGGCCTTGTACCGGTCGCGGGCCGAGGTAGCCTTCTCGGCCGCCCAGGAGCATCTCAAAGGCATCGCAGAGGTCAAATTGCCGGTAGGGATTTGGGAAGGGCAGGACGGGGAGTGCGAGAGGCAAGAGATAAGCTGAAAGACATGTTGGTGGTGGGCCAATGGTCTCTTTGCTTTGCCGCCCCCTCACGCACAGTCTGCTGGGATGTTCATGTGGATGAAGATGACGGCCGTGAAGGATTTCGACGAACGCACCGCTGAAGCTTTTCTTGATCAAGGTGCAGGGGGAGGTTGATTGCATCGAGTTTTCACTTTAACCATGATCATTTCCATTTCTTATCTCTCAGCCTGCTCATTAACGTCTTGCAGGCGTCGTTGCAGTCCCGGGGCGACTCTTTTGGACAGACCTCGTGAGTCTCGTGTGCCGTCCTCGCCGGTTCTGATCTCTCTGACAACGCATTTGCGCCCCTCAGGAGGCGGCGCGGTCGGGAGCGGCATGCCCTTTCCTCAGGGTCAGCTTTGCCGGCCTGCCCGAGGCTCAGATCAGGGAGGGCATCCGACGCATGGGGGCGTCGGTGCGCAGGAGGTCGTTGGAAGGTCCTTAGAAGGAACTAAGTCAAAGAATGAATGTGTTCCTGTGAAACACAATCAGCTTGAAAAGAGCTGCGAAGAATGAATCATTTGTTTATTTGATTGAAAGAGTATGAGGGAGAATAAATAATGTCCGCTGCCGTTATTGATCGGCTCCCTGCTGTGACGCGGGCTCCAAGGCGCTGCCCGGCGGATCGTCGGAGACCGGCCCGTCCTCGGAGATGGAGGGCTCAGGCCTCCGCAGCCAACCGACGGCCCGCTTGCCCAACAGATAATCCGCGTCGACCCACGGGTGGTGTTTAAGAAAGAGAGCGGTTCCGTCGCCTCCCGAGGCCTTGAGCAGCACCCTGGCCCCGCCGGGGTGGTGCTGCGAAGTCCACGCATGGCACAACATTTTTTCTTTCCCAGAAAGGGACTCGCTCTAGAGGGCAATGCGTGGTGTGCATGCAGACGTCTCCCTCTAGGGCAATGCGTGTGCATGCAGATGTCTGCACCTTCAGGTACGAAGACACGTCGTAGACCTTCCCCCTTACGGCCACCCATGCGTCTCCTTCCGACGCGTGTAAACTCAGCTCGTCCGGCGTGATGGCTCTCAGCTTCTGCGTGCCTGTTCCCGAGGCCTCCCTTTGCTTGTCCTCCTCATCCAAGACGCGCAGAAAGTCGATTTGGCTCTTCCCCGCTTTCTCTGATCGCCTCGTTTGTTGCTGCTGCAGGGGAATCGGTGACGACGAGTCGCCGCTGCTGCTCGCAACGTGCGTGACGGTCGAGTAGGCGGTCAAGGGCACGCGTTCATTCGATGGAGGAGGAAGCGAAGGAAAGGAGAAGTCCATCAATGATGATGAGAAGGTGGGCGGGAGGTATATGTTGCAAAAGAGTGGTCAGAAGATGGGACGCAACAGAGAAGGTACGGCTGAGTATGGGAGCCGAGCCGAGCCTGCTCGATAGATAAATCAGAATTACGCTAGATACGCTCGTCTCTTCAGTCAGGTGGGTGGCGATTCTTTTCACTTTCACTTTTGCCCGCTTCATTCTCACCCTCCTCCCTGACTCTGCTTGCCACAGATCTCGCGAAGATGAAGGTCTCTTTGCCGATGCTTCTTCTGCTCGTCGTTCTGCTCTGTTTGGCTCCCAGTGCTTCCGCCGGCGGCGGGGCGCGCCTGCGCCGCATCCTCTCTGCTGCTGGCTGTACACACAGCGGCACCTCGCCCCACGACGGCAACCACAACTGGACGCACAACGGCACCTCGCCCCACGACGGCAACCACACCTGGACGCACAACGGCAC
>VFSW01004271.1_pt1 | contig 21336 bp, 22 predicted proteins | sample 5358111 | NCBI WGS metagenome assembly VFSW01 (sample SAMN11554181, study PRJNA540505) | mine drainage metagenome | isolation source: sediment from site ElyBrook_90M | place: USA: Ely Copper Mine, Vershire, VT | collected 2017
AAAAGGCATTGTTCGGCGGAAGCAGACCTTTCGGGAAATGCATTATGTAGTCGTGACCACCGTTCAGTGTATGTCCTGCGCCATCGCTATGCGTCCACCAATACATTGCCTCTTCCGGTACAACAACCGGACCGGGGAACAATAAGGCGTGCGCGGCTCGCAGGAGCATGCCGTTGCCGGGTACGCCTAATCCGAACGCGGAGGTCCAGCCGTTCTGATGCGTGGCTTTTATCCACGCGTAAACTTGGGCCGTGACGACCGCCAAACCGAAGCCGATGAGGACGCCCTGCGCCACGTCACTCTGCACGGTTCGCGTACTGAAGTCGGTAAAGAATATCAACCGGACGATGAAAAAAGCACAAACCGCGCCGACGAGCGTTATGAAGTACTGGTAGGTTCTGCTCATATTTTTTTCTTGGCTCGCTTATTGAGCACCCACTGTACCGAGCGGCTGATTTTTTTGTCTGTCCGGTGGATGCAGCCAATCCAGCAGCAGGGTCGGCGGATCCCCTCCTTAAGCTCCGAGACAACGCGCCTCACGTGGTCTTTCCTTGTATCCTCCTGCTTTACGTATGTGGTCCAGCAGATCCACTCGTTGCGCGCGAGAGGCGTTATATCTTCCCAAAGCGAAAGCGCCTTCGGATCGGCCACAAGGGCTTTCCGTAAATCTTCCGGCACTTTATGCACCACGCCGTCAGAAATCCTTCTTTTGGCCATAAGGTCATTGTATCAAACATCCCCGTTGATAGCTTATCTACTACGAGCCCACAAGTTCTAGTAGAGGTCAGCCGCTCCCCTATTTCGGTACGTCAAAAACACTTATACTGATTGAAACCGTAAGAAACGGGGGGAGATATGAAAATCGAAGATTTGGGATATAACTCGTCTTTTGAGGAAGAAAGAAACCGGCTCGGGCTCGGCGGCTTTCCGGTCGCCCGGGTCGTCGCCGAACACCGGGGAGCCTACAAGGTCAGGAATGCGGACGGCGAATACCTGGCGAAGGTGACCGGAAAGCAGATGTTCAGTGCGTCATCGAGGGAGGACTACCCCGCCGTGGGCGATTGGGTGGCGATCGCCGAACTCGACGGAGAGCATGCCGTGATCCGCGGGATACTTCCCCGGAAGACGATCATAAAAAGAAGGTACGGCGACAAAGACAGGGCCGGCGAAAAGAACAAAACGCAGATCATAGCGGCGAACATCGACGCGGCATTCATCGTCGAGTCGGTCGGCAGGGATTACAACCTGAACCGCTTCGAGAGATATTTCGCCATCGCGAAGGACGGGGGCGTGAAGCCCGCCATCATACTGAACAAGATAGATCTGATCTCCGAGGAGGAATTGGATTCAACATTGGCTCAGCTGAAAAACCGGTTCAAAGACACCGACGTCATTCCGACCAGCACGAAAACCCGCGAGGGATTGGACGAGCTCAGGGGACATCTCTCAAGCGGGAAAACGTATTGCTTCCTCGGTTCATCCGGAGTCGGAAAATCCTCGCTCATCAATACATTGCTCGGGGGAACTGCCATAAAGACCGGAGCCATAAGCACCAGCACCGGCAGGGGGAAACACATTACCACGAACCGGGAAATGTACTTTTTAGAGAACGGAAGCATCGTCGTAGACAACCCGGGAATGCGGGAAGTGGGAATGACGGACACGAGCGGCGGCATAGACAGCCTCTTCGACGAGATAACCATTCTATCCGGGAAGTGCGAATTCATCGACTGCACGCACATCCACGAACCCGGATGCGAAGTGCTTGCGGCATTGCAATCCGGCAAACTGGACGAAGACAAGTATGCCAATTACCTCAACCTGAAAAAAGAAGCCGAACATTATGAAATGACCGAGTTGGAAAAAAGAGAGAAAGACCGCGAATTCGGGAAGTTCATCAAGAAAGCGAAGCAAGAACTGAAAGATTCCGGACGAAAGAATTAAGAACTTTATCCCCTCTTCGCGAACCGCTGGCGCAAAACCATCGCGAACGATCCGATAGCAAGGAGATAAATAATGAACGTTGCGATCCAGCCGATGAAGGGAATGAGTTTCACGATCTCGAAAACGAGAACGCCCAGGAGGATGTGGTACCACCGGAGATCGGTCTTGAACTTTTTGAGGAGCGACGCGACAACGATCCCGGCAACCGGCACGGAAACGATGAGGAGCGAGCCGTAGAGGAGGAGCCCAACAATGCCCGGCAACGCGCCGATGACCGTCACAAGAGCGATGATCGCGGCAATGGGCGTCGCAACGAGAATGACGAACCCGCGCAAGAGTTCCTTCCAGAATCCGGACGTGATCCGCTTCACCGCCTCAACCATATCGTTCCGCATCAAGTACCACAGAAGGTACGCGGCGGTCAAAACCATCAAGAACTTCGCGATCCAGCCGATCGTGAGAATGGCGGCAAAGGATTCGAAAAATCCGCTTGCCGTCGCGACGGGAGCCGGCGCCTCGTGGAACGTCGTGGTCCCCAGTATTTGCGCGCCGTTTTCGATCGTGGCTTTCTGCTGGGCGGTATATTCGAAATTCCCCTTGATCACTGCGTTGGGACCGATGGTAACTTCCTTCCCGCCTTTTACCGTGAGATTACCCCCTACCGTGCCGTCGACGTAGACCGCACTGCCAGCGATCTTCAAATTACCCGCCTCGTTCCCCGCGAAGTTGACACTGCCGCCCGCGAGGTATGAATCTTTGGTGATCGTAGTACCTGTCATAATGGCAACTTGCCCGCCGGCAGCTACCGCTTCCCCGGTATAGGTGCCGCTCAACGTGATATTCCCGCCGATGAGGCGAACATTTTGAGCCGAACTCCCTACGACAATGACGGTTCCGCCGGCAGCCATGATGTCCTGGCTCACCGGACTCGCGATATAGAGCGTCCCGCCGGCAGCCAAGAGATCACCCTCGACGGGCGCGGACACCGACACGCTCGCTCCCGCGGCATAGACATTGTCGTTGATCGCGGCTGTTGACCCCACGACGACGCTTTTACCGGTCTTGAAATACGCGGCTTCTGAAACCCCCGGCGCAAAGAACGCAAAGACTGCGACAAGCGTGAGCGCCACAAATATCTTTTTCTTCATGATTCCATTATACCACGATGAGTCTTTCATACCCGAAAGGAATGATTGGAAGATCAAATAAGAAAAATCCGCCATTTGGCGGATTCTTCTTATTTTTTGCCCTAGGGATTCCCTAAGCAAAACTATTTACCCTGCTCCGTTGTCTGCTCAGGCTGAGCAGCTGCTTGTTCCGGCTGAGCAGTCGTCTGCTCAGGCTGAACAGTTTCTCCTTCTTTTGATTCCTCCATAGGAACATTGCAGTGTGGGCAATTCCCTGCCTGTTGGGAAACCGCGCCGCACTTAGGACATTTATAGACCATAAGATAAGAGGTGCTTTTTACAACGGCATGCGACTATTACCGTTTCAGAATATCAAACATCATGCCAGGAAAGCCCCAGCTTCTAAAGTGTAAACGTTAAAACCAGCCCCGTCAATTTAATCGAGCAAGGCGATTCTTCAGCGCTCTCGCGAAAAGTTTCCGCAATTCCTCGAGGATGATGACCGACGATGCAATTCCGACCGCATACGCCCACTCCGCAAGCGAGAGCGGCACGGTATGCAGGACGCTTTCCATGAACGGATTGTAGACCGCGAACACCTGGAGCGCGGCGATCACGATGGTCGAGCCGACCAAGAAGAGGTTATTGAAGGGATTCACGGCGAAAATGGATTTGTTCTCGCTCTTGCAGTTCCATGCATTGAACCACTGGAAAACGGCGAGCGTGGTAAGCGTCATGGTGAGCGCCTTTTCAATCCCGCCGCCGAGGAATCTTGTGAAAACGAAGAGCGACCCGGCTGCGATCACGACGCCCATAAAAACCATCCGCTTCGCGGCGAGCCCGTCCAGGATGTACCGCGAAGGTTTCGCAGGGTGCTTGCCGAGGAGGCCCGGCTCCTTCGGTTCCATCGCGAGCGACACGTCGAGGAACCCATCCGTCACGAAATTGAGCCAGATGATCTGCGCCGGCAGAAGCGGCAGGGGGAGACCAAGAAGGAGCGCCCCGGAGATCGTAAGCACCTCCCCGATGCTCGTCGAGAAAAGATAGAGGATGACCTTCCGGATGGTCTTGTAGATGCTGCGGCCCTCTTCGACCGCCGCGATGATATTGCCGAAATTGTCGTCGAGAAGGACCAAATCGGACGCCTCCTTTGCAACCTCGGTGCCGATCTTCCCCATCGCGACGCCGAGATCCGCCGCAGCGAGCGACGGCGCGTCGTTCACGCCATCCCCCGTCATCGCGACCACTTCGCCCCGCTTCCGGAAGAGCTCGATGATCCGGAGCTTGTCTTCCGGCGTCACGCGGGCAAAAACGCTCGTCGTCGCGAACCGCTCCATGAGCTCTTCGTCGGACAGCCTTTGGAGCTCTTCCCCCGTCACGACGCCGTCACCCTCCTTCGCGAGCCCCGCTTCGACGGCGATCGCGCGGGCGGTCACCCGGTGGTCGCCCGTCACCATGACAACACGGATGCCAGCTTCGTGCGCTTCGCGAATGGCAACGATCGCCTCGTCCCGCAGCGGATCTTTCATGGCGAAAAAGCCGCCGAACGTGAGTGTCGGGAATTTGCCGGCCTCGACCGCCGCCGGGGCGTCGAAGTCGACGGCGAACGCAAGAACCCGGAGGCCCCGCTCCGAGAACCCGAAGAATATTTCCTCAAGTTCCCGCTTCCTTGCGGCGGAAAGTTTTTCGGACCTCCCGCTCCGCCATTCCCGCTCCGAAAGATCGAAAATCTTCTCCGGGGCACCGACCACGGCGAGGAAATTCTTATTCTCGAACGCGTTGATCGTCACGTGGTACTTGGTAAGGTAATCGAAGGGCAGTTCGAAGATCCGCTTCGCTTCGCGCTCGGACTCCTTGAATCCGATCTTCCGCGCGAAAACCTCGAGCGCCGCTTCCGTAGGATCGCCGGTAATCTTCCACGTCTTCGTTTCTTCAAGATATCTCGCGTGGCCATCGGCGGAAAACGCCGCAACCCGTCCCGCAAGGAGAAGGTCGGGGTGGTTCAGCGGATCGACAATCTCCCCCTCAAAGAGCAGATCACCCTTCGGCTCGTAGCCTTCTCCACCCACGTCGAACGTTTTGCCGTCCACCCACACCTTCTGAAGCGTCATTTCGTTCTTGGTGAGCGTGCCGGTTTTGTCGACGGCGATCACCTTGGCCTGGCCCAGCGCCTCGACCGCCTGGAGTTTTTTCACGAGCACATTCCGCTTCGTCATCCGCCATACGCCGGAAGCGAGGACGAGCGTCATGACGATGGGCAATCCCTCGGGAATAATGGAAACCGAAAGGGACACCACCGTCGCGAACATTTCAAAAAGCGAATCTCCCGCCGCAAGGCCGACCGCCATGAGCACCGCGGCAATCGAGGCAACGACAACAATGATGAGGCGCGAGAGCGAGCGGATGTTTTTCTTCAGGGGAACATCCGTATCGATGGCGGCGATCTCCCGCGATATTTTTCCGATCTCGGTTCCGATGCCCGTCGCAACGACGACCGCCGCGCCGTTCCCGCCGACGATATTCGTTCCCTTGAAGACCATGTTCTTCCGCTCCTGGATGGGGAGCGAGACATCACCGAGCACCGCATCCGTCTTCGTGACGGGGACCGATTCGCCGGTCAAGCTCGATTCATCGGCCTTCAGGGTATGCGCCGAAAAGAGACGGGCGTCCGCGGCGATCTTGTCTCCCTCCTGAAGCATGATGACGTCGCCCGGGACGATCTCTTTGTCAGGCACGACGACCACCCGGCCGTCGCGCAGGACCGAAGCCGACGTTTCGACGAATTTCCTCAAGGCAGCGAGCGTACGCTCGGCTTTCCCCTCCTGAACCGTCCCCACGACGGCATTGAAGAGGAGGACGAGAAAAATGATGGCCGCGTCGACGGTCTCTCCCATAAGGAGGACGATGGCCGCCGCGGCGAGGAGGATGTAGATGAGAGGGCTCGCGAATTGCGAGAAAAAAATCGAAAGAACGCCGGGAACCGGCGCATCGGGCAGGGCGTTTGGGCCGTGTTCCGCGAGGCGCTTCGCGGCCTCTTTCGCGCTGAGCCCCGCATCCGTCGAATCAAATGCCTTGAATACTTCCGGCAAACCCTCTGCGTGCCATTCCCCTTCCATGATAGTGTTATTCTAACAGATTACCGGAGACATGACCGGTACAGTTTCAAGTGGTCCAAAACCAGGCGCGGAAAAAGGAAATGCTCAAGAACGGTCTCGCGCGCGGTGATACCCATCGCCTTCTTCTCCGCCGAATGGGAAAGGAGGTAGATCACCTTCCCCGCAAGTTCCTCGGGCGACGAAACGACGAATCCGTTCCTGCCGTTCCTGATTTGTTTCCGAATACCGGAAGCCGGGCCGCCGACGACCGCCTGGCGCTTCCACATCGCCTCGGTGACCGTGAGGCCAAACCCTTCCCGCACGGAGTTCTGGACGACGACATCAGCCGCATTCTGAGCCATAACGGTGAACTCTAAAACATTCCTGCCGGCAGGATTAAAGAAGAGCGAGATGTCGCGCGATTTTCCAACGACGGCTGCAACGTCTTTGAAAACCGCGGCAGCTGCCGGGTTGTCCTTGGCCGTATCGAAGCCGACGAGTGCGAGGTGCGCGCCGGGATAGGTATCCCGAATCAGGCGGAAGGCTTGGACAACGCCCAGCGGATTTTTCCAGACGTCGAAACGCGAAACCTGGACGATGAGCGGCCCCGCCGCGGATATTCCTCCGTGCTTCCTCAAATAGAGGCGCGCTTTTTTCCGGGGAACAATCACCTGCTTGGGCGACAAGGGATCGATCGCCGGCGTGAAGACCTTCACGCGCCCGGCTGGCACGTCCCCGTTCACGAAATCACGGTTGCTGAAAACAATTTTGTCATACGAAACAACGGCTGGGTGGATTTTGTCCCACGCCGACGGAAGCGCCGACGAGGTGTCGATATGGCTGAAATAAATCTTGCTCTGCTTTTTCTTCATGAGGTATCCCGCGAGGAGCACCTGCGGATCGTTCAAGGCCAAAACGTCGCAGTCGATCGTATCGAGCTCGGATGCGATGCGCCTGCTCACCCGATCGTACTCGGCCCACTCCCGAACGCCGATGTGAACCGGCGCCCCCTGGAGAGCGTTATGGATTTTGTTCGTCACGGCAAAAAATGCTCCGCCGGCACGGGGATGGATGAAATACCAATCGCTCTCGATGCCGAGCGACCGCAGGTACGGGACGAGACTCGCGAGGATCTCGACGACACCCCCTCCCTTCGCCACGGCATTCACGTGCACCACCCGCTTCCCGCGGAGGAACGAAGCTTGCTTCAAAAGCGTTTCTTTTTCTTTCACCGAAAGGAATTTCAGAAAATCCGTCCGGCGGATCTCCCTCAGCGGAACGACTTTTTTCAGCACGGGCTGCGGCATATATTTTTATGGTACCACCGATCATTCGCCGCGGGAACGTTTGACTTCACTTCTCGCTCGTTTATCATGAAGATATGACCAAAAAAGAAATAGGGGGGATCGTTATCTTGGCGATCGTCGCCATCATCGTGGTGATCGCGGAAGTCGTCGCGGGGCCGAACACAAATACAGCGCAGTTACCAACCTCCGGGCAACCGACCGCGGAACAGCCGATCGCAACAGCAATGTTTTACTGCGACGGCGGAAAAACCATCAATGCCGCATTCTACAAAGGCACGAGTACGCCGCCCTCCGCACCGGGCATGCCGCCGACGCCCGGAGGCAGTGTTGCTTTGGCCTTGAGCGACGGCCGCACAATGACGCTGCCACAGACCATCTCGGCGGACGGCGGGCGATACGCGAACGCCGACGAATCGATCGTTTTCTGGAACGTGGGCGACACCGCGTTCATCACGGAGAATAACGCTCAAACGTATTCGAACTGCTCGACAGCGAATCCCGCGAACGCTTCTTCCTCCCCTGCGTCGGCCGGCTACCTGAACGGGACATATGTCTTGGATGGCAAAAGTGTGACGCTCGTCAGCGGAAGGGCCGAATCCGAAGCCGCACCCGGATCCGCATCGATGATCGTAACCCAGTACTTCGGAAATGAAGCCTCAGGCGATCTGAACGGCGACGGAGTGCCGGATGTCGCTTTTCTTCTTACCCAGAGCGGCGGCGGAAGCGGCACGTTCTTCTACGTGGTTGCAGCCCTCAAAACACCGACGGGTTATCAGGGCACGAATGCCGTCCTTCTCGGCGACCGGATCGCACCGCAAACAACCCAGATTGAGAACGGCAAAATCATCGTGAACTACGCAGACCGAAACCCCGGTGAGCCAATGTCGACCCGGCCGTCAATCGGCGTCTCAAAATATCTCCGCGTTGAAAACGGAATCCTGACCGAAGTCAGCGGATAACACAAACCCGCCGGCTTCAATACCTTTATTCCTGCCTGCGCAGGCAGGCGCGCGAATGGTAGAATAGGGGTAATATGTACTTCGTTTATATCATCGAGTGCGAGGATGGGAGTTTATATACCGGCATCACGACGGACGTCCGGCGGCGTTTTCTCGAGCACCGAAAAGGCATTGGCGGACATTATACCGCCGCGCACAAGCCGAAGAGGATCGTCTATATCGAAAAGCGCAAAACGCGGGGCGATGCCCTGCGGCGGGAAGCCCAAATCAAAAAACTGCGGAGGAAAGAAAAGTTAGATCTTATCCAATGAGTTTTTGTCCGTACTTCTCTATAAAATACCTCACCACGTAGGTCAGTTCTTTCTTTAGAACTTCATCAAGAGACAACCAAACGGGTCTTGCTCCTTCATCATTGATACGAACGGAGACATCTCCCTTCACATGGGCTGTATACAAATGCCACCGGTGACTGTCGGCACCCCGACCACACCCGTCGCCCATCACATCCTCCTCTGAAAAAAGCTTGACGGAAGAAAGCTCCAAACCCGTTTCTTCCCTCACTTCCCTCTTCACTGCCGTTTCCGCGTTCTCCCCAATATCCAGATGGCCTGCGGGAATGGTAAATGCAAAAGGCCAGAGGATACGATCGAAAAACAAAGCTTCCTTCTTTTCATTGAAAATAAAAATCCCCACGCTTTCGTGCCAATACTCTTTTGTCGACTTATCCACCCACCACACGATCCCCGGATCAACGACGATGCGGCGCGGGGACTTTACTCCGCAGGCGCTACAGAGAAAAAATGTCCTCTCTCCCTCAACAACCCCCTTGATGTTTTCAGAGCGGCACGATAAGCAGTATTCGTGTCGCTTTCCATCGGTCGGCAACGGAAAATCAATTTTCATAAGTATCCTCATTATGAGAGAATTTCCCAGGTAGGTCAAAAACAAAAAAAGTACTATACTATAACTTTATGAACCACATCATTATTTACACCGCTGAGTACCTCTACCTCGTGGTTCTCCTCGTCGCGGCGATATTGTTCTTCAAGCAGCCGAGAAGAATCCAGAAGAACCTGATCGTCTGCGGCGTGATCATCGCTCCCCTTTCCTATATCCTCGCGAAGATCGGGGGAGCTCTCTATTATGACGCCCGGCCATTCGTCGTCGGCCATTTTATACCGCTCATCCAGCACGCCGCCGACAATGGTTTCCCCTCCGACCACATGCTCCTCGTATCGGCAGTCGCCATGATCGTCACCTTTTACAATAAAAAGGTTGGTGCGGCACTCTGGGTACTCGCACTTCTCGTCGGCTTTTCCCGCGTCGCGGCCGGCGTCCACCACGTTACGGATATCGTGGGGAGCATCGTTTTCGTACTCATCGCCGCCGCCATCTACTACTTCACTATCGGCAAAAAGCAAATCGAGCGTGAAAAGAACCCTTTGGAAAACCGCATCCGCATATGAAATACAAGGCGGTGATATTTGATTTCGGCGGCGTCATCGAACTCAACGCAGGCGGAAGCATGCTGGAGGAAATTGCCGGCATCCTCCACGTTCCCGCGGAAGACCTCAAAAAGGCCTACTTCGAGCGCAACCATTTGTCGAATGTCCATAATATGAAATGGGAGGACATGATAAAAGAAGTCGTCCGCGTCTTCGATAAGAGCCAGGCCGCCGAGGATCGCGTTATGGAACTCGTACACGAGCGCGAGAGCAAGAAAACGATCAACGTTGAACTCTTGAAACTATTCCCCGTCCTGCGCCGTGAAGGATATAAAGTCGCCATTTTGAGCAACAACACGTCGGACTTAAGAAAATTTTTGAAGGAGAAAGGAATCGACAGACTTGTGGACGAAATCGTCATTTCCGGAGAAATAGGATTCCAGAAACCCCATAAGGAGGCGTTCGATGCGGCTTTCGAAAAACTGGGCGTCCGGCCAGCAGAAGCCATCTTCGTCGACGATTCGCCGAAGAGCCTGGAGAAAGCTTCCGAAATCGGCTATACGCCGATCCTTTTCGAGAACAACGAGAAATTGATATCGGCCTTAAACGATATTGGCATAGCGACGCAATGAAGTTTGCAGGACTTTTGACACTCGTAATCGACAAAGACAAAAACTCCCTTCTTAAAACTCAATAGACAGGACTGCGTTGCCTCAATTACAATGAATACAAACCTCCATCATGAACCCGATCATACCGCAAAAACTCAAGAAGGGAGATATGATACGAGTGATAGCGCCCTCCAACTCAATGAGCATCATTTCCCAATCCACGAAGGAGATAGCCAATAAGAGATTATCCGATCTCGGATTCGCCGTTACCTTCGGCAAGCACGTCGAGGAAACGGACGAAATGGGCTCTTCGTCCATCTCCTCAAGAATAGACGATCTCCATCAAGCGTTCCTCGATCCGGAAATAAGGGGTGTTTTCGCCGTGATCGGCGGCTTCAATTCGAATCAGCTCCTCCAATACATCGATTGGGAGATCATCCGGCGGAATCCAAAGATTTTCATCGGTTATTCCGACACAACCGCCTTGGAAAATTCCTTTTTCGCCAAAACGGGCCTCGTCACATACTCCGGTCCGTCATACTCCAACTTCGGACAAAAACTTTATTTCGACTACACGCTCGATTATTTCAAAAAATGCTGCATGGCGGATGAGCCATATGAGGTGAAACCGAGTCCCGAATGGAGCGATGATGCTTGGTACGTAAATCAAGAAGACCGGCACCCCGTCAAAAGCGAGGGCTGGCTCGTGATAAACGAAGGAAAAGCCGGCGGCCGGATAACAGGATCGAACCTTTGTACCTTCAATCTCCTCCAGGGAACGGAGTATTTTCCCGATCTCAAGGACTCGATAGTTTTCCTCGAAGATGATTCGGAATCAAGGCCGGTTTTGTTCGACCGGGACCTCCAGTCGCTCCTTCATCAGCCATCTTTCGGCGGAGTAAGAGGACTTGTTGTCGGCAGATTCCAAAGGAAAAGCAACATGGCCGACGACATACTCGTAAAAATAATAAAAACCAAGAAAGAGCTGGAGACCATTCCCGTCATCGCGAACGTCGATTTCGGCCACACGGATCCCCGGATCACCTTTCCCATCGGCGGAACCGCCGAGATCGACGCGAACAAAATTGACCCATCTATCAAAATAACGAATCACTAATTTGAAAATCTTGTCGTGGAACATCTGGGGCGGGCAATATCTTCCAGAAATACTGGGGCTCATCGAACGGGAAAAACCGGACGTAATCGGCCTCCAGGAGGTCATCGAAGATCTCGACGGAACGAACAATACCGCGAAGATCATCGCGGAAAAGCTCGGCTATGAATGGTTCTTCTATCCGACATCCGAAGCGGATGCCACTCTTCTCTATCGCTCTCCCAAACCTCGAAGGGTACGCATGGGGAATGCGATCCTCTCGAAGCTTCCGATAGCCAGAACGGACGTGCGCCAACTGTCGGAAGAAAAGGCGCGCTTCGCCGTCGGAGCGATCATTCCCATAAACGGCAAGGAATTCCACTTCTATTCGACCCATCTGAAACACACCCACCAAGAACCGTCGGAACTCCAGGATCAGCAGGCGCAGGCGCTCGCCGAACTTATGCCAAAAGAAAATACCATCCTCATGGGCGACTTGAATGCGACACCAGAAAGCAAGCCGGTGGAAATGGTGAGCGCGGTCATGAAGAACACCGACACGGAATTCAAGCCGACATGGAGCATGTATCCCGAAGGCTGCCCCGTCTGCAAACCCCAGAAACTCGACACCCGCCTCGATTACATCTTCACCTCGAAAGACCTGAAAACCGACTCCTTCACCGTCTACGATTCGAAGGGGTCGGACCATCTTCCCATCTCGGTCATTCTCACCCTCTAAACCAATGATCGTCAAAGCCATACGAACCCGCATTTTCAAAGAACGAGAGTCGCTCCTCCCCTTCATCAACCGCTCCGTCAAGAAACTCAACGATAAATCCATTCTCGTTGTGACATCGAAAATCGTTTCCCTCTCCGAGGGGAATATCCGGGAAATAAAAAATTCCCGCACGCGGGAAGAACTCATTAAAGCAGAAAGCGAATTCGCGATGCGGACGAAGTACACCTGGCTTACCATCAAGGACGGGATGGTGAGGTCCTCGGCCGGGGTCGACGAGTCGAACGCAAACGGCAAGATCATCCTCCTCCCCCGCGACAGTTTCAGGGCGGCCCGGGAACTGCGGCATGAGCTCATGAAACGGCACCGCATCAGAAATCTCGGCATCATCATAACCGACAGCCGCCTTCTTCCGCTCCGGGCCGGCGTCGTGGGCGTTGCCTTGGGTTGGAGCGGATTCTCAGGCGCGCGGGACTACCGAGGAAAGCCGGACATCTTCGGGAGGATCCTCAAAGTCTCGCGGACCGACCTCGCGGACAGCCTGGCGACGGCGGCAGTCGCGGTGATGGGCGAGGGCGCGGAACAACAGCCGCTGGCCCTCATAACCGGCGCACCCGTGGAATTCAAAAACAAGATCGACCGGAACGAACTTTCCATCGACATCAGGGAGGATATCTATCAACCCCTCTTCGAAAAAATGAAAAAGATAAAATGGAAAAATCATTCTCATGCGAGAAATAGAAATTAAACTGAAGGTCAAGGATTTCGAAAATCTCGAAGAAAAGCTCCGGGAGCGCGGCTGCGCCCTCTCCTCCCCCATTCGGCAGGAAGACGCCATCTATTCGAAAGCCGGGAGCACAAACGAATGGGAGGTTTCGAAAGAAGGGCAAACCGTCATGCGGATCCGCCGCGAGGGCGACCATGCCGAATTCAACTTGAAAGAACAACGTTCGAATGAAATGGATAACCTGGAATATGAAACGAGGGTCGACGATTCGGATGCCGTACACAAAATTCTCCTCACCATCGGTTTCGAACCGCAGGTGGAAGTCAAAAAATTCAGGCGCAAGGGGAGGCTCGGCGAATACACAATCTGCCTTGACACGGTGGACGAGCTCGGCACCTTCGTCGAACTCGAAAAATTGACGAACGAGGACGCCGACCCGAATAAAGTCCGCGAAGAACTTTTCAAAACGCTCGAAGAACTCGGTCTTTCAAGAAACGACGAAGAAACGCGCGGGTACGACACCCAAATGTATTTTCTCCGCGCTACTTCTCCAAAGGAAACGAAACCGTAAACGTACTCCCCTTTCCCTCCAAGGATTTAAACGTAACGGCGCCCCCCCATTTTGTCCGTCAACATACGGACGATAAAGAGTCCCAGCCCCGTACCTGAAACCTCTTGAGTATTCTTTCCGCGAACCCGGAAAAATTTTTGAAAGATGTGCTCTTGTTGGTCCTTCGGAATGCCATAACCGGTATCCTTGAATTCCATGACGACATTCGATCCCTTCTTCGTAACGTCGATGGCAAGAGTTCCACCGGCCTTATTGTACTTGATGCCATTGCTCACCAAATTCATGACAATTTCCCTTGTCTTGTCGGAATCCACGAGCGCCCGCGGAATTTTGCCGCGAGACCGGAATTTTACCCGGACTTTCTGTTTACGGGCCAGCGAAGATATTTCTTTGACGACGGATTGAACGATCGGAATGACGTCGGTCGGCTGTACGGAAACTTTCACGGTGCCGGATTCCGAGCGGGCGATCTCGAGAAGATCGTCGATCAGCTGATTTAAAATATCGCTCGCCGAATTGATCGCCTTCAAGTTCTGCCGTACATCCCTTGGAAATTTCACGTCGGTTTTCGAAACTATTTGAAGAAACCCCTTGATGGCCGCAATGGGCGTCCGAAGCTCGTGTGCAGCAATGAACACGAATTCATCTTTCAAGCGAGCCACATTCCTCGCTTCGGAAAGTTCGCGCTCTTCGGTCTTCCTTAATTCTTTCGTGCGCTCCTCCACCCGCCCTTCCAATTCTTTGTTGAATTCCTTGATTTCGGCGTAGGACTGCGCATTATCAATGGCAACGCCGGCACTCAAGGCAAAGGTGTTCAAAAACTTCAAGTCCTCGCTGTAATACCCTTCCCCCGAACTCTTTTCCCCAAGTATCAAAAGGGCGACTTCGCGTTTTTCAACGCGAATGGGGATGGCAACGGAAACGTCGAACGAGCGGAAAACCTGCTTCAGTGGCCCTTCCTCAAGATCATCGAAAAGAAAATACGGCACTATATCGAACGACCCATGGAAAAGTCCTTCGAATTCAGAAGCAGCTAAAAGTCGCTTGTCATAACCGACCCCGAAGACGTTCACAAAAACATGCTCCCGCATGATGAGAAATGCTCCCTTGGAAAGGTTCATGCTCTCCATGAGCGTTTTAAGCATCTGGTTCGTCAACGCCTCGAGGTCGATCGTCTCCGCCATAATATGGGTGAGTTCCGAAAGAAGGGCGTTGCCATCGTACGATCCGGCAAAGAAAATCTTGTTTGTTATGCGCCGCATCGAGCGCTCAAGCGGTTCGAAAGAAAGGGCGGTTACGGCCAGAAGAACGAGGAATACGATGAAAAGATTGAAACTGATGGGAATAAAACGATCGGCGATCAAGAGAAGGATAAGGGAATACGCGGCAGCAAGAAGGATAACGAGAGCCGCAAAAGAAACTATTCGAGCGATGATGGGCTTGATATCCAAGAGATGGTATCTGCTGATAGCGTACGCAATGGCGGCAAGCAACACAAAGAGATAGGACGGCCCCAAAAATACCGTCGCAGATGTCTTGAAAAAAACCACGAGGACGAATGTCAAAACGGCCAAAACGGAAAAAGAAAACGCCATGCCGACCAGGAGAGTGCCCCACCCGGCCTTTTCGGTGCCCGTTGCCCGGTGATACTTTCTAACCATGATGACCAAGCTGAGAGCTATAAGCGCCACGAAATCGATGAAATAGAGAAAAATACCCGGCCCCGGAACGGGAACCGGCTGCCCGTTCGGGTACTGGATGCCCTGAAAGATCAAGGGGGTAAAAGACAAAACGGCCGTCACTCCCATAAGGAGGATGAGCGGAATGGAATACTGTTTTTTCATTTGGAACTTCGCGCGGGGAAAGGTAACCGCAAAAAACACCAAAAGAGGACCGAGGAACGCGCTGAAAAACATCACCACCCGTATCCAAAAAAGCTGATCGCCGGGCGTCCCGATCGGCGGATGCAGCGACAAAAAATTCGAGACATCGTAAATGTCGATGTAAGCGGCAATGAGCAAAAAAAATCGATGCGTCCAACTTTTGGGATTTTTAAGGAAAACGGCGAGACCGATGAATGTAGTAACGGCAAACACCGCGATCCCCAAAACGATTTCTACCGTCTTAACCTCAAGAGGCATCATTTCTATTATACCAATACAAAAAATAAAAGGACCGCAAAACGCGGTCCTTGAAAGGCAGTAGATCAATGATCGGCTGCCCGTATCATTTGCCGGATGCTCTTCAACCGATCCGGCAGGGAAGTTATCTTGAGCCTTAAGGCAGGATTGTCCCCTACCTCGCGATCAAGAATATCCCGAAGTTTGCCATCGTCGGATCGGATGAGGGACCCGATATCGTCGACCGAAAGGTGCAACTGTTCTAGGGAAGCGTATAATTCCTCGTTGTTCAAAAAGTACAATGGAAATCGATACGCATACGAAGAAAGTGCGCGCCGATCCAAACGAATCGACGTTTCCGGAACGCCAAGAACGAAGTGCGCCGGCGTAAAGGCGGGCGAAAAAATTGTACCATTGCGTCTGACGGACAATGCCTTGACAATGAGTTCATCCCGGATGATGCCAAAGAGGTATCGGAACGGAAATCCTTTCCGAAAGCATTCATCGAGGAACGACTCATTGATGACGGCGAAGCCCAGGGCAACGTCCGCATGTTTCGACGGCAAGAAATCCGAATACTTTTCGAATTCCCCATCGCGGAAAAACGGACGGATGCCGCAAAGCCGGGAACTATTCACGATGAAATCCCGGTAATTGGACTGGGAACCGAAAAGGATCTCCTTCGCTGCTTCCATGACGGGTTTGCCGTCGCAAACGAAGAGCGATAGCTCCTCTACGTCGGAAGGATCTCCGCCGGCCGGAACAAAACGGTAGCTCACCCATTCTTCGATCACTGCTCCATCAAGTTTTCCCCGAAGAGAATAATCCAATCGAACGAGATACACGACGGCTTTTGCATCGTCGCGATCGAGCGGTTGGAAATCTCCCCAGCGCTGGTACGAAGTTCTTGAAGCAATAACCAGTTTCCGAAGTGCATCGTTCTTCCACTCGCCGCGGAAAAGGTCCTTTGTTTGATACACCTCGAATTGGATTCCGCCGATGACGCGCTTTGTAATCGGCGGAGGAAGTGCCGTTCCAAGCTCCCGTATTTCTTGAAGAGAAATTGCAGATTCGTTCTTCATGGCAACTCCCCTTCCCCGGAAATCACTTCCCCAACCTCGTCGACCGAGAGACGCGGCGCATGGGGCATTTTTTCCGACGCGTACCCCATCCGAAAGAGCATCGTCGGTCGACCCGCACTCTTCAACCTCAAGCGGAGCATTTGGTTCGCCAAACCGACCTCGATGATGCCTGCGTGAACCGCGACGCTCAATCCGTTCGATTGGGCGAAGAGGACGGCTTTTTCGAAAGCCATCCCGACGGCAAGCCACCACCGCGGCGTATCTTGGGGAGCGCTCACCACAAAAACGGCGGGCGAGCTTCGGATGCCATTGCGGCTTGAACGGGCGAATCCCGCCATTTTTCCGGGGTTCACCGGTCCGATTTTTCCGAGCTCCTGTTTTATGGAAGATGCCGTTGCATTGTCCAAACCAAACGTCGTCCCGGGCATTCCCCTCCCCTCCGGAGAATCGTTCACCAAAAAGAACTTCGAGAGTTCGTTCCGAAAACGAGTTCTCATCACGACCGTACTGTCGGCCATGTACTGGAAATCGGAAATGGCAAGGATGGTCGGCATGTCCGTTATGACCTGTACCTCCAAACCCATGCCTTGAGCTGTTCCCCTGATCCAGTCGATCACCGAAGAGGGAACCGGTTTTGTGGAATCGTATTCATTCCGATTCATGCTCCGCGCCTTCATGGCATTCAAGAGTTCGCGATCGCCTTGGAGCAAGTACGACTCATGGACATCTTGGAGATGAAATGAAACAATGGGCGCCGGATACAACGGCATGCCGGGCAGAAGATCGAACCCACAACGCACATGGTATGATTCCGCTGCCGAAACGACATTTTGGAGCGCGCATCCGACGCTCACGACCGACTGACGTCCCCGTTTGTCGGACTCCGGCAAAACGAACTGCCCATCCAAGCAAAAATCGATCATCCCCTTCGAGGGAATGATGCGGAATTTCCATGGTTGGGTGTTGTGCGTGCTTGGTGCGAGGATTCCCCATCCGACGAGATGCAGCAAGAGTTCTTTGATGCCCACATTCCCTTCGAGGATCGGGATATTCCAGGGATCATAATTCTTCATTGTCCTACCCTCCTTGCAGCGTTTGTTATGTTGATGAACGTTCGTTCCTTCAATTGGTGCCCGAGGATGATCCGCGGGACTGCTTCGCCGGCAAGACCGGCGGCAACCATGGCAGTCGACCCGAGTTGAGGCGCACCGCCAAAGGCCGGTGGAACGCCGTCGTGCATGAGACTTTCGACAATAATCCTAAATTCGGGCATCCGCCGATAGGTGCGACCTATCAAACCGAAAGCGAATTGAAAAAAATTGCCGAGGCTCGGATTTTTCCGGTACTGCTCTTCGACGGCGGAGATTTCTTCATCCGACATGCCGCCAATGACGAGCGGCAACCCACGATCGAGATCGTACCGCTGGACATCCCGTTGAGCGCCCGAACCGACATCCGAGCTCATAACAACGGGTTTCTGAAACTCACGCGCCTTGCGGCGAATAAGCATTTTAATGTCCGGATTGTCTACTTCATCGATGACGACGGTCGCCGACGGTTCTCCAAGAGACGGATTTCCGCCGATGAAGTCATCAATGTTCCCCGCGTGAATTCCTTCGCTGAAGACGGAAATCTTCAAAAAAGGATCGATAGCGTGAAGTTGTTCGGCGGTAACGATCGCCTTGTTCCTTCCAAGTTCATCGTAGCCCACCCTCATCCGGTTCGCATTCGTGAGATCGAACACGTCTTGATCCGCCACTTTTATATGTGCCGGGCGCACATTGAAGACCACGGCGTGAACGACATGGTTGCCCAAGCTGCAGCCGGCAACCGCCGGAACGGATTGTTCAAAACGCTGACGCACCTTCCACCAATCAAGCTTCATCTCGGGATCGAGGAACAGCGTTCCATTCCTCACCACAAGCGCCAAACGGTGCCAAAACGGCGGGGCAAACCGCACCACGTGTCCGCGGCGCGGATAATAAACGAGCGCACCGTACTGCGACATATCGCTTTCCCCTTCTTCGTACGCTTCCCATTCCTTCTGGAAATCTTCGGCAAGAGCCGAACCTTGCGTCAAATCGGCAAGAAGACCTCTCATGGTTGGAACAAGTTGGTCAAAAAAATCTTTCCGCTCCACTTTGCGGAAAAACTTACCGTTCCGATCCGCCAGTTCGACGCCGTCGTTTCGTTCGCGGATTTGAAATCCTTCCGGAAGCAAAAATTCCGGTTTCCCTTCGTAATCGACGTAGGGATTCTTTTGCGCTTCCATGGACGCAAACTCCTTTCTTTAAAGTTATTTTGTTCATTATGAAATTATCAATAGAGAGCATTCACTCATCTGCTATAAAATAGCGTGGCACGGCAACGGTACCTTGTCAAAGTATGGTATAATGGAACAATGATGACTCAAACGGATGCCCCTTTGAACGGAGTGACCATCCTCATCGCCGACGACGATCCGCTCATTTGCCAGCTGTACAAAGAAACCGTGGAACGGGCGGGCGGCAATGCCGTGACGGCAGTCGACGGCGGCGACGCGCTTCGAAAACTTGAGGAAACAAGCATTGATTTGATCCTCCTCGACATCAAGATGCCGAACATGAACGGCTACGAGGTGGTCCGAAAGCTGCGGAGCGACCCAAAAACGAAGGATATTCCGGTCATCGTCCTCACGAGCTTGGACACCCATCCGGAATATTTGGAAGAGACGACCGGCGTAAAGGTGGACGAGTATATCATTAAAACAGAAATATTGCCGGACGAGATCGTGGGGAAAATACGCGAACATCTGAAGAAAAAGGACTAAAACAAATCGAAACGGCATCTTATCCAAAGATGCCGTTTTTTATTTTTGTTTCGCGATCAGTTATAGATGATCCCTTTCGTAAGCCGAGATCCTCGCACAGCCTTCAGTGCCACCTCGTAGGCGGCAAACAAGACAAAGCTATACGCGAACGTGCTGAGAAAAGTGTTTCCGAAAAACGGCACAGCGGCAACATAGCACGCAACGAATCCGCTCCAGGTCATGGGATACATCCCGCTCGACGCCCACACGCCGAAGTTCGATACTGCAAAAAACAATATCGATCCGGCAAGAGAGCCTGCGAACGACGCGGGAATCACCTTTTTCCCGCCGATCTCTCTTCCGTTCATGGTTAGGGACATACCGATTGTCATAACAAGAATGACGGCGATATAGTCAATTCCCGCCACGACACCAAAGTTATACTGTCCGGGATGGTAATGCATCCAAATAATATCACTGAATGCCATGGAGCCGAACGCAACGAGCGTTCCGCGCGCTCCTCCGAGATACGCTCCCGCAAAGAGGGCGGCTGCCAAGACCGCGGTGAAATTCGGCGCAGGCGCCACAAACCGGGAAATGACGGCAATGGCAATCAACACGATTGCCAGCAATGTTTTTTTCATTTTATCTCCTTGATTTATTCTTTCAGATATTCAGCTTATAGGCACATTTCAAAAAGCTGTTTGGGATTCCCACTATACCCTACTGCAGCTTCATTGTCCACACGGCAAGCGCTTCGATCATTTCTTTGACTTTAGCCTTCGTCGCTTCATCCGTAAGATTCCCGCTCGCGTCGAACTTATCTTGGATCATCGGCACCATCACCTCCGGCTTGTTCAACGGGTGCATATCCAAGAAAACCATCATCTGGCGCAAGTGGTACTGGGCGCGCGACCCGCCGAGGATGCCGACCGAACCGCTCATAATGGCCGCAGGTTTGCCGGACCAAGCGCTGTCGCCGTACGGCCGCGACGCGCAGTCGATGGCATTTTTAAGCACTCCCGGCACGGAGTAATTGTACTCCGGCGTCACGAAGAGAATCGCATCGCTTTCCTTGATCTTCTTTTTGAACTCCTTGACCGCTTCCGGCGGATTCGCTTCCCAATCTTGATTAAAGAGCGGCAGGTTGCCGATCTCGACGATTTCGATCTCCGCATCTTCGAATGGCATTGCTGCAGCCGCCTTCAAGAGCTTCGTATGAAACGACTCTTTCCGCAAACTCCCCGAGATCCCCGCGATTTTTATCTTCTTATCCATAATTTTATTTATTTTTGTTTTTTGTGTTTGACCTTTGCTTTTTGACGTCGCTGACCAGATTCATCAAAAGGTCGAGCGTATATTTGGAATTTAAAGTGTAGAATATCTCCTGGCCGCGCCGCTCATCGATGACCAGATTGCAGGCCTTCAAGACCTTCAGGTGCTGCGAGACCGCCGGCTGGGAAAGCTTCACGATCCCGACGAGTTCCCCAACCGTCTTCCTTCCTTTCAGAAGCGCCTCGATGATGCGGTAGCGCGAAGCATTGCCGATGCCCTTCCCGAATTTCTCAATTTCACTGCACAGATCGCTCATATATAAACATATTAGCATATGCTTATATATTGTCAACCCAATCAAAAAACCGCCCCGGAAGGGCGGCGTTTGAATATCTCATATCACCGCTTTTTCGGTCCCTGAATGGAATGGCCGCCGAACTGGTTCCGGAGCATCGA
>VFSW01004272.1_pt1 | contig 21322 bp, 18 predicted proteins | sample 5358111 | NCBI WGS metagenome assembly VFSW01 (sample SAMN11554181, study PRJNA540505) | mine drainage metagenome | isolation source: sediment from site ElyBrook_90M | place: USA: Ely Copper Mine, Vershire, VT | collected 2017
CGATATTCGCGTTAGTCTCGTGGGCTCTGAGATGTGTATAATAGACATACTTTAAATTCGTAATTTATAGAAAACTATTTATATTTATATAATCGCTACATCACTATGGCGAGAGGGGGGAGGGGCTATCCAGGCGCAGTGGCGGCGGCACTTGAGGCACTGAGGAAGAAGAGCGAGGGGAAGCTCTCCATATCGATCATAAGGGGCAGGTACTGCGTGTACGAATACAGCTACGTGCGCGACAATAAGACCGGCTCCGTGAGGAAGCACCAGTTCTACATCGGCTGGATAAGCGAGGACGGAACAGTGAACCCGGCCAGACACAGGTTCGAAAGGACCCGGGTGAGCGGTATAGGCCAGTACATAGAGGCGCATGCGGCAGAAGGGACAGGAGACTATGCCTCGGTGCACCCCGACAGCATAGACAGGCGCATACTCACCGAGCTGAGCATGGATTCGAGGGCGTCCGCCCCGAGCATAGCGAAGAAGGCAGGGGTAAGCAGGAGCGCGGTCACCTATCGGCTGGAGAAGCTCGGCAAGAGCTACGGGATAAGGAAGACGATTGAGATATTCCCGGAGAGGTTCGGCTTCACCAGGTACATGGTGACGGTGAAGTTCATTGGGGGCAGGCCCGACGTCCCCGCAATGAAGGCGCTGTTCGAGGGAGAGCCGCGGGTGCAGATGGTGTTGATGATGAGAGGCGACTATGACATGCTGGTCTACATCGTTGCGGAGAGTACCAAGAAGCTCGACAATATAATATACAAGCTGCGCTCCAGCCGCGTGTTCGTGGGCGTGGAGTCAGCATGGCAGGTAGGCTACATGATAGAGGCATATGGGTTCGTGCCATTCAGGGCAAAGTTCTTCGATCTGCTGGAGGAGAGGATATGGAAGAAGAGTAGGGAATCGCCCAGGAGGGAGGCGGGGCAGCTGCTGCCCAGTGAATATGCAGTGATGAAGGAGATGAACGCTGACGCGGGAGTAGACTTCATACGCATAGACGAGGACTACGGGCTGCATAGGGGCAGCGCCCAATACACATATCATAGGCTGCTTGAGCGGAAGGTAATCGAGAGGTCGACGATAATGATGGGGAGACTGCCGCTGAAGTACTGCGGCTTCATCTACATAAAGCAGACGGACATGAACGCCTTCAACCTGACCAGGAAGGAGCAGCTGATGGAGATAATAGAGGAGACAGACAACCCGGCGAACAGGTATGCGCTCGTGGCGGACGTGTCATCGCCCTATGGCGTCGCATTCATAACGCCGGTGTTCGAGCACGGCATAGAAGAGACGGTGGAAAGGATGGAGCGCAGGATAAAGGGCATTGAGATAGAGACCGCGATAATAACGGAGCAGCTGGTGGGCTTTATAGGCCTGAGGAGGTTCGACAACGCAGCCGCGCCGCAGGTCGAAATGATAAGGAGCATAAAAGCGTAAACGCCAACGTAACTAACCTAAACAAATAGTTCACATGACAGATGGCTATGTATCGCCGTCGTTTCCTCCCACAAAAATCACATGTAAAAGCTCTCTAATAACATTTAAAAGCCTTCCCAACTATCCCTACTACACGACTATATAGGCCTAATCCAGTGCCAGGATGGGGGGGCAGCAGGGATGAATACAAGTTGAGACGCAGCACGAGGCGGATATATGCCACCTTGCCCGCCAGCATAGTCACGGGGGCGCAAGCCCGCGATCTCCGCGGTTGCGCATGCCGCCTAACCAAGGAGGGCAGCAATAGAACTGGCTATGTAGCTAAAGTCATCGTTGCGCAGCTCCGCGACCCTCCTATCTCCGATCTCGGCAAACCTGCTGCCGAGCATCCTCTGAGTCATCTCGCGCGCTTCCTTCTTCGTGAAACTCTTTCCGGCCGCGACCCTGCCATAGTCCCAGAAGAGCTCCACTATGAGGTTCTTCAGTTTCTTGCCTTCGTTGAGGAAAACCTTCCTAAACAGGTAGCCTGCGATGTTCTTTTGCGGGTCTGCGGTGCTCTGCGTAACCCTGATGCAGTCTGATTTTACTCTTGGCGGAGGGAGGAAGCTGCCCTTGCCTATCTCCATCAGCACATTGACCTCGTAGAACGCCATGAACAGGGCGGAAAGCGCACCGAAGTCCTTGGATCCGGGTTGTGTGGTGATCTTTGTAGCAAATCCGCGCGGCACTACGAGGATTGCGCACTCGAAGTTGTATCTTCTCTCCTTCACGAGCCTGACAAAGAATTGCTGCAGTACCGAGTAGGGGGTATTCGACACTATTTTGTTGAAGGGAGGCAGCGCAACCTTCAGGATGTCGCCGTTGATTATAGTTACCCTATCATCGCCACCTAACTTACCGTCGAGCTGCTTGACATACTTCGAGTCCTTCTCCACGACGGCCAGCTTGCCGCATACTTTTGCAAGCCTCTTGGCGAGATTGCCCGGCCCTCCGCCTATCTCCAGAACGGTATCGTCCTTGTTGAGGTCTGCCAGTTCGACTATCGAGTCAAGAAGGGCATCATCCGTCATTATGTGCTGGTCGTCCCTGATTCCTCTCTTATCTTGCATTTTAACCATCGATATGCCACATTACAAACTTAAAAGAATGCAAGAAATAAAAGGCCTTAGCCGGGAGTCGGACCCGGTCTTGAAGGTCCACAGCCTTCCGTGCGAGCCGTTACACCACTAAGGCCACGATGTAGCAATAACTGCTTGTTCAGTTATTTAAGCTTTTGCGGCTCTCGCGGGTTTCCAAAGCCTGCCGATCCTGTACTCAGCAATGCCATTTTGCCGATTGGACAGGTGCCTTGCACGCTTTCTCAGTTCATCGAATGCGCCGGATGAGCTGAGCACGTTTATTTTGGAGTATTTTCTTATTACTTTTGACTTTGATAGCGCGCCGTAGTCGATTGCGCCGTTCCTGCACGTCTCGACCATGTCAAACCCGCCGTCGCCCCTGTACGGAGTTTCTGCCATGGAGGGCCACCTGTACTCCGCAATGGAATCGATTAGGCCGCTCGCCGAAAGCGTTACAGATACTTCAAGCGTATCCACCTGCGCGGGGTCCACAGAATATGGCTTCTGCATCAATATTGATGGCGCGTTTGCCGGGGTGAAGCAGGCTGCCAAAACGATCGGGATGCCGGCCAAAGCTGCCTTGAAGAGCGGTTTCGCTCTGATGGCGTCTACGCCGATGCAGAATATCCGGTCAAAGCTCATGTCGATATTTTGCCTGGCGTCATTGACCTCCATATGGATGAATCCCTTTAGGGCAATCGGCTCCCGCAGGCTTCCAAGCAGCGCATTCCTATGGTAATCGGGAAGGAGGCGCCCGAGCACGCTCAGGAAACCGGGAGCCTGCAGCTTGCTGCACGATACTAGGATATTGAGCCCTGCATCCAACGCCATCCATAGGTACGCCAGGGCCTCGGGCTGCGCCATCGTTTCCGCTGGGATGCGGCCTGGCACAATTGATGCGCTTTCGATCCGCTCCTCTGGCATGCCGCCTTTTCGGTATGTGCGCGATATCGAAATGTCGACTTCGCCGTTATCTTTTTGTGCGGATACTTCGTTTGAGAGGCGCGCGACTGCGCCCGCCAGGTATGTGCCATCGATGAATCGCATGTTGGTCCTGCATGCGCCTAGCGAAGGGTGCCTTATTGCTATCTTGCCGCTGCCATACGACACGTCTATGCAGAGCGGGCCGTCGACCTCTTCCATTATGAGGCTTATTGGGCCGAAACCGGCCAGCTCGTGGGCCACAATGTGAGATGCGATGCCGATGCTGCCGGATTGCAACCTTTCCGCAAGCTTGGAATTTATCATGCCTTCGGCAACCGCAACTCTCGCCTTCCATGAGGGCATCCTCTCGAGGGCCTCCAGGTCACTGCCCAGCAGGCGCGCCGCATTCAGCGCATCAGCGATCCCTTTTCTTCCAAACCTCAGCGCAAGCAGGGAGCACACGCCGGTTTCTCCCGATTGGCCCATCACGATGCAGCGCCTTGGGCCAATCCAGAGGAGCTTTTCGGGATAGTACTGGCTTATGGTGAACGAAAGCCCGCCTGTTCCAGGCAGTTTGAGGGCGCGAGCCCTGATCCCACCCATATAACATATTTATCGTAATAAATATATTTATACCTTGATATACATAATTCCATGTATGTAAATAAGTTGGGCTTTTTAAGCATGCCGCATGCGTTGTATGCGGTTATCCGTTTGTGTATCTGAGGGCAAGAAGCGGGCTTTGCTACAAAAGCTTATAAACCTTCATTATGAAAATCAGATATGGCGAAGGGTGAGAAGCCGAAGGACGAAATCTGGGCGCTCAGGAAGGCGATAACGCGCCCGAACTACGCAGTTATGGAACTCCTGCTGAAGAAGTCGCCAAGGACGACCAGGGAGCTTTACCAGGTGCTCGAAAAGCGCTTCACCAGAAAGACGCTGATAATAACGCTGAGGGAGCTGTCGCTCGACCTGAATGTGATACAGCCTACGCACATAAGGACCGAGAAGGGATACGGGCTTGGCTACAGGCTCAACCCGAAGATGAAAGATGTTGTGAAGAGCGTGCAGAAGCTCGCCGGCATAATAGAGTCGGTAATACAGGAATAGTCCCACTGCTTCTGATGCGCTTTGGATAATGCTGGATTGGGCCTATAATGCCTCTTTCTCCTCCCTCGCGTGCGAGGAGTTCAAGGAAATAGGCAGGGTGCGAATATACCTTTGCTGGTCTAGATTTACCAGCGCATTTTGGCCCCCAGCACAACTACGGGCGCATAATCACACTATTGCTCTTATTTTGGAAATACATAGACGTTATGGAATCCTACTCCCTAGATATGGAATCGATCTATTTCTGATGCCTATTTTCAGCTAGAGTAGGGTGTCAGGGATTTTTTGTGGTGTCGAGCCTCCCTGCGTCATGCCGCGTATCGGCTCGCGACGCGCATCACTATCTCGGCAAGCTCCCTTTTCACGTACCTCTCCTGAGCCACGCCGATCCTAACCCTGACGTCTACTCCATAGTTCGATATTCCTATGTCCGTAATGAGTATCTCGACCTTTCCGGACAGGGTCGCGGCCAGTTTCTTGTGCTTCCCTATCTCTTTCGATACCTTTTTCTTGAACTCAGCGAAGCCCGCTTTCAGGGGCAGTTCGACCCTCACATCAATGCTCATCGCATTGGATATCGCGTAGTTGATTATGACGGCCTGGTTCATTATGCCGTTGGGCACGAAGAGCGAGGTGCCGTCGTCGAGGCGCAGCTTAGTGTACATGATGCCTATTTCCTGTATCACCCCGGAATAGCCAGGCAGTATGGACCGGTGCGAGTACGAAGGGGGCAGCACCCCGTACTGCCATGTCGAGAAGGTTATCCTGTCGCCCCCGGCAAACGGCTTTGCGGCCATCATGGATATGCCGGCAAAGAAGTTGCCAAGGGTCGACTGCGACGCCAGGCCTATCACTATGCCGAGAAAGCCGGCGCCGAGGAGCGCGGCTGTGTAGTTCACATGGAAGATCGAGAGGACGAAGAACAGTATTATCACGTAGCCGAAGAGGCTGACGAGCTTGGAGACCGGCTTTTCATCGAGCCTGGGCCGGCGCTTCCCGTACTCAAGTATGGAACCGGCGAGTAGCCTGATGGCCACGTAGCCGAATGCGACCGTTATGAGAGCGACGGCCGCTTGGTTGTAGAGCGCCGTGCTGACCCCGAAACTGGCGAGGATGCCGGCCGAAAAGTACTCGAAAGCCGCTCCGACGACCAACACCGCCACGAAGCCTGTCAGATATATATAATGCATCTTCAAGAAAACACCACGGCGAGAGGGTCATGCCGCCGAGCCCTGCCAATCTCTATTTATCGGGCAAAGCATAAAAGTGTTTGCGCAACGCGGTTGGAGGTTCTGCTACACAACCAATGGCTATGCCGCAAGGCTAAAAACGATCATGATATAGAGATTATATTGCGAACCACCCAAGACCTCTTGGATGGCAAGATAGAGCAGCCTGCGCTTTTAAAAATGCAAAGCCGGAGCTTCTCTCGAGAGCAAGCTCAACTGTCCTCTACCCTTACCCTCTTCTGGTTGTTGTACATCTCCTCCACTTCCTTGCTCGTGGTAGCTTCCTCTGGACTCTTGTCGCCCCTTATCGCCTCCTCGCCTACTAACCTCGGGAACCTGAGCGCGAATCCAGCCTCGGTGCCGTCCTTCTGCTGCTTGCGGCCGCAGGTGTGCATCGGCGACACGGTTATCTCGTCAGCCCTCACCGTGACTACGTACTTAGGGTATACCCAGAAATCTGGTTCGACTACCGAATCGACCCTTGCACCCATCTCCTTAACCACCTCTTTTTTCAGTGTCTTCTCTAACTCCACCATCTGCCTCTCCGTGAAGCCGCTGCCAATCCTTGATATCGTCTCGAACATGTCCCTCTTCTTGTTGTATGTTGCGCACAGCAGTCCCCCAAACTTGAACTCGCTCCTCATTCCCCTGCCGAGGTAGTAGCCAACTATCACCAGGTCGAGGGTGTCGTTCAGCTCGCCCCTATAGCTTCTCTTCAGTTTTATCCAGGAGAACTTCCTCGAGCCCGCTATGTACTTCGAGTTAAGCTCCTTCGCCACTATACCCTCAAGGCCGTTCTCCACCGACTTCTGGAAGAACTCCTCGAGTTGCTTTGGCTCTGTGGCAATTATCCTTGTTGAAGGCCGTATCGTCGAAGATTCCTTCAGCACCTTCTGCAGTATCCCCCTCCTCCGGTCATAGGGTTCGCCCATCAGATCCACTCCATCGAGCATCATTATGTCGAATGCGAACAGGTGCAGCGGCAGCTCCGCCATCTTCTCGGTTATCCCGTGCTTCCTCTTCCTCTGTATAGTCTCTTGGAACGGGAGGAACTCCTGTGTCTCCTCGTTGTACGCGAGGGCCTCCCCGTCAAGTATTATCTTGTCAGCTTTAATTTCTTCCTGCACGGCCTTTACAAGGTCTGGGAACATGGCGGTTGTGTCCTCCAGCCTTCTGGAAAATATCCTGACCCTCTTCCCATCCTTGTGTATCTGGCACCTGAAGCCGTCATACTTCTGTTCCACTGCCGCCTTGCCGTGCATCTTCTCGAGTATCTGTTCCGCTGTGGGCAGCCTCTCCGCGAGCGCGGGCCTTATCGGCTTGAAAAGCGTTACCTTGAACTTCTCTATGGCGGCTATCCCCTTTGTGGCGATCGTCTCCGCTACCAGGCCAAGATCGCTGCAGAGGTTGTAGGCGTTTTCCAAAGACGCCTTCTTCTCTCTGCTGCCGCAATACGCGAGCGACAGCGCCTCCAACATCGTCGCGTCGCCGAGCCCGAGGCGGAGCGCGCCGATCGGATACTTTGCTGCATACTTGGCCTCTACAGGAGTTGCGGCAGCCATTACGCTGGCGAAGGCCTTTATCTTGATCTCCTTGCTGCCGTGCCCGGAGACCGTGGCGATTTTCCTCATCGCCTGATAGAACGAGTTGACCGTGAGCTTGCTGTCCCTCATGCTCCTTAGTTTCGTCTTCCCCTTTATTTCCTCGGCTGCAAGGCCCATGTCACCCTTCTTTCTGTACTCCTTGGTGACCTCCTCCTTGGAGAAACCCGTCGCTATCGCGATCGCCTCCTCGACCGTCTTTTCCGCCATTCCAAACTCGACAGCCTCGTACGGCGGAGCGAGAGCCCCCTGGGTTATGTAGACGATGCTCTTTACCTCGTCGTTGGCGGCCTTCTTGAAGATCTCCGCCATGAGGTCTATCATGGCCAGTCGGGAAGATATGGCGGAAAGCCTTTCGTAGTACTCTGAGAGCTCTTTGAAGAGCATCAAACCATCTATCCTGTAGTAAATTTAACAGAGTTTAGTTGGCCAGGGCAGCTGCCACTGCCTGCAGCCAGTATCTGTAGGGAGACTTGATAGTACTCGGCAGCGAGGTTACTAAATCGCGATACGATGGGTGAGCACGTTGTCGCGTATGCCCCGTTGCTCGTGCCAGAGTTGCTACTCGTATTTTCTAGAGAGATTTGAAGATCAGTTCCGGGCTGCGCGGGAGTAAACGCAGCATTTAGATTGCCACCACTCCACAAACAGGCGCCGCTTATCGATGACTGCCCACTGGCCATGGTAAGCGTATAGCCGTTGCAGTTTGGGACTTGTGGCACTATTGTCGTAGTTGACGGTACGGTCGTAGTTGACGACGTAATTGTCGTTTGGACGCTGGTTGAGGTGCTCCTCGCGATTGTGGTTGTCGGTGGCGATGAAGATGACGGCTTACACGTGGCGCTCGAGGCGCTTATCCAAGCGCAGCTAAATTCTGAGGAGCAGCGGTTGCCTCCGTCGTCATATGCTGCGCTGCCGGATTGGGATCTGCCCAGGCACTCGATGCCGAAGAGCGTGCCGTTGAAGAGGTTGTTCTGGAAGCTCGTGTCGGCAGAGCTGTTTATGATCATGCCTATGCCGCTGCCGATGACGGCGAGGTCATTTATGATTGAGAGGCCCGACACATTCGAGAGCGCATATGCAGCGGTGCCACCGTAGACCCTGTTGTTGCCAAGCGCCCCGAACCTCGTCGAAGACAGGTAGACGCCGTAGTACGGGGAGCTTATGTTGTCATGGCTTATCAGCGGGTTCGCCCCGCCTGTCACGTTTATCGGGGTGTAATAGGAGCTGCTGGAGTTCATGTAGATCGTGTCGTTGACCAGCGATACGCCGATGGAGTTGGTGGAGCGCACTATGCCGTAGAAGCCCTTCAGCATGCAGTTCTCTATCTTGACGGTGGCGTTGTTGCTCGATACGAGGAGGCCCCCGTTAGTTGCGAGTATCGTATGGCCGTTGCAGTTTATCGTTGTTGTATTGCCATAAACGGTGTAGCAGGTTGCACCGACACTGTAGACATGGTCTTTGCTGAACGAGAATAGGTTGGAAGAGAACGACGCAGAGCAGCGCATGTTCGAAAGCGGAGTGAGTACCGCAAGCCAATTGCAGCCCTGCTTGTTGCCACCGAAGTTCGCTCCGCCGTATTCGGCGTTGATCGCGCCGCTCAGCGGCGAGCACACATAGTCGTAGGCGTTGTTGCCCGTTTCTGAGTTGTTTGATACCGTGTTGTTCACCGACCTGCCGAGCAGGGCAACGCCAAAGTTATTGTTGGTGCCAAAATCGCTCTTGATGAGGTTGCGCCCGGAGTTGTTGAGCAGGATGCCGATTCCCTGCTGGGTGGAGTACGATGCATTGTCGCCAGTCAGAGTATCGCCGTTTGAGTTGATCAGGGCGATTCCAAACGCAGAGGCGTCACTTACGCTTATTTTGGATATGATGGAATTGTTGACCTCCCTAAAGACAGTCCCTGTGGTGCCCGTAGCGACGGTTACGTTTGTTATTGTGATCCCGCTCGAATTGGTCGCGTTTATGCCGTATGCATAGCCGCTTATGCCGCATCCGCGCACGGTCACGTTTGTGACGTTGGACATGCTTATCGCGTAGCCGAAGGCCGAGGCGGCGGGCGCGATCTCGTATCCCCTGCAGCTGAGTATGACGTTGCTGGACGCTATTTTTATGCACGACGAGAAAGTTGTTATTATCGAACCGGTCAGCGAGTAGTTGCCTGGCCTGCTTATTGTCATGCAGGAGGTCACTGGCGTGTACACCAAGCTGGCCGCTATATGGCTGGTGCATGGCGCCCACGCGGCGTTGGTGTAGCCGCATGCAGTTGATGTCATCAGGTTGTAAGCCGTATTTGCGGAATCGGGGGTGGCATATACGTCAAAGGCGCTGTTGTTGAGCGCCTTGCCGTTGTTGAATATGTTGCCGGTGGAGTGCGCAACGTAGATTCCATAGCTGTTGTGGAGCGTGGTGAATTTGCTTATCGTGTCGGTTGTGGAATTGAGCAGGTAGAGGCCGTAGCTGCCGCTTGCTAGGGTTACGTTAGTGAGGAAGTCGATGCTGGAGTTATCGAGCAGGATGTCGCTCCCCGCGCCGCTGGCGTAGACGTTGTTGATTGATGAATCGGTCACGTTATAGAAGGCTATTCCGGACGCTGATGCATATATGCTGCAGCCGTTCACCGTGACGTTATCCTCCTTCGAGGCCCATACCCCCACGAGCGCATCGGTTATGGTGAAGCCGTTGCAGTTGAGGGTTACATTGCCGGAGTTTATGCGTATGCACGGCACGGAATAGCCCCCGGCGCGGGCCCCCGCGACATCTATCAGTTGGCTCACGTTTATTCCTTGCTGCAGATTATAGGTGCCGGGCAGGTTTATCGTGCCGCAGCCAGTCACGCTGCCCGATAGCGATATCTTTGATATGTTTGTGGGCACGTTGATTCCATGGCATTCCAGGAAGCTGCAGCCGGAGTTGTTGGAGCAGGTGTTGCCCGACGCCTTGTTGCTGCCCTGCAACCCTCCGTTTACGCTGCAATAGAACGAATACGGGCTGCCGTTAAGGTAGTTGTCGTAGAACGAATTGCCTGAAGCGTTTATCACTATGCCGTAGGCCTTGTTGTAGAGGAGTGTGTTGTTGTACACATTGTCTGATGTTGAGCCATTCGTGACGTACAGGCCACCCTGGAGGCCTGTTGCGCCTCCGAGCTTGTTATTGTTGATCTGGCTGCTCTTCACTCCATCGAGGTATATGTTGGAGACGTAGTTGTCAGATGCGTTGTTGCTCGATATTGCCAGATTGGCGCCGTGCCTTGCAAATATCCCGTATGAGAAGTTGCCTATTGTGCAGCCGTTCACCGTCTCGTAGTTGCCCGAAAGCTCTATTCCAACTGTGAAGGGAGGCACACCTGCATATGGGCCCGAGCCGCTGAGGGAATCACCCGCGCAGAATATCTGGACATTGCTCGCCGTTACATTTATGCATGCGCCGGAGGCTATGCTGGTTGATATGTTGGATGCGAAGGCATAGGTTCCTGGCGAGCTTATGGTTCCGCATGCGCTTATTTTGTTATTGCCGGATTGCGATACGGTGGTTGTTGTGGTGGTGGTTGGCGGAAGCAGCACCTTGGTGAAGAGCACAGCCGTGGCAGCCAGTGCAACCACTATGACTATTGCAATGATTATCAGGCCGGTGTGCCTCGGTTTGAGGAGGTTGGTCTTGGGCCGCTCCCCGTGTGGAAGCTCGGATGGTGCGCTTAGAGGCGCGGTAATGATTGTCGCGCCGGGCTGCGGTGCAAGGGGGACATCGCCGCTGGGCTGCGGCATAGGACCCCCAGGTACTTGTGCATGCAGCGCCTGCGCTGCAACGTTGAACACCGACATCACATTTATGATAGCTAATTAAGGTTTTAATAGTATGCGTAAAATAGTATCAAGGCCCGGGTAGCTCAGGGGTAGAGCGATTGTCTCGTAAGCAATAGGTCGGGGGTTCAATTCCCTCTCCGGGCTTTCTTTGCAGTTGAGCCATAGGATTAATGGTATATATTTAAATATATGAATGTGTAATATAGTAAAAGCAACTATCGCGCGCCCACACTTCTTGTATACAAATGTTTATATATGTTTACAAAAACATATGATAGATGAATATGGATAGCGTAGTTGTAAGCGTGAGGATCAAGAAGGAGGTAAAAGCAAAGCTGGAAAAAGAGGGGATAGACGTGGAGAAGGCTGTGAAGGATTACTTGGCCCAAAGGGCTGCGCAGATAGACCTCAAAAAGGCTGTGCAGGAAATGACGAAGATAATCAAGAGTGGAGCTGTCAAACCTTCCCCAAAAGGCTGGGCCGTAAAAACTATAAGGTATGGTAGGGATGTTGCTCATTGATTCTTCTGCGATTGTCAGATTCTGTTCAAAAGAATTGGGATGGGAAAGCGTAGAAGGATATATGGATGTGGCCAGCACAATTCCGCTTGCATTAGTCGAGCTTTGCAATGCACTTTCCAGAAAAGTTCGCGAGAATGATATAAGCGTCGGTGCGGCAAGAGGACTAATCTTAAAATACGTCGGCGCAATCACTCTGCTTGATCAGAATAAATATTTAGTTGCAGCTTTTGATGTGGCGATGAAGCATAATATTAGCTTGTACGACAGCCTGTTTATAGCAGTTGCAATCGGAGAAGGCTGTGATCTAGTCTCGTGCGACGAATTGCAGTTAAAGATAGCCAGCTCTCTAGGAGTAAGAACAATAAAGTGCTGATTCGAATCAGCTCGATGGCTCGAACCTGCTCGGGCGCCTCTGCGGCCTTGGCTTGAAGCCTCCCCTGTCGTGGTGCCTCGGGCCATACCTCTCGCTGCTCCCATGCGCGCCATATCCGCCCTGCCTGCCATGTGAGGCTCCACCGCGATCTCCTCCACGGTCGCCCCATCTTTTTGGCGTCCCTCTGTCGTAGCCCTCTCCCCTGGACGACCTTATATATTCGCCAAAGTTTATCTTGCTGAACTTCCTGTTGTCGACTTCCACTTTCTTCAGTCGCACTCCTGCAAACCTCTCTATCGCACCTATGAGGCCATGCTGGTCCCTGCTGAATATCGTGAATGCGCGGCCGTTCCTGCCCATTCTCGCGGATCTTCCGATCCTGTGTATGTAGACGGTTGGCTCGTCCGGTGCATCAAAATTTATTATGTCGGTTATGTCTGTGACGTCTATCCCCCTAGCGGCGACATTCGTCGCGATCAGCATGCCATCCTGGTTCTTCCTGAAGTGGCCCATCGCCACTTCCCTCTTCGCCTGTGTCACTCCGCCGTGCAGCACGAGCGGGTTGTATCCCTGGTCCTTCACCAGCCTGTAAACTATGTCGGCGCTCCTCTGCGTCCTTACGAATATGACCGACTTCTTGGGCTTGTACTCCGATAGGTATGCAAGCAGCGTCGAGAACTTGTATGAATTGTCAACCAATGTGTAAAGGTTTTCTATGGACGTGACAGCCAGTTGCTCTTCCTCCCCTATCTTGACGCTGACCACATCCTTCATATAGCTGTTAGCGATCTCCATTATCTTTGTGGGCATCGTGGCTGAGAAGAGCATCGTCTGCTTCGCCCGCGGCGTCTGCCCTATTATGTACTTTATGTCGTCTATGAATCCCATGTCGAGCATTATATCGGCTTCGTCGAGCACCAGGAACTTTATCCTGCTCAGGTCGAGCTCGTTCCTCTCCATCAGGTCTATTATCCTGCCCGGGGTGCCGACGATTATGTTGGCTCCTTGCCTTATGTGGTCGGCTTGGGGTCTTGTTGAGACTCCACCATAGACAACGGTGGTCTTAAGCCTCGTAAACTTGATTATCTTCTTTGTGACCTGCTCTATCTGCAGCGCGAGCTCCCTGGTAGGGGCGATTATGAGCGCGCCGACGCCAGCGGCGTGATGGTGGGCGAGCATCTGCGCGATCGGTATCATGAATGCGCCGGTCTTGCCGGATCCGGTCTTCGACCTCACCACAACATCCTTGCCCTGCACTACCAACGGTATGGACTTGTCCTGCACTTCCGTGGGACTATCAAACTTCAATTCCGTCAATGCGTCTGCTATCTCCTTGTTCAAATTGAACTTTTCGAAACCTGTCATATATAAACCTCTTATGGTCTTAGCGTAAACCTTCGTCTGAACTAAAGCGAAAACCGCTTATTCGGACGCTGTCACTGATTAGAATAAGCCTGTTTTGACTTTCTTTTCAACTGGTATGTATTGGTAATGCGTGCTTATAAACCCTTCCATGATGCCGCAAGTAAGCTATAAATAATCTGGCTCAGAATACACATTGGTATTTATGCTGACGAAAACAGAGGTTGTGCAGGCGCTCTCACAGTGCCAGGACCCGGAACTGGGCGCGAACATAGTGGACATAGGCCTAATACAGGGCATAAAGATGTCGCAGGGCAACGAGGTAAAGGTGACCATGACGATGACGAGCGCGATGTGCCCCGTCACGAGCATAATACTCGCCGACGTTCAGCTCAGGCTCGAGAACGTGCCGGAGATAGGGAAAGTGGAGGTCGACCTCGTATGGGACCCGATGTGGAGCCCAGAGATGATGAGCGACGAGCTGAAGTACAGGAACTAATCGGCCGCTCCGTACAGTAGATCTTCATCCGCCCTCTTGTAATCATAGACCTGTTTCTTGTCGAACCAGATGCCTATCTCGCGCGAGGCGGTCTTTGCACTGTCGGATGCGTGGATTATGCTCAGTGTGGTCCTCCTGTTGCTGTCCGCCAGTTCGTACGAATCTGTCGAGAACATGCCCCTTATCGTGGATGGATCTGCCCTGTTGGGCGACGGGGAGCCGACTATCTTCCTGACCGACGCGACTGCATCGTTGCCTTCCGCCACGAGCGCGACAATTGGGCCAGTCATCAGGTGGCGCATAAGCCCCTCCCTAACTCTCTTTCCAACCTCTATCGGAGTTTCGGTGAACTTCTGCCCCCGTGCCTCGTATCCTTTCTTTGTGTTCTTCCAGATGTTCACGTACCACTCCTTCTCGAACGGATAGTGAGATTCGACAGTCTTCTTATCTGGTAAGACCATCCGCATAGCCACCACCTTCAGCCCGGTTTGTTCGATGATCGACAATATCCTTCCGGTAAGCGCGCGCTGCACGCCCTCCGGCTTTATCAGCACCAGTGTCCTCTCAATCATTGTAGCACCGTTCAAGATTCTACCCAAAGATTAATATCACATTAAGTTGCGCCGCCAACCATCTTTTTATATCTTTGAGATTCAAGTATTATCTGAAATGCTGCTTTTGTGATGTAGATGATAAGGCAACCGATAATAGTGGTTATGGGGCATGTCGATCATGGCAAAACGAGCCTTCTTGATCGCATCCGCAACAGCGCAATCGCCGCGCGAGAAGCCGGAGGCATAACCCAGCACATAGGCGCGAGCGAGGTGCCGATAGATACCATCGCGACGATATGCGGGCCTATCTTCAAGAGCATGGGCAATGTGACGATACCAGGTCTTCTTTTCATAGACACGCCAGGCCATGAAGCCTTCACCAACTTGAGGAAGAGAGGAGGAAGTGTCGCCGACCTGGCGATACTCGTGGTCGACATAACAAAGGGCTTCGAGCCGCAGACCTTGGAGGCCATAGCAATACTCAAGGAGTACAAGACCCCGTTCATAATCGCAGCCAACAAGATAGACCTGCTAACGGGCTGGCTCAACAGCAAGTCAAAGAGCTTCGTCGAAGCGCTTGCGAAGCAGAACCAGAACGTGCAGCAGGCGCTCGAGGAAAACATATTCCAGATGATAGGCAGGCTCAGCGAGCTGGGCTTCAACGCCGAGCGCTTCGACAGGGTGCGCGACTTCCAGACAGAGCTTGCCATAGTGCCGCTCAGCGCGAAGACCGGCGAGGGAATAGCAGAGCTCCTTATGGTGGTCACCGGCCTCTCGCAAAGATACCTCGAGATGAGGCTCAACATAATGGTGAGCGGGCCCGGAAGGGGCAGCATACTCGAGAAGAAGGAGGTCAAGGGGCTTGGCACAACGATAGACGTCATACTCTACGATGGGATGCTGAAGACAAACGACACGATTGCCTTCGCCACGCCGATGGGCGTCGCGACGGCGAAGATAAAGGCGCTGCTCAAGGCGAAGCCCCTGCAGGAGATAAGGGAGAGCACGAGCAAGTTCACCTATGTTGATGAAGTAAGCGCCGCCTGCGGCGTGAAGATAAGCGGCAACGGACTTGAGGATGCAATGCCAGGCTCACCGGTCGTGCAAGTGACCGAAGATGGCAGCTACTCCACGCAGATAGGGGCGGAAATCGGAGAGGTGTTCAAGACCGACAAGACGGGCGTCGTGCTGAAGGCGGATTCCATCGGCAGCCTCGAAGCGATATCAAGGCTTATGGAGGCAGCAGGCTTCACCATAAGCAAAAAGGGATTGGGCGACGTTACAAAGCGCGACGTCGTGGACGCATTCTCGCAGCTTGCGGTAAACCCGATTAATGCAGTGGTAATCGAATTCAATGTGCAGATAGCGAACGATGCATCGGAGGCCTCTTTCGACAGCGGGGTGCAGATAATCGGAGGCGACATAATATACAAACTGCTGGATGACTACAAGCTTTTCGTAGAGCAGAGCCAGAAGAGCACATTGAGCAAAGCAGAGAATAGGATAACGTTTCCCGGCAAGGTCGAGGTGCTGCCGAACAGTTGCTTCAGGGTTTCGCACCCCGCGATATTCGGGGTAAGTGTGGTCGCCGGGAGGATGAAAGCGGGATGCCTGCTGATGAATGACATCGGTGAAGTAGTCGGAAAGGTGAAGGGGATACAGACAGAGAAGGCGCCGCTGGAGATGGCGAAGAAGGGTGACAGCGTCGCCATATCGATGGATGAGCCGACCTTCGGCAGGCAGGTGAGGGAGGGGCAGAAGCTCTATACGAGAGTGACAGATGAGGATGAGAGGATACTGAGGGGAGAGTTCGCGAACCTGATAAACGACGAGGAGGTTGACCTCCTGAAGATCATATCAGAGATAAAGAAAAAGTCAAGATAACTACCTGAGCAGACCGATTGCTGCCTGGCGGTTTGGACCGAGGTATATTGCGGCAACCAGTGCATCGTTCTCTCTTCTATGGAGCGTCTGCGCCACTTCATCGTCCGGAAATGCCTCTCTTATAAGCCTATAGTGTATAGCCGACCACGGGCCCGCAGAAAACCCTGTCAACTTACCGCTCACTCTTACTTCTTCGAGTGCAACTTCAAGCGCATTTTTCTCTTCTTGCGTAAGCCCTATCGGGGCATTCGCTGCTTTTCTTTTTGCAGTTTCAAAGCATTTGACTACAGTAGAAAAAGGTATGCTCTTTTCTGCTAGATAGGTAGTTTCAGCAACTTTCAAAGGAGCGTCGAGCTCCTCAAAAATGCGGAGCGCCTCTTTAGGGTTTGCAACAGTTGTTGAAGACATGCGGCAGATGCTCCGCTCAGATATTTATAATCTCTGCGAATCTAATGCGACAGAAAGATTCAATATCATCAGGATGGTCGCTTACATTCTTGCAGAGCCATCTTGCAGGCAACCATTAATAGGCTTACTGCTTATCCGATAATATGCAAAATAGCATTCTTGACGAACGGATTGAGAGTTCGAAAAACGAGATGGTAAAGGCGCTTTCTAAAATGATATCGATAAAGTCGATCGCCCCCTTAAGCGGTGGCGATGGTGAATCAAAACGGGCCGAGTTCCTCAAATCGTTGCTTAACTCTTTAGGCTTAAAGCCAAGGAGATACACCTATATCGATACTACCGGCACTAAGAGACCCAACCTTGTCGTGAAATACGGCAACCGAAGACGCACTATTTGGATTGTATCGCACATTGACACTGTGTCGGAAGGCGACAGGTCGTTCTGGAAGACTGACCCATTCAAGGCGGCGATAAAAAACGGACGAATCTACGGGCGCGGTGCGGCGGACAACGGGCAGGCGGCCGCCTCAAGCATCTACGCGCTCAAGGCGATAATGGACCTGAGAGTAAAGACAAAATACAACTTCGGGATAGCACTTGTTGCAGATGAGGAAATCGGGAGCAAGTACGGCATACAGAAGCTGCTCAAGGAGGGGATCTTCTCTAAGAGCGATATGTTCATAGTGCCTGATGGCGGCGCGCCAAAGGGGGACAAGATAGAAGTCGCTGAGAAGGGCAGCCTCTGGCTCAAGATAACAATTTTAGGCAAGCAGGTGCACGCAAGCACCCCTGACAAGGGTGTCAACGCTTACAGGTATGCGATAAGGCTCTTAAATGCATTGGACATAGAGCTGCACAGGAAGTACAACAGGAGGGACGGACTTTTCGAACCGCCCGAATCAACATTCGAGATGACGAAGCATGAGAAGAACGTTGACAGTACAAACATAATTCCGGGCGTTGAGGTCTCCTACCTAGACTGCAGGCTCCTGCCACAGTACAGCATCGACACTTTGCTTGCAGATATAAAGAAGATATCAAAGAGGAAGGAATTCGGCGCGGCGAGGATATCATTTGAAATATTAATGCGGGAGGATGCAGCGCCGATAACCGGCGCCAAGTCTGAGATTGTGCAGCTTCTATCAAGTGTGATAAAGAGAAAAAGAGGGATCACAGCAAATATAATAGGGGTAGGAGGCGGAACCTGCGCCGCATTTTTCAGGAGGACCGGCATGCCGGCGGTTGTCTGGGGCACATGGCCGAATGTCGAGCACGAGCCCAACGAGTATGCAGTTATAGACAACATGGTGGAGGATTCGAAAGTATTTGCAGCCCTGGTTGTATGAGAGATCAGCCAGTCAGGCTCATCTCGGTCTGCACCGTGTCGAGGGGGTATTGAGGGGAGAATGCGATGATACCAGATGGTTATAAAATTCTATAACCAAACGGCGCTGTTGCTGCGAAAGGTATATAAAACTTAGGTTACATTATATTGTAACCTAGGTTATTTTATGGATCTGCCAATAATAAAGCTGCTGAAAAAACGCGAGTATCAGGACCTGTCAAGGTTCCAGGATGTCATAGTTGCGGTGCTTTACCAGGTGGATAGCGGTATCGTCCTGCATGGGGGAACTGCGATTTGGCGCTGTTTCTCCGGCAGCAGGTTCTCTACCGACATCGATGCATACATATCGTCGAAAGATGAACTTGAACGCCTTAAAGAGGGCGTAGTTGCAGCGGCTGCCGAACAGAGAATAAACGTTGAGAAAATAAAGGACACCGGAAACCTGATCTTCATGGCGTTCGCCATGGGCGACACCTACCTTAAAGTCGAGATGAATTATGCAAAAAAACCCATGCATCCGATTGCAACAAGGTTTGAAAAGGTGGATGGCACGTATATGGAAATCCTAACGCTTACTCCAGAGGAGTTCATACTGGAGAAGATTGACGCGTATTCGGATAGGCGCTTCATACGCGACATCTACGACATGTACATATTGAGCGACTATGTGAAAAACCCGACCAAGATCAGGAAGGCGGTATTGTCTTTTACGGGCAAAATCGAAAAGCCGGTAAATGAGAGCGACCTTAAGGCATTGATATACAAAGGCCCGGTCCCCTCATTCAGAAACATGGTAGAGCATATAAGAGGGAGATTTTCATGAAGTACATAGAATATGTGAGAGAGCATTTTAACGACCCGGGCTTCCCGGTTTTCAGGTTCTCCGACCTGAGAACTGCGCTAAAATCAAGGAAGATAAGCGATACCTACCTTAAAAGGCTGATAAACTACATGACGGCCAACGGCGAAATTAAAAGGATCACCAAGGGTGCATACACATTGCACGATGAGATAACCGTGGTAGGCTTTGCATTCCAGCCTTTTTATTATGGGCTTGAAAATGCGCTGACCATCAGGAAGCTGTGGGAGCAAGGCACCAACCCTATTGTCGTCACGCCCAAATTGGTCCGCGTCGGGGTCAGAAAATTTGGCGGCAGCAACTATGTGGTACAAAGAATATGCAGAAGGCTATTTTTTGGTTACGAGCTGGTAAAATACTATGATTTTTGGATTCCAGTCTCGGATGCCGAAAAGACGCTGCTTGATTTTATCTACTTCAAACATTATCTCAGAGGTGACGTGCTGGAAGAACTGAAGCATAAGATAAAAATGGAAAAAGTTGCTGCGTACCTGGAAAATTATCCCAAAAAGTTTGAGAAAGAGCTTCTAAAGACGTTAAAAATCAGATCGCTAAAATCTCTCCATTCGTGAATGAAGCGTGGATAGAAAATGTCAACCCGTCAGACTCATCTCGATCTGCACTGTGTCAGGAACAGGAATCCTCATTATCTGCCTGAGCGCCTGCTCGCTGCCGTCAATCTCAAGAAGCCGCTTGTGGAATCGCATCTCCCACCTCTCGTAGGTATGGCTTCCCTGGAACGATGGGGCCTTCCTCGTAGTCTGCGATATTGTCTTTGTAGGAAGAGGCACTGGCCCTTTGCACTTTATGTTCAGCGATTGGACTATGCCCTTAATCTGCTGAGCGATGGTGTCCACGTCCTTGGCCTTGGTGCTGATGAGCTTGATTATCGCAACGCCCATCGATTCACTTCCTTGGGGTTATCTCCAGGATGACGCCTGCTCCGATCGTCTCTCCCATGTCTCTTATGGCGAACCTTCCGAGAGGCCTGAAGTCGCTGAACTTCTCGCAGGCTATCGGCTTTGTAGGCTTTATCCTTACTATAGCGACATCGCCCGTCTTTATCGTCTGCGGATTCTGCTCGACCGTCTGGCCCGTCTTCGCATCCTTCCTTTCAAGAATGTCCTCGAAGGTGCATGCGACCTGGGCTGTGTGTATGTGGAATACGGGCGTGTAGCCCTTCGCGATGACGTTCTGGTGGTGCAGTATTACTATCTGCGCCTTGAACTCCAGTGCAACCACGGGAGGGTTGTTAGTCGGCCCGACTACGTCTCCCCTCTTTATGTCCTTCTTCTCTATTCCCTTTACGTTGAATCCTACGTTGTCTCCAGGCTCCGCCTTCTGCAGTTGCTGGTGGTGCATCTCTATGCTCTTGACCTCAGTCTTGACGCCGCTCGGCATTATTATGACCTGATCGCCTGCCTTTAGCACTCCGCTCTCGACCCTGCCTACCGGCACGGTTCCGAATCCAGATATGCTGAAGACATCCTGTATAGGAAGCCTGAGGGGCTTGTCGATCGGCTTCTCTGGAACCTTTAGGTTGTCCAGCGCTGCAAGCAGTGTTGGCCCCGTGTACCATGCCATCTTGTCCGACTTGTCCTTTACGTTATCGCCCATCTGCGCAGAATAGGGTACGAAGGGTATCTGGTCTACCTTGTAGCCCATAGTCTTGAGCATGTCGCCCACCTGCTTCTTTACCTCTTCGTACTTCTGCTGGCCGTATTCGACCTCGTCCATCTTGTTTATCGCAACTATGACCTGCTGCACTCCGAGCACGAATATGAGCTGCGCGTGCTCCCTTGTCTGTGCCTGGATCCCATCCTTCGAGCTGACTACAAGCACGGCAGCGTCTGCCTGGCTTGCGCCCGTTATCATGTTCTTGACGAAGTCCCTGTGGCCCGGTGCGTCTATGATCGTGAAGTAGTACTTCGCAGTCTGGAAGTCCCTATGCTGAATGTCGATTGTAATTCCACGTTCACGCTCCTCCTTGAGGGTGTCCATAACGAACGCGAACTCGAAAGTAGGCCTGTTGAACTGGGCGGTCGCCTCCTTGTACCTTGCGAGGTCCCTGTCCGTTATCACGCCCGTTGCGTAGAGTAGCCTGCCGACTGTCGTAGACTTTCCGTGGTCTACGTGACCTATAAAGATCAGGTTCATATGTGGTTTGTCTGCCATGTCATCATCTAGATTAGTGTGTTTTCCTAAGAGCGAGTCCTCACTCGCTCTGCCGTCATAGACAAGCATTAGCCCCTGCGACGTAGCGTCAAAGACGCGTATAATATTATATAC
>VFSW01004273.1_pt1 | contig 21319 bp, 16 predicted proteins | sample 5358111 | NCBI WGS metagenome assembly VFSW01 (sample SAMN11554181, study PRJNA540505) | mine drainage metagenome | isolation source: sediment from site ElyBrook_90M | place: USA: Ely Copper Mine, Vershire, VT | collected 2017
CGGGTCCACCACCACGCGCCGCCCCGTCGCCACAAGTTCGCCGAGCAGCTCGCGCTCGAAGTCGCCGCCGATTCGTTTCGCCGGATTCTCGCCCACGCCGAAGCTCACCGCGATCTCGCCCGCGCCCTCGGCCTTCTCCAGCGCCGGCCGCATCCACGCTCGCGCGCCCTCGATGCCGAACACGTCGCCCGCCCAACGCGCGGCCAGAGCCCCCAATGTCCCCGTCCCGTCCGCGCCATACGCGCGGCTCTCGAAAAAATAGTAGTTCGGCTCGGCGCACACCGGCAGCAGCCCCAACTGCGTCAGCCGCGAGTCCGGATCGATCACCACGCCGCGCTCGCAGATCTCGCGCAGTCGCGGCCACACGTCGAGCCGCGCCTCGATCCCTCCACCGCGCCCGTACTCGACGGCCGCATGCCGCACCCACTCCGCGCCCGCGAAAAGATCCCAGTTCTTCTTCGAACCCGCGAGCCAGATCCTCGCGCCCGGAAACTTCCGCCGCGCCGCATCGAGCAGCACGCTCGTCACCGCGATATCGGCGCCCAGCGTCACGCGCGACAGCACGTACACATCCCTCACCAGGGCCGCGTCCCCCTCGAACGTTCGCGGGCGGCGCACGCGCTCGTACCGCGCGAGCAGATGTCCCGCATGCAGGCCCGCGTGCCGCGCCAGCGCCTCGGCGAAGATCTCCGCGTACGTTTGGCACAGCCTCGGCTCGAAGCGGTCCGCCAGTCCTTCGGCCACCACCGCGAACAGCCACCGGCTCGCCTCGCCCGCCGCGATCCGCTCGAGCGCCGCCTCGCGCCACGGCCGCCCGGCCAGCGCGCACTCGAGCAGCTCGTGCGCCGCCAACTCGGCTTCAGCTCCAGTACTTGGCAAGCAACGGCTCCAGCTTTTTGCGCGTCGCCTCGGGCGCCGCCGCGCGATCGGTGATCAGCGCGTGCTTCAGCGCCGACCCGCACTTACAACCGCGCTTCGCGGGCATCGCCTCGACCGCCCGCGCCACCACGCGCGCCGCGTTCTCCGCGTTCTTCGTCAGGTTCGCGACGATATCGGCCACCGTCACTGCGTCGTGCTGCGGATGCCAGCAGTCGTAGTCGGTCACCATCGCCACTGTCGCGTAGCAGATCTCCGCCTCGCGGGCCAGCTTCGCCTCTTGCAGGTTGGTCATGCCGATCACGTCCATGCCCCAGGTCCGGTACAGCTCGCTCTCGGCGCGCGTCGAAAACGCCGGGCCCTCCATGCAGAGATACGTGCCGCCGAGCTTCGCGTTCACCCCCACTTCGCGCGCTGCTTCGAACGCCGTCCGCGCCACCTCGCCGCACACCGGATCGGCGAAGCCCACGTGCGCCACGATGCCCTCGCCGAAGAACGTCGACGCGCGCCCGCGCGTGCGGTCCACGAACTGATCCGGCAGAACGAAATCCAGCGGCCGGTGCTCCTCCTTGAGCGAACCCACCGCGCTCAAGCTGACGATCCGCTCGACGCCCAAACATTTCATGCCCCAGATGTTTGCCCGAAAATTCAGCTCCGAGGGTGAGATCCGGTGACCGCGCCCGTGCCGCGCCAGAAACGCCACCGCGCGCCCGCCCAGTCGCCCCGTCACGTAGACCTCCGACGGCGCGCCCCACGGCGTATCCATCCGAAGTTCTTCCCGCGCCTCGAACCCCGGCATCGAGTACAACCCGCTGCCCCCGATAATTCCAATCTCCGCTTTCATTTCTCTCCACTCACTCCTGAATCAATTCGAGCAGCACGCCGCCCGCCGACTTCGGATGCACGAACACGTACCTGTGCCCGCCGGCTCCGGCGCGCGGCTCGTTCAGCATCCGCGCTCCCGCCGCGCGCAGCCGCCCGACCGCCGCCTCGAGATCGGGCACTTTCAACGCCACATGATGCAGCCCCTCGCCGCGCGTCTCGATGAACTTCGCGATCGCGGAATCCGCCCCGCTCGCCTCGAGCAGCTCGATCCGCGCCTCGCCCGCCGCGAGCATCGCCACGTGTACACGCTCGGCTTCCACCGTCTCGCGCCGCGGCTCGCCGAACCCTATCACGCCGCGGTAGAACTCGAGCGCCGCGTCGATCGACCGCACCGCGATTCCCAGATGATCAATCCTCGGCGCGTCCAATCTTCATCCCTCCCAGCCATCCTTCGACCACCGCGTAGGGATCCGTCCTGCGCGCGGCGACCTCTTCGGCCGCGCGCTCGATCTCGGCGGCCGGAAAATTTTCGAGCACGCGCTCGCGCAGCATCTCGCGCAGCCGGTCCGCCCAAACCTTGCGCGCGCCGCCTCCGCCACGCCCGCGCGCGACGTAGCGCCCGGCGGCGTCGAGCGCATCCGCGATTCCCTGCCCCTCGCTCGCCACCGTCAGCACCACCGGCGGCGTCCATCCATCCTCGCGCTCGCCCAGGCTCAAGTTCGCACGGATCTCGCGCTCCAGCTTCTCCGCGCCCGGCTGATCGGCCTTGTTAATCACGAACACGTCCGCGATCTCCAGGATACCGGCCTTGATCGCCTGCACGTCGTCGCCCATGCCCGGCGTCAGCACCACCAGCGTCGCATCCGCGAGCCGCGCCACGTCCACCTCGTCCTGCCCCACGCCCACCGTCTCGACCAGCACCGCCTCGAAGCCCGCCGCGTCGAGCAGCAGCGCCATGTCGAGCGTCGCCGGCGCCAGCCCTCCCATCCAGCCGCGCGCCGCCATCGAGCGGATGAACACGCCCTCGTCGGAGTGATGCGACTGCATGCGGATGCGATCGCCCAGGATCGCGCCGCCGCTGTACGGGCTGCTCGGGTCCACGGCGATCACGGCCACTCGTTGCCCGCGCGCGCGGAGCTCCCGCGTCATCGCGGATGCGAGCGTGCTCTTACCCGTGCCCGGGGCGCCGGTGATTCCGTAGATCGTCGCGCGCCCGGTTTGAGCGAACAGCTCGCGCATGGTCGCCGCAGCCTCCGCGCCGCGCCGCTCGATGACAGTCGCCTTCCGCGCCAGCTCCCTCGGACTCACTCAGTCGCTCTTCAGAAGCTGCCGCGCGATCACCAGCCGCTGGATCTCGCTCGTCCCTTCGCCGATCGTGCAAAGCTTCACGTCGCGGTAGAATTTCTCGACCGGGTAGTCCTTGATGAACCCGTACCCGCCGTGGATTTGCAACGCTTCCCCGGCCACGTCCACCGCGGCCTCGCTCGCGAACAGCTTCGCCATCGCCGACTCGCGGGTCACTCGCTCGCCGCGATCCTTCATCCAGCCCGCGCGATAGGTCAGCAGCCGCGACGCGTCGATCGCCGTCGCCATGTCGGCCAGCTTGTGCTGGATCGCCTGGAACTCCGAGATCGGCCGGCCGAACTGTTTGCGCTGCTTCGAATAGTTCAGCGCCGCTTCGTACGCGCCCTGCGCGATGCCGATCGACAGCGCCGCGATCGAGATCCGCCCGCCGTCCAGAATCCGCAGGCTGTCGACGAACCCTTCGCCCTGGCGGCCCAGCAACTGCGAGTCCGCGACGTGGCAATCGGTGAACAGCACTTCGCCCGTCGCGCTCGCCCGCATCCCGAGTTTGTCTTCCTTCTTCCCCACGCGGAAGCCCGGCATGCCGGCTTCGAGGATGAACGCCGAGATGCCGTGTGACGACGCGCCGCGGTCGGTCACCGCCATCGCCACGCACACCTGCGCGTAGTGCGCGTTCGTCGTGAACGTCTTGCCGCCGTTCAGCACCCAGCCGCCGCCCGTATGCACCGCCGTCGTGCGCGTGCCCGCCGCGTCGCTTCCCGCCTCGGGCTCGGTAAGCGACCAGCAGCCAATCCATTCGCCCGAGGCGAGCTTCGGCAGATAGCGCCGCTTCTGTTCCTCGCCGCCTGCCACGAAGATATGATTCGTGCATAGCGAATTGTGCGCCGCCACGATCAGCCCCACCGACGGATCCACGCGCGCCAACTCCTCGATGACGATCGCGTAATCGATGTAGCCCAGCCCCGCGCCGCCGTATTCTTCGGGGACGATCGCGCCCATCAGCCCCAGCGCGCCGGCCTTGCGGATCGCCTCGAGGGGAAACGTCTGCGCATCGTCCCACTCGCGCACGTGCGGCCGCACTTCGGCCTCGGCGAATTCGCGCACGCTCTTCCGGAGCTGCGCCTGCTCGGCGGTGATCTCGAAGTTCATCGGCGGTTCGCGCTCAGACGATCTCTTCGCGCTCCGGCGACCAATGCACGGTCCGCTTCTGCCGGTAGCTCTCGACCGCCATGCGGCAGGCGATGGCCACGCGGAAGCCGAGATCGAACGGGCAGTTCGGCTCGCCGCCGGTGCGTACGCAGTCGAAGAAGTTTTGCATGTGGGCGGTCGCCGGCGTGCGCGCCGTGCCGAGCAAGCTCTCGACGGCCGGCTGGTTCACCTTCTGCGGCGCGTAGCGCACCTGCGCGCCGCGGCTCAGCGTGCCGTCGGTGCCGAGCGCGCTCTCGTTCACCGCCAGCTCGTTGTTGCCGAAGCCGCTCGTCCAGCTCACCAGGAGATCCTCGGGCTGCTCGAGGCTCACGTCCATGGTGTCGGGCACCTCGCGCCCGTCCTTCCAAAGGTACAGGCCGCCGGTCATGGTGGCCGAGCGCGGGATCTCGAGGTTCAGCACCTTGTACCAAAAACATAATTGGTGGCACATGTTCTCGTACACATTGCCCCCCGAGTAGTCCCAGAAGAAGCGCCAGTTGCGGTAGCGGTTCGCGTCGAACGGACGTTCGGGCGCCTCGCCTTCGAACGATTTCCAAAGAATGTTCTCGGGCGTCATGTCCGGATACACCGGCCGCGACCACTGCGGCTTGCCGTGCGGCGTGTTGCGGTACATCTCCATCGCCACGGCGGTGATCTTGCCCATCGGCGCGCTCGAGGCCATCTTGCGCGCGTCGATCATCTGGCCCGACGAGGTCCACTGATGGCCGATCTGCACCGTGCGCTTCGCGGCCGCGCGATACGCCGCGCGCATGCGCTTGGCGTGCTCGACGGTGAACGCCATCGTCTTCTCCTGATAGACGTGCTTGCCGGCTTCGAGCGAGGCGACGAAGTGCTCGCAATGCAGGTGCTGCGGCGTGGCGACGATCACGGCGTCGATCGACTTGTCCTCGAGCATCTGGCGATGGTCCAGATAGGTCCTGGCGTTCGGCGCAAGCTGTTTCGAGGCTTCGAGCCGCCGCGTGTAGATATCGCAGACGCCGGCGAACTCGACGTTCGGGCAATCGAGGGCGAGGCGCATCAGCTCCGTGCCGCGGTCGCCGGCGCCGACGATGCCGAGCACGATCTTTTCGTTCGCGCCCCGCGCCCGGCGCGGCAAGGCGAGCGTGCCGGCAAGGCCAGTGACCGTGCCAAGAAATTGTCTTCGGGAATCCATGCGGCAATCCTATTCCAACTATCCGATAATGGGTAGTCTCATCCTACCATTGCGAATCGATCCCAACACTCCGGAAGAACTGGCGCGGACGCTTGGCGAAGCTGCGCGCGCGGGCGAGCCGATCCGCGTCGAGGGCGCGGGCACCAAGGGCCGGATGGCCGGGCCGCTGGCGCCAAACGCGCGCGTGATTTCGACCGCCGGGCTGCGGCGCGTGCTGCGCTACGAGCCGCGCGATCTCACGGTGAGCGTCGAGGCGGGGCTGCCCTGGAGCGAGTTCGCGCGGCTGCTTTCCTCGAATGGCCAAATGGCTCCGCTCGATCCGCCATTTGCCGGGAACGCGACGGTGGGCGGCGTAGTGGCCGCCAACAGCAGCGGGCCACGGCGGCGGCTGTACGGCACGGCGCGCGACATGGTGATCGGCATGCGCTTCGCCACGCTGGAAGGCAAGCTGATCGACTCGGGCGGCATGGTGGTGAAAAACGTCGCCGGGCTCGACATGGCCAAGCTGCTGATCGGTTCGCTCGGCACGCTGGCGGCGATCGTAGTGGTGAACTTCCGCGTGTATCCCCGGCCGGCGGCGGCGCGCACGTTCCGGCTGCGCGCCTCGCAATGCGCCGAAGCCACCCGGCGGCGCGACGCGATCCTGCGCGGGCCGCTCACGCCGATGTCGGTCGATCTGGTCAAGGACGCCGGGGGCTACGCGCTGCTGGTCGAGGCCGGCGGAAGCGAGCGCGTGCTCGAGCGCTATTCGCGCGAGCTGGCCGGCTTCGAGACGCTCGAGGCAGGCGCCGCGCGCGAGGTCTGGCTCGAGGTGCGCCAGCGGACGCCGCTGTGGCTGGCCACCGAGCCGGGCGGCGCGGTGGTGCGCGTCTCGTGTACGCTGACGGAGGTAGGGCCGGTAATGGAAAGACTTCCCGCCCTGGCGATCGCGCGGGCTGCGAGCGGCGTCTGCTACGGCTACTTCGCCGAGGCGGCGGAGGCGGTGCGATGGGTGGAAGAGAATCGCAAGGGGACGGCGGTGGTCGAGTTCGCGCCGCAGGCGACGCGTGAGCGAGCCACGCTGTGGCCGCGGCCCGGAAACGACTTCGGCGTCATGCAACGGATCAAGCGCATGTTCGACCCGGCGGGACTGTTGAACCCAGGCAGGATGTATGGACGGATTTAGCGCGGCGGGGAGCGGCTGTGGAAGCTGAGACGCTTGGGCCGCTCCGCGCGGACCTCGACCGCTGCGTACACTGCGGCCTGTGTCTGAACTCGTGCCCCACGTATCGCGAGCTGGGGGTCGAGATGGACTCGCCGCGCGGGCGCATCTACCAGATGAGCCGCGTGGCCGATGGCGTGGCGCCGATCGACGACTCGTACCTTACGCATATCGATCTGTGCCTGGCCTGCCGGGGCTGCGAGACGGCGTGTCCGTCGGGCGTCCAATACGGCAAGCTGGTCGAAGCCGCGCGGGCCGGGATCGAAGAGAAGGTCGAGCGGCCGTGGCGTGTGCGGATCTTGCGCAATTTTGTCTTCGGCGTTCTGCTGCCATCCCGGCGGGCGCTGACACTCGCGGGCACGATGCTGCTTCTCTACCGCGTCCTGGGCGTGCAGCGGCTGGCGCGAGCGAGCGGCATCCTGAAGCGGCTGGGGAAACTGGGCGCGGCCGAAGCGCTCGCGCCCGAAGCCCAGTTCCCGTTTTTCTATCGCTACTATGGACGCACGCTCGCGCCCGAGGGCGAGCGGCGGCGGCGCGTGGCGTTTGCGGGCGGCTGCATCGCCAACATCGCTTTCGCGCGGCTGAACGAGGCGACCCTGCGCGTGCTGCGGCGGAACGGCTGCGAGGTGACGGTTCCGGACGCGCAGACCTGTTGCGGCGCGCTGCACCTGCACTCGGGCGTGCGCGACGAAGCGCGGCGGCTGGCGCGGGCCAACATCGAAGCGTTCGAGGAAGGCGGCTACGACGCGATCGTGACCAACGCGGCCGGATGCGGCTCGACGCTGAAGGAGTACGGCGAGCTGCTCGAAGACGACCCCGAGTGGGCGGAGCGGGCGCGGCGGTTCGCCGGACGCGTGAAGGACGTGAACGAATTTCTATTCGATCTGGGGCTCGATCCGCGGCTCGGGCCGCTGGCGGCGGTGGCGGCGTACCAGGACGCCTGCCATCTGCGGCACGGGCAGAAGATAAGCGAGGCGCCGCGGGCGCTGCTGCGGGCGATCCCCGAACTCGAGCTGCGCGAGATCGAGCGGGCGGATGTCTGCTGCGGCAGCGCGGGGATTTACAACGTGGTTCAGCCGGAGATGGCGGCGGCGCTGCTCGAGAAGAAGATGAACACGATCGAGGCGACGGGCGCGACCGTGATCGCGGCGGCGAATCCAGGATGCATCTTGCAGCTTGCCGCCGGAGCGCGGGCGCGCGGCAGCGGCCAGCGCGTGGCGCACGTGATCGAGCTGCTGGATGAGGCGTACGCCAATTATGCTCCACATCACCAACGGTGAGAACGTCGCCCTGGCCGAGACGGGGCTGAAGGGCGAGATCGTGTACTGGCGCGATGCGCTGCACGACGGACCGGCGCCGGAGGCGATGCCGCTCGAGGAGCTGAGCCGCGAGCGGGCGCGGTTTCTCGCGAAGGCGCTCGGGCTCGACGCCGTGAAGACGCGGCGCCAGTTCGCCGCGCGCGACCGCGCTCTTGCGCGCTGGGCGAAGCACGAAGAGATCACGCTGTGGTTCGAAGACGACCTCTACGATCAGTTGCAGTTGATCCAGATTCTGGATTGGTTCGCCGCGTGCGATGCGAAGCCGGAGCGGCTGACGCTGGTGCAGGCCGAGACGCCGCTCGGGCCGATGACGCCGGAGGAGCTGGGCGAGCGGTTCGAGGCGCGGCGCAAGGTGAGCGCGCGGCAACTGGAGCTGGCGGCGCGGGCGTGGAAGGAGTTCCGCGCGCCCGATCCGCGCGGGCTGGCGGCGATCGCCTCCCGCGGCGCCAGCGCGCTGCCGTATCTCGGCGAGGCGCTGCGGCGGCATCTCGAGGAGTTCCCCTCGACCGAGAACGGCCTGGCGCGGAGCGAACGGCAGATGCTCGAAATTTTGATCACAGGGCCGCGGCCGTTCGCGCCGTTGTACCGCGCCGCGCAGCGCCGCGAGGAGCGGCCGTATCTGAGCGACGCGTTGTTCGCCTGGCGCCTGCGCTCGCTCGCGCGGGCCGAGCAGCCGCTGGCGAGGGAAGACAACGGGCTGTGGGCGATCACCGAGGCCGGGGCGCGGGTGCTCTCGGGCGAGGCGGATCACGTGCGGCTGAACGGCGCGCGGCGCTGGCTGGGCGGCGTGGAGCTGCGCGGCATCGGTCCCGTGTGGCGATGGGACCACGAGCGGGCGCGGCTCGAGCGCGGGTAAGGCCGGGCTACTCGTCGCGCAAAGCCTCGATGGGATCGAGCCGCGCGGCGCGGCGCGCCGGCACCCAGCAGGCCAGGAACGCGACGGCGAGCAATAGCGAGGCGGCGAGCGCGAAGCTGAGCGGGTCCCACGGCTGGACGCCGTAGAGCAGCGAGCGCATCACGCGGCTGAGGGCGAAGGCGGCGGCGAGGCCGATGACCACGCCCGCCACGGCGACGCGCAGACCTTCGCCAACGATCAGGCGCAGGATGAGCGAGTTCGTCGCGCCGAGCGCGGAGCGGATGCCAATCTCGCGGCGGCGCTGCTCGACGGTGTAGGAGAGCACGCCGTAGATGCCGACGGAGGCGAGCAGCAGCGCGAGCGCGGCGAAGACGCCGAGCAGGGCGAGGAGGAAGTTGGTGCGCGCGGTGGACTCGATGAGGATGCGGTCCATCGAGCGGACGCGAATCGGCGCGAGCGGGGACGGGCCGGAGACGAATTCGCGGTCGAGCGCGGAGAGAAAGCCGGGGGCCTCGGTGCGCGTGCGGATGAGGAAGGCGGCGGGGAGGAAGCCGGCGACGATCGGCAGCGCGCCCGAGGGGGCTTGCGAGTAAAGCTGGTAGAGCGTCGGAGCGGGATCGTTGTCGAGGCCCTGCTCGCGCGTGTCGCCGACGACGCCAATGACGGTGGAAGGCGCGACGCTGCCGAGCTCGGGCAGCATGTTCGCGCCGATGAGGAGCTGCTGGCCGACGGGCCCGCGGCCGGGCCAGTACTTGCGCGCGAGCGCCCGGTTGACGATGACGGTATTCGTGGTTTCGCTTTCGGTGAAGAGACGGCCCTCGACGAGCGGGATGCGCAGAGTCGAGAAGTAACGGCTCGAAACGATGCGCCATTGCACATCGGCGAGAAATTTCTTGCCGGCGGGGAGCGGGCGTCCGGGGATGTTGAAGATCATGTCCATGCCGAATCCCGTGAACGGAGGGTTGTCCACGACGGCGGCGGATTCGACGCCGGGCAGGCGCTCGATGCGGCCGATCCGATCGGTGGTGAGGCGGTCGGCGCCCTGGGCGGTGCGATAGGGTGGCGCGGAAAGCGAGACCTCGACTTCGAGGACACCGCGCGGGTCGAGACCCGGGTTCGTGTTATGCAGCGCGGCGAAGCTTCGCACGAGCAGCGAAGCGCCCGAAAGCAGCACTACGGCGAGGGCCATCTCGGAAGCGGCGAGCACGTTGCGTACGCGCGCGTGACCGCGCCCGCTCGCGCCGCGGCCGCTCGATTCCTTGAGCGTCGAGGCGAGATCGATGCGCGAGACGCGGAGTGCGGGGAGCAGGCCGAAGATCAGCGCGGCGCCGGCAGCCGCGGCAAGCGTGAAGGCGAGCATGCGTGCGTCGAGCGCGGGGGCGGAGGCGAGTTCGGCGGCGCGCGGCAGATCGCCGCTGGTGAGCCCGAGCAGCGCGCGCAGTCCCAGGTTGCCGATGACGAGGCCGAGCGCCGCGCCGATCGCCGCCAGCAGTAGGCTCTCGGTGAGCAACTGGCGGACGATGCGCGCGCGGCCCGCGCCGATGGCCGAGCGGATGGCGATTTCGCGATGGCGCGTTTCGGAGCGGGCGAGCAGGAGGTTGGCGACGTTGGCGCAGGCGATGAGCAGGACGAGCGCGACGGCGCCGGCGAGCAACAGCAGCGCGGGTTGGACATCGCCGACCAGCGCTTCTCGCATGGGGCGGACGTCGAGATCGTCGTCGTTGCCGAGTTGGGCGGGATGGCTTTTTACGTAGCGCTGGGCGACGGCGCGGGTGTGGGCTAGCAGCGCGGGGAGCGTGATTCCGCTTGGCAGGCGGCCCTCGACCTGATAGAGATGCGCCTGGCTGACGCTGTTCGGATCTGGCTGGAGCGGAAGCCAGAGATCGGCCGCCGGGTAGGGCTGGAACGAGGGGCCAAGGACGCCGGTGATGGTGTAGGGCACGCCGCCGAGTTCGATCTGGCGGCCGAGGATATCCGGGCGGCCGGCGAAGCGGGACTGCCAGAGGCCGAAGCCGATGACGGCGGGGCGGCCACCGCCAGGGCGGTCTTCGGCTTCGGTGAACGTGCGTCCGCGCAGCGGCGTGGCGCCGAGCAGGCGGAAGTAGTTGCGCGAGACATGGAGAATGTGGACGAAGTGCGGGCGGTCGCCTCCGGTGAGGTTCGTGCCGGAGCTGATGGAGTCGAAGGCGGTAAGTTGGTCGAGGCCGAGGTCCTCCTGGCGGAGCACGGTGAATTCGGGCATCGAGAGAGAGCCGCCGCCGCGGCGCATGACGGTGACGATGCGGCCGGAATCGGGATAGGGCAGCGGGTTGAGCAGCACGGCGTCGATGACGGTGAAGATGGCGGTGTTGGCGCCGATGCCGAGGGCGATTGCGGCGATGGCGATGAGGGAGAAGGCCGGGCTGCGGCGGAGCTGGCGCGCGGCGTGGCGGAGGTCGAGCCAGACGGTGTGCATATATAAGAGAAACGCCTGGATGGCAATGGGAGTTCCGTTCGCGGCCGGGAAAAGCGGGCACACTCCACCCGTGCGCCGGAGCGGCGCGGGATGGAGCGTGGCGGGCATGGGCTATTCGATGTTTACTAGGTGCTGGCCCCGGGGGAGCAGGAGGGCGAAGGAGGGCGTTTCGCCGGGCAGCGGGGCGCCGTTGAGCGAAGCAGGCGGGACGGGCGCGCCGTCGATCGAGACTTTGACGGGCTCACGGCTGAGCAGGGCGATGGCGCGGGAGCGGCTGTCGTAGGAGAGCTCGAGCGAGGCGCCGTCGATGCCCGCGGTGCGGAGGCCGCCGTTGAAGCCGAGCAGGAGGAACGGCGTCGGCGCGCGCGCGGACTCGACGCGATGCGAGCCGGGCGGGAGCCATACGGTGTCGCGGTCGCGGAAGGGCCAGGGACGGCCGTCGACCGAGGCCGGGCCGGACCAGGCGAGGCCCACGCCGTGCGGGCTGGTGACGGCGAGGCCATCGGCGAGCGGCTCGAGCGTGGGCGCGCCGGCCTGAGCGGCGGGCAGCAGGGCGAGGTCCGGCGGGAGGATCGAGTTCTCGAAGTAGAGCGCGACGCGCGGGAACGAAGCGGAGGCGAGGTGGACGAGCTGAAACAATTCCGTGCCGGTTTGTTGTTTCGTGGGATAGACGTCCTGATAGCGCTCGACGATGTTGATGTCGATGGCGAGACGGGAGGACGCGCCGGGGATGGGAGCGGCGAGCGGCTGATAGCGGCTGGCGATCTGCGGGTAGCGCTTGGGGCCGAGGTTCCAGACGGTGGCGGGGTCCTCGACGAGGAAGGTGCAGTCGTGGCGGGCGGCGAGCGGGAGGGCGCGCGCGGCATCGGCGCCGATGAGGTCGCGCATGCGCGTGTCGAAGCGGTCGTCGACCTGGGTCAGGACGAGGTCGAGGTTGGGCCGCTGCGCGCGGATCGATTCCATCACGTCGAGCCAGTGCTGTTGCAAGCGGCCGGCGAGCGCGGCGCGGTAGTCGAGGAACAAGCGGAGCTTGGCCTCGGGCGCGGGCCGGTCGCCAAAAAGTTCGAGCGGATCGAAGCCGCCTTGGGCTTGAAATTCGCGGCGGACATCGGCATTCATCGGAGTGAAGCGCGAGGGGTTCGATGCGCCTTCGAGCGATTCGAAGTACAGCTCGGCGACGTTGACGCCATCCCAATCGAAGGCGGCGAGGAGGCGGCGCGCGCCCTGCTCGACGGCGGCCGAGGCTTGCGGATTCTCGAGGTTGACGAGCTTGCGCCAGTCGAGCTGGGCGTCCTGGAGGATGGCGGTTTTTTCGCGCCAGGCGGGATGATCGGCCCAGAATTTTTCGCTGACATGGGGCAGCTCGAGCCAGGCGTAGACCAGGATGCCCTGGCGATGGCAGGCGACGATTAGGGCCTTGAGATAGGCGTCGGCTTGCGGATCGGGCTCCCAGTAGTGCCAGGCGGCGACTTGCAGGGCGGCGATGCCGGCCTTGCGCCAATGCGCGGCGAGGTAGTCGAGGTCGGCGCGCGAGCGGTAGGCGGAGTCGAAGAAGGCCCAGACGCGGGCGGCGCGGACGGGAAGTTCGAGGCCGAGGTCGTGGAGGGCTTGCAGGAGATAGGGGAAGCGCTCGTAGCCTTGCTCGCCGGGAGGGGCGGCCATCCAGAGGGCGGCGCCGCGGCCGACGGGGATGGATGCCAGGAGCGGCGCGCCGGTCCAGCGGTCGGTCGAGAAGACACGCGCGCCGGTGGGCAGGTCGAAGCGCGGCAGGGTGAGCGCGTGTTCCCAGACAATAGAGAGCTTCGGAGCGCGGGCGTCGACGATGCTCGTTACTTCGACGTTCTGTTGGGTGGCGCGGAAGCCGAGGCTTTCGGCCGCCTGCGATGGGCCCTCGAGCACGACGAGAGCGCCCTGCTGGACGTGGGCGAGCGTAGCGGCGCCGAGCGGAGCGCCGTTGCGCAGGACGTAGACCTCGACGGGCAGGCCGGGGGCCGAGGGCAGGCCGATGGATTCGAAGATGACGGGCCACGGACCCGCGTCGCCGCCCGAGATCGAGAAGGTCGAAAGAGCGGCGGCCGCGCAGGCGTGCGGCATCAGCGCGATTAGCAGCGTGTTAGCGAGTGAACGCATACCAGAATCCTGCGCGGAAGTCCCAGAAGTTGGGCGACCGCGGGTTGTATTGGTTGATGGTGTAAGCGCCGCGGAGCAGGTTGAAACTGAACAGCATGGCCTTCGGCGTCTCGGGCAGGCGGAAGCGGACGCCGGGGCCCATGTCGGCGAAGTTGGCCCAGTACTGGCGCAGGCTGTCGGTGGTGAGCTCGAAGTTCCAGTAGACCTGCGCGGGGCCGAGCGAGTAGCCGGCGCGGGTTTGCGAGTAGACGAGGAAATCGTCCAGGAAGCGGCTGACGAAGACGCCATCGGCGTTGGTTTCGACGAACGCTCCGTGCGAGCCGATGACGTGGCCCCAACCCTTGGCGTAGGAGACGCCGCCGCGGTAGTCTGGCGCGGCGTCGGGGAGACTGGGATGGCTGGGAAGATAGCTGACCGATTCGCCGGCTTCGAACCAGCCAAAAATGCCATGCCACGGGTGGCTCGCGACGCCGAGGGCGAAGATGACGGAGTTCTCGGAGAGATATTCGGGGAACGGGATCTGGCGGGTGGGGCCGATCTCGCCGAGCGCGTCGCCGACGAAGCGCGTCGAGGCATAGAGGTCTATGGGTAGCGAGCCGAGACGCACGGCGGTCTTGAGCTGCGCGTAACCGAAGGCGTCGTTCCAACGGGTCGAGTAGAAGGGGTAAGCCCAGAAGGTGGTATGGAACAGGCGCGTCGAGGGCTCGATGTTCGAGTAATCCTTCGAGGCTTCGTCCGAGATGGATGAGTCGGGGCTGTCCTTGGCGAGCTTGAACCACTGGACGGCGAGCTTGTCCTGGTGGAGCATGTTGTAGACCCAGCCGAGCTTGAGCATGACCCAGTAGTCGGTGGGGTCGTCTTCGTGGGCGATGGTCAGGTACTTCAGGGCGTCGCGAAGATAGCCTTTCTCGATGCTCGCTTTCGCCATGAGCTTCGCCTCGACGGTTTCGGACGCGCGGGGCGCGGCGGCGGCGGGCTGAAGAACGGGCGGAAGATGAAGCGCGGCGCGGACGCGATTGGCGAGCTCGGGGTTCGCGCCCTGCATGACTTCGTCGAGCAGCGGGCGGGCGGCGGCCGCGTCGTTGCGCTCGAGGCGGAGGAAGCCGAGCTGCGCGGTGGAGAGAAGATCGGACGGGTCCTGGTTGTGGATGGTGTCGAACTCGAGTTCGGCTTCGCGCTTCTGGTTCATGGCGAGGAGGAGATAGGCGAGCTCGCGGCGGAGGTTGAGGTTTTTGGGGTCGAGGTCGAGAGCGCGGCGGAACTCGTAGACGAAGGGGTAGCACGCGGGGAGCAGGGCGCGGGCCTGCTCGGAGGCGCGGGGAGATGCGCCTCGCGATGCGGCCAGGAGAGCGGCGTTCGAGTCTTCGAGCTTGCCGAGCGCTTTCTCGACGCGGCCGTAGGCGACGAGCAGCTCGCGCTCGCTGGGCTTGAGGCGCCAGGCGGCGAGATAATGCTCCGCGGCGAGCGGCAGGTCGTCGCGACGATCGGCGAGGCGGGCGAGCTCCTGATGGGCGCTGAAGTTATCGGGCGAGACGCGGAGCGCTTCCCGCCAGCGGTGGATGCCTTCGGCGAGCGGACGGTCGATGTTTTGGAAGGCCTGTTCGGCGGTCCGGTTGCCCGACTTGCGAATGCGGTCGAAGACGCGGCGGGCCTCGGCCTCCTGGTGGGTTTCGTAGGCGAGGAAGGCGAACTCGAGGGCGGCGCTGTCGTCGGAGGGGGCGAGCTTAGCGGCGATTGCGAATTCGTCTCGAGCGGATTCGTTGTCGCCGGTTTTGAGCAGCGTGTAGGCGAGGTCCTTGTGGACCGCGGCGGTCGAGGCGCCGAGGGGGATGGCTTCGTGGAAGCTCGCGATGGCGCGGTCGTAGTCGCGGATGCGCAGCGCGTCGTAGGCCGCTTGGAGCGGCGCGTAGGAGGGGTCCGCGGGCGAGGCGCGGACGGCCGCAGCGAGGGCCAAGGCGGCGACAAGCGTCAATCGATTCGCGTACGGCACGGATATTTTGTAGTGGCGAGCGACGGGAATACTTCTCCCGGGTTGGGAGGGTAGGTTTCGGGAGGTTGCGTTGGCGTTCCGTTGTGGTAGTGTGAAGTTCAGCAGCGCCCGCTGTTCCGCGTCCCGCACCATCACTACGAGGTAAAAATGCCATTCGGATTTACCGGCCGGGCCGTCGTGTTTTTTCTTTTCGCGATGCCCGGGATCGAGGCGGCTCAAGCGTTCGGACCGTTGCTGACCAGCAGCAACCTGGGCAGCGGCACGAGTGCGTTAAGCGAGGTGCTTGCCTGGGACCCGGTGCGCGGAGGGTCGATCGGGTTGTACGCGTCGGGGGGTGGGTTGACTCGCGCGCAGGGGATCGCTTACGGCCCGGACGGGAACCTGTACGTGGCTAGCCAGCAGACGGGCGAGATCCTTCGGTTCGCGGGCGGGACGGGGAAATTTCTGGGTTCGTTCGCGAGCGTGCTGAGTCCGGTGGGGATCACGTTCGGTCCGGATAGGAACCTGTACGTGGTGTCGAACAATCCGGACAGCGTGGTGCGGTGCAACGGCACGACGGGGACGGGCTGCACCGTGTTCGCATCGGCGACGGGAAACTCGTTGAGCTCGCCGTTCATGCCGGCCTTCGGTCCGGACGGGAACCTTTATGTGGCGAGCACGCTGAGCGACGCGGTGCTGAAGTTCAACGGGACGACTGGGACGTATATGACGGCGTTCGCGTCGGCGCCAAATCTCGGCGCTCCGACGGGCATCCTGTTTACATCCGACGGGAGTTTGCTGGTGAGCGATCTGTTCAATTCGCAGATCCTGCGATTCGACGGGGCGACGGGCAACTACGTGGGCGTGTTCGCGAGCGCGGGTCCGCTGAACGGACCGAGCCAGTTGGCGGCGGGACCGAACGGGGACATCTATGTGGCGAACGCGTTCGGCGGGAACGTGGTGCGCTACGACGCGTCGGGCAACCTGATAGACACGGTGGTGGGCGCGGGAGCGGGCGAGGTGGATTTTCTCGCCTTCGCGCCGGCCGAGGCTCCGCCGGCGATCAGCTCGAACGGGATTACGGACGGGATCGTGAACGCGGCGAGCTTCCGCGGAGGGGCGATCGCGCCGGGCGAAATTCTGACGATCTTCGGCGTGAACATGGGGCCGCCGCGCGGGTTCATTTATCAGATCGACGCGGCGGGGCGCGTGGCCGGATATACGGCGGGGACGCGGGTGCTGATCGATGGCGTGGAAGCTCCGGTGCTGTACACGCAGGAGAACCAGGTGAGCGCGATCGTGTCGTACGAGATCGCGGGCCGGGCGCAGGTGAGCGTGGCGGTCGAGTACCTGGGGCAGGCATCGCTCGGGACCGCGACGGCGGTGGCGCTGGCCGCGCCGGGGATCTTCAGCGCGGCGCAGAACGGGACGGGGCAAGGGGCGATTCTGTTGTCCGACGGGCATACGGTGAATTCGACGGCGCATCCGGCGGCGCGCGGCTCGATCGTGTCGATCTTCGCGACAGGCGAGGGGCAGACGAATCCGTCGGGCGTGGATGGCGAGTTCGCGCCCGCGCCGGCGCCGATGCCGCAGCAAGTGGTGAGCGTGACGATTGGCGGGGCGGCGGCGGAGGTTGTGTATGCGGGCGGGTCGCCGGGGTCGGTGGCGGGGCTGGTGCAGATCAACGTGGCGGTGCCCGAGCAAGTGGCGCCGGGCGCGGCGCCGGTGGTGGTGACGATCGGAGGCATTTCGAGCCAGGCGGGCGTGACGCTGTCCGTCGAGTAGGCGCGGTTTGCGATAGGGTATCCGGTCATGATGGACCGGAGAGAATTTAGGAAGCTGGCGGCGGCGCCGCTGGCGATGGCGCAGGTGAGCGGCGAGGCGGCGGCAGGGCCGCGGATGAAGCTGGGGACGCAGCACGGGTCGAGCGACGAGGTGCTGCGGACGATCGCGGCGTTGGGGGTGACGGATGTGTGCGCGTCGCTGCCCTCGCCGAAGATCGACGAGAGTTGCAGCGTCGAGGCGCTGACGAAGCTGCGCGAGCGCGTCGAGAGCTTCGGCATACGGCTGGCGATGGTCCCCGTGCCGATGAGTTCGCACCCCATCGAGACGGCCGAGATGCCGGGGATCATGCTGGGCAAGAGCCCCGAGCGGGACCGCGAGATCGAGGCCGTGCAGCAGATGATCCGCAACTGCGCGCCTGGGGGGATTCCGGCGGTGAAGTACAACCTGACGGTGCTGGGCGTGGTGCGGACGGACCGCGGGCCGGGGCGCGGCGGAGCGAGCTACAGCCGGTTCGACTACGCGCGGACGCGGCAGGAGCCGCCGCTGACGGAAGCCGGGGCGGTGGACGCGGACGCGTTGTGGGAGCGGATCACGTGCTTCGTCGAGCGCGTGGCGCCGGTGGCCGGGGAGAACAAGGTTCGGATGGCGTGCCACCCGCACGATCCGGCGATGCCGCGCGGACGCGTGTTCCGCGGGGTGGACCGCGTGCTGGGCAGCGTGGACGGGCTGAAGCGGCTGGTGTCGATTTCCGAGAACCCGTATCATGGGCTGAACTTCTGCCAGGGCACGGTGTCGGAGATGCTGGCCGACCCCGGGAAAAGAAATCTTCGACGTAATCCGGTATTTCGGGACGAAAAAGAAGATATTTAACGTCCATTTCCGGAATATTCATGGTGGATTTCTCCGGTTCGAGGAGACATTTCCGGACGCGGGATCGGTGGACATGCTGGCGGCGATGCGGGTGTACAAGGAGGTTGGCTACGACGGGATGCTGATGCCGGACCGTGTGCCGCGGATCGCGGGCGATGCCGGCGGGAGGCAGGCGTTTGCGTTCGCGATCGGCTATATTCGGGGGCTGTTGCAGGCGGTGCAGGGGCTATAGGCGGCGCGATTCTGACGCACGAGGGCGCGAACAACGCGTGTGCGCTCGAGGTTGGACTGGGAATCAAGGGGTTACGGGCCGTTAAGGGGCGGATTTGGGGTTGCAGAAAGGGCATGGGTGGCGCGGGAGCGGGTTGCGAGCGGGCTTGGCGTGGGCTGGCTTCCGCGACGATTCGAACATGGGGCGTCATGCGGGGCGGCCGGCAATTGGCGTAGCGGGTTACGAACAATGTCTCAGGGGCGCGGGCCGGTGCGGGGGCGGGCGATCAGGGGGAGGCACACGGCGGTCAGGGTGGTAAGGGTGTTCGCGGTGCGGTCGCTTGCGAGGTAGAGCGGCGCGCAGCGGTCGGTGCGCAGGTCGCCGGATTGGAGGAGGGCGTGGTGGTCTTCGCGGAGGTCGGGGAAATCGGCGGGGGCGATGGCGGCGCCGCGGAGGGCGGCGGCGAGGTAGTAGAGAGTCAGGTCGGAGTGATTCGAAAATGAGAGGAACTCGTCGCGGGCCGGAACGGGGCGGCTGGCGAGGAGACCGGCATCGAGCGACATGACGGCGTGGATGAAGCGGTGCGAGTTGGCAAGGATGCGATCGAGGGCGGCGATGCGGTCGGCGGGGCTGCCGGGCTCGCCGCGCATGCGGGCGACGGAGGCCTCGAGATGAGAGCGGCCGATGCGGGCGCCGAGGCGCGCGCGGTCGAGCGTGGGGGCCGATGGGTTGACCTGCTTCAGGTAAGCATCGCGCACAGCTTGGAAGTACGCGCGGTACGAATCGAGCATGCGGGCGACGACTTCGTTGACCTGGGTGCGCTCCCAGGTGGGCCAGACGAGGTAGGCGAGCAATGCGATGAGTCCGCCGGCGAGGGTATTGAGGCCGCGCGCGAGGATGACCTCGGAGGGCGAGACGCCGGAGACGGCGAACAGGAACACGATGAGCGAGGTGATGGCGATGGCGAGGATGCCATAGTTGGCCTGTCCGTAAGCGCGCAGGAGAAATGCGAACACGGCCAGGAAGGCGAGTTGGCCGGCGGGCGAAGGGTGCAGCAGGTGAAACAGGGCGGTGGAAACGACGAGGCCGATGAGGGTTCCGAGGAGGCGCTGCAGGCCGCGGCTGAAGGTCGTGGTGAAGTCGGGCTTCAGGACGAGGGCGACGGTCATGGGGACCCAATAGGGGCGGCGCCAGCCGAGTCCGCGGGCGAGGATTTCGCCGGCGGCGACGCATGCGGCGAGGCGCAAGGCATGGCGGAAGGGCGCGGCTTCGAGACGGAGGCTGGCGGCGAGGAGGGAGCGCGTGCCCGCCAGTTGCAGGCGCCAGGGGCGCGCGGCTTCGCGCTGTTCGAACTCGACGCGCCCGCGTCCGGCGGTTTGGGCGGTGAGATCGAGGACGGCGCGGAGCTGGCCGGCGAGCGCATCGACCTGCGCGCGGGCGTCGGCGAGCAGGGTTGGGACAGCGGTGGGGGCGGAACAGCTTGCGCGGCGGAGATCTTCGGCGAGCGCGGCCATTTCGCGGGTCCACTCGGGTGACGGATCGGAGCCCTCGCCGCGGCGGACCGACTCGCCGGCGTGGCGCAAGGCCCGCGAGGCGAGGGCGGCGCAACGATCGAGGAGGCCGGTTTCGCGGTCCGTGCCCGCCTCGCGCGCGAGGCGGATGCGCAGGCGGGCGAGGGCGAGCAGTGCGAGGCGAATGCGCTCGGCCTGGCTGAGCAGCGCGAGAAAGCGTTCGGCGTCGAGCGAATCGCGCGCGTCGAGCGAGGCGAGCGCCTGCTGTGCTTCGGTGATTTCGCGGCTGGCTGGAGGGGCTTCGGTGGCGGGCGAGGCGGCGGAGGCGGCGCGCGCGAGTTCGAGATAGAGGTCCGACAGCGCGCGGCGCTCCGGCATGTTGCGCCGCAGCGGCCAGAGGATGAGCGCGAGAGCCGTCTGCACGAGGCCGCCGCCGAGCGCGACGACGCCGGAGGCGAACGCCTGCCGCGAGGACAAGGGCTGGGCCGAGAACACGATGAGGGTGACGAGCGCGATGAGACCGATGTCGGCTTCGGCGGGCCCGGCGGCCACCATCATGCCGGCGGCGAACGCGCCGGCGGCCAGGATGAGCGGCATGCCATAGGCGCCTCCGGCGAGGCCGCCGGCGACAACGGCGAGCGAGCAGAGGAAGCTCGCGGCGAGCATGCGGCGCGCGCGATGGGCGTAGGAGTCGGCGCCGTCGGCGACCGCGACATTGAGCGCGCCGATGCCCGCGACTAAGCCGGACGCCGCGTGGCCGATCAGCGAGCCGGCGACGACCGGCAGCACGATCCCGATCGTATTTCGAAGCGCCATCCAGGGACGGACTTTGGCGGTTTCGAAGCGAAGGACGGCCTGCCACAAGGCCGCGCGCGGGGCAGACGAAGCGGACGGCATGTCGATATCAGGATATGCGAGTAACGCGGGATTTCGTTCGATAGATTCGGATCGGCGCGCGTTGCTATAATAATCGGACTCTTGTGAAGCTAGCGGCTTTCATGCTGTTGTTGGCGGGATGGCTGATCGTGGCAGCGGCGATGCTGTTGCTACGGAGCGCGGCCTCGCAGGGGGGTTTCACGCTGGCGGGCGCTGGCGTGGAGATCATGGGGCTGGTGCTGGCCGCGCGCGCCCATCTCGCGCCGCGTGGGGAAACGCGGTGAGCCCTCAGGGCGGCGCCGCGCTGACGGAAACAACGCGCGTTCTCTGCCTGGGATTCATTCTGCTGACGCCGCTGGCGCTGGCGGGACTGGCGCTGATCAACGCGGGCCTGGGGCGGTCGCGCAACGCGGCGCATTCGATGCTGAGTTCTCTGTGCGTGGCTGGAGTCGCGGCGCTGGCGTACGCGCTGGTGGGATTCTGCTGGCAAGCGTATCCGGGAGTGGCGGCCCACGTTCTGCACAGCGGGGGTAAGACGTGGAACTGGCTGGGCGCGGGAGGGCCGATTCTGAGCGGGCTCGATTGGGACGGCTCGCCCGCGGCGCTGGCGGCGGTGCTGGGGATGTTCAGCGCGGGGCTGGCTTCGATGATTCCGCTCGGCAGCGGCGCGGACCGCTGGCGCCTGGGCGCGGCCTGCGCGTCGACGGCGCTGCTCGCCGGGGGGACGTACCCGGTATTCGCGCACTGGGCGTGGGGCGGCGGGTGGCT
>VFSW01004274.1_pt1 | contig 21315 bp, 34 predicted proteins | sample 5358111 | NCBI WGS metagenome assembly VFSW01 (sample SAMN11554181, study PRJNA540505) | mine drainage metagenome | isolation source: sediment from site ElyBrook_90M | place: USA: Ely Copper Mine, Vershire, VT | collected 2017
AGATCGTCTTCGGTCGGAGCGAATATGCGCGCGGAATTCGCCAGAATCTGCGATTGCCTTTGGATGGCCGGGGGAAGCTGGGAATCTTGCAGTACTGGAGTCCGCTGGTAAGATCGGGCGACTTGGACCGGAGGCCGATTCGAATAAGGCGCCGGGTTGTTCGGTTGCGACCCGACGAAGTAAGGGCCGCCCGTCACAAGCCGATCGAGGGGAACGCCTTCTTCGCCTACGGCATAAGCCGGAACGGTTCCCGCCGTGGTGTAGCCTGTCACAAAATTGTCGGCCAGGTCGCCCGGAAGAGAAGGGACTTGCGGATAGAGCGACGTCGGATCGGGCGATGAGTCCGGTTGTCCAGGGACGTAGAGAGGAACGATATCACCTAAGCGAATACGAGCCATGATACCCTCCCGATGCGGACGTTCTCCGCGAACGACAGCCGTAGCCAAAGAGCACAACCTAGGAGGGGCATACCGGCTCGCCTCCATGTAGCACGAGTTGAATCTGCGTGGCGTCGGTGGTCTGCTGCGAGCAGATTTCGACGGTAATAAGCCCCTGCGCGGCTACGACGATCAACCGGGCGAACGGCTGCTGAAACGGCGCGGGTTGTCCCGATCCTCCGGTCCTGGTGAACCTGTCCGTGCGGATGACTTCGCTCGCGATTGCGACTCCGGTGCAGGCATCCCGGACCTGGAACGAGAACGGACCCGCGTTTTCCCCGCCTTGCACCCAGGTGAATCCCCAGATCGCAGAACCGGGCACGGCCTTCTGTTGATACTCGTAGGAATTCCATGCCGGAATCGCAATTAACGAATTCTCGGGAGTGGTCCAGTCTTTCGACCGATAGGAACCCGTCCTGCGAAGCGCGTCCCATTGCTCCAACGCCATCTGACGGAAGTTGGGAGTACACTTCATCGTCGTGTTCAACAGGAAGCCGTCGATGATCGGATAGTCTGGCGGGGTTACGTTCATGATCGCTCCTGGAGGTTTCGTTTTGCGCGGCCCAGTTCAGCGCGAAACGGCGTAAAGATCAACATGGAATCCTCTGACGGCCGACATAGTGAATCGTAGCCCATAGCGGACTGCTCCCGGTCTCCAGGCCGACGAACAAAGTAGGCGTGATATCCATCCTGATTCGCGAATTCTGAGCGTAATGCAGCGGGGGAACGACGGCTCCGTTTTTATAATAGCTCCCGGCACTGACGAACAGATCGAGCATCGGTTGCGAGTACACCTGCACGGAATTCTGATCGAACAATAGACATTGAGCCCAGGAGTCGTCCGGCGAAAGGAACGATCCGACGACGGGATTCGGGCCTCCGGTAGGCGTACGCGTGTCGGTCGCGTCGGGATAAAACGAAGTCGCCAGGACGAACGCAGCGGCCTGCGGATTGGAGTTGATTGCGTTCGCGACCTCGATTCCGGTGCTGACGATCAGACCTCCGGCGTTGGTCGCCGGTTGCACCACGATGGCGTAACCGTTGACGGTGACGGTCAGGGGAAGATTATTGCCGACCGGACTGGCGATTTCGACGGTGACCAACTCGGGCGGCGCGGCGAGAGGAAGAATCGGCTGAATGAAGATCGCGGCGGTCCCATTGTCCACGAACAGCAAGAGACTTTGGAAACACAGATAAACCTGCATCAGGTCGAAATCGTAATTGAGCACGGGCTGAATAGCCTGCGTCGTCAATGTCGGGCTGACCGCACTCCCGCCGAGCAGCGCGGCATAGGTCACGTAGGAGTACGGTTTCGGTCGATAGGTGAACTCCGGCGGCGGGCTCGACTGGATGCGCCTGACGCCCTGGAAACCGATCTGGAGGGCCTTGTTCGCCGCTCCAGATCCAATGTCGTATAGATCGAAGCCGATATTCGATAGTTCCTTGTACCGCCGCTCCGGGAGAACCGCGATATCCGCCGCGCTACCGGAAAGCGAATTACTTCCCGCGTTCGGTCCGATGTTTTGCGGCAAGGACTGGAAATAGCGGCCCGACGTGTCCTTGATCTGGAATTGTCCGCTCCCGCCAACCAGGACTGTGTCCAGGCCCATGATGCGCCGCAAGATAAAATCTCCATAGCCGGATTGCACGGTCACGAACTGGTTGGGGTAGCTCTGGCGGGGCGTCAAAGAAGTTGCATCGAAGACCCAGGTGAACGGGAAATCGGAATAGCCCGCCGGAGGAGCGTAAGCCCGGTCGAACCCGCGGAGTCTGCGGGATGGAGTTACGATTGTGCCCATTGGAACCTCCGTTGTCTCAGAGCGTAAGCCCGGCAAACCCGGCGAAAGACCGACCTGAAGAGCGCTGAAAACATAAGCCCCAAGAACCTATTGTACGGACCGACGTTGCGTCCGAAACAATTTTTCTCCGACGAAGACGATTTGCAAAGGATTAGACGCGCCCGACAAATCCTGTAATTGCACGATCTGAATTCGTCCGCCGGCCGGAAACGGATGCGACGGACTGAAAACCGTAGGGTCCGAAGAACTTTGGGAGATGGCCCCCGAATTCAGGAGCCCCGATTGCAGGTTGTAGCCGGTCGAGTCGGCTAACTGAATTTGAAACGCTCCGGTGTAGAGGGAGAGGTACCAGCCGAAGAGCAGGAAGTCGGAGTCCGTCTCAATCGAGATCGAGTCGGAAATCGACTGATTCGCCGTCAGTTCGTTGTTTGGCGGGTTGTAGATATAGGAGTAGGGACGCGGTTCGTAGCCCACCTGATCGGAGGGGGCGACGGGAACTCCCTGGAAGAACGAAGGAGCGTACTGATTCATCGGGTATTGATTGCTGACCATGGCCGTTTCCTTTGCTTCAGAGCGCGAACGCGGAAGAGCCGCAACCGGCGAACGAAAGCCCTGAAAAGCGTTGACAACATAAAGACGAAAAGAAGCGGGGTATCCCGAAGGACGCCCCGCGACGCAAATCCCCACAAGGGGTTTTAAGGACTACTGAACTCCGCGAGCGTACAACCCAACCAGCTCGTTCAGGAAGATTGCCCCGGTGCCGCCGCTCGAAAGCGTCTGCGAACTCGATCCGGTCAGTTGACCGTAGAAGCTCATCTGGTTCGCGATGACGAGTTTTACCATAACCATGTTCATCGAGCCGCGGCCCGGCGAACCATTGGTGAAGAACGACTGCGCGGTATTGGTGGTATAGCCCGCCATTCCCCAGCCGGAACTGAAGTGCCGGACATTGGCGCGCTGGTAATTCTTCTGCCCGAGCCAGAATTCGTAAGCCCAGGAATTGAACCATGTGATGAGATCCGAATACAGGATATTTTCCGAAAAGCCGAGCCGGACTCCGAAGACGGAGAAGGCTTCGGGAGCGGCCAGGCGCCGGTTTTCCTGCATGTTGGACTGGGCGTAGGTTTTACCCGAATTCGATTCGACGTTCGAAAACAGCGCCGAATTGGGCGTGTTGATCGTGCCGCCCGCGGTGTAGGTCAGGGTATCGTAAACCGGGGTGTCCTGCACGTCGAGTTCGTCCGAAATGTAAATCTGGCCCCGGAACGATTCGATGATGAAGGACTGTTGCGCGGTAATGGCTTGCGTCGCGGCGGCGACGTTGCCGGTGGTAGTGCCGCTTGGCGTTTGCGTTTGGGCTTGCATGGCCGCCATAGCGCCTTGCGCGGCGGCTTGGGCGACCTGTTGGGATGCTGAGAGTGGCATTTATTTAGTTGCTCCTTTTCCTTGATTCGGGTCTTTAAGCCGCCCCGTAAGCCTTCGGATACGCCGAGACAACCATAGCCTGCCGTTTGGGAAGGCCGGTCGCCGCGTCCAAAATCGGATTCTGCGGCACTGCGTAGCGCGCCGGAACGAAATCGCCCTGTCCCCGTCCGCTGAGCGCGAGAGTCGATCCGATGGAAGGCAGGAAAGCGTTGAGAGCGATCGATCCGGCTTCGGCGATTCCGCCGAGTCCGGCGGCGGCGCCGAATTCCGGGTTGATGAAACTACCGACCCACCATACGCCCGCCGCGATAGCGGCGGCCGCGAAGGTCGAATAGAGCGCGCTCGACGTGACATTAGACGGGAGCGCGGCGGTGATCGCTTTGGTGGCTGCTACGCCCACCAGCACCCCCACGCCCGCTTGTACGATCCCGGACGGACGGGAAAGCGAAATCGAACTCGCGAGCGGATTCCGCGAGCGGCGGTTGCTCTTTTTGCTCACCACCTTGAGACCGTGACTTTTGGCGAAAGCGGCTACCCGCGCGTTCGTTAGAGGTCGGCTCTTTGAGTTCTTCTTGTTTTTGCGCGCATAGCTGTTGGGCTTGGACCGATGCGCGTAAGATTTCTTGTTCTTCTTCTTTGTCTTCTTAGCCATTGTGCTACTCCTTTTTGGATTAATCATCGGCCCGAGCGTCATCAAATACACCGGGTTTACTGAGCGCCTGTTCGGCCGGGCGCGAGCCTTCTTATGTGGGACGCTCCGCTTGCGCGGGTTGACGACCCTGGTAACTCGTCCTGCAATCATTTGCCAAATCTCCTTTTTCTCCCCGCCGGAAAAGCAAAAGGGGCTAGCCCGGTTCCCCCGATTGCGGGAAACCGAACCAACCCCTTCATGAAGGTTGCTTTTCCGACTGGGCTTTAACTCCCGCGCGTCGCCTCGCGACTGGTCCCACGCGGGCTCCGGCTTACGCCGGAGGAAAACGGTTCTCCTACCTGGTAATCGAGTGGACTCGGTCCACGAATACCTTCCACGATCCGATGCCCTGCAATCCCAAAATCGTGAAGTTGGGATTCTCCGATAACTCGAAGGGCGCTCCAATGGTCTGGCTCGCTTCGCCTTCGATGTGAATCGACGGGAAGCCTATCGAAATATCCGATGCAGGCAGGTTGAAAAAGTGAGTGAGCGCGGCGCTGGTATCTGTTCCCGCGCTCGCCGTGACGGTAGCTATAATCAGGTTCGATTCCTGATTGGGATTCGGCGGAACGCCACCGGCCACCGGATACAAATTGTTAATCGTGACTGCCATTGGTTTTTCTCTCCTTCTTGCGCCCCGGTTAGCCGTAGGCGGCGACTTCGTCCTTCAGGCCATGCACGGGGTATTCGTGCGCGACCTCTCCGATTGATTCGTCGTAATCGTTCGATACCCGCAAAGTCTTGTAATCGAGATGAACCATCTCGACTTTCCAGGCGCAGTACGCCCGAACTCCGATTTTGGCGAGCCGCCGGAAAAACGACATGTCCTCGCCCGTCGATCCGATCCGGTCGAACGGACCCTCTTTCAGTTCCGAAAGAATTCTCTCGATCACCGTCCGCCGGATGAACAGACAACCCGATCCCGCCGCATCCACCGGGAAAACGTCGTAAGAACGATCCCACGATTTGACTATTTCGTGCCGGTCGGTTTCTTTGTTCCGCATGTATAACACGGGGAAATGAGGATACTGCTTGAAGGCATAGACCCCGGTGACCACGTCGAGGCTGAAGCGTTGAGCGGTCGCGACCAATCGACTCACTAGATCCGGCTCGAACGCCGTGTCGCAATCGAGCATCACGATCCAGTCGCCTTGCATGCGCGATAGCAACTGACTTCGCGCGTGATCGTGGAGCGAAACGCTCGCGTGGTCGGCGTGAATGAAATCGCCATCCTTGCACAGCGATTGCGTGTGCAGCAGCATGTTACCCCAAGACCAGGAGAACGGTTCGGGCAGGCTCATGATGCCGCCCATATAACCGACGGTGCCGATGATGCGCCTGGTTTCTAGCACGCTATCGCCCCCGTTCCCGAGACGCCCCACGGATAGTCGATTCGCCCCCAAGCGAGTACGCGAAGACCGGCCTTCCCAATCCAGCCGAACAGTTCCTCTTGCGAAATCATGCGGTAGTGGAAGGCGTGAATTCCGGGGGCGTACCATTCTTTGCCCGGCTCTATCTCGGGTTGCGTCCCGATCTCCCGCCGACCGTCGTGAGGCATTGTAATGACTAATCGCCCGGCCGAGCGTAAAGCGCCCTTAGCTTCGAAGATCGTCGATACCGCGTCCGTTTCTTCCATGTGCTCTAGAATCTCTCCGAGTACCACGGCGTCAAAAGTGCGCCGAAAAGGTAAATGACGCGAATCGGCGAAAGCGTGAATCGGATTCGGTTTCTCCGTCACGGGATCGATCTTGAACAAATCGACGTTGATCCCGCCCATGTGACGAAAGCCTACCGAGTCGTCGTTGCATCCGACGTTGAGCACTTTTCCATACGCGTGCGAGCGTTGGAATTGGAATTGATCGCGGTAGACGAAGGGGAGTTGCGTCAAGCGGCGACCTCCGCTCTGGCGTCCGCCGTGGCCCAGGTTTCCCATTGATCGACGAAGTTAGCCCAGCCGAAGCGCTTTCGCGCGTAGGGCATCATTTCGCGCCGGATCTCTTCTTGCCGGTCCGAATCGAGTGCGAGTTTTGCGACTTCGGTGACGTAGCGCGATCTGACTAGATCGTTGGTCACGTCACCGTCGATAAAGACGCCGTGCTTCACGTTTTCCCCGACGGCCCAGACCGGACGCGTGATCGGGATCGCTCCACAGGCTTGCGCGTCCATCGAGGTGATGCAACTGGTTTCCGTGAAATTGGACGGATGACACCAGATGCCGGCCTTGAACCATTCCGAAATCAATTTCGGCTGCGGAGTGCGTCCGTGGTTTGTAACTCCCGGCCGCTGGATCATCGCTTTCAGCCGTTCGGCGTTCTTGCGGATGCCTTCGCTATTCAGCTTGTCGATGTTGTCGAATCCGTAATAGAGATGCAACTCCAGATCCGGCACGATCTCTTTGGCGCGCGAGAACACGTCAAGAAGGAATTCCATGCCGCGGTCCGGGGAACTCGCGTACATCAGCCGCTTCGGGTTTCGCGGTTCGCGATTCGCCTCAAATTCGGCGATCGATTCGGTTTTGATTCCATTCGAGGAGACGAACACCCGATCCGCTATGAAGGGGTAGCGGGCTTGCAAGTACGCCGCATGCGTTCCGCACAGAGCGACGATGCGGGTGAAGCGCTTCAGGCGTCGTTCCGTCAATTGCTTCGGGTAATCCACGTCTTGACAGATCAACCAGGCAATTGCGTCTTCGGGGAGATCGTCCACCAGGTGCGGAGCGCGATAGATGACCCACACATCCGGCGACCTTCGAGAATCCAGATACTTCGGATGGATCCAGATCGCTCCGTATGGATCGGTGCGCCAACCTTCGAACCCGACCGGCGCGTAGGATGTCACCCGATGGCCGCGAGCCGCGAGCCGCTGGGTCATTTCGATGTGAGAGGTCTCCGAGCCGCCGATGCCGACCAGAGCCGGATTGGTCCAGTCCCACGTTTCGAAAGTGGGTTCGGAGACGAAGCGAAAGTTCATTATCGTGTTCATTTCGTTCATTCTAACCCACAAGCCCCGGCGAAGCCCCAATATTTCGGTCCGGCGGTGCGATATAGTAGCGGCCTCCGGCGACTTTCATCGTTTTCGAGCGCGGATAGTAAAGCAGCAGTGGAAGCACGCCCTTGCTTCCTTCTTTGCCGAGTTCGTGGAAATAGTCGACGGTTTCCCCTTTGTCGAAACTCTTCTGCGTCCGGTAAGTCAGGATCTTGATCTCGCCGATGACCATATGATCGTGCTTGTCGCGGTCCGAAAATCCCCAGGCTTCCAATGCCGAATCCGGGATCGCCTGATCGCCGCCGTCGAAAAATAATTGCTTGCCATCTTCCGAACTGGTGACAAGCACCCGTTTCATGAGCGGCGTCGCTTCGTCGAAATCCCAAGAACCGCCGCCCGAATTGCGATACGTGAAACCGGGCGCGTTGAGATCGACTTGTTTATTATCCGAATTGGCGAGCAGTACTTCGAGCGAGACCAGAAGTCCCAAGCCGACCTTGACCGAGTGATAGCGCTCCTCTTCGGTGAACTCCAGGATTTCGGTCGAGGGCAGGCCGTGAAAGTCTTCGTACACCGTCATCGCCCGGTCTAGGGGATTCTTTCTACCGCCGATCTTCGCCTTGACTGTCTTCAGCAACCCGGTGGCGGATTTCTTGACGCCTTTGTAGACTCGCGTGCCGATCTTCGCAACCGTATCGGCGTACTGGGACCCTGGAACCAAATCCTGTCCCGATATCGCGGTAGAAGGATTACGGGCGAGCTCGTACAATTTGAGGCGAGCGATCGATAAAGCGTCGCTGCGGGATTGGGCTCGTAATACGCTGCCGTCCGACATCTGCACTTCGAAACCGGTTTTGGTCTTGTAGACTTCGGCTTCCGCGTTCCCTTGTTTCCCCGACCAGATTACATATTGATAGTTGCGCCGTTTCTTGGCGTTCTTTCGTTTCGCGCGGCCCTCTAGTCGCGGCGCGTTGGAGGATTTGGCAGTGCGCGTTCCCGCCGCCGTGCAGATTGCGTAGGCGTTGCCGGGACGCTTCGCTTGCTTCAGCGACTTCGAGACCTTTGAAACGCACTTGTCGAACTTCGCGGGATTGGCGGCTGCCGCCGATATCTCGGCGTCCGACGCCCGCCGGAGCGCTGCGCCGAGAGCGCGTATCTTCGCGCTCTGCTCGGATGGGCGATACCGCATTTCGCTGGCGCGAGATCCATATGCCGCCTTGAGTGCGCTCAAGAATCGCTTCTCGGCAGAAGCTGCTCGTTTTTGCAATTTCCAGAACGCTGCGCTGGGATTCTTCTTCGTGACCTTTCGCCGGACGAGCTTCGGCGAATACGTGGTCTTCTTTCCGAAGCCGAGGAAGTTCTTGCGTTTTGTGGCAGTGCGGGCCATTTATCTCGCGGCTTGCGGCCCCTCCTTTTGTGGAGTGGTTACCGTGGTTCCCGTCGTGATCGAAACTCCGCTAGGCGTGTAATAGTGCGCGATAATACCCTGCACTGCCTGAAGAATCGTCAACAGCCCGGTAAACGCAGCTTGCCAGTTCGTTGGAATTTGCGCGACGTTCACTGCGTTGAGAACCTGGAGAATCGTCGCGAGAATTTGCAGCGCGATGGTTACGTTGACCGACATTTACCTTCTCCTCCGTTTCTGCGATTCGTAGATCCAGAACGCGATAGCGGCCGCGCCCGCGTAAATCGCCCAATTCGGAATCGCGGGCATGCCGGTCATGCCGAGCGAACTTCCGAGCGACGTCGCGATCCCGTCGCCGGTGAGCGAGAAATCGATTTGGCCCATGCCGCCGTTCTGCTGTCTGCAAGGTCCGCAGCCGCAATCCGATCCGCAGCCGATGTGCCCCACGCCTTTCGCCATGAAAGGGTTATTCGGAACGCTATAGTGGACCGGCCCGACCAGATCTCCCATGCCTTTGTCGGTGAACGGGTTGTTGGGAACGGTGAAGTGGATCGGCCCCACTAAATCTCCGATGCCGTGAATTGCTCTGACGGATGCTCTCATACTGGATTCCTTTCCGATTGTTCGACTTTTATGCGTGCGCGCGATTGGAGAATCATCGGCGTCTTTTGCCTCCGCTCGATGACATAATCAGCAGCGCGACGAGAAGAATCGCCGCTCCGCCGGCGACCAGATACAGTTCGGTGTAATCGCACGTCCCGGTGCTCTCATCGTAAGTTCCGAGCGGAAGGCTGCAGAGGCTCGATTGATTGCAGGTCGATCCGTCCCACGTTCCGCCCTGTTGCGTGCATAGATCCGAGGGATTGGCTGCGAGATTCGATTCCGTCTGACCAATCGTGTTCGACGAGGATACCGTTCCCGTGGAGGCGTCGTAGCCCACCGGGACGGGAGCGACCGGAGCCGAGGCGAGCATCGGCAGATCGCACAGTGCATTGGTCCCGTCCCAGGTTCCACCGGCGAGATCGCACGTGATGCCGTTATACCCGGTTTGGCCGGCCGTCGTTATCAGCCCCGCGTTCTGCTGTCCCAATCCGAGATCTCCCAAAGCGATTCTCATAGTTTGTCCAACAGAATCCAGATCCCTATCGCCCCCGCGAGAACGATGGCGATCAGAACATCGGTGGTGGTGTTGCTCACCGCGCCCGATACTCCCGCTCCGACAACGCTCGCCGCCCCCCCCAGGATGCTCGACGTTCCTTGTCCCAGGACGCCGCTTACGGTAACCGCCGGTTGTCCCGCGCATTGCAGCCATGCCGCGCATTGGTCGGATACCCATAGATAGTCCGTCAGGGAGCAAGGATCGTCTCCGCAATCGGGAGCGCTCGTCCCTTCCCCTGGATACCATTGGCCCAATGCTCGCGTGGAAACTCTCACTCACGCCTTCTTTCCTTTAGCAGCATTGTTCCGCGCTGCGTCGAGTATCTGCCCGATGATCGGATTCTCCCGGATGATCCGCCCTAACACCGCTTTGCCCGCTTCTTCCAGGCCGCGTTCGATGACTCGCGGCAGATCGACCGCATTGACCACTTCGGCATATAATTCCTGCACGTCGAATCTCGGAGCGCGGACGTTCGGGTAAGCCGGAGGATAGGCGTCGTCGTTAACCGGAATCGGCTGCGCCGGACGGGGACGTAGGGAGCGGTCGTACTTCTCGCGTTTTTCTAAATCGCTTAACACGTCATGCGCCTGGTTGAGCGCTTGAGCGTATTTCGTGTCGCCGCAGACGTCCGGGTGATGCAATTTCATCAGCGATTTGTAGGCCGCGTCTATGACTTCGATGGACGCGGTGCGCGAGATCTGCAAGGTGTCGTAGTGAGTCATTTTTTAGCCGCCATCAAAAGCACCATAACCGCGAGTAGACCGCCTCCGATCAGTAGCAACGTCGTGCCGCCGATTCCGCCGATTCCGCTTGCTACGCACGCGCTTCCGTTCCACGTATAACCGGCGCCGGTGCAAGTCGCCTGCGATCCGAATTGCGATGCGCTCACGTTGGTCGGATCGAGAGGCGACAAGCCATAAGTGGCCGGAACGACCGAACCGGGAGTCGTCCCCCCCGGACAAGTGATCGCATAGCCGTTCACATCCGTGCATCCGCCGGAGACCGGCATCGTCGAAGCTGCAGCGTTCAAAGCCGCCGTGCATGCGGCGCTTCCCGGATCGGCGTCGCAAGCGGAATAGTCTTGTCCCAGGCCCGAAATTCCGCCGGAATAGCTCGGAGACGCCGGAAGATTCGCCGCGAACTGAGGCAGCAACATCGAATTAACGTTAGTCAGATCGGCTAATCCACGCAGACTGATTCTCATCGGCCACCTTCCACAATCAAAGCGATTCCAACCGCCGCGGCTAAAATCCAGAACCAACAGGCCGTCTCTCCACAGGCGGCGGAAGAAGGCTGTTGCGAAGTCGAACACGGATTCGGAAACTTCAGGCATTGCAAATCCCACGTGTAACAGGAGCCGAGCATTATTGGATCGCTCCTCTCCGCAAACGGGCGTATCCGACGCCATGAATCGACCGCATCGAAATATGAGACCCGAACATCCCGATTCCCGACGTTCCGCCCGATCCCGAAGCGCCGCTCGACGCCTTCATCAGCGCATAGATTTGCGCGGCGGTGACGCCGGAAGGTAGCGTGACGCCGTGTCCTTCCGTGTCGTAGCAGCCACCGCCCGGAATGCAAGCCACATTCTGAACGGTGCCGTTAATCGACACGTTCGCGGCGAGACTATCGTTTATGTCCGCGCTGACGGGACCGGCGAGCGTTACGGTCGGAGTGCTAGTCGTCGTAGTCGTCGTAGATGGCGCGGCGGTGGTGGTCGTCGCGGGGACGGTAGCGGTCGTCGAAGCCGGAACGGTCGTAGCCAGGTTGCTTCCCGGCGGGACGGTTGTTGCCGGAGGCACTCCCGGATACAAGGCCGCGATTCCGGTCCACTGGTACAAGTAGCCCTGTTCGTAGAGATACCAGGCCCCCACTGCAGCAACGCCGAGGATGATGAGAGATTTCGTCGAATCTCCAGCCATGGTTTATAGACCTCCCGTGATCGCGCCGATGCTTAGATTGCGATAGCCTCTTTGGTGAATCGCGCGATATCCGATTCCCAAGGCCGGCTGCGCCGAAATGACGCCCGTTCCGGGAGTCATGGATGCTATCGGTGCGCCAGCGTTGGTCTGGGGCGCAGCGACCGGAGCCGGAGCAATGGTGCTGCTGGCGCTCGTCGGCGCGACGGCGGTAGATACCGGAGTCCCGAAGATGCTCGCGAGGTACCCGTTTTCATAGGACCACCACGCGAGAGCGCCGCCGATTCCCAATATCCACGGCATGCTATTGTTTTGGGCCATCATCGCCGTCCCTTCGGTTTGAGCAAGAGATAGAGGCCCGCGAGAGCGGCGATTGCAATCGCCGGATGCTCGGAAATCGCTCCATTGAGTTCTTCCCACGCCGTGCAGCTCGGAGCCGGTGGCGCCGGGGCGAGAGCCGAGACGATGTTCGGCAGACGCGGAACGAGAGTCTGCGGCGTCAGGCGCGTAACCGGCTGGTTCGTGATTTGCGATTGAGTCACTCGCGGGACCGGAGCCGGAATCGAAAATGTCGTCGCCGGACAGCCGTAGCCGTTCTGAACGCAAATCGGATCGACGCAGGCTTCGGCTCCCGCGTACCCGGCTTGGGAGCAGGCGTCTTTTTGGGCTTGCGTTCCTTCGGCCCCGCACATAAACCCGACGCATTCGGCGAACGTGAGCCCCATGCTCGAATTGGGATAGTTCCACTGGTTCATGCTTCGGCGCTTTCTTGGGACGTCTCGAATCGCGCGTCGGCCGCGCGCCGTACAATTTCGTTGGCCTCTCCGATGGTCTGTTTAATCCCGCCGATCAGCATCAAACGCGGAAAGTGTCCAAAGTCTTTGGTCACGGTTACGGTCAGGCGGCCGCTCCGGTATTTGAAAACGAATTCGCCGGCTTCGCTTGCCCCGATCCCGGACCAGCGGTTCGCGAACAGGACGTCGCATCCGAATCCTTTGAGTTGCTCGGCCAGAATCGGCAGCGCCTCCTGCAGACAATCGCACGTCACGCTGAATTGCTCCGGCGCGCGAACGGAATCGGGGCGGCACCAACGAACGACTTTCGAGAAGAGCGCTGACGAGATCATTTACAAGCCCTCCCGATTTCGTATCGTGCGGCGACGATTCCGGCCGCGATAATCCATTTCGATGTTCCAGCGACGAAAAACAGATCCGCGCCAAGAGCGCCCCACCACAACCATTCCACCGGGTTGTTGAAATCGATCTTTCCGACGATTGGTAATCCCGTATCGAATACCGGCATGGGATTCGATTGCGGCGGAACGGGGCGGACCGCGACGGCGGTTGTCATTTTCTACTTCCCATCCAGAAGAGCCCCACTCCGACTGCGATCAATACGAGAAGCGTGTACTGGCCAATCGGCCCGAGGCAGGGCTCGGTAACTCCGAATAGCTGAAAGCAGCCGCTCGCCGTCACCGGCGCAACCGTCATCGCTCCAACGACGGTCGGAGGAAGAACGGTCGGCCACTCGGAGCAGTCGAGAACCTGCGGACCGCCGCCGCCGGGAGAATAGCCGGCTTGCAAGGTCGGATTCGCGGCGCAATACGCGAGTAGATCCGTTTGATCGGTGAAGGTCGGGGTTTGTCCTAATCCGGCGTTCATAGATTGAAGTTCCCGCAGATCATCGTTTTCCCATCATCATCAGATACAGTCCGACCAAGGCCGCAATCCCGGCAAGCAAAGTATATTCGCCGATAGGCCCCCAGCACGGTTCGGTCGATCCAAACAATTGGAAGCAGCCCGTAGGTGCGGCGGCCATGACATTCGATCCCGTACTCGATCCCGTACTCGATCCCGTACCCGATCCCGTACCCGTTCCCGTACCCGTTCCCGTGGATACAGACGAATCCGACGGCGAACCAGATCCCGCGCTTGGCGAGCCCACCGTAATCGGCTGTCCCGTCACAGCGTCGTATGTTTTCCCATTCACAACCGTCGTACTGCGGGTCGGATTGGTTATCGTGGCGAGGATCGTTTTTATGTTCGCCGAACTCGCCGCCGCGTCTTGCGCGTCTATGCCGGCCGCACTGGGATTAGCGGCCACATTTTGCATGCACGCCACGTACCCCGATGTCCCATATGCGAAACCGCCGCAGAATGGCGTATCGATTTCAGCCTGCGAAAATCCCGGTGCGCCCCCGGTAGCCCAGTTGCATTGCGGCAGAGGTCCGGGAGGCATTCCAGGGAGATAATTTTCGCATGCCACTGGATTCGAAAAGCCCGATCCCTGACCTATGCCACGGTGAATTGCGCCTAACGGGACTCTCATAAGTCCCCCGAGATCATCCAGACGGCCAATCCAAGCCCTCCGATCAGAAGCAAAGGAGTCAGGTCGGGCCCCGCTCCCGTTTGCGCAACGCCGGTTCCCGCCGCCGTCGAAGTCGCGACCGAATCTGGGACGACGGTCGGATCGTTCTGGATCGGATCGAGATAACCCACAAACCAATTCCAGCAAGCCGATCCCGATCCGTTCGCGCCCGGATAGACGTAAGTCCAGCTTCCATCGGAAGCCTGCTGCCAACCCCCGGGCGACGTCTTGTAGGCGCACGATCCTTGCTGCCTTTCGGCGACGCAGTTCGTTCCTGCTGAAAGGAGTTGCGGGTTTTGGCAGTTCTGGACCACTGCGTTCCACGCGGTTTGGAAATTGTTCATCGCGGCGGCCTGTAACGAAGTCGTATGGACGGGACTCGCTAAGTACGTCGCCAGATTCTGTTGCAGGATCGGTTCCACTTGGTTGACTATTGTCGTCGCCTCGACGCACGTCTCTCCACATCCGTGAAACACGCTGACCAGCAATTGGGCCACCGCGATAACTCCGGCTATGGCGGCTCCAACGGGTCCAGTTAGCGTTCCCATCGCGACTAGAATGCCGACCGTAGCGGATGCGCCGGTTGATGCGATGGCGGATATTTGATTGATCTGTTGTTCTCCGGGCGTCGGCTGAACCGTTTGCCCCAAGGTTCTCCTGCTGGACGCCGGCAGTGGAATCCCCAGCCTGCGGGCCACTATTTCGGCGGTCGATAATTCGCCCAGTCCCGGACGCCAATCGGAACTCGCGCGAGAGATTCCGCGCGAAGTCCGGTACGCGCCGGGTCCCGAGAAAGCATCGACTAAAGACGCGGTATCGCCCAGTCCGGGACGCCAACCGGAATCGTGCCGGGATATAGTCGCTGCACTCACTTGGTTTTCGACGCTCCATTGCGACGGCGACTGTTGGACTTCAAGGCTTTCTTCAACGCCGCCCTCATACTTTTCGCCTTGACGGACCGGCCCGCGACGTTGAAGTACGGATTTCGCGCGTTTTTGTCCGGGACGAACAAGATGTCCGTCGTTCCGTTCTTGTTCAGCCGGATGCCTTTGACGTTTCTATCGCCCGCTACTTTGTACATCCGTCCTCGAACGACGGGGTTCTTTTTCGGCGCGATCTGTTCGTGGAAGTATTTACTCGCCGACGGCCTCGTGAAAAGTGGAGGACCCGTATATTTCTTTCGTTTGGCATTCCGTTTTTTCATAAGTTGGCGCTCCTTTCGGCCATCTGTGACGGGGTTGAGACTCCTGAAAACCTATCCTTTGCCCATCATCATGACGACCAACAGCAATCCGCCGCCGATCAGGATCATGGGAATGTAAGGCGTCATGTCCAAGGTTCCGATGGCTCCGATTTGCCCTCCGGTCAATCCTCCGTACATCGCGTTTTCCATCTGGCCGGTCGCGGGGTTGTAGACCAGGCTCGTGCCCGGAATGAGCGAAGGCGAAGACGTCGCCCGGAAAACGTTGATTCCGGCATTGGCGGCTGAACTGAAAATAGACGCGATCTGTTGAGCGTTGAGTCCGGTGGCGGTTCCCTGCGTCGCGATGGTAGCCAATTGACTCGCCGAGGGAAGCATCGACGGCGGCACGAAGCTTCCGCTCGGTAGCGAGTTGAGTTGGGCGACCAGCGAAGGATCGGGAGAATACGAGGAAGCCGGCGTTACGCTCAAATCCGAAAAGCTGGTCGGCGAATAGCTGGAGATCGGCGATGTCAGATTACTCAGGTCGCTCTGCGTGAGGTTGGTCAAAGGAAGGTTGCTGAGATCGTAATTCATTCCGGTCGTGTCCAGGCCGCCGGAGCTTATCAAATTGCCGCTCGCATCGTAACTGTTGCCGCTCGAATCGGTGTACTGACCCAATTCTCCGATGCCGCCCGACCAATCGACCGGGTAGTTCATTCGCAGAGTTCGCTGGATCTCCGATACCGTCGTCGGCAGGCCCGTAATCGGATCGTAGACGATGGGTCCGTCCGGCATGGGAACCAGCGGATCGAGCGCCGGATTGTAGTTCCCGTTATCCGGGGAATCGACGATCAGTCCCAGCGAAATTCTAGCCATGCGCCACCAGTGCGGGTTTCATCATGAGGATTCTCTGGCCCACCTTGAGGCCGTTGCGCCGGATCGTGCCGGCCGCGACTTCGAGCGTCAAACTGCATCGCTTCTTTCCCCCGTAATGCGGGCAATCGTCGGACTTGCACGGCTGCGCGCCCGGCGCCATTTCGACGATCGTTCCATCGGGAGACATCCAGATCGCATCGAGCGGAATAAGCGTGTTTCGCATCCAGATCGGATAGAGCCCCACGCTTGGATGAACGAACAGCATGCCCTCGTCGATTGCCAGCCTTTCGCGGAACATCAGCCCGCGGATTAACTCTTCCGGTTCAATCGCCAACTCCACGTGGATCTCGAAGCCGTTGGGAAGCGTTAGAGTGCGAGACAGCGCGAAAGGAGAGCTTCCCAATCCCGAGAGTCCGTAACGACCGAGAGTCACGCGAATTCCGCCCTTTCGATGCACACACCGGGTTCGGGTTCCACCGGGTACGTTCCGTGAATCAAGACGCCCTCCGCATGATATAGCCGAGACCGAAGTAAGCCGCGATCAATCCGCCGACGATTAAACCGGAATCGACCAAAGACTCGTCGCAGTTCGGCTGCACTTTCCATTCTTTGAGTCGCCCAAAGTTCGGCGCTTCCCATCCCGGATGCTCGCCGTGCGAAATATCCAGCGGTGTCCGCACTCCCTGCCAGTACGAAGCCAGGTACACGTGCGAGAATTCGTTCGGTCTTTCGGGATCGGCCGAGACAGTCACGAGCGAACATGGGATACCGAGCGCCCACAGCAAACACGCGCCGTACATATGGAAGCAATCGCAATCCCCGACGCCGATGCCGCGCAGTTTGATTAAGAGCCACTGATCGATGGGACGGATCAGGACTTCGATAATGTCGGGTTTGCGTTTGTCGTCAATCGGCAGATCGTCGGCGATGGCTTCGTCGCGTTTGAAGCGCATCGAAGTCTTCAGCAGGTTCCAGACGCCTTTATTCGGATCGCCCCCGCCCAGATCGACGCAGCGAAGAGCTTCCGCCCGAATGAACGGCGAGGCCGCATCTTCTCTTATGTAACGGATGACCTGGTTGATGGTGGAACGTACCTGTCCATCGGAAGATTCCGGCAGCGCGCGGATCGAGTATAGCGCCTGCCCCATATCGGGATGAAAAGCGGTTTCCACGTCTCGGAAAAAGAGTACAGCGAACACGTTACAGTTGTCAAAAGGTGTTTATATATATATGCTTAAGTCTGAATGCCAGACCACGCCGAGGCCGTAGATCTCAAGGCCGGATCGCCCGGAAAGCGCGTCGATGGTCCAGCCGACCGCGCGAAAGCCGCGAAAGAATCCAAGGGAAAGACGATTTTACCTAAGCCAAAAGGTCTCCGAGTCGCGCCCGAAGTGTTTCTGAAATGGGCGGCGAGCTTCGACGACGAGCAGAAGGGCCGCGCGCTCTTCCACGTTTATCGGGATTACCCCGTGATCGATTTGACTTTGACCGGGGAGACGAAACCGAAGCTCATCGCGCAATATGCCGGCGTCTTGCCCTTTGACGTGTCGAATTGGCAAGAGTGGATTTTGAAAGACCAGAAGTGGGGCGGCTCGGGCGGCTTCAAGATCCTGTGTACGGAAATCGGCGTGCCCGGTTGCATATCGATGGTCAAGTTCACCCTTGACGACGGAGACTACCCGGCTATCGTGGACCCGAGATCCGTGGTCGTCGGGCATCCCGACAACAAAGGTTACATCGCGGGCCTTCGCTCCAAAGGCATCCGTATGCCGGGAGACGATCCGGAAGCGGAAAGAATCGAGAAAGAAGAGGAAGCTGAAATGAACGTCGCCGGGCCTTTGGCCGAGCACATCATCAAACAGAACGCCGATTTGATCCAGGAAATGCGCGAGAGCCGCGCCGAAGAACAGCAGAGCGCGAGCCCCGAGGAATCGGTGATGGCGGAGGCGACGAGCGAAGCGGTACGCGTGGTCGCCGAAGGAGCGCGAGAAGCCATACGGATGGTCGGGACGCAATCGACCGAACTCGCGAAAGCCGCGGCCCCGCAGTACAATCCCATCGAACTGTTCAAGGCCGGTAGGGAATCGGCGGGCGACGGCGGGATGCAGATGCTTACGTTCTTTATGGGCGCGATGGAAAAGCAGACCACGGCGATGCAGACCATGCACGAAAAGACGCTCGACTATATGCGAGAAAAAGACGAGGCCGGCCCATCCGATTCGGTTCGGGAACAACCGGGCGGAATCGATCTGCTGTTGGCGGAAGGACAGAAGTTCAAGCAGCTCGGAGAACTGTTCGGCTGGAACGTGCGCGGACGGTCACGCGAAAATGAGGACGCGCCGCGTCGGATCGAAGCCCCGCCCAAAGAAGAATCCGCGATGGACAAGCTCTTCGGCAAGCTGGCAGAGAACCCTACCCTGCTCGTAACCGGAATCTTCGGCATCACGAATCTGGTACAGACTTTTATGGGCAAAGGCAAGCCGGCGGAGGAAGTCATGAAAGCAGCCGGAGCCGTCGCCGGTTCGGTAACCGGATCTCCCCAGGTTCCCGCCGCGCCCGATCCTTCTATCGAAGAGGAACGCCGAAAAGTCGCTTTGCAGAATTTCCTCACGGCCATCGAGCCGCTGTTCCTGAAACACTTCTACGATCAGACTCAGGAATCGCTCAACGGTTATACGTTCGCCGAAGACTTCCTGTCCATGTCGCAAGCTCCGACAGGCCAACTCGTTTTCACGCCGGAAGGCCCGGTCACCGAGTTAGGCAAGCAGCAATACGATCAGATCAAGGCCGGCGGCCCCGTGCAGTTCGATAGGGTCATCCGTAACCACGAGCCGATCTGGAATCTGATCCAAGGGAACCAGCCGAAGTACCAGGAATTCCTCAAGCAGTTTTTTAACTTTTTCGAGGACGCGGAGCGAGCCGCGGAGCGGCGCGAAGAGAAAGTGAAGCCTTTGGTTTCAAAGAGGGCCAACGAAAGCGCCTAAAAACCAAGGTTTTACGTGAGAAGCGCACTCGTAGAAAAACGGCGTATTGGAGCGAACGGGCGATACACCTCTTGCCGATAGACGGCCCGGATCAGGTTGTTCCGCGCTTCGTCTTTTCGGCGCGCTCGCATTGCACGCATCTTGGCGGCAGTGTAGCGCCGCGCCGCCTCAATATCGTTGGCGCGCCATTTCGCCGCTCGCGCGCGCTTTCGGGCGTAGCGCCATAGCCAGCTATCCGCGCATCCATTTAGGTTCATATCAGCCGGAAGACTACACCATCGTAAAACACCCACCGCGGCTGCTGGGCGATCAACGTTCCGTTCGGCGGGGTCAGCCCGTCCGCTTGCGCGATCGTGATCGGAGAACTCAGCCCGTCGATCTGCAATGAGCATGTCACAGTGCAAGTGGCATCGACGTCAAGCAGGAACGCCTGCCCGAGTTTGTACGCCAGTAGCGCCGTGGATGGCAGACCGCATGTGTACTGAGTCGTGCCGTTCGACGAATGGCAGAAGTTGAGATTATTCTCCACTTGAGCAAGGGACGCGATCACCGCGGTGTTGACTCCAAGCAGCCCGTTGACGAGAATCAAGCCATAGCCCGGGCTTGCGGACGGCGGCGTGACGGCCGGCGGCGTCGGCGCGACAAAATATCCGTTGATGTCGATGATGACATCCGTCGCCTGGTAGACGAAGACGCTTACTGCGCCATTCGTCCCCGCAGGCACGATGGCTGCGTTGGCTACGATGTCCCCTTGCGTATCGTTCAGCGTCGAGACCACCGGCATCGGAGATCCGGTCGGCCAGACGGTCAAGTAGTCGAGCGCCCCAACCGGGACCACTGTGACGTTCAGCGAATAGGCTTGCGCAGTCGCCGGGATCAGGCAGGAACTCTGTGGAATGGGAAAGATCGTGGTGGACATCGCCGGGGGCGTAGGCGGACCGAAAGCGCCGCTGAAGCCGTTGCCTCGCGTATCCGCTACTCGGCAAGGCGTAACTGGGTAAAAAGAAAGCTGTCCAAAGGCAGCGCCCCCGCACAAGAGGAGACCGATTAAGAGTTTCATTGCGCGAGGGCGCCCACGCCCGTAGGAGGGCTCGGGTGCGCCGGAACTTGCGCGGTCGCTTGGTTGGAATACGCGCTCTCGACGCCAGGCGCGCCCTCAATCGCCGTTACCACGTAGTAGTACGTCGACGACGAGAGAACCGTCGTGTCGGTATAGGTTGTCGAGGGCGCGAGCGGCGTAGCCGTGATCAGCGTATACGGACCGCCGCTCACGGTTCCGCGATAGACGTTGTTCCCGGTGATCCCGGCGGTGACGCTTTGGGTCCAGGTTAGGGTCACTTTGGGACCTTGCGCGAAAAGCGGCCGCTGAGAGCACGGCGCCGTCAAAAGGAATAACGCGAGAGTGAGTTTCTTCATCTCGTGATTATAAGCTCATCGGCCGGTTTGTAGTCTCGATTGTGCAGTCGTCGAGAAAACACTTTTCCATCGAGAAAGGTCCGTCGTCGATCAGCCGACATCGGAAGAAACGGCAGCGCACGAAATCCGTTTCTCCTAATGTCACCGTCGTATTAGACCAACGGAGATTGCAGATGCGCGATCTTTCCGGTTTTCGTTTGTAGTGCTCTTCAAAGCCATCGAATGTCGGTTGTTGCTCCTTTTCCGGCGCATCGTTGCGCGAGATGCTTACGAGTTCAACCTCCGGCGCGCGTACTACGCCGTTAGATTTCTCGCTATTTCCGAATCTCGGAGGAAGCGCCAATATGAAATCGCGGAACTGCCGGAGGGCATTTATCATTCGATCAGGACACGCGGCCTTCCGTTGTTTGTGTCTCTCTCGCATCTCCTGGATCAAATCGGCGTTCTGTTTGATGATGTGCTCGGCCCGATGAAGCTGGAACTTCGGGCAGGTAGTGCTCTCCCAGCATAACCATGCGATCCAGCAGGGCGAAGCCCGAGTCTCTGATGGCATCGAGATCGGCGAGGTCGAGGTCGGGGTCGCGGGCGCGGTCGGCGCCGGGGAGGGCGAGGTCGACGGCGCGGGCGACGGCGCCGGAGACGCCGACGACGACGACCAGGGAGGCGACG